>Ga0207877_10059_pt1 | contig 124775 bp, 107 predicted proteins | sample LinPmetageLP29_FD_184046 | JGI IMG/M metagenome (GOLD analysis project Ga0207877, IMG submission 184046) | Marine viral communities from the Pacific Ocean - LP-29 (SPAdes) | ecosystem: Environmental > Aquatic > Marine > Oceanic | place: Pacific Ocean | collected 2009-08-23
GCTGGTACTTTGCCCCCCCCCCCCCCCCTTCCCCACTAACATTGGGACAGGGATCGTGTGGACGGTAACGAATGCGGCATTCCTGCCTATTCTCTACTTTCTCTACCCGGAAACAGGTCGGTATACCAGAGACTTTCCAAATGAATTGACTAACGTTTTGTTGCAGCCAACCGAAGTCTTGAAGACATTGATGATTATTACCGCAGCAACCCGTCTCTTATTGTCATCAAGGAGCCGGATGCCATCTGCAGACAGCGGCCTCAGAAGTACATCGATCGTGAAGACGAGGAGATTGAGAAGACGACAGTCAGCAAGGGTCTTGCACCTGTGACTGCGACGCACATTGAGTTTAGTTGAGGATGCAAAGACAGGAGCACCTATGCCAGTGTGGCGTAGAACTTTACTTGGACAGGGAAATATAATGTTCTAAAGTACTGATCTGGGCTCTGGTACCTATACTTTAAGAAGACTCGAAGGTTCACTCCTACTGCAACATATAGTATAGCGCAGTAACGTGTACAAACCTCTCAATGCAAAGGCGTAAGCCGAAACTTGAGAGACCCGCTTGTAGATGTACCGAGAGATTTGCTCAGGCCATTCAACCATGCTAATCGTGATATCCAAGGTTAGTAAGTGGTTGCTACTGTTCTTTCAGGACTTCCTCATCCTTCCCCTGCTGTCTATCAAAAGTCACCATTTTGCGGTCCACCTTTGATATCAGTTCACTGTACCTCATGTTGTGCGGTGAACTAGCCCCGTAGCTGCAACAGGCTATGAATAGTAGTTTGGAGATACTAAAATAAGACTAGATAGTGGCCTTCTTCTCTCGCGTTCTCTCCAGGATCATACGCAGGGTTTAGTTAGAAGGGAAAGTAAGAATCCGCAGTTAGGTGACACACGATACTCGAAAATGGATACAATGACCAGAACGTTGGAAAGTTGCTGCCTGGTGTTTTTACATAGCCTCGGACTAGTTTCGTTTGTTCTAGCGAGTCGTGTGGTTGTACGGAGTACCGGCTCGGCACATTGGAACAACACACGATCACGAGATCTGAAAAGATTCTAAAACGGGCTGTCAATGAAAACCAGTGGCAGCGGAACAGGTGGATCGTAGTGCATGAACGAAGCAGCGCTAATCTACAAGGACGAGCCGTACTGCGTACTCCGTTGGGCTTAGGGAGATCAGCCACGTCATGGCTTCTTCTTTTTTCTTTTTTTTTTCCCCTGTCCCCTCGATGGGCTTCATTCTATCACAAGTGGAAATGGTGGACAATGCACGTTGACAGAGATTTTCGCCCTTGCTCGTTAGATGCTTTATTTTTAGACTAGTAGACGAGGCGTTGATGCACGTCGGCTCCAAGTGCCGCATGTGGCGTTAGGTTAGGCGTTTCTTCAAAACTTAGTTTAGATACCTCCCAAGGGTCTGAGGTCTGATGAACCAAACGGTTGTACTCGAGATGAGATGCGGTCCAGTTTCAATTCTAGTTGAAAATGAAATTCTCTTCCCAAACACCAAGCTATGCGCAGATCAATGATAGTATGTAAATACGGCGAAATCCCCCATGCTCGCAAAGATCAGTGGTAAAGCATATGTCAAAATCCAGTACAGCACCCAGCTCCAATATAGCACAGAATGAAACTCCCAATGAATACGAGTAACCCGAAAACGCCCTCTTAACGCCCGTGCAGTTGCGTCCATTTTAAGGTATGTATGATCGTCGCCCCTGCATGTGTCGCCGATCATGTCGGATGAAATTTCCTTTCGCCTTTTTGTTTGTTCTTCGATTTTAGACTGCGATGTTGGTTCCTGAAAGGCCACCTCGGAGTCTTGGCATTATCTGCCCCTTTAGATAAAATTCTGCCTCTGCTCCCCGGCATAAAGGCTTGAGGACCCAATCAAATTTGGCGAGGAGATGCTGGCCATCTGAGGGCCATCAGATGTCTTTCGACCCGAAGAGAAGACTGACAGACGCCGAGATAGGCGCCGGGTCAGCCGGCGCTGGGGCGCAGTCCAGGCCTCGACAGACATGATAGACATAGGCCGCGATCGCGGGCGTTCGGCGGAGGTCGGTGGGCGAGTTGCGGTACTAAAGTTGGGATCCAGGAGGGAAGCCGAGCGGCGCTTGATCTTATTGGCAGCCTCGCTCGTATCCAGCTGGAAGGCAACGTCCTCCTTGATGTCGTCTAGGGCGTGTGAGACTCGGCGCAGTAGTTTCGGCTTCTCGTGAATCGAAGGCTCGCGCTGCTCGAGTCCGTACGCCTGCACCGGGTTCTCGGAGCTGTCATCCATGGGAGAGGCGTAAAATCGAGGGTATTTGGGAGGCATTGGGGACTTCCGAGGGTGTTGCGAGCCCAGTGATAGTGTAGAGAGGGTCTGCTGGTGGTGGTATGGCAAGTGAGGGTCGGAGGAACAGTTGCTGGATGAGTATGAACTATCGGATGACAACATCTTCGTTATGCGGTGGTGTCTTGAGGATTCACAGGGGAGAAACAAGGGAGATCGAGGGGAGTAAAGAGCAAAAAGTACTAGGGGAAAGGGAAAGGAAAAAGAGACGTCCCATAGCTGAGATCACATTCAAAATGAGACTAACAAAGTGGATCAAGACATCGACACTTTAGTTCACGCTACTCCGTACGAAACCCCGATCCCGGGTTACACATAGATGACAGTAATATTTCACTACGATTTCAGGTTTAATCTTTCCTTTTCCAAATATATTCTGTGGGGGTTCCTTATTCCTTCAGTCATATGAAATAAGGCAACGTATAGTATGTCTTTCCTCCTTGCTAACTAACAAGGTACAAGGGACACTACCTATACACATAGAAATGTGGACCTTTGACCTTTTTTCACCCCCGGAGCATCTGCGTCTCCGTAGGTAATCAGATCCTCGCATTAGTTACCTATTTTGGATTTCCGACACTTCACACAGCCCAGTATGCCCCCCACTGACAGGTGACGCGGCGTGTACCGCTGACATTCATAGAACTACCAAGCCATAGGTACTACCAAGGTACGGAGTACCTACGGCATGGACGAAGACATGATCCTCATGTCTCAACTGTTGTTGCTTTTGTTTCCAAGAGAGTGGAACTGTCCAGAGTTCCCGAGGTCCACGCCGGGATCTTCTGCCGCCTTATTATTGGGATCTCATTGGTCTGATCTTTGGCCTCAGGGGGCTGAGGATTGAGAGGACCTTGTGTCTTTTCCCTTTCCCTATGCCTTTTCTACGAGAGCCGACGTTGGAAGTCAATTCGGTTGAGACATTGAACGGCTGAGAGTCTTGCTCAGTTCTCTTTATACTCTATTACCTAGGCTATACAGTACTTGGGTATTATCTAGCGACGCCCTCCCTGCGAAATCCGCTGTGGGTATTCCGCCAGCGCTGGGGCCGAGAACTGACAAATTACAGTCGTGCATCGGAGCACACGAGGCTTGGGGGCTCTTGAATCGTGTGGATGAGCCAGGATCCGCCGTAACAAACGGTAAGTCCCACTCCCCGGGCGTTCGTGAGGGGTTGTGCGCAAGCTGAGGCACGGTAGGATGATGCCACGGCAACGACTTACTTCCCGAGTTCTTGATGCGCCGTGGTGTCGTCGCGCGATGCAATCGTAATTTACATCACGAAGCGGAGATTGAAATCTGCCGAGCGAGTCAGCCCGATTCCCGGCATGGGGCCACCGCAAATCAACTTACCAAGGGGATGGCTGCAGCTCAATTGCGGCTTCTGCGTATACTTCCCGTCAAGCTCCATCCGGATGGTGTTTAACAGTTGCAGATAGCTTTGCTGGGGCCACTGTTGCAAAGACTTGATAAACGCCCAGCTCAGCGCACCCCGCGCCTGTCCGTCCTGGAACGTGTCCGCCCTATTGGGTCCATGGTTAGTCGTGTTGTCGTGTCCAAAGGTAAACTACAGCTGATTAACTTACGATGTCTGTGTGTCCTTGGACCCGGAGAACATAACTACATCGGCTGGGGAGGTTTTCGTCATAATCGTGCGCTCACGCGCTTGGCCACCGTTGGTCGCCTTTTTGAAGAAGCCGATCGCGGTCGACGCGACGCTGGAGAGATCGCCCTGTCCGTACAACTTGATAGCACTGAACAGGTCCTGGGCTGCTTCTTTGGCCAGGTTCGGCTCCTTCAACATACCCTGTGTCGAGTAGATATACGGCAGATCCAGGGCGGTGCCGGAGTGGCACGAGTCGAAAATGGCCGTCAATCGCACACCGGGCCGCAGCGGTCGCACCATGATGGCGTGCATGTCATCGTCGACAATGTGGCCTGCCACGCGGTAGTCGAGCGGGTATATAACGTCGTCGTATCCGTCATCCTCGTCGCCATCCAAGTCTGGTGTGCGACCTCCGTGGCCAGAGAAATGGATAAAGAGTGAGTCGTGCGGCTGAGCATCCTTGACCAGCCAGTGCATGGCGCGAATGATATTGGCCTTGGTCGGAATACTCAACGGGTTGCGCTGATCGTCGGTGAGGATGACCATGTCCTCGCGACGATAGCCGAACTTGCTGTGCAGGAAAGATGACATATTCGTAACATCGTTGATGCAGCCATGCAGCGCATTCGGCTGGCCGAAGTAGTTGATACCGATCAGAAGAGCCTTTCGCCGCCCAGTACATGCAGAGTACTGAAAGTTGTAATTGGACGGCGCACCTGCGCCAAAGTGCTGGTAGCCTTGCGGCGGGACTGGGGGCATATTATTAGGATGCATGGGTGACCCTAACATTGCTAATTAGTATAGGGTTTTCGGTTTCATTGTCTCTTTCCATGAGTCTTACCACCATGATAGGCACCGGGTACATGTCCCGGCTGCGGAGACGGCGTATGTCCATATGGACGAGGAGAGGGCGTGTGGCCGTAAGGTTGAGGAGAAGGTGTGTGACCGTAAGATTGAGAAAAGTCGGAATGGGCATAGGGCGGACGTGAAAGCGAATCGAGTTGCTGAGAATAGGGCGCAGGTCCCGAGTAGGAAGGGCGCTGATAGTGCCCGTGGTAAGGCGGATAGGGCTGAGGCGGGGGATGCGGAGCCTGCCAATTGGGAGGCTGTTGGTATGCAACCCAGGGAGGCGTAGGCCCCGATGGGGATCCTGGAGGTGGATAGTACATGGTAATCTGACCTCAACAGTGTCAAAGAGAGAAATACATTTAAAGAGGCAGAAAAAGGTTAGGGCATGGGGAGAGTTTTTATCTTTTTGCTCTGAAGCATCGGGCTGGCTGACAGGTGGGTCATGCAGATCCTCGAATATATGAAAGGGTAATGATATCGGGATGAAAGGGTAACCGAGGAAACTTCAACCTTGGGAGATGAGTATGTACATATCATGAAAGTGGAAAGCATCTGTGTGTTCTCCATCGGGAGCAAAGAGGAAACCATGGGCCGGATACGCCGGTCCCCGAACTCCACTCGTAGGGCTGCAGGCAACACCGTTTGTCACGTGTGGCAATGATCGCTTTATGATTCCATGGATGGCTAGATCATACTATTAATTTACTCAAGATAAGGTCCTGTCGACGCAACTTCCTATCGCCATTGAGGCTCGAAAGAACCCCAACTGGTGCCTCGGAGACACCATTTAAATCGAGAGTAATGCAGTAGTTAAATAGTCGGTTAGTTCACACTAGTACCATGCCTTATAATACCTTATATTATCAGCGGACGAAATCCGAATAGTACGCAGTACGCATCGGTATACGTGGATTCACCTGATCTGCTTACGCAGGACACTATTCTTACATCAGAAATAATCTCCACAATCGGGACCCTGTGCCTTTCAATAAGTTCACCTTAGACTAATCGCTCAAAAGAGTGGGAGACAATGCAGGGATGGTGACGGTGCCACTGTGACAGCGACGGGATGCCTGAATCAATGAAATCGGAGCCATCGCGCGATCAATGAACTACACGATATAGAATCTCAAAGGTCTACGCCGTCTATGCACGAACCCTTAGGGGAAACTTGACTGATTTCGCAGAGCCGCAAAAGTAAGACGAGAACTCGGAGCCCGCGGACTCGGAACTCACATTTGTGGAGCCAGCTCCGACAATACAAGCAGAGCCTCATGTCTATGGAATCATGGAATTTGGAACTCTGGAAGTGCCGGACATGGTCCACGTGAGGAGCCGATGGATAATCTTGTACTAATTAGTTAACTAACTAGTGGTAGTGGGTTGCCGATCTATGAGAAGTTTGAAGGGGGGGCTGTGTAGAGTGCGGCTCAAAACTCACTTGGTCCCTTTTATACCTTGTGCTCGGCCTCTCTTTTTCCCCAACCATATTTTCGAGATGGCCCTATGTTAATTGTTAATCTCTTCCATCTCTCGTCCCATCTTCCCCAAGCCATGCCGGCACTTCGGCGTCTGGACTCCCTTCCCTTTGATGTCTTCTATCAGATCGCTACGTCGCTGGACGACCGCGACTTTATTAACCTGAGCCGCACTAATCGCACCATGCATGAGTTGACGAAAAGTGACCTCATTGCGCGCAAAATAGTCGAGGTGAGACCCTCGAATCCCCTTAGGGCCTCGAAGCCTCAGACCTTCAGAGCTTCAGAGCTTCAGAGCCTCATGGAACCCCTTCTCCCCCGTCCGGAGGCCAAAAGCCAACCACTCGTCACTTGTTCGTCCAATTACTAACGCTCCGCTCAGAATGCTCTCCTTCACAGCAAGGAGGGCCAATCGGCCTTGAGAGCCCAGGCTGGCTATCGCAAGGCTGTCGGGCATCGCTTTGACATCCATGAGGCGATCGCCACCGCCGCCCCATATGCTGTTTCTGTCTTAGCTTACGGGGCCGACTTTCTCTATCACCAGGGCTTCCTCTGTTATCGTGTTGGCCATGAAATCCGTCTGCTGGATGTACATGGTGCAGGCCGCCAGGAGCGCGTCTTGAACCTCCGCGATGTTATCCCTCGCTTGGATTCTGGCCCGACTGGTCAGTATGTCGCCGAACGAGTCACTCTGCTCCACTATAGCGATGGTATTGTTTCCCTTCGCGTCGAGCGCGTAGGCGCCCAAGATGACACTGTACTCGCGATCGACATGGATCGCCGCCGGGATCAGACCCGCCGGAGGCGCCTCTTACTTCAGAAAGCCGTTCCGCGAGATTCCCCCATCTTTGTCCGCCATAGCCGCTCCTATATCTGGTATGGCACCTTCACCGCTGTATACGGCTCGGGCGGTGTCTGGTTAGTACACGGCGTGGATTTTGCCACCTTGGAGGAAATTCAATTCCCTCTAGACCGCGTAGTCGATGGAGACTTAGGTCAAACGCTCTGTTTTGAGATGTACCAAGAATATCTGTATGCTGTATCGACACAGGCCGCTTCAGACTCCGACGAGCGCTTTTCTTCCTTCTACCATTGGTTTTGTCAGGCGCCTCGGGAAAGGGGCCGCAAGTGGAACGGGCGTCTCTGGCGCCGCGAGCACCGCGAAGGTCCCATTAACGAAATGTGGACAGACCTATCGATACGTACAGATGAAACAACTGGTCGGCCCGTGATTCTCGAATGTCGTCGCGAGTGGCTCGGCGGCAAGAGCGAAAACCACCGGACAAACTACATTGAACCGTTGCCTATGCCAGAAGAAGCCGAAACATGGGTGGGTGATGACCCGAATGGTCTCACAGAGAACAACCAGTCCTACAACCGGCGGCCTGAAAAGCGACTACGCCGCAACTATCACGCTGAATACGAACCTACTGACGATACTACGAAGCGACTCGAATTCATCGCAGTTCGCACCAAGCATCGGAACTACCACCTGGCATCGGCAACCTTTGTGGACCTCGTCAATGACCCTGCACCCCAGGCTGACGGTGTACGATCTCGAGACCGTCTGCGCCTGCGAACAGTATCACGGAAGCGTAAATCCCCTGTCGACGAAGACACGACCGAGGGTCTGGGGAAGATGCTGTTCCGTCCTATACAGGTCGACAGCCATCAAGTCGAAGGCTCCGAAGAGCGCTTCGTTTCCCGCGGCGTGCACATGTGGCCCGCGGATAATGCACCATCCGAACTGCACCATCTCCTCTGTCCCGACTCTTGTGTAAGCTCCGTGTACTCCGTGTCCGACGAGCGTTCCATCATCTACTCCATCTCCTCCACCGGCCTGCCGCCAGACCACCAGGCTCTTATCCTGATCAGCTTTGATCCCGCCATTCGCTTCCCTAACCTTACATCTCTCCGCACCTTGAAGACACCCATCACTTCAGAGAAGATATTCCCAGTTGAGCTACCTCGACCACAGTCTCCCAGTGCCTCCCTTGTGCAAGAGACAACGCCTCTTTACCAGGCGATCCGTCGTGGCTACTGGCTTCGGTGACTCACAGAAAGGGGTAAGCCTGATCGAATGTCCTACACCTTCAGTACGCTATATAGATATGGCCCATTGGTGGTAGGAGAATAGCATCATAGTCAGAATCCAAGTTCAGGGCATATATTTCTTAAAGTTCAATCTGTATTGCCTAGCTTGAAATTTTACCCGGAGTAGTCAACGATCCTGCCTTCGGAGAACATACTTGAACGTGGGAGACCCTCAACGGCTTCATCAGCCAGTATCCAAATGGAAATCAATAGAAACTCCCAATAATCAGAAGGGCAGAAAGTAGCTCAAGGTACTAAGTGAATTATAATCTAAAATGAACGTTTTTGACATTCAATTAATTTGTTGTATTTTCAGAGAAATCAGCTCTTTACTTCCACGTGACCACGTCTCGACGGAACTTGATCGTTGTGGCCTTAGATCTCAGGCATTAAGGTCACTCAGAATTTTCATGGATTAATAACCATAACCAAGCAAGCCTTGGAAGAACAGGAGAGTACAGTCGCTCTTCCCTAGGACAGCTCAAATTTATTTTATTCCATCTGGCCATGTCTCATAGAGAACATCCCAGGACTTTGAACTTCAAGGCTGACGTTGACTCACGGAACCTGGGGATCGCCACTTTCTTACACCTTGGAGAAGCGTGGGTGCTCGCGAACGCGCTATAGCTCTCGCTTAAATCACCAATAGCACACCCCGAGCCCACTAAAGTACAGTTTCCCACATAAAAATGCCTCAAACTGCAGCGTCCACAGGGCCTCCGGATCATTCTCTAGCACTCAGGCTAGTGAATTAGTTCAAAATAAAAGTGGAACCCAAATCGCTTGTACTCAATTTCCCGCTCGATGCAGCAGAATGGGGCTCCTTCGAGGCCAGTGGGTCGATATAAACTCATCTAAAATGAACCTAGAGCATCTTGTCTTTCTCCCCTTTCCTCCTCACCGAGTGGTTCCATCCGACAAAATGGCCCGGTTAAGCCGCCATAGATGGTCTACAAGGTCATCCTATATCGGACTTCTGCCGTCCCAGTCCCCGCAGACCGAGCAGATCCTAGAGGGGTCCTTGGGAACCTGATGGTTGAAGGCCGTCTCGGCCGGTGCTTAGAAATGCTTCTTATGTTGAATTACGTGCTCCGTCGGTTATCCCGTACCAGAAAGAATTTTCTGCTCATACGATCACATATGTACCTTTTCTTTCCGACTTACATATCGGGATCTTCGGCATAATACTCATCCTCTTTTAACACTCGGTCGGAAAGCCCGGGCCCTAGAAATAGTATCGACAATCCCCCGGTGTGTTACTCCGTTTGCATCCGGTCGATAGTCTTTCGGACGGTTAATTTCTGGAACGCCACCCCACCTCTTTCCTTCCCGGACACCTAAACCTAGGACATTGTTCCTGGCTTCTAAGGGTCGTTTGACTTTCCTCAGAGCAACTATCCGCTCTTACTATTATCGTGAGGGGCGTTGATTCAAAATCGAAGAGACCCTTGCTCCTTTCCTAGGTTTTCGAGACGAGGATCTACGGAATAGAGATCCGGAAGAAGAGACTCTCATCTGCATCACACGACATTTGGGGCAAAGGACTTTGTCCCACCGTCTTCTTACTCTACCATCCGTCCTTCCACCCATCTATCATCAATATGCTACCTCCAGTTCCTTCTCCCGAAGCCTACGGCATATCGCCGGAGCATGGTTTCCTCTCTCCGGAGTGTCCGCTCGAGGTCTTGCCGGATCCATACTACGCCAAGTGGGAAGCAATTGCTGCTAATTTGCAACCTTTGCTATTGAGCAAGCGGGTACGAGGGTTGGTTGATCGTCTACCTACTCTTTCCACTACATCTCTACAGACAGACGCCGAGTGGCGACGAGCATATGTCGTGCTGGTCTTTGTGCTTCACGGCTATGTCTGGGGCGGTGATCGCCCGGCCGAGGTATGCTACTGACATGACTCACAACAAAGTTTTGAATCATCAACTAATTTATCCGCCAACAGAGAATCCCTCCACAATTAACCGTGCCCTTGTTCGAAGTCTGCGAACGACTGGAAGTGCCACCCGTTGCAACTTACGCCGGAGTCTGTCTCTGGAACTATAAGCCGATATTTCCCGACGAGCCGGCCGGTGACTTGGATAACCTCGCCTGTCTACAGACATTCACTGGGTCATTAGATGAGCAGTGGTTCTATCTGGTATCGGTAGCCATAGAAGCCCGGGGTGCTCCGTCGATCCCTCTTATGCTTCGGGCCATTACTGCCGCCCGCGTTGGCAAAGCCCGAGTAGTTACGGAATGTCTCCAGCAGATGGCAGAGATTCTGGACGAGATCACTACGCTACTGCAGCGCATGTACGAGAATTGTGACCCGTACATATTTTACAACCGCGTTCGCCCTTACTTGGCTGGCAGCAAGAATATGGCCGACGCCGGGCTGCCCAGGGGTCTCTTGTACGATGACGGACGCAACCCGCCAGAATACCGCCAGTACGGTGGCGGTAGCAATGCTCAAAGCTCTTTGATTCAGTTTTTCGATATTGTCCTGGGCATTGAGCACAGACCTACTGGCGTGGGCCCCAAAGACCAGAGCGTCTCTGACGAGTCCAAGTCTCGGCACTCTTTTATTCATGATATGCGCGCCTATATGCCTGGTCCTCATCGGAGATTCCTGGAGGACATTGACTCCATCGCCAACATTCGCGGGTTCGTGGAAGCCCGACGTGCCGACTCGAGTCTGCGACTTGCATATGATGCGTGTCTCTCTATGCTGCGTGCCATGCGTGATAAACACATCCAAATGGTGTCACGCTATATCATTTTACAATCTCGCGGGGCCCGTGGCAGCTCTCAGTCCGCTGGCTCGAACCGGCCATCTGCTACAAACTTGGCCACTGCTGCCCCAACAGATAAGAAGAAGTTACGCGGCACGGGTGGCACTGCGCTCATTCCGTTCCTCAAGCAGGCACGCGATGAGACCGGTGAACCCGCCATTGATGCATGGGCACGAAGACTGCTCACTACCAGTCCTATACACGCAGGTTCCGCGTCACTGAGTAAAGTTGGAGAGCACGCTGACGGTCATCTGGAAGTTGTCGGTCTATGCGGGACCTGGACAGCCGATGACAGTGAGGGTGGGATCTGCCACTGGTAAAGGAAAAAGAGACAACGTTTTCACTATGACATGAGCATTCATCTTTGCATCTGGGAATTACGACCTAGGACATTTACAGCGAGCAGGTCTGGCGTCATGGGGGTTTGCTTTTGCATTTACACAATATGATCGACTGTTACATTTCATCATCGATATCGAACCACAATTGACGATAGCGCCATGAGATGTAACCTGGACCTGAAATCAGGTCCCAGGTCCACATGTAGAATATTCTGCTCCACTTAATTTATTTTTATGACGCGTTTCACTTCGAGGCTTGTGATCATGTGATGTGACATCATGTGTGATGTCATCGATCATAAGTCGCGTTGAGCGCGTTATTCTGGCTATTTATTTAGTTATATAAGGTGTATATCTCTTGGTCAAAGGCAAGTACATATACTGAGACACCTTGACTCATTGCACACCATTCATCCTCCACTTCTACTTTCCAACCTCTCACTTTCCATCTTCCGTCTTCTATCTTCCATCCAACCACTACTATTCACCATGTCTTCTGACAACGGCAACTCTTCCACCCTCGGTTCCTATGTGAACGCTGCCACTGGTTCTGCCCAGCGTGCCTACGGTGCTGTCACTGGTGACTCCTCCTACCAGGTAGGCATCACACCTCAACGCTAACTATGAGCGGACCGCGTACTGACAACCACCAGAACCGGGGCGAAGCTGTTCAGGACAAGGCCAAGGCCCAGCACGAGGACTCCCACACTACTGCCAAGCTGGGTCCCATCTCTGCCGACCCCAACACCGGTGCCACTGCCAAGGACAACGAGAACCGCTCGACCGGCTCGTGGGACCAGACTCTCGGCTCGACCAAGGAGGCCATCGGCAACATGGTCGGCAACGAGAGCTTGCGCCGCACCGGTGCTGAGCAGAACGCCGCTGGCAAGGAGCAAGAGGCTAAGGGCCAGCTGAAGGACTGGGGTGAGGGTATCCAGAACCGCGCCGAGGGTGCTATCGGTTCCGTCGGCGCTGCCGTCCGCGGTGACCGCGAAGAGGAGCAGAAGTTACGCGATATGCATGACGAGGGCAAGGTCCGCCAGCGTGGTGCTGAGGCCGACATGGCCAAGAAGCAAGGCGTCTAAGCTCTGCGCGAGACGATGGTTCAGGTTCGGCGAACTTGGCTTTTCCCTTTATTATTATCACGACGATCACGATGATTTGAACTAAGATATCCATATCCAATTTGAGTTTTATCTTTATGAAGTTACACACTTTTCCCTGTATCTGTAGAATAGTTACCTACTCTGCTTTGCAGCAACGACATACGGAGTTGAGCCATATATCCCAAGATGCGCCACTGAATTTATCATGTTCCATTCACTTCGAACCCCAGCCTTGGAATCATTGCTCATTAGTGTATGCTATCTGTTTTGGTGCGAATGCAATCGTCTTATGTGCCCAAGCTGGCCCGGCGCTGCTTGGAACAGCGTGTTGACCCCGCCCTTCTCATTCCCATCTCCGTCTTGATCAAACCAACATGAACTCGGGGGGATCGAATGGAAAGCTTGAGAAGCTCCCCACGGAGCTTATCCAAGAGTGTCTCGCGACGCTCCCTGATGTGCAATCTCTGGTGGCGGCAGTACTCACAGAGTCTCGTCTCTACAATGCTTTCCTCAGCGCCGAGGACAAAATCACCAAGGAGGTTCTGTTACGCCAGATTCCAACCGAGCTTCTGCACGATGCTCTGGCTACAGAGGCCTCCTCACGTCAAGACACCTGGACCCGCGAACAGGCTGGGAATTTCCTTTCAAAATATTTTTCCCGCGACCAACAACCCTTTCACCACTCGCTGCAATGGTCACTTTCTCAGGCTCTTCCATTGGCGCAACTCTATAGCCTCATTGGACTCTTCACGGCGTCTCTCACATCCCCGATTCTCGAGCAAAAGGCCTCCAGACCTCTCTCCGAGACAGAGAGGAGCCGGATCGGGTGCAATTTCTATCGCTTTCAAATCTACTACAATCTGTTCCCGAATAAGGATGAACTCCCAATTCGAGCAGACCATGATCAGCGCGAGAAGTACTTTGCACTGCCCCTTGGGAAAATGAGCAGCTGGCTTGCATCCAAGATTATCTCACTCGAATCATTACACCAGGTCCGAATTTTCTTTCTTGGCATCACTTCAATATACTGACATGGCCCATCAAAGCATTCGAAGAAGTTGCAATAAGCGACCCTAGCTGGATCGACTTTTTCGAAATCATGGACAATGGCTTGGACGAAGGTGCTCTGCAACACCATTTATCATTCGGCCTAGCTCACATCCGAGAATTCATGGAAGCAAAAACCCCTGAATCCCAGCGGGCTTTACTCGCATCCTCCCGAAAGCGCAGTACCCGAGAGTTTCTATCCACCGCTCTCAAGGAATCGAACTGGCTTGGTGGACTAGCCGAGTTTGAAGACGAGGTCGAAGAAGAATATATCCCCAGGCCATGGTATCCAGATCCCGAAACCGGCCCAGAAGATGCCTGGCGCTGGGCTCTTCAATCGCAGTATACTGATTACTTTGTATTTTCGCCATCGCAAATACCACTTCGACAGTGGGCATATGTGATGTGGGATCGAGCGAGGCTTGATGAATGGAAGGGTTTTGATCAGCCGTGGGAAGGCATAGATGTGCGTCTATACGAGCAGCAAGAAGCAAGCCGGAGGCTCCAGGAGTCTGGAGGAATGCACATGAGGGCTCGAGACTTGGGATTCACGTTTCTATGATCTGAGAAATGCCGCCACTCCACGGTTTTCGTCAAAAAGCCATAATCATGGTCTTTTCACATCCCAATCCACCCCGTACAGATAGTTCTAAGAAAACGAATCAACGGCTGGTTCTGTTTCACTTTTCTCGGTCTTTCAATTTTCAATTCCTGATTCCTTATTCCGCGGTCCCGAACGCTCCCACATGCTCGGTCTTCCTTGGAACAGCCGTAATTAATATAGAGTCAATATACGGAGTCCATGCACGGCAGAAACGCTAGACACATATAAGCTGTAGATCATTACCGAACAGAAGAGCAGCTCCGAAGATCACGCGGACGTGAACTTGACAGGTCCAGCTAATCAGCCAATAAAAGAGATTTAATTTACTGTTTAACAAAGCGAAGACCGAAAGAGGATATAAGTGTCCGCTAACATTGCACTAAAAACTTAGATCCTCCACTATTCCTCCACCTCAAAAAGAGGGGCCTGAACACCCCGCAAATCACTTTCCGCGGGGTTCGAATGTGAGCGGATTCACTTTGTTCTCGTTCCATGGAAACTAGCCCTCTCTCACATGCCCTGTTGATGATCCACCTCGGTGTTGGATCCTGATCCGCGATCGTGAATCCATGTCAATCCGGCGAAGGCCGCTTGCCCATGATCGGCTGTTTCCTGTACATTGGCCAGTTCCATAGCTCCGGGGCTTTTATCCGGGTCTAGTTACGGCTAACCTCGCAGAATCGAACTAACAGACGGTGGCAGAAGTCTAGACTAGTATTGAGTGGGGAGGGAATCTTGGGTTGATTCTCGCTTATAAGCCTGGGCTGTAGTGATTCGAATCCCTCTCTTGGGGTCTCTTTAACATTTCATTTCTATCCAGACGGTTTCAAAATGCATTTTAATCGGATTCTTCTTCTTATGGCGGCCTCGTTGGCCATGGCAGCCCCCGAGCCCAAACCCGACCCGGTCGCAATGGCAGCTCCGCAGACGACGGGCCTGCTTTCCGAGTTACCGGGCATTCTCAGCGGTGCGGAAGACCTGCTCAGCACGGCAAATATCAACAACCTTCAGATCATCATCAGCAATGCGGCCAAGTTGCTCTCCGACTCCAATCTCGACATGCTACAAGACATCCTTACCAATGCCCACGGGCTACTGACCAAGGACTTTGTGGATAATACCACTACGCTGATTGGGGATGCCACACCGGTGTGTACTCCGCTCCGTGGAGACTGTGATAACGGACTAAACCTCGATGTAGCTGATAGAGGACGTGTCGAAGCTGCTGGGTGGATTGCTGGGAAGCTCGTAAAGGGACATGTTTTAAACGATATTATACGAGATCAATCAAGGGATTTGGGATTCTTATATACACAATCTCCACAGGGCCCTCAATGCACAGAGCGTATCTTCGTAGAATGGGTATATACACTGATGCAAGGGAAAGTAAAAAAGAAAACGAGAAAAAAGGATCTACCAATGGACAAAAAAACCAAAAGCCTTAAGCCGCAAAATCAAACCACATTCAATTTGTCACGCAGACGATCCTTGTAGTAGCGCAGTGGGTAGGAGCGCATTTTGTTGGGCAGGGCTGGGTACACGGCCACCGCGAAGCCCATCCAGGTACGGTATAGCGCACGCGTAGTGGCCGTGGAGCGTAGCTCGTAGGCATCCCGAAGGTCCGGGGGCAGCATCTCGATGGTGACGGCACGGAGGAAGGGCTTGATCTTCTGGACCCAACGGGGCATGTCCGTACTCTCACGCAGGTCCTTTGCAAATGCAGCCGCGTCCGATGAAACGGTGAGCTGCGAGACCTGGCGGTCCCAGAAGGACCAAAAGGCTTGTCGGGTTTCGGGCCAGGTGCCTGCCGGCATACCCAGGCAGTTGATGAGTAGAGTGAACTCGCTGTATCCACGCTGGGCGGTGTCGTAATTGACGCGTCCGTAGACCCGTTGGTAGAAGTCGGTCGAGGTGGCATAGAGAGTGGCCGCCATCCATAGTTGGAGTGGTGGATGATGGGCAAAGCGGTTATTACGACCACCACCCAGGCCGGGAGCTTCACCACGAGCCAGTAGGTCCAGTAGGGTCTTACGCTCGGCGCGAGTGCCGAAAACCAGGTTGGATACATGGCTGATATGAGTCTGGATGGCATCGATCAGCTCAGTAGCCAGCTCTTTATGACCCCCGGTGGTTTCCTCATGCCGGATACCGGGCAGAGCAGCCTGAAGCAGTAGAGCAGCACCGGACCCGGCGAAGAGGATTCCTTCCTGGAGAATCTGAGGAAGGATCTCCAGCTGTTCGAGAGCATCAAGCCGACTCGACTCACTAGTCGTGGACATGGCCGTCTCATTCAAAGCGGGTTTTTCATCCATAGGTGATGGGGAAGATGAGGACGACATGATGAACTGGTGATAGAAGAAGTCTGCCAGCTAAAAAACCAAAACCAAAACCAAACCAAGACCGAGACTGAGACTGAAACCGAGGCCGAGACCGAGATCACATCCCCGCATAAGTTCGAACCCCAGAAAATCCAAAACCTTGACGGAAAACCAGCTCGGCACCATGTGAAGCCCCCTTTTTTCCTTTTTATTCGCGTGACATATGACGTTCTCCGTTCACACTTTGATCGCCATTTTTCTCGTGTTGATCCTTACTTTGTTACACGAGCTGGCCCATCGCCACTCATGGAGCTTTTCCACATTAGGCAAGGCATCTCCGACTTAGCTTTCTCTCGAGCCTACTTGAGTCCACTTTTTTTTAAAATTTCTTTCCCTATAGGAATCCACAAACTATGGACCCCTCAGTCCGGGGCCGTCTGGGCATATTTTGGGCTTTGAGACGATCCGCGGCAATTTCTGGGGTACCACAGGATGTACTAAATTACTAGCGAGATACATAATAACGCCAATCCCCCAAGTTTTTCCTCGATTTGATCCTGATGTTGTCGTTGATATTGATATCCCAATCACAATGGGCACTTCAACAGACGACCGGCCAGCCTACTTGAGCTCCAATGGTGCCAAGTACTCCCTGGGTGTTCATCGTGGGCCATTGGCCACGGGCGACGACCCTAAATTGGAGCAGGTTCAATCTGTCGGTGGAATCTCTTTAGCTACTACCAATCGCTCCAGGAAGGAAAAGCTGGCGCGTCATTGGAAGCGTTTCTGGTGCTGCTATCTCATTGGCAATGTGATCTTCCTCGCCGTCTTCCTTCCCGTCTTGTAAGTTGCGGCATTCGTTCAATTCTTTCACTCCTATACTGATTCCTGATCTTATGCTCTAGCTTCCTCGTCGCTATTCCCGCCATCTCTCAACTGGTCGTCGACAAGTCCGACCTGGTCCTCGTCAAAGCCTCGGTCCTGCAGCCGCGCCCCGAGTCCATCCAGTTGACTTTGCTATCGGCGCTGGACTTGAAAACCGCCCTGTCTGTACGCATTGAGCCTATCGTGCTGGACCTCTTCGTGCACGATACCGGCCCCAGCGAGCCCTGGGCCACCGCCACCATTGCAGGCAAGACTATCAAAGGTAACACCACTCTCGGTGTTACCGACGTGCACACGCCCTTGATCAATACGACTACCTGGACCAACTACGTGCATGACGTTGTCTTCCTGAAGGAGACCTCCCTGTCACTCAGGGGTTCGACCAACTCTTACCTAGGAGTGTTGAAGTCGCATGTCACCATGGACAAGGACGTCCCCTCGCCGGGTAAGCTTACTCCCCCTTTCTCGTTCGGAAGCAGTTGGAACGGCAACTGACCCCGGTTTCAGGCTTGGACTCTTTCAAAGGGTTTAGCATCAGCGACAGCACTCTGCAGCTTCCCCCTCTCCCAGATGGCACGAACATGGTCGGCAATGCCTCACTTCCCAACCCCTCCGTGCTCACCATTGAGATCGGCACACTCACTCTCGACATCAAGGCCGGTGACTTGGTCATCGGCAACGCTACCCTGGAGGACCTCACCATCTATCCCGGCAATAACAAACACCCGCTCAAGGCCGTTTTGGATTTCGACATCATTTTCGCCCATCTAGGCACGGTGCTCAAGTCCCAGGCCAGCCTCCTGAAGACTGGCAATCTGACCCTGGACACCATCACCAAATCGGTGGTTTGGGAGAATGAGACGGTGCCCTACTACACCAAGGTTATGTCTGAACTCACTCTTCCTGCACATGTGCCGATCATGGATACCCTAAAGAACACATTGCACAAGCTCAACATCACTGAGCTCGAGGACTACGCCAAGTCCCATAGTGGCGGCGGGCTCCTGAGCACTCTGGAGGGGGATCTCAATAACCTAAACTCGAGCTCCAGCTCCGGCTCTGGCTCTGGCCTCTCATCCATCCTGAAGAAGAACGAGCACGTGCGCGAAGCACTCAAGAACATCCACCCGGTCCGGCGAGATGCCGCTTTGGACTCACTGGCCAATTTCTACATGAGGATGTGAGCTTCTTTCCCCCATGGTTCCTGTTCTTTTCCCGGCGTATCTGTGTAATGATGCCGTATCACGTCTCTTGACGCCGCCACGACTGTGCTTGTGATTCCCCGGTGGACTCTACGGATTTTCTTGTATTTACTTGCTATGCCTGGCCAGCTCGGCTCGGTTCTCCCGGTGAGAATGGCCGTGATAGACGATAGATGGCGGAGCTGGTTCAGAAGATAATACATAAAGCTATGACTATACGATCCACGCTTTCACGTGTAGCCCGAACAGGGGGACGTGCTGTACAGTGTCAAGCACCGTGTCGTTGGCTTTGGCCGAGGTTGAATGGCAGTCGTCATATGCACGAATGTGGGGTTATACTTTGGGGCCGAGCTATACGAGTATATTGGGGTAACCCCATAGGACGGTAAAGTGCCAGGTGTCTAATGACTCAATAGGCGGATTCTACGCTTCGATTTCGCCGTTATTGTATCACCTCATTGCCTTGAAACCTCGGAATGCAAGTCCCGGTTCTGACCGACCATGAGTACCTGTCTTCATCTGGGACACTGTGCTCACCAGATCGGTTACCGTAAGTCTTGCAGGTCCCGTGTGTATGAGAGCTACGCTGACCACTACATGGAAAAGAAGGGCAGGATTAATGATCAGAGGATGTTGCATTCTGTACAAAGTCGTTGTTACACCTCAAATTCAACGCCATTTCTGAAATATTTTTGGCATACAGCGAACGTGATTAAATGCCAGAATAAAAAAATGTACCCAAAATAACAGGTTTAGTGCTGGCTCCACTCGATGGTGTTCAGATCAATGCCCTCCTGCACCAACTCCCAGAGCGGGCTCAGCTCCCGCAGGAAGTGCACGCGGTCGCGAACAGCCTTGAGGACGTAGTCAATCTCGGAGTCACTGGTGAAGCGACCAATACCGAAACGGATACTGCTGTGAGCACTCTCATCACTGCTGCCCAGAGCGCGCAGGACGTAGCTGGGCTCCAGCGAGGCGGAAGTGCATGCACTGCCTGACGACAGGGCGATGTCGTTCAGAGCCATCAGGAGTGACTCTCCCTCAACGTAGGCGAAGGAGATGTTCACGCAGCCCGGGTAGTGGGCTTTCGGGTCACCGTTCAGGGTGGTGTGCTCCATCGCGAGCAGGCCCTCAGAGAGACGCTTCGACAGGCGTTCGATATGCTTTGTGTCATACTAGATTGCGAGGCAGAATTAGCATGTTCCCATCCGCAGATCACAGACAGTTCAGAAGAATTTCAAAAAGCACGGTCAGTACCCCTGCACTGTTTTCATGGATACCGGACATCATTCCTCAAGGGAATGTAGCTACCGTCCAAATATCTCCCGAAACAATTTCAAGCAGTTGTTTAATCATCGCAAGGAATCCATGATGTGCAAAAAGGAAAAAGGGCTTTCTTACCTCCATATCCTGAGCGGCGAGGCGGCAGGCCTCGCCGAATCCGACAACCAGGTGAGGGGCGATGGTCCCACTGCGCAGACCTCGCTCCTGGCCACCACCGGAGATGATGGGGTCCAGACGGACACGAGGACGACGACGGACGTAGCAGGCCCCAATACCCTTAGGGCCGTAGATCTTATGGCTGGAAATGGACATCAAGTCGATGTTGAGCTTGTTGACATCCAGAGGGATCTTGCCCACAGCCTGGGCACCGTCGGTGTGGAAGAAGACCTTCTTGGACCGGCATAGCTTGCCAATCTCCTCCAGAGGCTGAATCACACCGATCTCGTTGTTCACGGCCATGATACTGACGATGGCAGTCTCGGGGCGCAGGGCAGCTTCGAGATCCGACATGCGGATAAGACCGTTGTTCTGCACGGGCAGGTAGGTCACTTCAAAGCCCTCATCCTGAAGATGGCGACAGCTGTCCAGCACACACTTGTGCTCGGTCTGGGTGGTGATGATATGCTTCTTCTTTCCCGAACGGCCAAAGAACCGAGCCACACCCTTCAAACTCATGTTGTTACTCTCTGTAGCACCACTTGTGAAGATGATTTCCTTGGGGTCGGCCCCAATCAGCTTGGCGATGTGCTCACGGGCCTGTTCGACGGCCTTCTCCGACTCCCAACCGTAGGCGTGTGTGCGCGAGTGCGGGTTACCGTAGATACCGGTGAGGTACGGAAGCATGGCATCGAGGACACGGGGATCCAGGGGAGTGGTGGCCTGCATATCGAGGTAGATGGGGCGGGTGCCCTGGTCCATAACAGTAGCCTGCTTGAGGATACCAGCGGAGGGACTCATGGCGGCGTCCCCAGTGGCCGGGGAGCCGGGCAACTCCACACTTCCCGGCGCGACACCAGCACGCTTCATAAATGACTTTTGCTCCTCTTTGATGGCGGCGTCCACATTGACCTGGGCATGACCGGCCTTGGTCTCGGTGACATAAGACCGGCCTCCACGGACACCGGTGGCGAGTAGTCCGCGAGGTGCAGCCCAGGCGCTCTGGGATGCCAGACGCCTGGAGTACACAAGGGAAGCCTGTCTCCAAGCAGCGGGTGCAGTGGATGACATGATGGTGATGATTATTCACAGGTAGTGTGAGATGGAAAGAGGAGAAGCGCAGAGTGACAATAATTCGGTGATTTCCGTCGGCATATTACAAACAGGCAGAATGTTCACCGCCCTAGAGTGGCGCTCTCAACACCCTTAGTTCTTACTGTAGAGCTTTTGATCGAGACTTATGTACATAGGTGCTTTTCGATAGACCTACATAATAATCTGAGCAGCATCATATCGCCAGGAATCCTTGGGTCGGGATCGATCGAGCGCTCCGCCAAGTGTTGGCAGCACGGAATACTCGGCACCCGAGCGCCGCAATGACGAAATCACGAATTTATACCCAAAATGAAGACCAACGCCCAACGCCCAGGAATTACGGAGTAGGCGGTGGCTTTGATGACGTCTGCATAGTGCACCGCCTCATCCATAGGGCTATACGGGCTATACGGGCTATATCGAATGCGGAAGTCGGAGAATCCTGGAGCCTGAACGGGACGAACAGGGGCAGGGATATAGGGTGCTATTTAATGTAAAATGTTAAAAGCTAAAGGAAGAGACCAACATAGAGTCCCATTCAGTCCCACCAGTTCCAGTTCCAGTTCCAGTTCCAGTTCCAGTTTCGGTTCCAATCCCGAAGTAGAAAAGGTAGTAGTCGCCCAGTCTCTGCAGCCTCCGCAGCCTCCGTCTTACGTCAACGGATCTCTGCAAAAAACGGAAGGCTGTACCTTAACTCCGTTCACCCCGCAGCTTCTACAACTCTTGACTCTTTTCAAAGGTTCGCCCTCGGAAAGGAGCAATTCAAAATCATTCCTCATTTCTCTTCTATTTCCCGTTTTTCATCACACAGGACATACGAATACTCACCGCCATGAGTCTCAAGGGCTTTCAGAAGAGTCTTTCACGCGCACCACAGCAGTTCAAACTCAAATTCAACCTCGGCGAGCACACTCAGGACGCTGTGTATACCGATGCCGAGCGGCGCTTCCAGGAGCTCGAGAAGGAAACCAAGAAGCTACACGATGAATCCAAGAAATACTTCCAAGCCATCAACGGTGAGACAGAACTTTCTGGGCACCCCGCCAGCTTACAGCCCGATACGAAAGAAGGGGGCGACAAAGATTGCTGACCACTCCCAGGCATGTTGAGTCATCAGATCGAATTCTCTAAAGCAATCGCCGAGATCTACAAGCCCATTTCCGGCCGCGCCTCCGATCCCAACTCCTACCAAGACGAAGGGAACCATGAGGGAATCCGGGCCTGTGAGGATTACGAAGCTATTGTCAAGGATCTCCAGGAGGCTCTAGCCCCGGAGCTGGAGATGATCGAGGCCCGGGTCATCAGCCCTGCGGATCAGCTGCTGGAGGTGATCAAGCTGATCCGCAAGGTTTCCGTCAAGCGCGAGCATAAGAAACTCGACTACGACCGCCGCCGCGCCACGCTGAAGAAGCTGGAGGAGAAGAAGGACAAGTCGCTCAAGGATGAAAAGGCGCTGTACAAGGCGGAGAACGATCTCGAACAGGCGACCCAAGAGTTTAACTACTACAACGATCTGATGAAGGAAGAGCTGCCCAAGCTCTTTACTCTGGAGGCCGAGTTCATCCGCCCGCTATTCCAGTCCTTCTACTACATGCAGCTGAACGTTTTCTACACCCTGCATGAGAAGATGCAGGGCATGAACATCGCCTACTTCAATCTCGATCTCGATGTGGAGGAGGCATTCGAGCAGAAACGAGGCAATGTTCAGGAACAAGCCGAAGCTCTGACCATCGTTCACTTTAAGACCAAGGGACTCGGTCGTTCCGGCTCCAAGTTGGGCCCCAAGGGTCTCGAAGCTAAGGGGTCCATAAACCGCGGACGGTCCAACTCCTCTTCGACGGACAATCCTCCGCCTCCATATTCATCCGCTGGCACTTCCAGTCCGACCGGCAGCTTCTCCTCTGCTGCTAAGGCCAAGCCGGCGCCTCCGCCTCCCAAGCCGAAGCCCTCTCACCTGAGCAAGCCCGTCGAAACGGTGATTGCCCTGTACGATTACGAGGCTCAGGCCCACGGTGACCTTGGATTCTCTACCGGTGATGTAATCGAGATTGTTCACCGCACCGACAACCAAAATGAGTGGTGGACTGGGCGGATTGACGGCCGGGAGGGCCAATTCCCTGGTAAGTCTCGTCGGACCGTGTAAGGTGCTCTTGCACAATGCTAACAGTCGCATCCAGCCAACTATGTTCAATTGCAATAGCACGAGTGTCCTTATTTTGTCATGCCTAGCTTTGTGATCTTCCATGCTCTGGCGCATATGGTGCTATTATATAGAGCATTCTGTAAATACCTTTCGTTTTTAATAGTTTGGCCCAGCTGGATGGAAAATGGTAATGCTGAGCTGATGCTACGTCGGACCCGACATTCGGGGAACCGAGATCCCTACAGCATAATAAAGCCTGACCTTCTGTGGTTTTTTCTTCCGTTGTATCCAATTGTCTTTGCCATGACCCATCTTATCCAGATAATTAACGCACGTCTTGTCGAAGGCGACAGTCTTGTTTCCAAATCGCTATGTTTTGACTCCAAGGCCGGCATTTTCGTCTCCCCGCCCAACCCCTCTCTGCCATCAGCTTTAGATCTCCAGGGCCGCATCGTGGCACCGGGCTTTTTGGATCTGCAGATAAATGGCGCCTATGGCTTCGATTTCTCGGAAGATATCGCCGGCGATGCTGTCCGCTACAATAGTCGCTTCCAAGAAGCCCGGCGGAAACTCATCACGACGGGTACGACGAGCTTCCTGCCGACGATGACGAGTCAGAGACCCGAGCGATATCATCAGGTTCGTCTCTGCTTCAAGTAGTCGGACATCATAGATAAAGATAATAACGCTTCATCTAGAACCTACCATTTTTAGGGCGTTCCCAATCTCGCGATCCCTTTGATGGCGCCGAATCTCTCGGAGCTCACTGCGAAGGACCATTCTTTGCTCATAATCGTGTTGGCGTCCATCTGCCGGACGCGGTGCAAGCCTCCGGTTTGACTAGTGAGCTGGAGAATGTCTTTCGGACATACGGACCCGTTAAGCTCGTCTGCGAGCAGCCAAAAGCGAAACAGCCTCGGCCTCGTTGCATTCCCCCCAGTGTTCGCATGATCACAATGGCCCCCGAGCGGCCTGGTGCATTGGATACAATTCGGCAACTTACTGAGCAGGGAATCTTAATTAGCATCGGCCATACAGCGGCAGACTACCAGCAGACTCAGGCTGGTATCGATGCGGGTGCCGTCATGATCACTCATTTGTACAATCAGATGAATGGCCATCACCATCGCGAGCCTGGGCCACTGGGAGTCCTGGGTGGATCCACGGGCGTGGATCCCGGGACAGAAAGTAAAGACTCGTCGGAAGAGCTGACACGGCGTCCTTACTTTGGCATTATTGCCGATGGACATCATGTTCATCCAGCCAGTGTGCGGTTGGCTCATCTGCTTCATCCGGAGGGTCTGGTCTTGGTGACTGATGCACTGTTGCTTCTCGGAGGTGAAGATGGTACTATCGACTGGCTCACGAGACGGCTCACAAAGCAGGGGATTCGTGTCATGTTGGAAGGCACTGAAGTCATTGCCGGGAGGTAAGTTTTACTTTGACTGATACGGTTCTGATTCTAATTCCTAGACAGTTGCGTAACTCTTCTTCAATGCGTCAATAATTTCCGTCGCTGGACGGGTGTTTCCATTCCTGTTGCTCTCCGCGCCGTAACATCTACTCCGGCTACAGTGCTATGTCTACAGAATAGTAAAGGCACGCTACAGGCTGGAGCCGATGCAGACTTTGTGGTTCTGAGTGAGACGTCTTCGTCGGGACAGTCATGCTCGGACTTGGTGGTGGACCAAGTGTGGAAATTTGGAGTCAAGGTGTACGACCGGGATCTCAGTGTAGACTTTGGATACTAGCCCTTGGAAAACTGCACCCTAATTCATATTGACTCTAACTTCAATATTATGCATGGACCTGAGAGTGAATTGCTGTTGAATGCTTAATTAAAGAGATATCTGATAATGTACATGAGTGCAAGGAATCAGTAAAATACGCCCATGTTCGAACTTGAACTTGCTTCCTGGGGGTAATGGACGACCGAGAGGGAATATCCCATGCTTTCTGCAGCACATTTAAGCCGCGGATTGGTCCTGTGGCGAGCGCCTGATAGATTCGACGGAGATGTCGTGCTCAACCGCGATCGCCAAGGGCATCTCGGACTCCTGCGAATGCTTGCTGATCTGCTGATCCGCATAGCACAAGGTCTGTCCAGTGTAACCTGTAGCAGTCATCTCGGTTCCCGAACGGTGGGTGGGCATGGTTCGGCTGATTCCGAAGGCGAATGCGCTCCACAAATTGCGAGGGTTACGAGGTGTCTCGATTCGTCGAGCGTTCTCCAGTGCGGCACCGGCCCAGATGGAGGACAGCGGCAAGGAAAGGGTGACGAGAGTCAGAACGTTGTCGGCTAGTTCAGGAACGTGCGCAAAGTACTGAAGAATGGAGAATAGAGCGGGGATCGTGAGGGTCTGGCAACCGCAGACAAAAATGATCTTCATGGGGCCAAAGTCACGCACGCCGAGTCGGCGGCGTTGCTTGATCGCATGGCCCAGTTTGATAACGAAGACGGCACAGAAGAAACAGATGCTGATGGTGATGACGATATTGACTGCGCTCTCTAGCCACACGTAGCCGGTCGTGCTCTTGGCGGCCATGATGTAGATGCAATTGATCACCATCCATCCCATGCGGAACCCAATGGGTATCAGGGCCATCAAAAGAGAGAACGCAAGCAAGGGCCGTCGGAATCGACGCTGCACGGTTTTGCAGACCACATGCACCTGCACGGTCAGCGAGGCCATGATGCACATGACGAGCATCGTCTCGAAGACGACGCCGAAAATAGAAATTGCGTAGGCACCGGGCTTGACAGACGAATAGTCGCCGGAAAAGAAGGGATAGACCTTTTCAAAGGGGGTGGAGAAATGAATAGTCTGGAAGAGTAGGCGAAGGACGTTGAACAGCAAAGCCAGACCATTGAGAATAAACACGGACGACCGACGCTTGTCACTGTGAGTCAGAAGCAGCAGAAAGACCAGAAGGACGACCGAAGCACCGAGCTGAGAGCCCAGATTGATGCATAGTCGGACATTGTACTGGCAGAATACGTCAATCATATACAGGGGTATGGTAACGTTCCGGCCATCACGGGCGAGAAAGCTGATATCCTGGAAGTTGGGGTCTCCGTATGGAAAGGAAGGTGGCATGGTGTATGAGTATCGTTCAAGCTGAGAATGATGCGGTAGGAATTGGAGGATGATAGCAGGTGAAGGAGTATGAAAGCATCTAGTATGATGTAGGGAGAGTTTGAATAGTCCATAGGTAGAAAAAGTAGATATAGCATAGTGAAGAGAGCGAAACAGACAATGCGATGAATCAATAAGGGTGATAAAATTGAGGCTTCGTGAAGTTGTGATAGAGAACAATACTAACAACAATGTTAAGACGGGAGAACAAAGACACGGCAGGCTGCGACTGCAGGTGCCTCGTATAGTCGAGTCTGGAACGGTTCGTGATGATAATGATGTCTATGACAGCGAAACAGTCTTGTATGTGCTCGGGTTTGGAGATTTGAGATTGTAGTTGATGGTTGATTGTGGTGGTGGTGGTGGTGATTGTTAGTTGTGTGATTGTAAGAGCGGCCTAAGGCACCAACACTGGTTGACTTGGACCTCGAACTGAATGACAACCTTGGAACCCTATAGTGATCCCATTTGATCCCTTTTGGTCAATTGAAGCTCTGAACAATCCTTTGCCGAGACTATTCGACATCCTCTCCTCTCCACAACATTGTGTAGATCTCCCGCTAGAGTAAGCTCCAGTCCGATTACGGTCCGATTCTCCGACAGTCTATTTTTGGCTATTTTTGACTGCAAATCAATCGGTCAAAGTTGGGAATACTGTATCATTCTATTCACGCCCGGATAAAGGGGTATGGTGTAGTTTGGCTCTCTACTCCTCGAGTGTCACAATAATCTTTCTGACAGTATAAACGAACGAAATCCCGTAGTGCCTTCTAGCATCACCCATTCTCGGCTTCCCGGCTGCCAAGATACATATAGTTTCCGGGATCTTCTAGACATCAAAAGTGGAGAATGGAGACTAAGACGGAGACTAGTTGTGCCGAAATCTGCTGAATTCGGAGACATTCTATGGTCTTCATTCTATGGTCTTCATTCTATGGTCTTCATTCTATGGTCTTCATCCTATGGTCTTCATCCTATGGATGTTTCGCAGTGAGTTCCTTACAAATTATACAAACCTCGCCACCACGAGAGATGAATCTGAGTTAGAGTTCTGACCAAGCTGCTTTAATTTTCTGCGAATCGGAGAACATAAGTTCCTGCACTGAGGTTTTTTCTTCCCCTTTCCAGTGGTGTGCCGATCTTGGAATCCATTTAGAGTCGGCTTAAATTTTTCTTTTGGTGGGGCGCGAATCCAATTAATATCCGAAGACTTTTGCCCCAGCTTAGAAATCCGTCAACGTAGTTAGAAGGTATATAAGCGCTATACAAGACCTCCCCTATGCCCTAGGCATTCGACGATAGATCAATTGTGTCTCCATCTTCAATTTAACCATAATTAACCTTATTTCACCATGACTTGGCCTGACGTCCCCACCAAGCCCGCCGAGGGCATTTCCTTCTACACGCCGGCTCAGAGCCCGCCGGCGGGCACTGCTCGCGATCCCCAAACCAGTGGGAAGCCCATTCCTAAGCTCTTCAAGCCCCTGACCGTTCGTGGTCTGTCCATCCAAAACCGCCTCGGTGTAAGTTTCATGTGCTCGTGTCGTGTTTCATATTCCCCGAAACATTGTGTACTCACATACTTCCAGGTTGCGCCTATGTGCCAATACAGTGCCGATGATGGCCACATGACCCCGTGGCACCTGGCTCACTACGGTGGCATCGCTCAGCGTGGCCCCGGAATGATTATTATCGAAGCTACCGCCGTCCAGGCCGAAGGCCGGATTACTCCCGGTTGCGTGGGCCTGTGGAAGGACTCTCAGATCGCCCCGCTCAAGCAGGTCGTGGAGTTCACTCACAGCCAGGGTCAGAAGATCGGTATCCAGCTGGCTCATGCCGGTCGCAAGGCCTCGACTGTTCCTCCGTGGTTGGGCGGTGTCACTGCCACCAACGCCGTTGGTGGCTGGACCGACAATGTCGTGGGCCCTAGCGCTATTCCCTTTGCCCAGGGCGACATTGTTCCTAAGGCTATGACCAAGGAGGATATCCAGGAGTTCAAGAATGCCTGGGTTGCGGCTACCCGCCGTGCTCTTGCCGCCGGCGTTGACTTCATTGAGATTCACGCCGCCCACGGCTACCTCTTGTCCACCTTCCTTAGCCCCGCGTCCAACAAGCGGACGGATGAGTACGGCGGCAGCTTCGAGAACCGTATTCGCCTCCCTCTCGAGGTCGCTCAGTTGACTCGTGACACCGTCGGTGCCAACGTCCCCGTCTTCCTGCGTGTCTCCGCCACCGACTGGTTGGAGAAGAGCCTGCCCGAAGAGCATGGCTGGAAGCTGGAGGACACCGTGGAGTTTGCCAAGGCTCTTGCCGCTCAGGGTGCGATCGACCTCATTGATCTCAGCAGTGGTGGTATGCACTCCGCTCAGAAGGTGGCGTCTGCTGCTGCTTTCCAGGTTCCCTTCGCGTCCGCCGTCAAGAAGGCCGTTGGTGACAAGATGCTCGTGGCTGCCGTGGGCATGATCAACAATGGTCAGCTGGCCGAGAAGATTCTCAACGAAGAAAACATCGATGTTATCCTGGTCGGTCGTGCCTTCCAGCGTGACACCGGTTTGGCCTGGGCTTTCGCCAAGGACCTGGATATCGAGATCTCCATGGCCGGACAGATTCGCTGGGGATTCACCAGCTCCCGCAATGCGTCCGAGTACATCCAGCCCAACTCGATGAAAGCCTCCATCTTCGATTAGATGATTGTTTTTGCATAAAGAATAGCATATAGAGATACATGATAGACATTGATGATTTTTGATGACACATTATTTCCTGACAATCTCAATGATTGGACGAGATAGATCTTTAAATCGAAAACTCCGTAATCCAACATGAGCAAGTAATCGCTGTTAAGGCCAAAGTAATTGACTTGTTTCGGTTAGGGTTGGTTGGTCACAATCTGGTACCTCAAGGAGTAGAAACGATCTATATGCGTTAGTTAGGCTTGAATTTGATGAGAATAAGGCATTGTTTCATACTCTGTTGATGCATTGCAAAGAGAAAAGCAGATTGTCACTCCTTGGGAAGCTCTCAGGGAAGCAATCGATCAACTTCACTCACAGTCATTTAGCTACATCCCTTACATCCCCTTCCAAGGTTCAGAACCAATGGAGATGTTTGTGGGCAGCAGACTCTCCCCAGACTCCGCAAATTGACCCCCGACCTACTGTGTCTTAATCCTTCATGGAGATGTGCATTTCCAATCTCGGTCGGTATATCTATATACTTACCCTCGAGCTCGGTGACCAACCTTGTAAGTGTATCCTAATGAATGTAGACCCTGAATGTATTTTAGCAATAGATAGACCAAGCATAAATTGAAACTACAACTGATACCCTTGAAAATCTTGCATAGATAAAACCAGTGACACGGGGTGTAGAAGCCAAAACCAAAACCGTAGCTGACACAGAACCGAAGCCAAGAGCGTTGCGGAGTGCGGAGGACCACCGCGACTCAACCTCTTCTGTTGGGCACCTTACAGCCTCCACCCCCGACATGGCGGTCTCCCAGAGGACGCTCAACTGGCTGTATTCGGTCCTAACCAAGGTTTGTGTCTATCCTATGGGTGAATAAAACAACCTAACCCTTCCCAGGATCACTACGACCCCAAGCAGACCTACCACGACCCCAATCGTGCATATCACGACGTCGTCAATGCGCTCGCTCAGTACTCCTCACTCTCACCTCGCACTGATGTATACAGTAAGACTTGCGACTCATTGAAGCTGGCGATTGTTCTGACTCCATTGTCTTCCTAGCCTTCGAGAATGGCTTCTCGGCCCTGCTCCTGCACCTCGTGGGCACGCTGCCTGTGGTTTTCCGTGGCACGACCTACCGATTCCCCGTCGCGCTCTGGATTCCTAACACCTATCCTCGCGAACCCCCGATAGTATATGTGACGCCAACCCATGATATGGCGGTCCGAGTTGGGCAGCACGTCACGCTCGAGGGGCGCGTGTATCATCACTATCTGGCACACTGGGCTGAGGCGTGGGAGGTGAGCTTCATGTTTCTGCTTTGTCCTAGTAAATCAAGCTAACCATTTTGCGCATTGTTTAGCGATCAAACATTACCGACCTCCTCTTGATCCTTCAAGAAGTTTTTGCGAAGGAACCCCCGGTTCGGAACCGACAACAGATGCCCCCTCCACCCCAGATCCAACAGACGCAGACGCAGACTCAGACTCCGCCACCGTTACCTCCTCTGCCACCAGGAATAGGCCCTTCACCGACACCTCAAGCACAATCGCAGCCTACAGGACCAACAACTCAGACTCCTCCGCAGCTGCCACCCAAACCTGGAGCTACTATTGCGCCTCAGCAGCTACCAACACAGATAGCAGAGCGATATCAGTCTCCCCCACCGCTACCCCCACTGCCACCGAAGGAATATAATCCCACTCGAACGGCCTCGTTATACAATGCTTCCATAACCAGCCCGGGCGGCAGCCGGATATCTCAACAATTCGCTACTTTACCACATCCCGTCCAGCAACCAATGTCACGTTCGGTATCACAGAGTCAGATACCTTATGGCAGGAACATTGGCGGGCCAGTTGGCCCTGCCGCTGGATCTCAGCAGACATCGTTCGCTCATCCTGGGCCAGCTATTCCCCAAACGCCCGCACAACAACCACCTCGTTTTTCACAAGCAGCGCCGTCGCATTACCCAGGATACCATCAGCCGCAATCCCAGCAATCACCGGTGCCTCCATATCCCATAAATTCGCCGCATCCTTCGAATTTCCAACGGTCGCCTGCAGCGGCGCCAGCACCGAAGGAAACGCCAGACCTTCTCACATCGCCCTTTGAGCTTGAGCTGCCCTCATTTGCCCCCGCGGGGCCTGCACCACCCATCCCACCGAATCCAGAGAAAGATGCATTGCTACATGCGGTATCTCGAACCCTAGCGGAGACCTTGCGGACCCAAGCAACGCAGTCCGACACCGCGTCACAGTCACTTATCTCTCAGTCGCAATCGTTGCAGGCTACAATAGCCGCGCTTCAGGGGGAAGTCACCGCACTTAATTCCCTCCACGCAACACTCCAATCCAACACTGCGGTTCTGCAGCAGACTATCCGCCGTGCAGACGCCACCATTGCGGACGCTCCATCGAGCCTACCTCCCATCGACGAGGTTCTGGTGGCACCCACCGTGGTAGGAAAGCAATTATACGATTTGGTGGCCGAGGAGCAAGGTCTCCAACATGCGCTGTACGCGTTACAAGCTGCCTTGGTCCGCGGTGTGATTGGGGTCGACTCGTGGTCGCGACATACACGTGGTCTCGCGCGTGAAGCTTTCCTTAAACGCGCGCTCATCCGCAAGATCGGGCGTGGAATGGGCTTGGAGGAGACCGTGCCATGATTGGCTGGCCATTTATACATTTTGGATGGTAGATCGTTGTAGATACCCTCATTTTTCATTTGTTTTGGCACTTGTGTCAGTTTGTTCAATATTGGGATGCCCAGGTGTCCAGACGTGTGCTTAATGTCGTAGAACTTTGGAGCACTTGTATACATTTCCTACCTACCCGGAGAGGCTTGCGTTGATGAACCTTCATCCTCGTGCTACCTGGATGAGTATGTATCTGCCTACCTAACTAGTGCCGAGGATCGTCTTAGACATATACTCAACAACATATACCGGAAATACTCCAAGAGTCACAACCTGGGAAGTACAAATCGACAAGAATACGATGGTTAGTTATGTATCGATAACCTTCCAAGGAAAGAGTTGACTCTAATTGACTGCTCCGCCTCCATGAGTGCTACCTCACTGTACAAAGCACCCAGGAAACGTGAACCGACGCCCAAAAATATACCACGCCTCAGGTCATACGTACAAAGATGTGGAAGAGATTTAACAGGAAATAAGAAGAAAATCACAACAAGAAAAAACCAAGAAAAACCAGTGCGCCCATCAGACTAAACTCGTTCATGGAACTTCATTCGCGTCCGAGAACGGACTTTGTACGCGCGGGGGCGGGGCCCGGGCCTGACCAGTGTGAAGGGAACTTCGTCGAGTGTCGCCCAGGCCTGAGTTGCCAGTGCTGGCCTTGTCGGAAAAGGGGCCCCCGGAGGGTGACTCGTCGTTGGACATGGTCGAGGGCCGCGTATCATCTTCATCTTCATCCGATGAGTTGCCGTCAAAGGTAGACGTGTGATGGCCAAATTGGTGGCTGCTATTGGCAGACTCGGCAGTGGGGGGCTTAAGGTCCTTTGCACTCGCTGCCGTGCTGGACTGATCGTCCTTCTTCTTCACCGAAGGCCCACGAACCATCACGGGCTTGGCTACCACCTGGCGAGCCACAATCGAGCCGCCAGGTCCAGCCTGCATAGCCTCAGCCTTCGCGAGCTGTGATGAGGTGATAGCAGGAACCGCAGGCGCGTCCCTGGGAGTAATCATGACGGGCTGTGTCGGAGTGCTGTCGGAACCACTAGAGCCGTTGTGTACGCTGACAATATTTGCCCGAGAACGCTGAATCTGCTGTGCGGGAATAGCACTGACGATGGCATCGTTGCGGTAGATCGTTGTGGCCACGCTGCTTCGCAGGGTAGGCGAGATACTCTGGTGACCGGTGGTGGCCGTCCAGGAGGAGTCTCGCAAATCACCGGGCATAAAGAAGTGCTGGTCGGGAGTCGCACCGGGCAGCGGGGGAACGGGGGGCACCAGTGAGGCGGGTGTCTCCGGGGGTGATCGGTTGGTGACACCGGGAATGTAGGCGATTTGAATGATGTTGGAGGCACGGGTCAGAACGGTCGAGGCGATGGACTGGGTCGACTTGCGCTCCGATCGCTGGGCCGCGAATGCGCCACTCTTCTCTTGCTGGGCCTTGCGCTCATCGCGTCGTGGGCGGACGACAAACCACCAGATCAGGAAGAGGATTGCGCCGAGTGCGATCACACCTCCGATGACCCCTCCGGCGATGGCACCGGTATTGGTACCGCTTGACGGAGGCCCAGAATCGTTGCCGGTCGGGATACACTTGGTGGTGGCACACGAATCACAGGACTGACTGATCATGGTACATTGGGTCCCGTCCGGACAGGTCGGACAGGTCGGGGCGGAGGTTTCGCATGATACGCAGCGCTTGAAGAGGGAGTTGGAGGGGGAGAAGCCAATGTTGGGCATAGAGGCGGAATCGAAGGTGTTTGGAAGCATGGTGGGCGAGATGGAAGCAGCGAGAAGATGTCGATGAGGACAACCGATCAACGGTGACGAATGTTTACAAAGACGAACAAATCAACAATGAATGAAGAAGGAGTGTGGGATGCTCAATCGGCGTCAAGTCGTGAGCGAGGAGAATCGCTAGATCATCAAAGCGACTCTATAGAAACGAGTGTAGAGGAAACCCGGTTAAAGACCGAGGACGATCATCGTCCAGAGTCGAAAAGCGAGATTCAAAATCGGATGCGAAGGCTGTGGGAGGAAGAGGAGAACGACCTCCTGGGAAATGAGGAGTCGGGACCAAGTCACGGGAGGTCTGAGCACGGGGTTCCACAAGTGTTGAGGGTACTTCAAGGACAAGGAGTACGGGGTACGGATTACACTATGTAGTAGATGGAAGTAAAGTAAGATTACAACAATATATAGGATTGACAGGAAGCATAGGAGTACCCGGGTATCTGTTTCACCTAGCCCCAGCACCTTGCATAACGTTGTGCCTGCAGGTCTGTACTCCCGTACTCCGTACAGAATAACAGAGACTTGGTGTTGCGGGAGGCGGTCTGGACTCGGATCATTTGTCGGGCCGGGAGATTGCGATTTCTTTGTCAGCCACCAAAAATAGACCTGCAGTAACTAACTAGTTAGTGGGAGCAGTGTTAAGGAGTACGGAGTAGTTGACATGCTCGTCTTTTCTACCTCGAGGTATATCACGAGTAGATATGGAGTATGGAGAGTCCGGAGTACCGAGTAAAAATAGATAGGGTTAGAGTATCAAGTCGGGTAAATATCCTGGGACCATTCCGAGACACGGAGGCGCAGGCTGACGCATCAGGCTGTGACAGAGTCAGCCCTGATGTCAGGTGACTGCCGATCGGGCATGGACTGACTCACTTGGGACTTTCTGGATACTCTGGATACTCTGGCTCAGCCTAAGTAGAACTAGATAAAGTAGACGACGGACTAGCATACTAGCGCGTGGTCGGAATATTTATCATATCCGGGTCTCCCCACTATGTATGTATCAGCTATCACAGGATAACTTCCCGTCTAGCATACCTCGGAAGATCCGTCGTGCGAACTCAAGAAATTCGAGGAAGTGGAAGTGGCGAAGAATGTGGAATGAGAAGCATGACGATCTCACCGACTGTTTTTCATTGGAACCCGTTAATTGGGTTCGGCTCTTAGCGCAACCGTATCCACTTGCTGAATCAGTCAAAAGTGGAGGATCTGGAGAAAAATAGTACATAAATAATGTCCTTGAAGACTCTAGTTAACTAACGACAAAAGAGGAACAAAGAGTAGAGTACAGAGTTTCCCATCCTTCATGCATAATGCATATAGACACGTAGCCTGTAGTGTACCCATCAAATTCCAATGAAACTCAGCCTTGAGCCAGTTAGAATTGTTCCTGACCCTGTCAAGCTCGGGTACTCTGTACTCCATACCGATCTTATAGCCCTGTTCATCACTACGCCGGCACGTATCTGGTACACAAGGGATGGAGTATGTGTATTGTTGCATTAGAATAACATTGATTTTTTGATCCTACTCCGTACTTGTTAGTCGCGGGAGAAAACACCACTCGAATCTGCTCCTTTTGAGCTAAACCACACCGGGGTTAGAGATGTCTATTTTTGCAGACAAACTCAGCAATACGATCGCGCTCTAGTCTCATACTGTCTTCTCTCCTCCTTTTTTTTTTTTTTTTTTTTTTGTTTTTTCCTTTTCTACTTTTTGACCTTTGCGTCTCATGTCCCTTTTTTTCCCTTTTTTATCACTCCGCTGACCTTGTTTGCTCCCCTCTCCCCTTTCTTTCTGAACCTCCTTTTTCATTCCAAAATCGGGTTCTGCTGACTGGGAGTCTGTCTCCCCCAGGGATCCCTTTGGACACCTTCTTCATTCACGCCCTGGTGGCTCGACTGTCTGCCACTCCTCGTTTGATACCCCCTCTTGCCTTCGTTGAATATCGTGCATCATCATGGCCTATCAAGGGTCTGGCGCGCATTCGCCCAACTACGATGACGCCCATCATCTGCAGGATGTACCTGCCTCTCAAGTACGGATTCGGTCTCCTTTTGTTGTTTGTATGCTAGTGCTCACTCAACAATGCAGTACCGGGAGGATGAGGATGCATCCAGAGGCCTCCTCTCCCACCAGCAGGGTCCTTTCGCAACGCCCTTCGACGACCCTCACTCGCGGGGCGTCTCACCCGTGCGCCCCGCCTCGGGCTACAGCTTGACCGAGACCTATGCTTCTGAGGCAGCCCCCGCTTATCAGGACCCCTATGCCACAGGATCCGTGTACTCGGGTCAGTCCGAGAACCCAGCCGCGGCTTTCGGTGTCCCCGGTCGAGCCGCATCCCCCTATGCCCGCAGCGAGACTTCGTCAACCGAGGCCTGGCGCCAGCGACAAGCCCCCGGTGGTGGAAATGGTGGTGGTGGCGGCGGCCTCCGTCGTTATGCCACTCGTAAGGTCAAGCTGGTGCAGGGTTCAGTCCTGAGTGTGGACTACCCGGTACCCAGTGCTATTCAGAATGCCATCCAGGCCAAGTATCGCAATGATCTGGAAGGCGGTAGCGAGGAGTTCACGCACATGCGATGTGAGTGATTTGCGTTTTGCGGAAAACTTCGACCCGAACCGGAGAAAACTAATCATTCATCTTCAGACACCGCTGCGACGTGTGATCCCAACGAGTTTACCCTCCACAATGGCTATAACCTGCGACCTGCCATGTATAACCGACATACCGAGCTACTCATCGCCATCACCTACTACAACGAGGATAAGACCTTGACCGCTCGTACACTTCATGGTGTGATGCAAAATATCCGGGACATCGTCAACCTGAAGAAATCCGAGTTCTGGAACAAGGGTGGACCCGCATGGCAGAAGATCGTCGTTGCACTCGTCTTCGATGGTATCGATCCTTGCGACAAGGATACTCTGGACGTCCTGGCCACTGTTGGTATCTACCAGGATGGTGTCATGAAGCGTGATGTCGACGGGAAGGAGACCGTGGCGCATATTGTATGTCCGGTCCTGATGTGAAGCAAGTGTGCCCGCTAATCCCTGATGCGCAGTTCGAATACACGACCCAGTTGTCCGTGACACCCAACCAGCAGCTTATTCGCCCGACCGACGATGGCCCAAGCACTCTACCCCCAGTGCAGATGATGTTCTGCCTGAAACAGAAAAATAGCAAGAAGATCAACTCGCACCGTTGGCTGTTCAACGCGTTTGGTCGCATTCTAAACCCCGAGATCTGCATCCTACTCGATGCTGGAACTAAGCCTGGGCCAAAGTCTCTGCTAGCTCTATGGGAAGCCTTTTACAATGACAAGGATCTGGGTGGCGCCTGTGGTGAGATTCACGCTATGCTGGGCAAGGGCTGGCGCAACTTGGTCAACCCGCTAGTGGCAGCACAAAACTTCGAGTACAAGATCAGTAACATCTTGGACAAGCCACTCGAGAGTTCGTTCGGCTACGTTAGTGTCTTGCCGGGTGCCTTTTCTGCGTATCGCTTCCGTGCTATTATGGGACGTCCATTGGAGCAGTACTTCCACGGTGACCATACCTTGTCGAAGCAGCTTGGTAAGAAGGGTATCGAGGGCATGAACATCTTCAAGAAGAACATGTTCTTGGCCGAGGACCGCATTCTTTGTTTCGAATTGGTCGCCAAGGCCGGCTCCAAATGGCACTTGTCGTATGTGAAAGCCTCGAAGGCCGAAACGGACGTACCTGAAGGTGCTGCCGAATTCATTTCACAGCGTCGCCGTTGGCTGAACGGTTCCTTTGCGGCCGGCATTTACTCGCTGATGCATTTTGGCCGTATGTACAAGAGTGGGCACAACCTGGTCCGCATGTTCTTCCTGCACATCCAGATGCTCTACAACATCTTCAACACCTTTCTCACCTGGTTCTCGCTCGCCTCCTACTGGTTGACCACCACCGTCATCATCGACCTGGTCGGCACCCCCAGTTCCAGCAACGATCACACAGCGTTCCCCTTCGGCGAGAAGGCCACACCCATTGTGAACACCATAGTCAAGTATGTGTATCTGGCATTCCTTCTGCTGCAGTTCATCCTCGCGCTCGGTAATCGGCCCAAGGGCTCCAAGTTCTCGTACTTGGCTTCCTTTGTGGTATTCGGTATCATCCAGTTGTACATTGTGGTCGACTCACTGTACCTGGTCATTCGTGCTTTCACCGGTGGTGCGCCGATGGACTTTGTTACCGACCAGGGTGTCGGTGCCTTCCTCAAATCTTTCTTCGGCTCCTCGGGTGCTGGTATCATTATCATCGCCCTGGCTGCCACCTTCGGTCTCTACTTCGTCGCCTCGTTCATGTACGCCGACCCATGGCACATGTTCACTTCCTTCCCCGCCTACATCGTCCTGCAGTCCTCCTACATCAACATCCTCAACGTCTATGCTTTCAGCAACTGGCACGACGTGTCCTGGGGTACCAAGGGTTCCGACAAGGCCGACGCGCTGCCTTCTGCGAAGACCACTAAGGATGAAGGTAGTAAAGACGCGGTCATAGAGGAAATTGACAAGCCTCAAGCCGATATCGACAGCCAATTTGAAGCTACGGTCAAGCGTGCGCTCACTCCGTACGTTGCCCCGGTCGAGCACGACGTGAAGTCTCTCGAGGACTCCTACAAGAGCTTCCGTACTCGTCTCGTCACTTTCTGGATTTTCAGCAACGGCTTCCTTGCCGTGTGCATTACCAGCGAGGCGGTGGACAAGTTCGGATTTACGGTATGTTTCTATTCTTTTTCCTCGACGCTCTGCGCTACCGACTAACGTCAGCTTTAGAACACTGCTACCACCCGTACTGCGCGATTCTTCCAGGCCCTTCTGTGGTCTAACGCTATCATGGCTCTGTTCCGCTTCATCGGCGCCTGTTGGTTCCTAGGCCGTACCGGTATCAAGTGCTGCTTTGCACGCCGGTAGACCATGGACGGCTTCCTCATTCTCTCATGAACCTCCCTTTCTTGGCACATGTTTCACCTTCCCTCTTCTGGTTGCCACTTGTATTCCACCTCAAGATGTCTGTTTTACTAGGGTTTTATTTTTATCTATCTTTTTATTATCTTTTTTTGTGATGCGAGTATGTACGGAGGGTTGAATAGCGACCAACCGTGATCTTTTGTCGGACCAGCGACGCAATGGGATGCATTCGGCGGCGCATATGGAATTTCGACGTCGGAAATCAAGTAATTAGACACATCCTCCTAGACGTAGAGATTTTCTGTAATGCAGCCTAAGCCATGGTATGTGTAGATGTATAGTCAATGTACGTCATGAACGAGGCGGAAAGATCGATAAAGCGAGAGAGACCCCGCAAAGACTCTGCCTCGCTCTCCGACCGACTTCCTTTTCACAACACCGCCCTAGTATACCGAGCTCAACACTTGCAAGACTGTGCACTCTACGCCCTGCTGTCTTGCCGAGCTCGTCTCCGCAGCAATTTCCCCCGTCTTTCTCGGCCCGCCATCTTGATTAACCGTTATTCCACCTGGTGGGGTGGTGACTCCAGCCAACATGTTGAAGATCTGGTCGATGGTAGACTCTCTTACCACTTGAAAAAGGATAATGAACCGGATGCTGACTGCCTCTACAGAAACAGCAACAGCAGCAGGCTGAGAATGCCGAAGGCGCTGCAGGCAAGAAAAAGAAGAAGGTCACGGCGGCGCAGCTGCGAGTGCAACGAGGTGCGTCCTCCACAGATGAATCCTTGGACATCTTTTAACATGACTTGGATTCGCTAGACCTACAGGAACTTACACTTGGCAAGACAATGAAAATGACCTTCCCTAACCCCGACGACATCCTCAACTTCACCCTGACCATCGAGCCGGACGAGGGCATGTACAAAGGTGGCGTGTTCAACTTCAGCTTCTCTGTGAACCAGAACTTCCCCCACGATCCACCCAAGGTCAAGTGTACGCAGAAGATCTACCATCCCAATATCGACTTAGAGGGCAACGTCTGCCTTAACATCCTACGTGAGGACTGGAAGCCTGTGCTGAATCTGAACGCTGTCATTGTGGGCATGCAGGTTCGTCATTCCCCTTTTGTATTTGATAGGCTGAACTGACTGATCATGTGGTAGTTCCTGTTTCTCGAGCCGAATGCGTCCGATCCCCTTAACAAAGAGGCTGCGGAGGATTTGCGGACCAAACGTGAAGGCTTCAAGCGCAACGTGCGCACCTCCATGGCCGGCGGGTCCGTCCGAGGCGTCGCATTCGAGCGGGTGCTAAGATAGAACCGATTGCTGTCAAATCTGACACTGGCCATTTTGCTTCAGTTCAGGGTCCTCAGCCACGAAATAGGTGGCGGGTTAGACCCAGTTCTTGACACCGATCGACCCGGAAAGGCGACATGAGGATCCACGGCTTTGCAGGAGGTGGAGAGCAGTCATCACGGGGAGGGGAGTTCTACGTACATATATCCGGAGTAATTAGCGTTTTTGATTTCAATAGATCCGATCCAGCTGGGATCACTACGGACTTGTCGCGTGAGGGTGGCAAAGATCGGCTTGCTATGCAGCACCGGGGCAGCACCATCCCTAGCATACGGAAAAGAGATGATCTGTGAGATCGCTTTTTGCAGTCGAATCCAAAATCCAGAATCGAAACACGTTGATCACAGGCGTATATGTACAATCGGTTTCAACATCAAACACCCACACACTCGGACACGACCCGTCGACCCAGTCAAGCCCAGAAAGAAGGGTTACCAAAGATAGCATTCTTGTTCCAACGGGTTACATTTCTGGACTATGTATTCATTGGCAAGGGAGAAATGGCCACAGCCGACGGGCAAAAAGGGAAACAATCGAGAGAGGGCGAAGTTGACCAATTTATGCGCTCTGGGCAGCGCGCTCCTGCTCGAGACGGGCGTAGAATGTGTCGCGCTCACGGACACGGGGAAGGTGGTAGCCTGCGGAGTTAGAACTTGAGGTGCGAGTGACCGGGAGATGATATTCCACTTACCGTACCACCAGAGGTAGCCGAAGGTGGTACCGAAACCTATAAAAGGAGGTTGGTTAGTCTACCCGTTGTCTGTTGTCTTAATAATGACATTCTGTTCCTGCTTCATGAAAGAGTGACGGCACCCGAGACAACCGGCGACATGCCGCTCATCCGTTGATCCTGCCACCCGAAAACGCAAGTCGAGGTCACTCACCAAAGGCGGTGCTCAGGTCCAGGACGAGACCACGGCGGAGCATCTGCAACCAAGGAAAGCAAGTCAGTGCATCGTTCATGGGTGTAGAAAGAATCCGACGAGCCCGCTCGGGGCGAGCCGGGCTGTCAAGGGACGGGACACCTACGCCGGTGATAGGGGGGATAGCGGTGGCCATTGTATCGAACAGACCGAGTCAATTGGCGCTCGACAAGACGGTTAATGGGCTGTAGACAGAGAGGAACCTGCCTGGCGGTAGTGGGTGGTGGGCAGAGAAGAGAGGAGAGAGTGACGGAGCGAGGTGCACGAACGTCGAAGTTGAAGCTTTCGGGCGGACTAAGCGAGCCTCCGGATTGGTCGATGGCTGCGACGTTGGTACTGCACTGCGTCTACACTTTCCAATTCTGTCTATATGATGTTGATATTAAAATTTGGAATGCAATGGTCGTGTCATGCCTACTTTTTGTTCATCTCGACTATACCATTCTCTTCGAATTAAAGCGATAGCCCGTTGCGACTTAACCTATTTCCTCAGGCACCAATCCCCAGTCATGTGACCACCTCCCATCCGTCAACAGTTGGAGCTTTCTCCGCCCAGCGTCTCCGACCACCAACCATCATGGCCATGGCGTCAGGCCAGCTGAAGCGCTCCTCTTCCACACTGGAATTGACCGACAGCAAGCGGCCGAAGCACCATTACTACCACCATCACCGTTTCCATGAGCCCGTCACTCTCCCGCCATCCTCGGAACCTGCCGTGCAGGATGACGCTAATATCGACCATTTGGTGAATCGATCGATCGGGCAGGCCCTGAGGAATGAAGGCTTCGAAACGGCCGATCCCGCTGCCTTGTCGAGCTTGCGCAGCTCCGCAGAGGAGTGTATGTGGTTGCCCATGAGAGCATCTACTTTCGCATCAAGATTTGACACTGACCTGCTCTTCAGATCTTTTTCGATTATGCACCTATGTGCGCCAATCGATGCTAGTATCACGCCGTGTTAAACCTATCCCTCATGACTTTGAACTCGCTCTCACCCTCGGCCGTGTCTCCCTCGATGACCTTCTTCTTTCCGTTAAATCGAACCGGCCGGTAGCGCCCGTACCGACTCTTCTTCCGTCTCCTCCTCCCGAGGATGAGGTCACCCGCAAGCTTCCGTTCCTGAATGCTTTGAAGGGAGAAGAGGGGCTGACCAACCGTTCCTACGTCCCCAAGCACTTCCCCGACTTCCCGAGCAAGCACACCTACTCTGCTACGGCGGTCTTTACAGAGAGAGCCAGGGATCCGCGCCAGATACGAGAACGGGCTGCCGAGGATGGGCGTCATGGTGAAGAGGCGCTGCGGAAGTTAGCTAGCGCCGCCTTCCGCGATAACCCGACGAGCTCTAGCGGCAAGGACAAGAAGCTCTGGGGTCGGCGTATGGAGAGTATGGAGACCATGTTTGAAAAGACGGTCAAGGGGCTTGCGAAGCAGTTACAGAAGGACCAGTTCACAACAGTATCCGCGCCGATGAACGCCGGGTTGAGTTCCTCCATGGATATCGATTCCGGACCGGCCGAGGGACACGCCAAGGCACGGTCCAAGGTGTCGTGGAATCTAGAGATGGGGCCCATTGTTAACTGCGAGCGAGACTTATGGCGGCGGACAACAGCGAGCGGGCAGGGAGAAGAGAAGACGCCCAAACCCTCTGCCAGTGTCGAGCCTACAGAGAGCATTGTTGGCATATAGAGGGTACAGAGGTATGGGATGAGGAGTCCGGCGTTTCTTTCTTGGTGGTTATGGGCTGGCGCTTTGTGTTTTTATCGGACTTTGAGGAGATACCCCATAGTAGTCGCAGCACAATTTCAATGTTATGATTCCCTAAAACTCCGCCCGATGCAAATACTCTACACCATGCTACGCTTGCCTTCCGTCACGACCTTTTGCTCGTATCTTGCGATTTGCTCGCCTCTTGCTCGAGTCTTTCCCACGACGAGGTCTCGATCGTCAATCCGCCGGCACAGCTATCGAGAGCTGATCAGCATTTGATATCCAGGATCATCCGTGTAGACTTACCGTCGAAATAGGCGCACCACCGGTTGGCACACTATGACTCCCGGTTGCGGAATATTTTCTGACGGGGGGTTGCAGGAATACTGCATCATCTCGAGGAGCGCACATTCTTTGAGGTTGACGGCCGGGCCTTTGCGACGCTTGTCTTGGAAGTTGCGTTGGACGGTGTTGACACGGTCGGGCAGGTCTTCTGCGGAGAAGACGCGGACGAGAGGGGCCATATTGGTTGAAGACGACGGCGTGGGAACAGTGGGTTGCGTGGAAGCTCGTGAAGCTGTTCGGTCGTTGGGGAAGCGCAGAGTTGAAATGGGCCGAGTTCCGCGGAGGTCGAGTCTCCCGTTTCCGAACTACTTTCTACTTTCTACTTTCTACTTTCTTCGCCCTTTTATTTTTCCTTTCTCGCCTTCCACCACTCGGTCAATCCGCGGCATTGGTATACTAGGTTGAGAAATGCATGATCCATAACGCGGCTGACCATTGCCCATCATGGCTGCCAGCTTGGGCGCGACATCACTGGCTGATGTGCACCACGAAGGATTAAATGAGGTACCGAGTGACACTTGTACCTTGTCTCTCGCTGTGGTGGCTAACAGTTTAGGTTCTGCGCGACCTGGCAAGTATCTATCCTGCCAGTCCCGATCACGAGTCGCAGCCTCTAGGCGTTCCAGTCGTGGATGCCCTATTGAAAGTCTTCATGCGGAGAGCAATCGCAACGCCGGCTGATTCTCCCCATCAACGATTGTCGCGAGAGCAGATCCTTACAGAAGACGAAGAAATGCTTCTTCGTGGCGATGAAGATGAAGACCTGGGCGAATCCGGTGAAGAACCAGCTACCAGTGACCTGCCCTCCAATGTCTTGTTTGCCCACTCGAAAAATCGAAGCAAGAGACCCAGTCCGGTCGTGGAGATTTCAAGCAGCTTGTCGGCCTCTGGGAAATCCCAATTGTTGTACTATTTGATTGCCCATGCCGTCTTACAGCGGTCGTTCGGCGACAGCCCAGTCGGAGGGCATGAGGCGGCCGTCGTCTTGATTGATACCGATGACCGTTTCGACGCCGGAGTATTGCGAATTGTGGCTCGAGGGATTATCCAGCAAACACAAGGGCTCTCTATTTCAAATAGGAATAATACGGCTCAAGGTCCGTCCGACGACGAGCTGGAAACAATCGTGAGCTCTGCACTACGGCACGTTCATGTCTTTCGCCCTCAGTCATCCTCAGCCTTCCTAGCAACACTGTGCGCTTTGGAGTCTTATCTTTTCACTCTCTCGTGTCACCACTCAGCGTCCCGTCCATTACGGATGATTGCCATTGACAGCGTCACGGCATTCTTTTGGCAAGACCGTCTTCGTGACGAAGTCGCGCGCACCGAAGACATTGGGCGCCCTCGAACAGAGATTGATCAAGAGCGTGAGCAGAAGCAAAGCTTCTATCTCTCAGACCTGTACTCCGAACTCGTTACGGAGCTGAAGCGACTGCAGGATCGGTTCGGCTGCACAGTTGTATACACCGCAATGATCTCCGGTGATCGGCCCTCAACAATGAACAGTAGTCATTCTGCTCTTGGCCCTTATGATCGATCTCCGTCTCGAACTCCGTCACTTCGGCCCGCTCTTCCTGCACCATGGGGAATGTTTCCTACCCTTCGTCTTGTTGTCCATCGTGACCTGATACGCTCGTTCCCACCCGCAATAAGTGCACACGATGCCAGGAAAGATGCTCCTACGCGGCAGAATATTGTGCGACAGGGAAAGTTCTCGGCTTGGGTCAATTCATGGGGACGCGAAGACTGGCCTCGTCGTGTGGTGGACAGTGTGGATGCTCTCAATGGCGGATGCTTTTCTTTCTACGTGCACGAGACTGGAATTGAGATACCCCCTAACTGATGAGATGGATGTCTATGAATTTTCTATATGCGGAGACATGACATGACATTTTTAGCCAAACAGCTTGCCGATAGCTTCGACGGTCGTGTTGCCTCCGCTGAGCACGAGAGCCACGTCCCATCCTTTCTCGCCGCCCTCTTGGTCAACGCGCCGTCGGAGATCCTCGTCAAAGAGACACGCTGCTAATCCGACAACTGCACTCGGCTCCACGACGACCTTCATGCGCTCCAAGACCAAACGCAATGCGGCTTTGATCTGCTCTTCCGTGACGGCAAAGACCCCTTCCACCTTGCGTTTGTCCGAAATAACTTCCCAATTCAAGACTCCCACGGGTGTGCGCAGACCGTCTGCAATCGTCAGAGTCGAGACCTTTTCCACACGCTGACCGGCCTGCAACCCACGACGGCAATCGTCTGCGCCTTCGAAACTGGGCTCTGCACCAAATACCCGTGTTTGCGGCTTATCGGAGAAATACGTCGCTACACCGGCATTGAGACCACCGCCGCCGACAGGGGTGATCACTGCATCCAGAGTGCCCGAGCCACGCTCAGCGTACTGCGCCTCCAGCTCAAGCCCAGTTGTGCCTTGCCCGCAAATGACGTCGAAGTAGTCATACGGGGGCACCAAGATTGCATTCGTCTTGGCTTGGATCTCCGCAACCACGGCCTCGCGCTCTACACTTGTAGATCCACTGAAGATGACTTCTGCACCGTGTGACTGGGTGCCAGCAATCTTGGACGGGGTACTGATCCGCGGCATCACGATGTAGGCAGGAACATTCAGGGTCGATGCGGCGAGAGCGAGGGCTTGCGCATGGTTACCTAATAGAAGGAGAGTCCGTTTAACAGTATTCCGGCGTTGTGAAGGGATAATTCAAAAATACCGGAGCTATGCGTGATCACCCCGCGACGCTTGACCTCTCCCTCTCCGCGCTCCTCTATCAGCCGCAGGAGAGCATGGAATGCGCCGCGGGCCTTGAAGGCCCCAATTCGCTGTAGGTTCTCGCACTTGAAGTAGAAGCGGAAGTTGGGGGTCGCGGGTGTTTGACCCTCGAATGGCGTGCCCACCAGGGCCTCGGGGGACTGCGGGGTCGAGGCGATGGCATCTAGGGTTTTGCAGGTCAACAACGGTGTGCGGTGGACATACGGCTGGATCAGATCGTATGCGGCCTGGATGGCGGCCGGCGTTAGGGACTGCACCGTTTTGGCCGAGGAAGTCATCGTCGGTGGAGTTGAGAAAGGAAAAGAAGCCCAAAGACCCGTTGGGGTCGTGGACTTTCCTCCGCCGGAGCAAGACCGACGGCCAATTTACTACGATGTCTACAGTTACCTATGAGAACACAAATTTGAGAAAAAATCGGCATTAACAAGCCGGAGGTGACATTTCAAATACCCGATGCCCAAAAACAGTTTTCATAGTACATCATAACATTTTGTCCAAACCTTCCCTGACGGGTATCACGATACATATTAATTTTTTACTTCTGGTTCTCGGGGCGGAGCGAGCGGACAGCCTTGCCGGCGCGCCAGATCTCGAGGTCGCGGATCTCCTGCATCTCCTTCTCGTACTTCACACGGTAGTCCTTCTGGGAGTTGTAGTCGAGGGAGCGCTGGGTCTCAGTGCCGTCACGGACGCTGTCGTAGAGCTCGTTGAACAGGGGCTTCAGGTTGTCCTTGAAGCGGCCGGACCAGTCGATGGCACCGCGGCGGGCGGTGGTGGAGCAGGCAGCGTACATCCAGTCCATACCGTTGCCACCGATCAGAGGGTACAAGGACTGGGTGGCCTCCTCAACGGTCTCGTTGAAGGCCTCGGAGGGGGAGTGGCCGCGCTCGCGGAGAACCTCGTACTGGGCGAGGAACATACCGTGGATACCGCCCATCAGGCAGCCACGCTCACCGTAGAGGTCGGAGTACACCTCCTTCTCGAAGGTGGTCTCGTACAGGTAGCCGGAGCCGACGGCGACACCCATGGCAATGGCCTTCTCCTTGGCCTGGCCAGTGACGTCCTGGTAGACAGCGATGGAGGAGTTGATACCACGGCCCTCACGGAAGAGGGTGCGGACGGTACGGCCGGAGCCCTTGGGGGCGACGAGGATGACGTCGACGTCCTTGGGGACATCGACCTTGGTGAGGTCCTTGAAGACGGGGGAGAAGCCGTGGGAGAAGTAGAGGGTCTTGCCCTTGGTGAGGAGAGGCTTGACGGTCGGCCAGGTCTCAGACTGGGCAGCATCGGAGAGCAGGTTCATGATGACAGTACCCTTCTCGATGGCGGTGTTGACATCGAACAGGTTCTTGCCGGGAACCCAGCCATCCTGGATGGCCTCCTTCCAAGAAGCACCATCCTTGCGGACACCGACGATGACATTGAGACCCTGGTCACGCAGGTTCAGACCCTGGCCGTGGCCCTGGGAGCCATAACCGATGAGGGCAAGGGTGTCGTTCTTGAAGTACTCCTGGAGCTTCTCACGGGGCCAATCGGCACGCTCGTAGACATCCTCCTTGACACCGGCGAAGTCAATGGTCTTGATACCACGGACGGGAGCCACCTGGGCGACACGGGGAACGACCTTGGCCAGAGAGGGCCGGGGGAGGGCGGCAGAGACGACGGAGCGAGGAGCGGCCACGCGGGCCATGCGGAAGGCACGGGGAAGGGTACGGGAAGCCATTGTGGAAGGAATTGAGGTAGAGTGAATTGAAAAGAAAGAGAAAGAGAAGAGGACGGAGGGAAGATTTTAAGTAGGAAAGGGAACTGGAGCTTTCCCGAGTGCGGTGACTCGACCAAAAGAAGTTTCACCGGAGAATGTTACGAGCTCCCCGGTTACTCGTCCATCATTGGTTCGTTTTAACATGGGTTCCTCCACCAAAACCAGCAGAACCGACGCTCCATCTCCCATCTCCCATCTCCCCGGTGTTGAAAATGATGTGCTAGTCCGTGTGAAGTACGGAGTATGTACTCATACTCCATGTGTACTCCATATTCTATACTCTATACTACGACTCTTTGCTGTTTTGTCTTTTTACGGGCTAATTAAGGAGTCCATCGTCACATTCAATGGCATCGGCCCAATTAACCCGACTCAGTGAAAACCACTCTCATTGGTGACCGCCCGGCAGGTCTAGACGTGACTATATCGTGACTTATACTATCCCTATGTGATGTGCTACGGTGATGAACAAGAAGGAACAGAACCTTGCTGCCTGAGGTGTCAATATCCCTCCCAGACCCCGCCGATCAAGAAACTCGACTCTCGTAAGATCATACGCGGCAACTACCATGCCATGTCTTGATAATGAATTCCTTCTCGTTCGGTAACCTGCCTACCATCCAGACCCGCAAGGCACTGCTGCTGCTCGACTTCCAGAATGATTTTGTCCGTCCGTCCGGTGCCCTCCATGTCCCTAATACTGCCGACATCCTCGAGACCCTGCCACCGCTGGCTGCCGCGTTTCGACGCGCCGGTGATGTAGTGTGGGTGCGCTCGCAGTATGACTCCGCTCAGTCGCTCAATGACTGGAACTTTGGTGATCGGATTGTCCTGGACAGAGAGCCGCCGAAGCCGAAGACCGCGCTCGCCTCGGACGTGATCGAGGCATCCTCAGATCGCGATTCCCCAGAGCCTGTCGATGCGGAGGCCTTTCTTTCTGCCGGATCGGCCACCTGTTGTGCTGCGCAGACGACAGGATTCCAATTCCCGGCTCCTATTCTCGCCGCCATTGATCCCGAGCATGACACCGTGTTGGACAAGACAGGCTACTCGGCATTGGAGTCAGACCGTTTGGTGCTCTCCTTTCGCCAACGCTTTGTGACTGAGCTATATCTATGTGGCTCTTTGTCCAACGTGTCCGTGTATGCCACTGCGTTGGATGCCGTACGAAACGGTTTCTCAGTGACCCTCATCGAAGACTGTCTGGGCTACCGTGATTTCCAGCGCCACCAAGAGGCAATGCGCCGTATGGCGGATATTCTCGGTGCAACTGGTAGCACTGCTCAAGAGCTCGCCCAGGAGCTAGACTGGGACGAGACAGATGCCATCGCCCACGGGGATGCCCCTCCGCCGCAGCAATTGGCCGTCTCGGCGGGTATCGAGAGTATCATAAACAGTCTAGGCGTCAAGGCCGACGATTCGAGTCCTGAGGAGAAGCCCGATCAAGGAGATGGCAGTATCACAGGGCTCGTCTCTCAAACTCGGGCCCAGCGGGCCGCAGCCGCGGCCGCACGGGTTCCTGTCGATGGAAAGAAGCATGTTCGTGCACGAGTGCGTCGTCCCAAACGTCGGGAAGCAACCTCAGACCCAGGAGTTAGCAACAGCAGTATTGGAGAAGGTGATTCCCGGCTCATTCCGAACATTGACCTGCTTAGTGACGCATTTCAGCGCATCCTGGTCGAGGTATCCTGGCAGAACATGTATCATCTGTCGGGCCAGGTACCTCGTCTGGTGGCGGTGCAGGGTCAGATTCAGCCTAATGGCGCCATCCCGATCTACCGACATCCCGCGGACGAGTCACCTCTGCTAAATCCATTCACCCCTGTCGTAGACGAAGTGCGCCTCGCGGTGGAGCGAATACTGGGTCATCCATTGAACCACGTGCTGATCCAACTCTACCGAGACGGACAAGACAGCATCTCTGAACACTCTGACAAGACTCTCGATGTCGTTCGCGGCTCTTCCATTTGCAACGTTAGCCTAGGCGCCCAGCGTGTCATGGTACTCCGCACCAAATCCTCGACCTGTGAACCCAAGGAAGGGGCGCAGTCAGGGCGTGCTACCCAGCGCGTGGCACTTCCTCATCGGTCACTTTTTGTTCTCGGTGAAAAGACGAACATGCGGTGGCTGCACGGCATTCGGCCGGACAAGCGTCCTGACTCGACCAAATCACCAGAAGAACTAGCTTTCGGTGGCGAGCGAATCTCACTTACTTTCCGAAACATTGGAACCTTCATCGACCCAGTTTCGAACGTCATCTGGGGCCAAGGAGCCGTTGGCAAGACACCGGACCTGGCTCGGCCCGTGGTCCACGGAGAACCTGCAGAGATTGAACGACTGGTCCGTTCATTTGGACAGGAAAATCGTGCCACAGAGTTTGATTGGGAGGCTGTTTACGGTGGCGGGTTCGACGTGGTGAACTTTGTCACTACGTCCCCGACACGGCTGGTCTTGAGTGGGGATCAGGTGGCAGATTTGCGCGTACTTCTGGCTCTCGGAGAGAACGGTATCCGATATGAGATTGTCGGAAGTCATCAAATGGACACTCAGAATGAAAGCATGACGACACTCCCACTGTATATTGATCCCCAGGGAACGACTCTTGCCGGGGACTTGGCCATCTTGACGCATTTGGCAGAACGACCCGTCGAAACGACTCGAGTCGGCGTGGATGTTTTGCGAGGCGGAAATCATCTGCCATGGATCGAAGAGTTGCTTGCCTGTTGGCGCAAACATGGCTCCAACCACAATGGTGCTCTTGAAATTGGACTGGGATATTGTGAGCAAACCCTCGAAGGACAACATTATCTCGGTGGCGCGGTTTTTAGTGTCGACGATTGCCTGTTGTGGCCGGTTCTACGGCAGATCGCGCAGACCCTAGGAGCATTTGATGCTCGATTCGTGAACTTGAAACAATACTACCACAGAGTTGAGAAACGAAGCATCGTGCGGACCATTCTGGAGCCTCGCTGAATTCACCTTCGTCTAGCGATTTGATACCTTTGCATATAATTCTACACCCCTGGACATATGATGATACCTCACGAAATCTACTGGCCATGAGCCAAACTTACATGGAGACCAACGCCTTTCCATTGTTACTCGTTATTCGAGAGTACCTGGAGAAAATAGACGTACAGACACTCGCCCCAGAAACCAGTGGTGTGCAAAGCACTTTCCAGGGCAGCTTTACAACCGCTTTGAAGAATGCCTGGACCACCACCATTAGGGCGCCTTCAGCCCTGGTATAAGTGTGATCCAGGGTAATATTATGTGCTCTTGCCTGGCTATCAAGGGTTGTGGTAGCATATGTATAGACCCGCCGCTTTACAGCTTCTCAAATGTCGGAGTCCGCTTCTGTAAGCCGGACAGCAGCGATGCAGAAACATCTTTGGTTTGCAGGGCAGCGCCATTCCACACCCCTACATAGCGTAGACCGTCCTGTACGGAGTGGTCCCGCGACCAGTTTAGGACCTCCTTAGTACCTTGTACCGCTACCGGGCTCTTGGATGCAATCAAGGTGGCCATCTTCAGCGCCGCCGCGATCGTGGCCTGGCGGTCCTCATGCACAGCACTGACGAAACCCACACGCAGGGCTTCCTCGGCCCCAAACACGCGTGCAGTCAAGGCCACTTCCTTGACCCAGCTAAAGCTGCCCACCACCTTAGGCAGTCGACTCAGTGTCCCAAGATCGGCTGCTAGTCCGATATCGACTTCCTTGACCGCGAAACGCACGTCCTTGGAGCAGAGACGCACATCCGCAGCGGTGGATAGATCAACGGCTAAACCAAATGAAAAACCGTGCATGGCAACCACGATGGGTTTCTCGCAGCGCTCGAGCGCAGAAATGCAATCTTGCATCTGGGTGATCTGGCGGCGCATGTGAGCAGCCTTGCGGGCAGGGTCGGTGTTGGCACCCTCGGACAGCAGACCCTGGGAAGCTGCCTTGACATCCAATCCGGCGGTGAAAGCCTTCTCTCCAGCTCCACTAAGAACGACGGCTCGGACGGATGAGTCTTCTGAGAGTTGGTTGAAGATCTCACCCATTTCTAGCCACATGCTGTCGCAGCGAACGTGTTAACAATGCGCCCGCTGGAGAACTCGGACAAACTTACGCTTCGAAGAAGGCGTTCATCTTATCCGGTCGGTTGATCTCCACGTGAGCAACATATTGATGCTCGGCAGGGAACTGGACGGTGAAGTGCTTGAAGGAATAGGCTTGCGACATGTTTAGAGGTATATGGACCAGACGGGGTGATACCACTTGGACGGATTCCCGTAGATTCTCAGATTACCAAGGGTGTCAAGGGTGAAGGTCCTCAGTCGTAAAACGGACGAGGAAAGATAGTGTACAGGTCGTGTACAGGCAAAGAGTCCTGAGATCATGAGATCCGAGGGTTTATTCGACTTTACTTCACATGCCTCGGTCCGGATAAGCCGCGATAAGAAGTTTTACCGCTTTTGAATTTGCCTACAGATGCTCTTTATACTCTTTGGTTACCAAGTCAAAGAATTAAGTAGTCAAATTAAGTTATTTGCGCTAATTAATACACGACCATTGCTAGGAAAAACAATAACAAAAGCAAAAAGCCATTGAAGTCGTAGAGTCATTTTCCAGGCCTGATCGTCCAAATCCAGACGTCAAGCGGAACTTTCAAAGTGTCAGCCTGATCCACCGTTTACTCAACGGTGATCTTCTTGGTAGCAGAAGAAGTGGTCTTGGGCACCACGACGGACAGAATTCCGTCCTTCAGGCTGGCCTTGACTCCATCCTGGTCCACGCGCGTCGGGAAGGAGAAGGTGCGCTGAAACTCGCCGGTGGTGCGCTCGCGAGCCCAGAAGCGGTGGGAAGACTTGGAAGCATCGCTCTTTTCCACGGTCCCCTCATCTCCGGTCTCCGCCTGAGGCTCAACGTGGTACTCGCGCTCGATGCGACCCTTCACTGTCAGAGTTTGAGGATCGGTGAACTCGATATCGATGTCCTTCTGCGCGATGCCGGGCAGCTCGCCGTCCAGGTGGTAGGCCTCGCCAGTCTCGCGGACATCGAAGCGAGGGGAGAAGGAGCGCATAGAGGAAGACTGGCGGCCGGTACGGTGGGAGTCATAGTCGTCCAGTAGGCGGAACAGCGGGGTGAAGTCACCCGAAGAAGGGAAGCTGGTACGGAACAGAGACATGGTGGATGGAGAGTGGGTGTCAAATGAAACAAGTAGTGGTTGAGAGATAATGTAGAACTGCTGGAGCTTTGGATGCTTTTTGAATATTGCTGTGGATGATGATGAAGACAAAAGATGGAGAGGCAGGTTATGACAGGTTTATATAACTGTGACAGCTGCTTGTTGCTTCCACAGACATACTTGCATCAGTCCATGGCGAAGAAAGCGCTAGAACAGACCAAATCTTCTACTTGTTGCTCGTAGATCTTGCTAGTGGTTGCTGGATGATACCGGAAATTCGCCACTTGACGCGGTTACACTTTCCCCGCGCATGGATGTTTCTCCGCGTTTCGAGGGTCACGTGGCTGGTTGCTGTCCATGTACATCTGGAGATATCTGGAGATACCTAAAGACACATGGAAATATTATCAGAAATATCTGGAATTACTTCGAAAGTTCTATGCTATTCCCACGCCATGTTGCACGAGCTTCAAGTCATGGGCGAGGACACACAGCATATCCATTGCCGATCTCAGTTTACTCGGTTTCGGCCCAGGAACCTTGTCGTGTCTCTTGTTGCTATCGCAGAGCAATGAAACATATGTGGCTGGTATCTGGCTGCGTCAATCAAATCGTCCAAGATGGAAGCGTGTCTATAGTGAGACACAGACAGACATTTGCCTAAACGCCCTATCGTGTGGTCGGAATCACGGGTAACGTGGGGGTACGGGGAAAATATTCGTGATCGTAGCTCCTAGTACATAGAAGGTCTGGAACCACATTGTACAACCTCTCCATTGAAGGGGGACGTGTCGTGTGGTGAACGCAGTCGGCGAAGGCTCGTCGCGCCTGGGAGGACGGGGGTATCATTGTTTCAGAGACATCGCTTTACTCAGATTCCGACTCGTCAAGCGCCATGATCTTTTCGTCGAGATCCTATTTCCTTGTAAGTATATTCGTTCGATGGCAGATTCGGGCGGCAGAGAACCAAGATCCCGACCACGACATACCTGATCCAGACGTGCCTTCAAGCCTTGTAGCTGGCTCTCTTTGATGACCAGATGGTTTTCATCGTCTAGGTCCTCCACAATGTAGTCGTGTCGTTCCTCGTCGTATTTGAGGATCATGGATTTGATCGAGGGATCACATTCGATGAGCAGGCCTAATGCCATATGGTGAGTGCCATGATTTTGACAGGGAAAAGGTGAAATTACCTCGGACGGCACGCGGCATTGTGACGAGAGCGTTGGTGGTTCGGGGGAGATGTTTGTGAGATGTCAAGGAGAAGTGAGCAGTCGCATGGAAATGGCGGCAGTCAGGCACCAAGGCAGAAACTGGGATTCCAAGGACCTTAGTAATCATTTTACTCCCTTGAGACGAGCCTCAAGGTCTCTGTTTTCTACCCACTATTTTTCGATGTATATGAATCTTTTGTTCTCGATTATACTTCCTGATCAAAAATAAAATCATCCTGTCGCTTGTCATCCGCCCCCGAGCGCCATCCGGTTCCCGCCTGAAATACGGTGGCCGCCAGCGCCAGAGCGCTGCCAGCCAAGAACAGCATGCGTGTCGCGTGCTCGTAGCTCTGGATGGCCACCAGTCGCTCGAGGCCAGTCAATTGCATGACGGTGGCCGGGCTTCCCAGCAGAGTACGCACCAGATCCGGCCGAGGGGGCAATCCGTGCTGTGAAAAGCCCGTTTCCAAGGAGCCCTTGAGGATTCGAGCGAAGAAACCACCCCCAATGGCCGATCCAAAACTTCCCGCAAACCCACGAGACATCGCTACAAGTGAAGAGACAATGTAGTGTACTTCAGGCTTGGTGAGGTGCAGCACGTGAGATAAAGTATAGTTCATCAAAGACCCGGCGAACAAGCCATCTAGAAAAGTGGCGGAAAGGTACAGAACCGCCGAAGAGGTTGGCGTAGAGAGAAACGCGAGGGCCACTGTGGCCATGGCGAAAAGAATGAATAGAATCAGACAGGAACTGAATGGTGAATTAGATTTTGAAACCCCGACAATCAAAGGCAACTCACATATAGTAGCTGCTAGCTTTGCGTATGTGCAGCCATCCAACAAGGAGACCGCCCATTCCAAAGCCAGCATTGGTTGGAACCAGAATAAGCCCAGCTGATGCAGGGGACCATCCTCGGACGGCGATCGCGTAAACCGGAGTGAAGAATAAGACAGCCCACCGAGCCATCATCATGCCCAGAGCCGCAATACATGTCAACAACACACTGCGATTCCGCAAGAGCCACACCGGAATAACGGGCTCACTGGTCCACTTCAATTCGATGAGAATAAAAATCCCAAATGAAAATAGAGACATTGGAATAGGCCAGAGAGGGATTTGGGGCGAGGCCAAACTGGAAAGCATGAGAACGACGGAGAGGGTCTGTCGGGGTTAGTGAGATCATGAAAAAAGGGGTGAAATCATCCTACCAGAGTAAAAGCACCCGCATAGTCCACTCTGGCAAGACTATTTCGCAAAGTACTTCCTTTCAAGGCGCCGTGATCGTTTGAAGAAGTCGGAAGAGCCAAGAAGAGCAACGGCCCTAACACCAACGCCGCAGGAGCCTGGATCCAAAACAGAAAGCGCTAGAATAGAACGATGATTAGTCTATTATCTCCGTAGAAGAAACAGCGAACGTACCCATCCCACAATTGGCACCAACAGGCCTGCAAGAACCGCACCGGAAGCTACGCCAGTCGTGTAACCAGCATTGATAAGGCCAATATACAAGCCTCGCCGTTTCGGACTCGCAAGATCCAGAACTATGATAATGGCTGCGCTTAGCAGTCCACCGCTTCCGACACCTGTAACGACTCGACCAAGAAGAAAGACTGCCAGGGTTGGAGCGGCAGCAGTGATGAAGAGGCCCAAAGCTAGGAGAGAGCCCGAAAAGATGACATAAATGCGCGGGGTAAAAATCTCCGACAGTCGCCCAGATAGAGGCGTAACACTGGACATCGCGATCTTCGAGTAGTCAGAACCTATACGGTCTTTTGCAAATGGTTGGCGGAATCATACCATAAACGCCGATGTGAACCAAGTGGCTTCGGCAAAGGCATCCAGATCGGCTGCAATGTAGGATTGGGCAGTGGTCATCATCGACATATTGGTCGCTATAGAAAGTCCATTCAATCCACCGTAATTGAAAATAGTAGCGACAGAAACTGACTCTGAATAAAAATCAAAATACCCATGGATGTGATAATCCCTAATCCTCTTAGAAAGCTCACACTGGTTTTCGGGTCGTGTGCAGCGGATGCCGCAATGAGCGGCGTCTGCTCGGATGGCGAGGGTTGTGTTTCTGACATATTTGGAAGATATTCGCAACTAAGACAGAAAAGAAACACCCATTGAGTGGTACTGGAAGTCGAGGGGAAAGCTAGAATCTGGAAGTGGCCGGGTTCGCATTTCTAAGCATCGGCATCGATAGCGATAAGCAAGCAGTATAGCAGGTTACAGTGGTGGAGCTCGATGGGTGGCAACAATGTGGAGAAACCAGGAATACGATAGGCATAAAAAGAAAGAAAAGAGTTGCAAGACGGATTGCAAGGTTCTTAGAAACCGCAAAAATAGATCAATAAATCTGCTGGAGCATAGTTTTCTATTGCTTATCACCACTATTTAAGACTTCCACTAAAACCCTTACTAGGTCGTGTACTCTGTAACTTCAAATATACAACTTCTATCAAGCCGATCCGAACACAGATGGCCATTTTTCAACCATTTGAGCCAAAACTTTCTGCAGGTCTGTGGTGTCCCCAGTGGGCTCAGGTTCTGCCCACGTCTGCTTCTGCCATTTGAGCTCAAAGTCCAGAAGGTTCTCCTGCAGCATTGTGCCGTTGTACGACACAGCAGGGGTCGAAATAAGGTACTCAACAAAAATACGCCAGCGTGGCACATAGTACGAAGACACGAGACCCCCCCACTGCTTAGCAGCGTAATCAGAGATCTCTCCATTCGGCCCCCACAGAGTAATCTGATTACGGGCGTTGTACTCGAAAAACGATGCCTGCTCTTGATCACCACCAGCCCAAGCCCGAGCAGATCCGATCCATGTGGAAAGGCGAAAGTTCTCATTGGTGAGAAGCACGGAGTCGATATCGATCAAAAGCTGGATCATTCTCGTTCCCTCCTGCCTGACTTGTGTGGGATCGGAGCTATTGTATGTGGAGGTTAGGTTCAAATATAGCGGGGTGAAGGCATTAGCCATAACCTGGCGCGTCACGTCAACCATGTCGTACTGATACGACGGGTTGCTCCACAGCCGCGGTTCTGAGCTGGCAGCATGATACATCAGCTGCCACGCTCGCACCGGGACCGATGGACCATAGGTAAGCACTGTGCTCTCTGATCCGGTAACACCGACAAGATCGGACAATTGGGGCCGCTTCACGAAAATGGGCCTGATGACCGCAGTGGTGGTGAGATTGGTGTTGTTGTACACGGTTGTCCGCATGAGATCCCACGCATCGTATAGTCCCTGTGGAATGGAACCGGAGCCGGTGTATCGACTTGCAACCCAGCCGTGAACATAGCTTTGGGTATCAAGAGGCATCAAAGACCAAGCCTGATCCAGGAGCATGTCATAGACAATCTCGTTGCCCTCTTGCCCCTCCGGGCTCAGTCCATATCCTACCATGGACGGGGACTCAATTCGAGCCTGGGTCGCATTCTGAGTGATATTTTGGATTTGTCCATAGAGACCCATTTGACCACCATAATCATGGAGCTGGCACCAAATCCATGGCTTGCCGTAGTAAGACTTCGTTCGTTGCCATTGGGGCATGGATTCCGAGAAAAGATCCAGAATCAGCATGTCACTATTATTCCCAACCCCGGAGAGATAGGCTTCCACACGCTCATTTGTCCAAAACGACTGGCTCGAATAGAACAGCCATCCCTGCATCAGCCAGATTGCGCGGGGATTGGCCTCCTTGAGACTTTGCCATGTGGTGCGGGTAATATTATGGAGGTATTCCGGGTCTCCCGAGTAGGGGTTGTTTTCATTATACTGGTCCAGGGTGTAGATGTGACTCACATTTCCGTATGCAGCCTGCTGCTTGCCAATGAAGCTCTTTTGCAGCTTTGAAAAATGGTCATCAGAGGGCTGCAGGAACGAATCGTTGGTATACCGAGGAGAGAAGCCATCCCACTGCGATCCGCGGACAATGTCGGCATCGGGAAGAACACGACTAGTGTTGATAGGGACGTACCCGGTAAAGGCAGGTAACACAGGGGTCATTCCAAGCTCTACCATGCGATGTACGATTTTCTTCTGAAGATCGAATTGCTGGTCGATCCATGTTCGAGGCAGATCGCCCCCCCAGGATCCTTGAATGTTTCCGAATCGGTTCCACGCTAGAAAAGCCGGTCCACTCAGGAAAGTTGCAATCTCGGCATCAGTGAGTCCAATCTCATGGAATACATCTACCAGAATTTTCTCTTGGCCCACCCAGGCAAGCGGTAGATTGACGCCACGAAGAGCAAGCCAATCTAGTTGCGATTCCCATTCCTCCCACGTCCAGAAGGCCGAAGTGTAAGAGAATGTCACTGTAAGGGGTATTAGCCAACAGTCCAACAATCGAGCATAACAAATAGTTTACCCGTGTTGAAGTGATATCGCCAAGGAACCGTGCTGGAACCATGGATTGGCGTGTGGATGGGAGGAAGGGTTGAGGGGGCCTGGTCGAGGCGACTGCCAATGAACCAGTAGATACCAACATGGACGATGTCGGTGAGATAGCGATAGAGACTTATCATCGTTAGAACTTTCGGTTCTCAGTGAATTGTTTCTCGACCATACCCCGAGGAGAGCGCGCTAATAGAGTTTCCACGCACTAGAATGGTGCCATTGTGCTCACTCTGGACTACAAATTGATCATAGCCATCGCTGTCAACAAAATCGGCGTCCAGGGTGAAGCGGAATTGGTCGACGTGATTCGGCAACCGCCGCTTGACAAGGCTATAGAGGCCTTCGGTCGACTGGGCGGCAGCCGATGCTAAACAAAGCCAGAGAAACGATTTAATCCAACGCATTACGTGGATCGTCGATCATTTGCAGCTTATGAAACTTTACCAAAGGGAGAAAAAAAAAGGAAAGAAAGATAAAAACATCGATGTTTACGGTCGGATCGCTGAGCTTATCACAGACGCGATTGTTGCATCTCTTCAATCCCCGCACCATCGGCACATCGGCACACGCACTGCAAACTAATGTGCCGATCTCTAATTTGTTCCCGCTCGCATTGAAGAAGGCTTGTATCTATTGTGCAACGAAATCCCTTTGACCCTCCAGAGCTTTGCATAACACCTCTGGGTACCATCGTCGCCCGACATCTTGATGGCTCGTCACTCGGGCAACGAATGTACCCTCGCCGATGTTTGTTCGAAACATTTCATTAAATGTTGCTTCGGCATCCGATTTGACTTTGTCATCCTTGACTAAATCTCGTATGTGGTTCGGAATGACTAGTGAGATTTTCTCCGCAGAGAGGTCAGGACTGACCCCTTGAAAGACTGGAAATGAGAACCGTGGGCCAAGGGTGTTTCCCTCGGCATCCACAAAGTTTTCCTTCTGCAGGCTCACACGATGAGTAGTCGCCGTGCAAATTCCTCCTGTCAGGGCCTCAAGGGCACGGCCGATATTGACCACAAAGGTATTTGGAATAGGGGCAGCCGGAATCCAGTCCCCGACTTTATTTTGGACCTCAAGACCATGATGCGGCGTTGCTTGTAGAAGGAATGTGAGAAAGCCGGAGTCTTTGTGAGCACCGACGCCTTGGAAACCGGTACCATCGTCACCGGAAATTGGTGGGCGAGGATACTTGATCAACTTTAGTTTATGCTGCCCTGGCTTATCAAATGCTTGTTCGAAAGCTGTTGAAGGGAGATCAAGGGCCTCCGCGATAAGAGCTGTAAACGAAGCGGCTAATTCGCTGACTTCAGCGATATAGTCCTCAGTTGCCTTTCGAAACCCGGGAATCGCATTTTCATCGGGCCACTAGTCCAGAATGTAAGCGACGAAGACAGCGAAAAGCCTACGTGAACAAAGCACGTACCTGATTAGGACCGTAGATATTTCTGTACAACGGCTCGTCTTTTTCGGGTGCAGGAAGTTCGGTTGCAAACTGACTTGGGATGAGTGTGATCGGCCGATCAGGGGGCGGAACAAACCTACATCGAACTGTTCGCGATAATCCGGCTTTAACGCCGTGATTTCTGCCCCAAGCTTAGAATAGCCGAGAAAGTGCGGGCTGTTGACCATTTCAATCTCTAGCTTCTTCTCCAGAGGAAGATCAAAGAGTTCCAATGCTTTTGCCAAAAACACATGCTGCGCATCAACTGAGATAGGCGGGTTCTGGAGATAGAAAAATCCAACATTGATCAATGCTTCACGAAGGTGGACCAGGAAAGTCGGCTTGGTTGAAGGCGACAATGCTTGAGAAAAGTCAAGAACGGGAATGGAAGTAAAAGCAGCGGGATTTGCGGCCGGTGGCTCCGACTGATCCAGTTAGTATTGGTCAAGGGCCAAGGGTATGAGTTTCACCGAGCTTCGACTCTCCGCCTTACCATTTTGGATATAAAATCGAGTCTCAGCTCGTGAAGCTGAGATGCGTTCTTGGTAAACTCGTAGTTGTGACCACCGCCGAGAAGCAATCTTGCCTGCACGGTTGGAGAGCCCGTGAAAAGCCCTGCCAAGCTATTAAAGCGCGGTCGGGCTTCAGTCGTGCCTTGCCAAACGAGTTCGTATTCGGCAGCCAGATATTGCACTGGCACCTGGTCTGGTTAGTGACTGCTGCCGAGTTGCTCCCCTTTCAGATGAGACCCAAATACCTTGACAGCTGGAAATATGTCGTCGACAAGACGGTAATACCATTCAGATCCTGTAAACTCTCGAATTTCTGCCCTGACACCTGGAGACATAAGATTTAGTCGACGCGTGGATTTTCATGGAGCCGCGCGATTCAGACATACTTGGCTCAAAGGCTGCCTTCAGGGTCTCCCCGGTAAAGACCTTCTCGTCGAGACACTCGAAGGGACCAAAGAAACGAGATACCACCGTGGGAACGTCTTCAATCACGAACCGGGGCTCGTCTGAGTCAAGATCTGAATCTGACAGGAGAAGATCAGGTTGCAGTGTGGGAACCACTCCAAGGGCGCTTACTGCCAGGACCGGAAAGCTTTGGCAGTCTGATTGGGCCGCGATGGCGAGCGCGATGGCGCCTCCGATCGAATGTCCGACGAGAATGACGCCTCGCCGAGGGCCCGTCTGCGAGTGGTACACACGCGAAATGAGGTCGGCGATCAAAGCTACGGAGCTGCGTATGGGCGATGCGACGGAGGGGATGGGATTGCCTCCGTATCCTGGACGTTGGACATTCAACACGTCGTGTCCACGCTCACTTAAAACTGTGGGGTATCTGATGTCATTTAGCAATGCCCTGCACTTGAAAGTCTGCTACGAGAACATACCGAAAGCCCGGATTGTCGAAATATGCCGCGTTGGCACCTCCGCCGTGGATAAACACCACCAGAGCCCGAGGGGTCGCGGTCGGGTTTCGCCTCTTCAATAGCCCTGTGACCTGGAGCCCCTCGGACTGCAAGGGGAAAACATGGTCTGAAGGACTTGTCATAGCCGTGAAATGGTTGAAGTTTCGAATATTCACTGAGTCTCAGAGTCTGTGGTTATTCCGTGGTTATACAAATTGCTGTTAGGGGGTATTAGAGGAAGGAGAATACAAAACCAATAGAAAAGTCAAAAGATGCTTAAGAGATGTCTAAGGATTTGAAGGATAACCCTCGTGGTATTCAATCTGCCCTTCTACGGACTTGGCCATGCTGCCGATATAGACTAATGTTTTAATGATGCAATGTTTAAGCCTTTCGCAGCGAAGGCAAAATTCCTCTTAAATTCGACAGGTTCGTGTAGGCTACTCAGCGAACTCCGAGGATATGCCGAGTCCTAGAGCGCAGAAATAATTACTGCTCTTATTTCCTTATCGGAATAAGTCTGAGATACGCGAGACGCCGTGTTGAGGAAACAGTCGGTGTCGGACTCTGGGGAGATGTAGGAAGGTGGAGGAAATAGAGACTCCGTATACCATGATTTCTCTGCCTGACTGCCTGACTGCCTTGCCTCTTTCTGCCTGATACCCAAGGCCGCAAAAGCCCACCTGCATGACATCACTCATATTGCCCCTTCTCCTCCACCAATGGTGATTGGTGAGAGCTGTTGCAGACGCGATCAGGTCGGTGTCGATGACCTCAGATCCATCTGATCCAGTGGCTATGAGCTATCCATAGAAGCCCACTAGATGGAGGGTGCGTGGAGCAAACCACTGTCCTGCGCCGACCTAGGCACAGCAATGACGATACCAAGGGCAAACGAGCGGTCCAGAGAAACCTGGCGTGATGTCGTGTCGGTGATTTCCCTATAAAGGAAGCAATTTCCCCTCCACGTCTCATATCTTGACCATATCTTCACTCAATAATATCTGTCCATTACCACGAACAATCACATCTTTACATCATGGATAAACTTTCCGGTCTCGCTTCCAAGCTCGGCGGTGGCAGCAAGGGCTCCTCGGGCTCGAACGAGTCATCCGGAAAGGAAGACTACGTTGACAAGGGTAAGTTTGTGCTTATAAGCTTTTGGTTGCCGACTAACGTTATCCAGGCCTCGATAGTGCTGAGAGCAAGCTCGGCGGCGGCAAGGTCGACCCTGCTAAGATGCGTTCCACCAACGAGAAGGTCACCGATACCGGCCGCGAGCAGTTTGAGAAGGGTACTGGGTAAGACTACCGGTAAATATCACTATTTTAGTTTCACAAGGCTTACCTGCCGTTCATTATAGCAAGAACATCCCCGACAAGGTTTCCAACTAAGCTGCCCTAACAAGCCGAGCAGCATAGAGATGCGGTCGATATTCCACGCCAAAGATGATACCTTATGGGGGATAGTGAACGATTTGATGCCCATGTAGTTACATACAAATCCCATTTTCTGACATCGATGGTGACAGTCTCCTGTCGTAGTGCGTATGCTTCGAGTATATGAACTGGTGGCTCAGAAGCGCTGTAAATTCGACAAGAAGCCCCCGAACGCGGACCCGATGCGGCGGCTACATAGTCTGGTATACGCTCGCTGTTGAGCAAATTCTGCCGATAGACGAGGATCCGAAGTTGGTTTGCGGGGTGCCGAATGTCCGGGCTCGGGCAAGTTGGTGTCCATGTCCGAGTCCTAGATGGCAAAAGGTAAGCCCGTCCCAAATGACCATTTCCTGTCCAGCACATAAAAGAAAAAAGAAAAAAGAAAGCATCTACCATCTAGGGTGCCTTCCCGGAATGATTTCCTCAATAAAATGCGGGGGAAGGATGATCGTAGGATGATCCTCCAGAGACAAAGGGCCCGTGGGCGACCCCGACGAGCTACCCCGCAGATCTGCTATCTGCTGTCGACAGGCACCCGTGGACCTCCTTTTCTGGCTACCTATGTAGTGAAAAGTGCGGTCTTTACTCTCTAATGGACATCCCCTGAGCATGTATGTTTCCACCCATCCTGTTTATGTTCGCAATCGGCGCCGTGTATTCTTGTCTTTTCGGCGGAAAAAGACGGTTCGTCAGCCCTGTGGTGGAATTAGCTGAAGGCATGTGAGGGAAAAGCGATATTTGACCTCAACGATAGTCGTGTACCAAGCCACCGCAGCTCTTTCCTATTTCCCCGTCAGGTTCCGAGTGCCGTGATGCCTATTGCCCGTCACTTGGCAGGTGCCCCCACTACCCCGCTCCCCCGCTCCCCTGCTCCACCCCGCTCCATGACCCTAACTCCGCGTGAAACTTTCTAGAGGACCATAAATATCAGACAAAATGCGAGGATGTGAATGAAGCTTTCAATCGCACAAGGACCACAATGCCTAATACCAAGACCATTCGTGTCGCCCACTTGGGAGGCACCGACGCCGCCTATCAGATGCCCCGGGAGTACGATCCCAGCAAACCAACGGTGGTTTTGGTAAACGCCTTCACCACATCCTCCGACTTGTTCCAAGACCAGTTCAAAGACTCCAATCTGACTGACAACATGAATCTACTGGCTATCGAGTTGCTGGGTCACGGCCAGACACGCACAACTAGAGAACAGTGGACTTACTGGGATACGGCCGAGATGAATCTGCAAGTTTTGGACGCCTTGGGAATTGATCGCGCGTTTGTCCTAGGGATAAGCCAGGGCGGGTGGATCACCGTGCTGATGGCGCTGCTGCGGCCAGAAAAGGTAACCATGTCGTCGATACCCGTCTCGGCTTGCAGCTAATTGTTTCAGATTGTTGGAATTATCCCTGGTGGTACATCCATGGACAGTGAATCGGAGCGGAGCCGACAGTTACAGTGCTGGGATGGCGCAACGATCGCCAATAGCTTCGTAAAACAGTGGACGAGCGACAAAGCAACCCCGGATTTTGAGCCTGACAATGGATATTGTGACGCCCTTATCGATATCTCTTTGAATGAATTTGCGAATGAGCAACGCGACTTCTGGCGGAAGACAATGAAAGCCAACTACAGCGGTGATGACGGACGTCGGCGAATCCGCATGGCGGCGATCAACCTGGCTGAACGAGGCGGACTGCATCTTCGACTCTCCGATATCCGGTGTCCAGTGCTGTGGCTACATGTACGTTTCTATCCCACCCCCTCCCCCCGTGCGTATCTAATAAGTTGCAGGGAACCGAGGATGCCGTATTCTCCGTGGCCAATGCCGCGGAAGAAATCCAGCTCTTTACAAACTCGCCAGATGCACGCTTGGTGCCTATCGAAGGGGGTGCCCATTTTCTGAATTCCTCCCACCCTACTGAGGTCAACAAGGCGCTTTTGGATTTCGTCAACAAGTATAAATGATCTTCCGTCAAGGCATGTTTCAAATGAGAACCAGCGAGGCATTGGAATGCCTAGTCTGCTCAAAATCCCTAGCCAATAGCAATAAGAAGAGGGACAAGGAGAGACAAGGAAATATAAATGAAATGGGATCAAATTGAAGATGTTGCTCGGTGTTTAGATATAACAGAAATCGAGAACACGGTTACACCGTCTACTCGAGCCAGGCTCTTATTTCCTTCCCTAGTAGCGCTGAAAATATTCTTCGATAGTGGTCAGCTGTATAGAACATAGGCGATTCAATGAAGGTGATACTATGTACCCCCTTGCCCTCCGCACAAACAATGGCTAGTTGACACTCCGTGCGCTCAACGACCTGGTTCAGCGAAATGGACTTGAGCCAAGGAGAGAATGAATCTCTCTCGTCTTGGAGGACCTGGATTTATTCTCCGTAGTACGTACAATTAACTTGGCGGGATTCACTAATACCAATCCCCTGCTTAAGTACGGCGTATTCTCTGTCTATAGAGTCTTACGTTACGCTCTAACACTCCTAACACTCTCAAAAAAAAAAAAAAAAAAAAAAAAAAAAAAAAGGACGTACAATCTTTAGTGTATTCGTGGGAGAAAGCAAATCAAGGGGAACCCTGTAAAAGATAGCCTCGTCATCCGGTGATAGCATATTTCCACCTTCACTTCCCAACAGACGCACGAAGGAGCCACATAGTCAGCATAAAAGCGCGGTAGGCGTTGATACCCTCATCTTTTCATGGCTCACAGATATTTCACCATTTGGAGATCACTGAAGATGAGCATCCGAGACCCAATGACTACCGCCAGCACATCGATACCCGCCACTCTGTTTGATCCATCGAAATCCCGCAACACAAACCCCAATTTCCCTGAGCTTCTGTTGATTAGCTTGTTCCTTGCAACGCAGCTGACTCAAAACTTCTCGCTTCGTTTCAAGTTCTCTCGCGAGTGCCTCCTGTCTCCTCCGGCCCATTTCATGCTGCAATCGGGCTTGCTCGTGGCCTCTCCTCAGATCTTCATCTGCATTCTGTCTTGCTTCTTCGGCTTCTCTTGCTGCCCTGTCCTCTTTTTCTTTCAGTCTTAGGATCTTATTGTTTTGCTCTTCCTCTTCTACAACATGCAAGTACTCCTTCCCCTCCGCCTCGGCTGCGGCTTTATCTTTTGCCAGTTGGTTCCAGACTTCATCAGTGACACCGGGGTCGCGCTCATCCATGGCAGCTTGCTGTTGCGTGTCAGGTTCAATCGTCGTATCTGGTTTGGCACTGGATGCTACGTCCGCCTTAGGGTTATGGCTTTTTAGTTGGGCCATAGGTCGGCTCAAATCTCGGGTGCGTAGAGGCAGGTTCGTTTGCTCTCCACGATTGTTTGCGGGTGAAAGGCGCTGATCCAGGTAGTTCTCGCGATTAGAACGCTCATTGATCATAGAACCGAGTTCCTCAATGACAGTTTCTTTGCTCAACAGCAAGTTCTTCTGACTGCAGGATTGGAATGACTTTAGAGTCCTCCCAAAGATGTTCTTTGCCAGGGTCCTAACATCTCGTGCGTTGGCCCAGCTTGCGGTTTTGGAAAGAATGTCAAAGCAACGCGTCATCTCCTTCGTGAAGTCGGGCTCTAAACTTTGCAAGCAAGTGATGTCAAATCTCACCTGCGACTTGCCCAAGAGATCGCTTTTTTCTTTCGACAATAGCTCATCAAGCAATTGAATGCAATTCCTTGGTGATAGAGCTTCGAACTGAACAGACTCCGGGAAACGGCTGGTAAGACCAGGGTTGGTCGACATGAGCCGGTTGATGTCTGCATCATAGCCGGCCAGGATGATGATCAACCTTTGGGCGAATTTGGGCTTCGTGATACAGTCCACGAGTTCATCCATAGCCTCTTTAGCGAAAAGCCCCTCAGCAAGGCGGTATGCTTCGTCTATGAAGAGAACTTTCCCAAGACTACGTTCCAAGACCTGTTGGGTCTTTGGGCCTGTGTGCCCGATATATTGACCCACAAAGTCTGTTGCTGAGGTTTCCACGACCTCGTTGGAAGCCAACATACCCATATCATAATAGATCTGGCCCATCTTTCTGGCTGTGCTGGTTTTGCCAGTTCCTATGCAAATTTCCAATGTCAGTAGACTCGATAGCAGTAGACCAACCAAACAGGGCACGAAGTTTACCTACCCGGAGGTCCGCGAAAGACAAAGTTATACGGCAACTGCTCGCGAGGGTCCACTTTCAGCTGCCTGAAGACCTTGACCAACTTCTGATAGCCTTCTAGCTTGGAAACGATGATTTCACATCCTACCTCCCCTTCAAACATCTTTGAAACGCTCGCCTCATTCTTGTCCGCGCGATCAAAATCCTCATCAAAGTCAACAGCATCAAGAACAGCGTCATCAGAGGTGCGGCCTGTAGGGCTGTTAGCCAAAAGTCGCTGCCGGTGACGCATCTTTGCTGTGTTGAGCAGAATATCAATTTCACCAGCGTTGCCAAAGTGAGGTCGGTTTCGGGCCCGCTCGAGCATCTCTAAGACAACACGCCGAGCACGGTCGGTGATACCGTATCCCTGCTCTTTCAATTTCAAGTCAAGTATGAGATCCAATTCTTTCTTGGTGAAGTCCTCAAAGACAAAAGCCTGGTCAATGGGGAAGCGCCGACTGAGGCCAGGATTGACCTTTTGGAACATCTGGTGCATCTGCTCCTTATAACCCAGAAGCAGAACACATCTATCATCACCAGGTGTGCTCTGTACTTCGGCGACGATAGTATCCACGACAGCACTTCTAAAAATATCACTTGTGGCGCCTGTGCCGTCATAAATGCCCCCGCCAAAGAACCCATAGGCTTCATCAATGACCAGAACTTTCCCCAGTGTAGCCGCGAGGATGCCTTTGGTATTCTTCTCTGATTCTCCTATCACGCTGCCAACAAAGTCGGATGGATTCTTTATCACCACTGGAATGCTTGTTAGTAAATCAAATCCTGACATAAGTTTTCCTACATACCTTCGCCATTTGATAAAAACCCAAGGTCCACGAGAATCTGACCATAGATCTTTGCGATCGAAGTTTTGCCAGTCCCGGGATTCCCAAGGAAGACTTGATTGAGACTGTACCCAACCAGGGGCTGTTCATCGAGCTCACGACGATAGTTGTATTGGATTGTGTCCACAAGGGCTTCAACTGTCTTTTTCACGGCGTCCAATCCAATCATACCTTGTAGCCTCTGCCATGCTTTTGATGATTTTAGAGCCTCCGATGGATCTGTACCAATTATATCCTGCCTATCTAAGAAGAAGTAGTCAACTCGCGCGGCGCCTTGTCGTTTCTGCTGTATAAGCCGCTCGGATTGTCGTTCGGAGATCTTTGCCATAGCGTTCTCAACAGCTCTCGCATTTGCGAAACCATCACGCCCGCGCCCACAACCAATTCGGCCAGCTACAATGCGACAGTAGAGTCCCCCGAGGCCATCATCCACTTTCATCTGCTTGTTATATGTCTTTTCGATCCAGCCCTCTAGGAGGTGCATCAAATCAGTGTCGTCAAAGTCTTCGAACTTCAGCTCGTGAGGAAAACGGCCCGGAAGTCCAGGATTATGCGCAAAGAACTTTTCCATTGGTCGTTGATATCCGGCGAGAATGAATACAATTTTCCCGGTGAGGTTCCCAACTTTAGCCAAAATAGAATCGAGGACATGCATACCTCCAGAGCTACTGCCCTGTACAAGCTGATAGGCTTCGTCGATGAAAATTGCCCCTCCACCATCCTTGAGGATTCCTTCGATGGCTTTCTGACATCCCGAAACCCCCTCGTTTGCGAGCCTAGACCCAGTAGTCTCCATGATTTTGTGTCCAGGGATGATCCCCACGGCCGCCAAAAATTTGGCATAGAGTCGTGCAACCGTCGTCTTGCCAGTGCCAGGGTTTCCAAGCAGCACAGATCCAAATCGCTTACGGCTTAGATCCATATTCTGCCTAACGGAAAGGTCGACTTTTGCTTTCATGGCCAAGAACTTTGTCTTCACTGACTCCAATCCGACCATTTCCATCAACGTGTCGATTTCTTGGCTCTGGGAATTGAGGAATTTCTTTTGATAATCCCAATCGGCCTTGGCCTTTAATGACATTTGAATAGGCATTGCTTGTCGGGTCCTTGGTTCATCACTGAGCTCGTCAGTCTGACTCTGGGTATCCTTTTCGGTGTTCTCTCCAGTATCTCCGGAAGAAATGGAACTTGCAAGTACTGCCTTGATACGTTTGTTTTCGGTGGTGTTTTTGGCCGCCCTGGGACCACGCTTCAGATTCTCAATTTCCTCATGATGCTGTTCAAGGACTTTGGCCCGCTCCGCCTCATCAATTTCATCACGTCGCAGGCGCCTCAAGTGGGAAGCCTCGTCCTGAGCTTCCGCGAGCTGCTGGGCATATGCGACTTGTCGCCTCCGCCGTTCTGTCTCTAATTTGAGATCACGTTCACGCTGGCGCTCCCTGATAAGGTCTTCCTGAGTGCAGAAACGACAGGCACCCTTGACCTGGGCACATGGCAGTGATAAGGAGTGGCCACGGGGGCACTTTCATTTCACTATTTTTTTGCATGTCATCTTAGAGTGATCCACAAGCTGGTGGCATTTGGATGGACATTCATGAACTCCGCAGCTTAGCTTCACGCCACTATTTGGAAAACGAATATCAGTCAAAAATTAGGGAAATCAGAGAACCCTTGAGAAAGGCCTCAAATGGAAAGAAAAACAAAAGACCTACCAAGGTGCAGAGCATCCTCCATCTGGGGTTTCCCGGTTGAAATTCTCTGCTGTCTGGAGTATGGCATTCTTCTGCGGATGCTGCTCACACCGGACAGGCAATCCATCATAAAGATGCCCATTGGCTTTGAGTTGATCGATGAGTGGCTTCCAAGCTTTTTGTTCCTTTCGGCTAGAGACAAATGTCTCTGAATTGCCCACCAAGATCAGAACATTTCGGGCCCGAGACAGGAGTACGTTAAGTCGTTCGGGAGCTGCCATGAATCCGATGTCGCCATTTTTGTTGCTTCGGGTGAGTGATGCTATGACAATATCGCTCTCTTCTCCTTGGTAATTGTCTGTTGCTAATAGTCAGATTTCTGTTTCAGACTTTGTCTAACTTAACTAGTTATCAAAATCCACGCTTACCAATCGTCGAAAGCTTGATTTGGCGCTTAGAATAGTTGGCACTAGCCTATGACAGGAGCCCTGCTTGTACAAGATCATAGGAATCGAGATCGTTTAGTATAGGATCATTCTGCCTACTCAAGGTCTGCTTCAGAAGTGAGAGCTGACCGAGATACGGCGTGAGAATGACCAACTTGTCCGTTCCATATCCTTGTTGTCCAAGATACTTGACAATCTTCAAGACAATTTCTGCCTCGAAAGTGTTTTGCTTGGATTGCTTCGATCCTTCATCTCGGCGATCAGAAATGTCTGTAAAGTTTGCTTCAAGATTTTGGTGATTGAAGAATATCACCCGGTCACACAGCCCTCGTGGCTTAGGACGGGTCTTGGTCTTTTCGTCGTCTTCCAGCCCAGGATATGTGAGACTGCGTACAAGCCTTGAGATCTCTGGACACATTCGATGTTGCTTTAGCAGCGTTGTGTGTGGGTACCCAGCATATACGAGTCTTTCAAAAAGAGACACGTTAAGATCATAGCCATCTCCCTTTTCCATGCTCAGGTTATAACTATTGATCTTTGGCCTTAGCTGCAGATGGTCCCCAATCAATATCAAATGCTTAGTCTCCGGTGATATTGCTATGAGGATATGAGACTCGAGAATCTCACCCGCCTCTTCCAGTAACACGATGCCAGCAGAAGCATGTCGAAGATCTTCAGAGTACATTGCGGTAGCTGTTGTCGTGCACCCGATGAATCGTTTTCCTCTCAGGACTTCCCGCGTCTTCTGGGCCAAAACAGCGCTTAGCCTTTTCTGGCACTTGTCGAGCAATGTCATTTTGATACCCAGAGACGTAGATTGCTCATTGTACAAAGCTCGTTTCCAGGACTCAACTCTTTCACCTCGCACTTCCTGCTCTAGATTCCATATGTCGCGGCAGTGGTCGGGGAGCAAGTCAGAAACAGACCTCCAGAGTTCTCCTTTCACCTACCGGTTATAGAGATAGTCTCTTTTGACTGCTTTCCCACTCTTCCCGACTATGCTCATTCCACTCTCGTCCTCAGGGAGGGTCAAGGATCCAAAGTACTCTGGCTCTTCAAACTCTAGATAATCCAGTATGGAAGCGGGATTGGCTGCCAGTGTCTGATATGCTTGAAAAGACGCGTCCATTGTGTCTTTCTGCTCCATCCCTTCACTGCTGAGTGCCCGAATGGTGCTCCATGTTAAATAAGACATGGACCGAGATACCTTCTGCTCCTTTAGGCTCAGTGGCTGGGTTCGCAGTGTTGACTTGGAGCCCAATCGGACAATGGCAGAGGAATCAATTCCAATGTCCAACAAGTCTTCCAAGAACTAGTCCAAAGCGTGGTTGGTGTAGCACATAACCAGTATCTTGTCTTGGGTATAATCGTGGAGAACCTTGGACAGAAGGGCGCCTATGAATGATTTTCCTGTGCCTAAAGTTCATATTGTCAGTTGCGAAGACCAGAAAACCAGAAAATTGTAGCCTTCGTACCTAGGGGTCCTTGAATGAGACTGACTCTTTGAGTCAAACCTGCCAATAGAGACTCAAGTTGCGATGGGTCTAGTGTAATCGGTTGGGAGGTCTAGAGAATGTTTTGGATATTACATCCATACTTCCCCTTCAACTTGGCGACTACATCCCAAGGAGCAAGACTTGAGTCCTTCACCGGCTAATCTCTTTCGTAAAGAAACAACTCTTCTGCAAGAGGAAAGTCTACTCTCTCCTATAAGCATTTCAATATGGGCTCATAGGCAAATGTTGGTGTGTCAACAACCAAAAGCTCCACATCATCGTAAAGCTTGAGGAAAAGAAGAGACTTTTTCGGTGCCTCCGCCCCTGCAATTTGTAGCATAACTACTAGTAGGTCAGATACCAGGGCATCAATGTCCCTATCGATTGTAGCAAAAGCCACAATTTCCGTGTTTCGGATCAAGCATCCGAACGCATGATGCTTGATAAAGTGGGGAATTTTTTTAAGAAAAGTTTTCCGGTCTTCTTTTGAAACACTCCTAAGCTTTTGAAGGCCTGATTTGGCGGTAACACCGACGGTGCATGGCCGAAGGTATTTCTGATCTCTCGAAGTGCAACAGACACGAGCCAGAGAGAGACATGTTATCTGGAATGCAGACCGTCGTCCCTTTTTTGTACCATTTGCAATTTGGAAATCATCGCGGAGCCCACACAGCATGTCTTCTCGTAAAAGCCGGAACTGATTGTCAACATGGCTAGCGATGCGCTGGCTGCCAGATAGCTGCGAGATCTCGTCAACACGGCGATAGAAAGGCTTTTCAGTACATCCAATCTCATCAGCAGTGGGCAAAATCGCCGTCGAGCGGAAATCAGCAAAATCGTTATCGTGCCGACCACCCGCTGTGTCACCTGACGCGAGGAGAGCTGCCGAAGATGATTTCATCTCTAGGAGATACATGATCTTATGTCCCAGGTTTCGCAGGCAAACCAGCGGTGACGAAAGAAGCGAACCATTATCTAGAATCGCCTGGGCATCGGTTCTGACATCCACCGCGTACGAAGTGGGCAATGACAGTAGCTCCGTGGTCAACCAACATAAGGCATGGGTTGCATCATCATGTAGCGTTCCGGTACAAAATGCCTGCACCAACGAACTCCAGAGGGTGCGGGGCTCCAAAATGATAAGGAGTAGTTGTTCGAGAAATAGGCCGTTGCCAAGAAGTTTTACTTCTGGATGGTTCAAGAACTGGATGGACTTGGCTGTATAAGCGTTGATGAAAACTGGTGTGAGGTTGAACCTCAATCCATTCCGAAGAGCGTTTAAAGCACTTGGGCTTGCGATGAGTCGTTCAACTACAACGCATGGATCACCCTGGTCCAGAATGGCTTCAATGAGCCGCTTGAAGTTGCTAAGGTCCTGGACTTCTTGCTTTCCATGAAGAACAGCCCCGAGATACCTGGCCAGCCGTTCTGATCGAATATTGGTAGACATGATGAGAAAGCCGTAAGAGGGATAACGTAAATGATTGATGGTGGTAAGAAGAGGGATAACGTAGAAGATGGATGGTTGCAAGAAGAGGAGGTAAGTTCTAGAAACTCAAGAAGTCCGACTAGAGTGGGGAGTATATTAGACAGCCGTGTGAAAGAGAAGAGCCACAGCTGTTGGGTTCTGCCTTACTCGGACTTGATAGCAAAGCAAACTACAAAAGGTGAGGGGTAACTCCAACATGCAGGCTTCACTCTCGCCTACCGTAGTCCAACTGTTGGTTCATTGTAGTTCATTGGTTTCGCTGGTTTGTTTGCAATGCTACGCAGCTATCTACGCCGCCTCTATCACCCATGCCGGGAAGAGCCAGTTTGCAAAAGGAGGTAGTGACGTGTTAATAGGGGTACATGTAGATCCTGAAGTTAATGTCATATGAGAGGTGCCTATCAAAGAACTAGCAAACAACCATTCGGAAAAGTGTTATTAGAGAATGGAGCTACGGCAAAAAGCCATACTTATGGAGGTATAGTGGATAGTCTTCCTTAACTACATAACCCCGGTCTTCTTCAAGCCCACCTTGGCAAACCTTTTCCAAGGTATGGGCAGAAATCCTTCGCTTATCAATCTATGTTTTTCTCTGCAACTGTCAACGTGGATTTTCCAATTTTCATCTTTTTATCTTCTTTCCTTCTTCACTAGCTCCACATGATGGATTATCTTGGAAGAGAAAATCGTGGAAGAGGAAGAGGGAAATGGAGAGGTGGTGGAGCAACCCGGAGACCCGCCATACTTCCAACTACAGCTCCGCCGCTGGGCGAGATCCTTGCAATGATTCAACATGATGACCTAGAAGATTCCCCGAATCAAGATGAGCCAGCTCGAATTACAAGCAGTCAGTATCTGACATCCTACGATTGGCTCAACGGAGCAAATCATCAGATCATCGTTCCAGGTGAGAATGTCCTATCTACGAAAAACTATCTACGCCTAATTAATATACTAATACATCTCTACAAGGTGAACCGCCAGTGTGGACGCCTCTCCCTGAGCCTTCTCAGCTTCGAGAGGATTCCGGCCAATATTATCGCGATCCAAACGCCGCGCGATATCCTATCTACCCACTGGAGCCGATGATCCGAGCAATACTGATAGAAAGACCGGAGTTTTCCTTACGTGATGTGGATATCATCGAATGTGGGAGTACGATGGGTAATCTGTTACGCTTTGCGCGTGGTCAGGTTCATCCTTTCAGGATGCTTGTCGAAGTAGTCGGCAACACAGTCTTCTTCATCAGAAGGGAAAACTCGCCCACTGAAACCATCCCAGATGTCCGGGGGTATGGACATACTTTTCCAGAGGCATACACTACTTGGAGTACGAGTGTCCGAGGACCTGCGTCCCATCAGCGGTTGATCAATTATGGATTTGCCGGTATGAACTGCTTGGTGCGCTTCGAGGCGGATGGTTTCCTACCCGACTTGCTCCCCGAAGATTTAGGAACTCAGAACGATCATACCCCTAAGACGGGCGATGTCAAAGTAGAAGACCTTTTGTCTTCTATTCATGGGGCGACCATTTCGAGTGTGTATTCGGCCACCACGGATGCTGAATCAAAGAAGCTCAATATCTCTAGGAAAGGTCGCCGTATTCCGCAATGTGGAATATTTGACCTAAAAACTCGATCTCTCAAGAGAATCAATGTCGACACGCTCGCAGAGGAGCTGTCTCGGTTATGGACTAGGCAAATTCCTAACTTCGTTCTTGCATACCACAAGTCTGGTAAATTCATTGACATCCGGGTTGAGGATGTGCGGGAGGACTTGAAGCATTGGGAGGAAGTTCAACAGCCAGCTTTGGCAAAATTTGCAAGCTTGCTCGAAATGGTAGTGTCCTTTGCTCGGAGTGCGGAGAATGGAAAGCTTGAAATTCAGCATGAAGAGGGCAAAAATGTGCTCAACCTACGAGAACCGTGTGGTGCTTTTAGAGGTGTCTTGCCCCCAGCCCTTATGAGCATGTGGGATGTTGGAAATAACTCCCATGGAGGCTCTTAACCGGTCCATGGGATTTAATTTTGACGAGAAGTTTTGGTTTAGCTAGAACATCGCGGTGACCTTCAAAGGCTTCAATCAATTTTTGAGTAGATGTTGTGAAAACTAGTCCATAAATCCGATGAAGTCCACTGCATGGGAGAGACACCGGGTAACATCCTACTCAGTACACATACCGACCTCGCTTAGCTTTCCGGCTTCTCTAAAGAATAGCCCTAGCTCAGAGACTAGCGGACGGTTGTTTTGATGGTGGGAAATTGCATCTTCCAAGCGGGAACCCACATATATCTTTCCTGTCGTTGACACATCGGCTGTACATAACGATTTATTCTGGTGCCCGTGTCTCGAAGAACAGCCGCACCCAAGGGTCGCTCATGCTAAGCCTTAAAGAGGTCTCTAGAGAACGCATAGTCAAACACACAAGCCCCTTAGACCACTCCTAAGCGATCAGCTTTTAACCTTGATCCAGCGGTTGCGCTTTGCACTATCCAGAGGAGTTTTCCCACTGTTGTCTCAACATCGAGCCCCTTGTTTTTGAGGAGATCGAACCACGGGCGGGCGCGGTCGGAGTCAAGCTCAGCCACCAGATGTAAAAGCGTCTGGTTGGCCGTGTTTGTTTCCGTCAAAATATAGCCTTCTTGCTCAAATGCACCCAATATTTCTTGACCAATATCGTAAAAACGATCGTAATCGTGATCTATTTCAAACATCGGCTCATCTTTTGTCGTGAACAATAATTCCAAGGCAGTCACGCCTGCTGTGTTGCGAGCTTTGGGGTCGACTCCGCGCTCGAGGAACACTGAAAGCAGACTGTTGGAAAGCGGTGAGACCCTATGTCGGGCAGTATCTCACCGCTTCCCACCTTCACCAGCTTCCATATAGCTGGGTGTTTAGGCATAGATAGATTCTCTCTCTCTCCATGAGTTTTTGCCTTCCTTCGTTTCTGGTTCGTAGGCTTGAGCCATCACTCTCAAGACAGACGCCTCTGCTCATCGCCGACACGGTCCACTTCGCCTAGCCTCCCTGCTGCAAGGTAGTGCAGAGCGGTATTTCCACGGCTATCGCGGACGAGGGCATCCGCATTAGCGGTCAGAAGGTCATATACAGCTGTTTCGCAGCGGAAGATAGCTTCTGGAGCCCCGCCATGCTGGTTCGGGTAGTCGCACATTCGCCGAATCGCACAATGCAAAGGATAGACACCGGTCCCATCGGGCTGGTTGAGCAGACTGGGGCAGTGCTGGGCCAAGTATTTCAGCGATGTATTGATGAGTGGGGGCACGGTTTGGCTATAGCGGTCAATGAACGCTAGCATATGATGAAGAGCGTTTTGACCGTAATTATCCACGGCGAGGAGGTTCGCCCCCCGGGATACGAAGAATTCAAGTAGGCTCGGGCTGGTGCATATAGAGGTGAACCGTTGAGACTCTTCTTGCCAAGGATTTCCTGGCTGTGGATAAGGGTTCGGCAAGGCCCGCGTTTGCGTAAGGCTTAGGATGGCACCGTCTACTGCACCATCTAAGCCAAGCATGCTCCGACAGGCAGCGAGAAACAATGTGCGGCCTCGGGGATCTCGTCGTTCCACATCTAGACTGTCTCCGAGAAAGTTGAGGATTGGCTGGATAAACGCACCATCCTCGAGCAAGGAGTGAATAACGCTGCATGCCCCATACTTGTGTGGAAGCCGAGGTTCGTAGTCGATACTTTCCTCAAAGTCGGTTCTAAATCCGCAACCCTGCGTACCGGGTTCTTGTCTTTTTTCCTAACAGCCCGAGTCGCTCATACTCCAGGCTAAGCGTCTTATTGATAATACCCCAACACATCATATGACCAGTGATCGTCACATTTCGTATTGGACGTAACATTCTTGTTGATATGCTATATGCAAAGTAGATAAGGATATACTCGTTGAAAGGATCATTTGAAAAGGCAATTCTTAGGAAAAATTACTACCACCAGATGATCACATCGAAGATTTGCTTGCTGCTTAGAAAGAAGATCTTGGACAAGTCATTAATGACTCTTAAGAGGCTTGTCCAATCATAATATCATTTGCTCAACAAACAATTAGCGTCCCCAATAGGCTCCATTATCCGCCCTTCATCAGCAAGTCCACCCGCCTTTTTGTGGATACAGGTTTTTTGTTCGCCTAGACAGGCCCTTGCAGTCCGGGTTCGACGTTTTCGGAGCTGTCACCGTCGCCTGTCAAAGTCTTAGTCTGGGAACTATGTAGAGTATCCTGGTCGCATCCTCACGTGGCTGTCAACTTTTCTTCTTTCAGGCCCGTCTAAGGATTTGTTGCCTTCCTGCGCTCCAGGGGAAGTTGATAGTTATCGAATCTCCCGTTTCATTTGGCTGTCAGCTTTAAGACCTGGTCCTACCTCGCGCTTCTTCTGTTTGGTGAAATACTTTGCAGGGTTGACAAGCACAATTTGCTATGACTGAGGATCCAGCGATTCGTGCCCTTTTTGGGCCGGCTCCATCGGATGTGGACCTCACTGCCAGCGAAGTCTCTATCAACAATGGTGTAGTCATTGCCATGCTGTGTCTGGCAGCCGCGGCGGTGATACTACGCTTCACTGCTCGAATTGCGCTCCGGAATGTCTTGATGGCCGATGACTGGGCAATCAATTCATGGCGCTAGTGAGTTCACCCTGAGCCAGTCTCAACCCGTATTCACTGACTAGAAATTCTGCTCGAAGATTTGTATAGGTGCCTCGACTGGATTAAGTGTGTGCTACGAACTAGTTGGCAGGATAGTAAGCCTATCGATTAGGTAAGGCACGACTGTCTTGAGGACGGGGATGACTCCTAAGAGGAGGCGGGAGCAATATATTGTAATAAGAACAGAGACTAATTCTTGAAGAGAATTATAGCCAAAGGATAGGACGCCTCCTCTTATAGAAGGGGCTAATATAATGTTTGTGCGGTAGGGAAGGAATCATAAGCGAAGCGAGGGCGTAGCGGTAGCGAATCGCTACTAGTCCGGTACGTACGACAAAAATCCGGGAATAGCTTTAAAGCTTATCCCATAATAATGGTGACGGTAAAACTGCCGCCTCGGGAAGTGATCGGCTCCCGGAGCACAGGGTGAGTTAGTCACCCCGCCGCCCTGAGCTCCTCACTGAGCAACCCTGAGCGACCCTGAGTTGCTCCCTGAGCAGCCTGATCGCTCACCCCAATGCTCAGGCCGACCGGCCTAATTCGATCTCATCTTGCCTCTCCGTTCTTTCACATGCTCCGACGGTAACCGCACTGCTGCCTACTCGTGTTCCTGGGATCGAAGGTCAGGAAATGACGTATTCTCACTTTGCTATAGTAACTTTCGTCTCGGTCTTCGAACATCCAGTTGGGAGACTCAACCGGTCTTCAACTTGTGTGAGATCGAACATCCGTATATCTCATCATCTCTAGCTGTACTATTCAATCTGTCTTCTACAATGCAGGATATTTTTCGCTTTCCATTGTATAAACCCTCACAGGAATTCCCTTGTGGTTGTCGACTTTTAATCCGAGATTAGCCTAATCCCAGGACCACCATACACTATAGGGCAAACATTCTCACGTACCCTAAGGCCTCGACTGCATCGATACGCCGTGCTACGCAAAGTAGAGACATAAACCATCGGCCCGAGTATAATTCCGAGCAAGAAGCCCGTCACATAGTCTATATCATGCTAGTGCTCCTAGGAACGCTTCCTACAGTCGATCCACTACGAGATTGGACGGCTTTTCAATTAGCCCCAACAAAGGGTCGAGGAGCTACACTAACAAAATATATGGTCTAATTACCATGTTGCGTTAACTATGAAGCCGAAAGCCATCCCGATCTTCTAATGTTTTACTTCATAGTAGGACGGGCGTAAAGAGACAGTAAGGCCTGAAACATAAATATCCCCACGGATGCCTTACTTGCGGTTTTCTCTGTACATCCTATCTACTTCAACTCCACTCTATTTAAATATCCTCTCGTCCATCATGGTAACGCTGGATCATCAAAACTTCTGGCAGCCAACACCGAATTCGCCGCAAGGGTGCTCTTCAGTTGGCTCTGATACCCAGACTGTCGTTGTGGCAGAGCAACTCAACGCCTTAGGAGAAACTCGCGAAGTAGGTTACTACAGCCTAAAGAACAATGTGCCACAAGAAGAGCATAGGGTAGAGGACTTTGGTGAGTCACATTCTTGACATTTGTTTCGACACTTTTTGATTTAATACAATATCTTCAGTATCGGACATTGGCCGGCTCTCTCGATCTATTTCGCCTAATGTCTATCATAACGACGCATCAGCCGCCGACAACTATCCCGATTACCCTAAGGAGGTTGCGCTTTATCCTTCCTCTCGAGTCAGTAGCACTCCCTCCGTGACTGGCTTAGATGGACCTGGGACAACGAGAGTCTTCGATGTCTTTGAGGAATATCACACCAGCCAAAGCGGCGAGCATAACCACGGGCAGTTTACTATAAACCGAAGGAAGAGCGCCTTGGAAGATCTAAGGATTTCTTCCACGAAAGGCCGCCTGTACCCGAATCCAACCGCAGTGAATACGTCTAAATCACGACGAAGACGGAAGAGTCAACTAGGAGCCGGAAGTTCGTTATTCTATGGCGAAGAGAGCTATGTAGATGACCATCTCGCCGGTCTTGGGAACGCAATCAGGTATCTAAAGCGTTTCTACAGCCTAAGCACTACTGAGGCTAAATTCTCTGATGACCTCGCCGATGCTAATATTCTCAATGAAAATCTTGCGGTGGTTCAGCTTGCAACTAAAACTTTACAGCACGTATATAGTATCATTACAACAAGCAGCATAGCAATAGAGAACCGTGTTCGGCAAGCCACGACCGTGCAAGTACGGCAAACTATCACGCGCAAGAAGTGGACCGTTGAAGACGATCGTCGATTATTAAAGCTTAGAGACTCTCAAAAACTGCTATGGAGCCGTATCCGCGATTCGTTTCCTAGAAGAACTCTAGGCGCAGTCAAACAACGTTATTTCGGGGAGACCTCAAAGCAGTCTAAGAGCCCCTTAAGCAAGGAAAACTACTTGAGCCTCTCTGGCCGACAAGAAAACAGTACCTCAAACGTCCGAAGAAGCTAGAGGCTAAGCCGGCCTTATTAGCTCAAGAATACAAGGAGCGATACCGAGCGCTATCGGAGGTGCCCCTTGCGTGCTTTAAAAACCTCTAGTGGTTTAAATATACTAAGGCTGGATCCTATTGATCCCCGACTTCGAAGCCTCGGTAAATTCTAAAATTCGTATACTAAATTCTCCTAGTGGCAAGCTTAGTATATGGACTCTGTGATCTAAGTGGCAAAGATTTTGCTGTGAATACGGTCGGTGCTATACCCGTTTTGGGTCGGGGGGTTATGTATTTCTGAAGTTGATTCAGACACTAGAGTCATGTTTAACGAGTAGTCTCTTTTGCTTTGATTATATGCTCTGACCTTTTCAAGTAGAAATGTAAGGAAAGGCTCGTGGACACTTGGGAGCTTCAGCCCTTTTCTCTCCAATAAGCTTCGCAACCATAGGGAAAATTTTAATTTTTCTAGGTTGCGTATTATAGATTTTGTGTTCACGGACGAATCTGGAAAGTAGATCAATAATTACAAATCCCCAACTGATGGACTGTATTCACTGACACTGCATGAAAGACAATCTTTGGTGGATCTTCGCTATGCCTAGTGAAACTAACCATATGAAAAGAACTTATATTGAATAGATCTAAGGGTATAGCGTGTATAGTAGGGATATTTACCTAGTGACCTAAGAGGGCCCTTATTACTCCGAGCGTAGGTTAGTAGACCCCTAGCAAAAGGCCTTCCCGCTCCTAGGAGACTTATCGCTTCTAGGAAGGTAACTATATTCCTAGGGCCTTAATGACATACTCCTAGGAGACCTAATAGCTATTCTAGGAGCTATTGACCTCCTAGGAATCTTTAAAAGCTTATGTATACTTACCTAGCTTTAGTAGTCAAAATACTACGTATTCCCCTAATATAGTTGACTTAAGGGCCCTAGTATATATGCCCTATGCTATATAGACAACTCTATAAGTTTACTAAGGAATTGTGGATTATGATCTACCGTAGATCTAGCCTAGCTACTATAGTAGGCTAAGAGAAAATTTACGTTATGATCTACTATATTCTGCTAAGGTATAAATTCTCCCTCGATAAGTCTCGTACGTACTTTCTACTTTAGACCTTATATATCAGAAATCATAATGCTAGGCTACCTATATTACTGTTCTCTACGACGCTTTAGACGCCGCTGTTATCTAAACTAAAGATATTGGTTTTGTCAACGAAGATACCCTATTTCTTATATTGCCTAGTAAGTTTATCCGTCGTTTTTCGAATTAGTAGTAGGTAGTTTAAAACCTTACTCGGTTAGTAGCTAATACGTAGGTATTAGAAAGCGTTCGTAAGGTTAATATACTAGCTCTTCTATAGAGAGCGGCTACCCTTTTGTGTTTGAAGTCAAAGTAAAGACCTAGCTAGTCTTCCTTATCCGTATAATAAGCTAAATATTAGTATCGTATTGTGTAGAGTATTCGAAGGCCTTTTTAAAAAGAGTCTCTTTTCTGCGCTGCCCTTTTTGATAAGCCCTTCTTGCGTAACTCGTTTTTAAGGCGTACTAAACGGTCGGTATCGGCGAATTGGGACTTATTGACGGAGAATTTCCTATTAGTAGTCTTGCTTAATTTGAGGTTACAATATAGGAAAGCGGACTTAAATAAGCTAATGCTTTCGTTTTATAGGACTATCAATTGTTTCTTTAGAAAATTATTCTAAGAAGTCTAGCTAGCGTTTGATAGGTCCTCGATTATATTCAACTTAGTCGTAATTTGTTAGAGTATAAAAGGCCTTGCTTATAAATAGTAGTCTTTAAAGTAAGGGTAGTTATGTAGATAATTAGCTTTTACCTTCCTACTTCTAAGCTCGTTGTAGTCGAGTCGAACGTATATATAGTAAAATAAATTATTCCCTTAGTGTCTTGGGATATTATAACCTATTCTAGATTGTTATTCACAATCCTCTAGTTCAGTCAACGTTATAGCAAGCTTTCTAGGAGAAAAGAAAGGAACCTACATAGAGACGTATATACTAATTCCAAAAACAAGTATGTTTTTTTAGGCTTAGCTTCGCCTTCCTCCCTAATAAACGATAGTTTGCTTGCATAGTCGTTGATTTATGGACGAAGTGTAAGCTCCTAAAAAACCTAATTTAATTTATCAGCATTGGTAGTGAAATAGATTAGATACAAGCGTACGCGGTAGCTCTCTCAAATACTGTTCTGATTCGAACATATCAGCCATATTCAAGTATTCAATGAAAGGGGCCATTGTGGAAGGATCTTAACCACTTGTAGACGAGACCCCGCAATAGAAAGAGAGTTTAGTAGATAGGGAACAAGGACCCGTAGTATTGTAATTTATATTGTACTGAAAATATGGTATTAGTTTGTTATATCATACATGCTTCTTACATAGCCACAGATATCCGGCACAGCCACTCGTATTTGTATTGATAGATTACCACTCTAGTATCACTAGAACGAGTATGTTTCAAAACAATACCTAATGGTCGTACCGATTGAATTGGGTCCGACTCGGCAATACCCAGCCACTCATCATCACCGGTTGTCACCCAGATGCTGTCCAAACGAATCTCTACGTTAATGAAACCAGTTTCATCACATCATCCCCCCAAGCCTATTTTCATGCACAAAAGACCCATGATGCACCCGCCGAGGCGTGCGAGCCTAAGTTCATCGGTCACTTCGGGACCTATAAGAGTCGTCCATGCGTTGGAGAATTTGTTTTATATTCCAAAACGCTGTCCCTGTCTCAATCACGGAAAGAAAATTTCAACAAAATGCCTGTACACCGCTTCTACCTTTACCTTATGCATTCAATTTGCCTCCCGTTAGCATGTTGCCATCAGCTTAGCCCTGTTGAAAAAGAACTTCGCGACCTTGTGACCAAAAATTCCGTTATAATGCGCGCCGGTATGACTGCAGTTATCAAAGGTTTTCGGGACGGCACTATTGCTACTGTGAAGTGGCCAAGTCTCATCAAGACTGCCTTCGAGCTCGATAGAGCATCAGACGAACTCTTATAGTATATACACATACTCGAGCAGCTCGACATATATAACAGTAAGTGCGAATCTCTGCTTTGCATCTAAATGCTATGCTCATAGGCGTGAAAAGGCAACCCGGAAGTCCGACATATTACGCAGAGCCAAGCTACTCAAAACGTTCGCATAGCGAAGGACCACATCGATTCTGCAAGGAGTCAGGTGCAATCTTGGTTACTGGAAAGAGTGTAGAGGTGTGATAATAGCACGCGGGCTCAGGAATCTGTATGCTTCGGCGACGGTGCCATTTTTATCAGGTTTAGCTCCTACCACCACAACCCCACCAACCGCCAAAAGAGCCGCTTTATAAACACTCCCCAAATCCTCTCTCACATCAGGCAACAGCGACATAAGACTACCTTTATTGAGAGATGTGACTATCTTTGAGGGAATAGCGTAAACTGTACACTCTTGAATGTCATATGGTTTTCTAGTTATTTGGCTTCCGGTCCCCTATTATTAGCAGTAAAGCGAGCGCGGTAATCAACAATATCATAAAGTATATCTCTTACCAAGTCTAGACCAAAACGATTCAGCGCCTGGTAATTCCAAACTTCTGTCCGGTTCTTTTACGTTTCTCTTGGTTTTAGCAAATTATTCCATGTTCCCAGGACCTTTCACATTCTCAGCCGTAGCAGGTGTGCTACCGAGGCAATGCCGGGAAGCAAGTTTGCCCGCCAAAGTCTCCGGGGAACTTCCAAGCAGGTTCTGTATCCACACCTGAAAGATCCGATCTGACTGTTGCTTCGCAAGATCATGGAAGTCCATTTTGCAGATGTTGGAAGGATGATATACATAAACAAGACGTAAGATTAAGAGGGAAGAAGCACCTCTTTGGGAGGGAGACCCTCACCGCTGCGGCTGGGAGCCAAGCCCCATTGTCATGTGATGTGAACCGAGGCTGGATTACGTAATTGGATGATGGTGATCCACAACTTATTCTGACCAATGCTTGCGTTCCATTTCGCGCCGTCAGAATTCATCACCGATAAACAAGCAGTGCCAGTGAATAAACGAATTATGGTGTGGCTATTTTTGGCTTCAGAAAGAAGCTGGCGGCTGTATTTCGATTTTCAATGATCATGAATCCTTGTCAGTTCTGGTGAATATTCCTAGCGTGTTTCAGTCTTTGGCGGGTCTCTGGCTGGCTCTCAGTCTATTGAACTGTCGTACCTAGTTGAACGGTGGGTTTCCAAGGCCAGGAGACAAAATAGCACCTAGGCTGTCAGCTACCTAGAGTAGCACATTTTCGTGTTCCAGGCGCGGGTGTCGATCTCCACATCAAAACTTTTCTCATTTTCCGTTACCTCCCGAAGTTCAGGGGACCCCACTAGTCACCTCTGGGATCTATCACAATTCAGTCAAATACCTTTACTTTATTCGAGAATTTACAGCATGCACACCTCTTCGTTTGTTCGTCTCTTCGTTTCTTTATCACCCCGTTTAACCACCCCGTTTAACCACCTCCCTGTTTATCCACATCTCCATTTATCCACATCTCCATTTAACCACCTCTCCGTCTAACCACACCGTTTATCCACCTCTCCGTTTAACTACCTCTCCGTTGGACCACACCATCTAACACCACTCCGTATATTCACCTCCCCGTTTAACTACCTCTCCATTTAACTACCTTTCTATTTAACCACCTCTCCGTTTAACTATCTCTCCGTTTAACTATCTCTCCGTGCAACTATCTCTCCGTTGGACCACACTGTTTAACTACTCCGTTAGACCACCTTCATTAAACCACCTTCATTGGCTGTCTACATTTTGCCTATCAAGACCATAGCCATTTCCATCCAGGGGTTCAAGTTTTGCGGCTGCTCTCACAAAGTGACAGAAAGAATGGCCGACCTCTCCTTACACTTTTGTCTGACCGATTTAATACATCATTTGCCTGGGAGAATGAAGCAGTGCGCGGGGTAGTATTGTGGGTCCCTTTCCTCAGATGTGATTCCCGACACCCTTGTCATTTATTTGACAGATCTCGGGGCAATGAATAAAAGTGGCAAAGATGCAGCTAGAGAATCGCGTGTAGAAACGAAAAGGAGAATCAGCCAAGAACTTCGAGAAAAAAAAACAAAAGTGAAAGATAAAGCGGAAGCAGAAACATACAACAGATAGGATTCGCATGTGGTCACCCACCATACTACTAACTAACCGGCGTGTGGCTAAAACACAGACCGTAGTGCGGTGGGTGCCGCCCGGGTGAGAATGGGGTGAGCGCCGCTTTAGCGTCGCGCGACTCGGGTGATTAGGGTGAGTGCGCAATAGACAGGGTGAGAACGGGGTGAGCCTGGGTGAGAATCACGCTCCATCATGCTCCAGTCGCGCATTGACCCCTTCAACTGAAGTGTAGTGCATATCATTGGATGATTTATCACAACTTGAAACGCTCACCTTCTTGGCACCTGCAGATAGCCCCCAAATGTAATGAAGGAATGGTGTCTGTCCTAGAGCACGACAGTTACTAAAAAAAAGCCTTGTCCATTCAGCTGTCTCTGCGGATTCAGTACATACGGCGAGCCATTTTGCAGCGCATCATATGGCTTCTTTCCACAGCTTTAAGGCTTGACATATTCGTAATGGACCAAAAAGCCTTTGACTCTACTGTCTCATTGATATGACCTGATGAATGAAATTCATGATGACTAAATCCCCGGCCCTTCTTCCGAGTCAAACTAGCCTTCCCCAAGCAAGTCAAAAGGCCAGATTTCTCTCAAGTCTCCTTCATTCCTGATTGGTTCATCGGCATCCGGATCTTCGTTCTCCAATACCGCCTGCAACATTCCCTTGAACATTGCCCTGTTTCCTGCTTTTGCTGCTTCCCAGCCATCCGGAGGAACCTATCCATCAGTTTCACTGTCAAGCAAGCTTGACAGATCACGCTTCAGGTTCTGGGCCGCTTCAAAGTGTTTGTATTCCTTCTGGAATCGGCAGAGAAAATGGACACGAACCGGAATTTATCCCAGGACTTCGGGGCAGGCTTTGGCCACAGCAGGGCAGTGAGTTTTTTGAAGTGGCATATTTACTTTACAGCCAGCTTATAAGAACTGACTTCATGGCGCATTTCAATTTCAAAAGTAGTGCCACCAAGAGTGTATGGTGCTAAATATCAAACAGCAACCCATTTTCTTCCATCTCTCAGCTGTCGATATAAGTCAATGTGAGTATTCCCAGTGCCCATTATCTACCGCATTTTTCGTGTATAAGCTAATATACGATAGATGTCTCTCTTTGACCTACCTGCAGAAATTCTTCTTTCCATCGCAGAGAGACTCGACAAAGCCAAGGATATTTTTGCGCTATCGTATCTTACTCGGGCAAAAAATGATCATTTTCTTCATCAGCTGTACAAATTCAACGTACGACGTCAACGCAGCTCTGCATTGATTTGGGGTGTCTGCAAAGGCGATTCAAAATTTGTGAAGAAGATGCTGCGCAATTACTAAGCGGACGCCAACACAACAGATAATGCATCTCGCACACCGATGTTTTACGCCATTCATGCTAAGAACAACAAGGAGAACGAAGATATCATTCGAATTATCCTCTCTGATGGGAGAGCGGACATTGACTGGCAAGATCAAAGAAAGCAGACTCCACTGATACACGCCATCAGAAGGAAGCTTTCGTCTACCGTCTCACTTCTACTGGATTATAAGCCATGTTTAGATAAAAGAAATGACAAACAGCGGTTTGCTATCTGGTATGCCATTGAAAATTGTGACGAAGACCTAGTGCGGGTTCTTTTGCAAAGTGGCTGTGATATACGAACACGAGACCACAAAGGCGTTTCCCTTGCAATACTTGCTATAGAAAGGAGATACGTGGCAATCGCCCGAATTTTACTCCAGCATCCAGATCGAAAGACAGGAAAGTCCTTACTGGAAGATGTGAATGCTAGAGACCGTCTGCTTCGCCGGGTTGTAAAGTCAGAACTCCAAGATATCATCCTGCTACTGGTTGCCCATGGTGCAAATCCGATTATCAGGAATGAGTATCACGAGACTTTGTTGCATCAAGCCGCAGAAAAGGGCGACAGGAACATGATCCAACAGCTGCTTGTCTATGAACAGACATCTGTCGACGCGAGAGACAATCATGGTCGCACCTCTTTACATATCGCAGCGGAATACGGCCACAAGTCGATTACAGGGCACCATTGTCTTGCAGGAGATCAGGCTGACCGTTGTGCCGTGCAAGCACCCAGCCACGTTGACTTTTTACCTCCAGATGAATTGTCATTTGATTTTGCCACCAGATACTTATCATTGACAGATGATAAGAAAATTCGACTTTCCGTTGTTGATATTCTGATGGTTCGTTCCATGTTTTACCACCCATGCTGGATGCTGTATAGCCGGTCTGGCGATATATATCTCTGTTAAATCGATTCGATAAATGACGAGCTTACCTTAGATATAGAATATCGCTTAAAAACATGCGACGAAGCTCAAACCGAGAGAATGTCGCACTGAGAAGCCACTGGAGCCCAGAAATGATAATTCATTGCTACGTACGAGACCTTACCGATCCATCGATCGTCGACAATTTGTTATTAAGGACATAAGAGAAGGCCGTAACGTATACTCAGCTGAAGGGCGTGAAAGTTAGAATATAGTATGACGTCTTGTGTTTTTCCTAGGCACTCCACCCAAATGTAACTGTTCGACGTAAAGGTCTCACCGCCACTGATCGACGAAGCATAGTATGCATTAGTGAACAAAAAGTGGAATTATGGTATCTATATAAAGCCACCCCTGCCCTGGAGCTATCGTTGTGCCAAGTTATTTGAATCAAATTTTCATCTAATAGTAAAACAGCAAGCAAGTTCTCTGAAGAAACAAGCCATGGGTTGGTTTAGCGGTAGGAATTGTGCACCTTCCACATCTCTTCCTATTCCTGGCTGACTGAGTTAGATGACTCTGACCAAGCGTGTGCCTACGATGAGGTCATCAACGCACCCTATAAAGCTGAACTTCCTCATGAACTCATTGCCGCTGCCGCCTCATATGAGGCGGCGAAAGCGTACGCGTATCATTGTGCAGAAAATGGTAAATCTCACATCCCACTAATAAAGGCAATAAGAGTAACATATGCAGGACAACCTGAATCCCAAGCAAAAGCTAAAGAGTTTCTAGCTGGCATTTCGGGGGCATTCATTGACAGAATTGTTGAAACCAAAGGCCTCGACTTTATTGACAAGGAGAAGGCGAAACGCCACGCCCTTGTACAGCTTTACGATGTGTTAGCGGGTTATTAGATTTATATTCAACTGCAAGACTTGTACCTGATTCTCAGTGAATTCATCTTAAAGAATACTATATTGCAGAAGCAACCAACGAAGGCAGCTCTGAAAATTCATAGATCAAGTACAAAATGCCTGAATATACTACTATTACTCGTCAATTCCATTCGTATCTTTGTTTCGCGTCACCCTGCGGGCAACCACTATTATCCCTTCACCGCTATACCCTTACTCGCCATTACCCCCGACATGAACGTACGGGAAATAGGGTTACTGGGAGGCGGCCAACCAACTTAAGGCACTGGTGAAAGAATCTCGCAAGTCAAAGCTCGGTGAAGGTTGCCCCTCTACCCTTTTGAGTAAGCCTAGTCTGGCATCAACGTACAAAAAGCAAGGCTGGTGGAAGGAGGCCGAGCAGCTGGAGGAGACTGAATGAAGGTGCGACGCTTAGCAACGGTCAATAGGAAATAATACTCTAAGCGAACAAAGACGCTAGAAATACAGAAGAAAAGAAAGAGGCTCGGAAAGATAGGGATAGTGTGTTAGAGAAGTGCGTCATCGGTTCGGATAATGTGGACACCGACAACGAAAAGGCAGAGTCAGTGGTTGATTACCACTAGAGCCCGTTTCGGAGAGGATCTACAGAAGAGGAGCTTACTAAGAAGCAAGCTCCTGAGTCTGAGTATGTATGTAACAGGTGGACGAAGAAACTCAGAGGGTGAACAGCTGTTTAGTGATAATTCATTGCTACGTACACACACACACACACACAATTTATTAACGCCCGGCGGCTAAACCGAAAGGGCAACTATCATAGATCTAAATATATACGCCTTAACTAATGCTATGTCTCCTTATAGCCTATATAAGATTCTTTTTAGTATATATCATCTTAGATATCAATATCTTAGCGGGTCCTTGTAGGTTAGTATTTAGTAAGTAAACTTGCTTAAAGGCGCTTCTCTAAGTGTTCAACATCCTATCCTCGGCAATTGAAGCGCGTCTACCGTCTCTAGCATAGGGTAGTTGGTAGGGGTTAGATTAGGGTTAGGGTAGGGTAGGGTTGATTTATATTAGTAGACGCGGTTAAGCGGCGTCGAGTCGGCCTATAGCGATTGAAAACCGTATAGTAGCTCGTACTACTTCTAGATTCGGCGTCTAGTCCTAGTTATCTAAAGGCGATTTTCCGCCTAGGAAAAAATATATATTGCCTCGGTAAGTATAGGTATATTGTAGTATTTCCGTTCGGTACGTAGTCTACTTCTAACATCGAGAAAGGAAGTACTCTACGGTCTCTCTTACTTATCTATATATATACTAATCTATCCTAGCGATATTAATTCGATAAAGGTATCTATTAAGTCTCGCTATACTAGTTCGGAGTTAAGCTAGTACGCTTACTTTTTTCTACGATAATCGATCGTATAGCTTCTAGGTATATTTCCTTAGGAGGGCTATATCTACTCGTTTAGAATATCTACCTACGTTCTTCGGTAAGCTCTAACTAGCTATAACTTAGGATCGTATATTATTTAGGGTAGTCGACTTTATTTAGGTAACCTATGCTTATAGGGTAGTATCCTCTTACGTCGCTTCCCTAGCCTACTCTTTCGCTAGGCTTAATAATTAATTTTTCTTGTTAGTTAGTACCTAGCGGATATCTATCCGGTTTTAGTATCTCCGTAGTCTTTAGATTAACTTATATATCTAGTAGATATATTCCTAGCCCGACTACTATCGAGGATTCTTTAGCGTAAGTACCGCCGCTTTGTTGCTCGTAAGTAGCGTAACTCTATACCGTTTTAGTCCTCGTAGCGTATTCAATACGTATACTATTGCTACCAATTCCCTAGAGTATAGGTTCTACTTAGTTCTTATACCTAGCGTAACGGAGAAGGTTTTTAGCCTCGGTTTTCGATACCGAGGTAGCTACTTCTCAATCGCTACGCCAAATCCTACTATCTTATTCCGCGCCGAACTACTAACCGTAATTCGCATAACTCTACCCGCTTCGGTCTGTGTCTCCGGTATATCATGACTATCGCTCTGCACCCGCTTCTCCTATAGGTTCTCGGTTATATCATCATGGCCGGTGTACAAATGCAGAGAATAAATACCCGCCGTACAGTGAAGGGCTCGGAGTCTTGAAAATATCTTATTCCACTCGTCCACAATGCTATGCAGTTTGTCGAGTTGCATGAGATGGGGCTTGGGTTTTCAAACCATACACTATGAAAGCACATGATTTCTAACTTCCATAGGATCTCGGCCACTTTGGCCCGTGTTACTTTGCGTTCTCGTCTGAGACTCATGAGAACTGTATTCGAGCCTTGGAAGCGATCGATTGGGTAGAAGTGGAGTTCAATCGCTCTGAAAATTCGCGGGCAACAGGCTTCATGGGGAAACCTTCGGAAGTTACATGGATGCAACGCCTTTCATGGAGAGGCCGAAGCCGAGAATCGTTCTCGAGCTGGGCCGTTCAGAAAGTAACAAGTCTTTAGGAGGTTCACAAAAAATGCTGTCCCATGATAACGTTGTATTTCTTAGTACTGGGAGTCAAGATACATGACTTTCTTGCCTGCAACTACTCAACATCTGATGAGTCCTCAGCTACCCTCTTCACCCTCCTTAGCCAAGTTCCCAGATCAAAGATGCCGTCACTCAAGTCTTTGACGTTGCCGACAAATTTAAAAACATATCCAAAGTCATCCACGGGCTCATTCCCGTCGATATAGTTGATGCGACACGGATCGGCCCGATAATTGTCCGTTTCATAGCTGGCAAGCCTCTCCCCATGCTCTTCTGTCTCGACATGATAGACAGCCCCATGAATAACCTTTTCCGGTGCATCTAGGAGAGCTGGATACTGGCCCCATAGCTTGCATTCGTAGCCTGTAATGGTGGCGGGTCGAAGTTGTGGCACGGTTTCCAAGCCAAGGACATCGCGGAGCATAGCGGGATCAGACAGGGTGCCGTAGAAGAACTGAGGCCCGGTGGGCGCAACAAATGGATCTTTATGAGGTGGTGGCCTTTCGGGTCGGAAGAAATAGCCAGGAGGAGCAGACCTCAGCTTCATGACGAACGGTGAGACTTTCGAGCCTGGATCTTCGGGCGGAGGAGGTGGAGGAGGGAGAGGGGCCAGCCGCTCCCTCGTCTCCTTGGTTGTCAGACATTTCTTCGGTTGACAGCCAACAGGGCGTCTACAGGGTGGAGGTAAGAACCAGCTGAAGAATGAAAATTCAATAGAAGCTTAGATCTTCCAACTCGGTGTTTCTGTTTCTATCGCTGCCCAGTGTGTGTATTATGTACACACACACACACACAATTCATTAACGCCCGGCGGCTGAGCCGAAAGGGCAACTATCGCTAAACTACTATATATGTCATAGTATATACAATTCTGTGACTTATTGGAGCCTATACACAAGACCTTGGCGTATTTGTTATTCTTAGTATGCAGTGTCGCAGCGGATACTCGTGGGTTAGTAATACGGTTAGTAGACTAGCTTGAAGGCGCTTCTCTAAGTATTTAATATCCTATCTTCGGTAGTTGAAGCGCGTCTACTATGAGTAGTACGAGGTAGTTGGTAGGTTAGGTTAGAATGAAAGAGGGGTGATTTATGTTCGTCGGCGGGGTTAAGTAGCCTCGAGGCGGCCTATGGCTATAGCGAATCGTATTGAGGCCCGTACTACCTCTAAGTTTAGCGTCTACTTTTGATCGTCGGAAGGCGACTTTCCTCCTAGGTAAAAGGGAAGATTTCCTCGGTAAGTATCGGTATATTGTAGTATATCTGTCCGGTATACGGTCTACTTCCGACATCGAAAGAGGAAGTACTCTATAGTTTCCTTAGCTTATCCGTACGTATACTAATCCGTATCGGCTACGTTGATTCGATAGAGGTATCTATTTAGTCTCGCTATACCTATCCGGAGTTAGGCTAGTACGGTCGCTTCCTTCTATAATAAGGGATTATATAGCTATCGCGTATATTTTCCTAGGAGTACTATATCTACTTGTTTAGCGTGTTTTCCGACGTCCGCTAGTAGGGTATTTCTAGGGACTGCTTAAGACCGTACGAGATTTAGTATAGTCGATTTTATCTTTAGGGCGCGTTCTTATAAGAGGATATCTTCTTATATCGCGGCTCTAGCCTATTCTTTAGCTAGACCTAGTAGCTTATTGTCTTTACTAGTAGAAACCTAGCGGAATTAAATATAGTTTCCGTTTCTCTATAGCCTTTTAATTAAGTTATATATCCGATATACGAACTCCTAGCTAGATTGTTGTCGAGGGTTCCTAAGTATAAGAACTACTACTTTATTGCTTATAAGTAGCGTAATTATATAGTCTTTTAGTCCTATCGCTATACTTAATATATATACTATAGCTACTAGTTCTATAGAGAATAGATTCTACTCTACTCTTATAGCTAAGGTAATAGATAGCGCTTTATGTTTAAGCTTCCGATTCCGAGGTAGTCGCTTCTCGATAGCTACTCTAAAACCTACTAGCTTGTTCTATATAAAGCTACTAACCGCGATCTATATATACCCGCCCGCTTCGGCTAGGGACTTATACTACTTATTAATATCGGTTTATACGCGCTCCGCCTACGGGGATAGCGTAAAGAGGTTAATCGTTTCTAATATCTCTATATCGATATACTTAAGCGTATCGGCTACGTAATATAGTAGTAAGCGGTAGTATCTTCTAAACTTTCTAATCTAATCTATATACCGGCGAAGAGGATTGGTTTCTGGTAAGGTATAGATATCTATCTATATTTTTACGGCTTGTTTCTAAAATCGACGTTATATAGTAGCTATATAAGCCTCCGCCTCTATAATACTAGTCGCGACCGTAAGAAATATCCCTATAATAGCTTACGCGCCTACTCTTTAGACTCGGTTAATCGGCCCTATAGCTTTATCTTTATACGCGTATATCTAGATATTAGAGGCGTAGTCTACGACTAGTACTACCGTCGATACGAATAGCTATCGCGCGGTTACTAGGGAGAGGCCTCGGAGTCGCCGAAGCTCTATCGTTGCTTCGAGACCCTTAGACGCTACTCTCGCGATATACTCCTTATACTTAAGTCTTATGTCTATTAAGATACCTAGGATCTTAACGTAGTCTTTAGGTACTACCGTCTACCCCTTAATAGTAAATAGCTTATAGTCTAACTTACGTATCTTAGGAGTAAAGTATATAATAGCTATCTTATTAGCCTTAAATATCGCTCTGCTTCTCTTTTCCTAGTTAAGCGCCTCGTTAATAATAGCTTTAATTCCTTCTCGGTTACTCTACGTAGTCGGACCGGTTACCTACGTAGTAAAATTATCTACGAAAGCGACTACTTCTCCCTAGCTATCGATCTATCTTTATATAAGGTCTATATTAAAAAGGAGAAATAGAATCGGAGATAGGGGCGAGCCCTACGGTAGCCTAGCTTATAGTAAGCTTTAAGTCTTAGATAACTACCTATTGATTAGGATATTTACCGTTTGTTCTAAGTAGAAGGCCTTAACCTAACGAAGTAAGACCTTCGGTATACCTTAGGCTTTTATCCTCTAGATTAGTCGTTCTTTATATACTCCGTTATAGGCTCCCTTAATATCGAAGCTAATTAAGCTTAGTACTCGTCGGCTACGCTACGCTATATAGATCTACTCCTATAGGAATACTAGTACTTACTCTACGGACCGCTACTTTCGAGCCCTAAAATAGCTCGTTGGGAGTAGTCTATACGTCTCTACTACGTACGAGATCCTCTCTACGACTACCGATTCGAGTATCTTTCCGAGTATCGTAAAGAGTAAGATAGGTCTCTATATCTTTGCAATAGTATAGTTATCTTTATTCGGCTTCTTAAGCGGTATAATCTTAGCCTATCTCTACTATCTTAGTAGTATACTCTCTTATAGTAAGGCTTAAAAAAGGTCGAGGATCCTATACTTAACTATAGGCTACGTTATCTTCTAAACGATTACTAGTAGGCCGTTTTTACTAGGTACCTTCTACGACTTAGCCGCTAATAGTTGCCGCTCTATCTCCTCTATAGTAACGGCTAGTATATCTATAGGCGCTCTTTGTAGTCTTACTCCTTCCTCGTCGATGTTCTCTAGCAAAGGTAGGAAGAACTTAGAAATCAATTCCTCCGCTTACTCTTTATAATCGTTCGTAGTAGTTCTATCGGCTCTAAAGAGCTACGGGATCTTCCCGAACGCGGTATCCTTTCCCGACTTAAGGTACTTAGCGGCTTTCTAGATATTGTTATTATCTACGAGAAACTCGTTCTAGTACTTCTTCTTTTGTTTACGAATAGTATCGTAGTATTGTTTAGCCGTATCCTAGGCTATCGTTTCGAGCCGGGGGACTTTTCGTTCTATCTATCGCTTAGAGCGAGCGCGGTTTCTCTAGTACGTATATATATAACGGAGTTAAGTAAGGTTAGCTATCTACTATCGCTTCGTATATAGTAATAGTTTCGCCCTCGGGGTTAAAGCGTATACCGCTTCGGATACTACTAACATAAGTCGATCCGTTTTCTACTATACTATGCCCTCTAACGGAAGGATAGCTAGAGCGTTCTAAATCCTAGCGTTAATCTCCTTCTATAGTATATTCTTTAGTAAAAGTCGCTCTTAGTGCTTTAGGCCTAACTACTAGGCGTCGAATACGGACTTAATAGCGTAGTAATTAGAGCTATAGTCTATCTCGAGTAAAGCATATTTTGTTATAGAGTCCGTTAGATTTTCTAAAGCTAGGACGAGATCGATAGTAGACTCGTAGTCTCTATTTTGTCTACCGCTATGCTATATCTTAGTACTACGTTGAAGTAAGCTACTAAGCGCAAACTTATTTATAAGGTTAATAATCGGATCCGCTTCCCTTTGTCTTCCTAGCGATACCTCGTCTCTACCTTAGAGTTAATCGTATCGGTTAAAGTCCCCTACTATTAGAATCTCTACTATAGCGCCTATCTCTCGTCGTACCTTTATAATCGTATCGTATAAATAATTATACGTATCGTCTAAGGCTAAGATATTGCCTCTTTTAACGTAAACCGATGCTATAAAGATTAGTCGCTCGGGAAGCCTAACTATCGCTACTATAATATCTAGAGACTCTATAGGGACTTACTCCGCTTCGACTTCTTTATTAACCTAGAGTATACTCCGAATCGCCTATCTCCCCTCCCTCTAGGTAGAGGGTACTATCTTTGTCTACTTATAATACCCTATTAGAGTAGTTAAGAGCTAGCCTTAAATCCTCCTTGCTTAGGGTTCCTAGATCGCTAGCGCTACCGTATTTTAAGTATCTTCGTTATTTATTAAACTCTTATATACTATACCCTACTTCCTTACGTTTAGCTAAATTATTCGAAGAGGATTATTTATAATATAATAGATAGAGAGCTTCCGGTAGTTCTTACTATACGATTCGTAAGGCCCTCTATACGGTATATACTTTAGAACCGATTAGATATAGTTGCTATAGCGATAGCCCTCTATAGCGTATTTCGCGTATTTCTAGGCGTTCTTATACTAGAATACCTTATAGCCTATCTCTTAGTAGTTATAATATTATATCGGTCGTAGTCGGTATTCGAAGATACTAGTTACTCTAGATTCTCCCCCTACGTAGAAAAATCCGTCGGCTAAGAGCCTTCGCGCGTCGATACGTTTAGTTAGGTAAACTACTATTAAACTATAGACCTTCTTACTCTCTTTTCTACTTAGCTATAAAATCTTAGCTACGTTAGTCTTATTCTCCTTACTAAACGTTACTATAGCCTCGGTTCGGACCTTACCGCTCTCGTCTAGCACGGAGGTCTTATTAACGCTATCGACTTTAATCGGGTAGAGCTTGTTATAGAGGACCTAAGCTCCTACCCCGATTTTCTATTCTATAACCTTTTTAACTAGCTACTATTTATCCTTATCCTAGTAGGCGATCCTAATCCGGTTAGTATTTTTCGGGTCAACGGTAATAGCGTAATAGCGCTAGTACGCGTAGCCCTCTATTGACTATATCTCTACCTTAACCGCTACTCTAACCGAGCCTATAGAGGTTAATCCTATCCTTTTATCTACTATCTTCGAGGTATCTATCGTATAAAAGAGCGTATCCGTAAAGGTAGTAGGCGTCGTATTTAGCGTTAAAAAGGTCTATATATTGCTTAGGTAACTAGATAGCAGAGTACGCGCGATATCTATATAGGAAGGAGAGCCTATAATAGCGGGAATACTAATTTCCTCGCGTAAGGACTAGATTTCGCGTAGGATCGTATCGTAGTTATTCTAAGAGTACGTCTTAGAGTAGTATTACGGTATCGTATTTCTATTCGTTAGGGACTATAGCTTATATCGGACCTCCGCGAGGGCGGTACCGAACTATTCTCTAGTTCTCTAAATTTCTTCCTTATATATTTCGTTACGGAGTCTAATCTCTCGCCTAAGTTTAGCGATCTCTCTTACCAAACCGCCGACGTCGAGCTCTTCGCGCTCGGTCGCGGCGTCGTCCGAAGTTGCCTCGTCACGCCGGTCTCCTAGCTCAATTCTCTCCTTTTGCTAGGAACGCGTCTTCCGTCGATCAGTATCAATTTCCTGCTCACGAGCGTAGTTGTTCGGTGGTCGAGTAGTGCGTTTCGGTCTCGCCAGTCGCGGTAGCGAATCTTCGCCTTCGTCACGGTCGGGCGGTTTAGGGGTTCGCATCGCGGCCCGTCCCGCCATTAGTCACAGTACAAGAAGTCGGTATTACTGCCACGTAGCTCGTCTAGGGGTCTTTTCTTTTCCCAATAGAATTACCTCACCGAGATCTGCCGACGATACAGTACGTCCCGAAACTGGTGCGACCACCTCCAAAGTGACGTACAGGATGGATCGAAATCAGTTTCGGCCTGGCGTATCAATCGGAGGTACCTGATCATATACAGAACGTCCCAAAACTGGCGCGGCCACCCACACTCTTCGAATAACTTTCTAGCCCCACTACCAAGAGACACTAGTCCAAATCAGGATTCGCTCTGGAGGGGGTGGTCGCAGTCGTACTGTTTCGTAATTATCTTACTTATTACTTGCCGCTCTGTAATTGTTTTGTATTATTGAATATGTTTCCGTGGGGCACTGTTGAGGTACCGACTAGGGTAGGATGACTCCCGTCTTTTGCCAATAAGAGTTGGTCCGGCTCACCTCCTGACTCCACCTCGCGGCAACCACCTGACAAAACAGCTCGGAGACGTCGAGAGACTGCTAATGGGCCATGACGTGACTTCCGCTTCTAATCCTTAGGGTAGCGAGCTTGTACTGGCAAGCGACTCGCCCATTTCTGGGGCACACCCACGACTTGGCAGGGGTCCACGAACCTTCGGGTCAAGCGAGGACACCGTGTTGTTTGGAGGCCAGTCCCAGCCAGCCATGGAAGGCTATGCTCCACAGCTTTTGAAGACTGATAAAGTTCCTATTCCACGGAGATCAAACCCCGAAATTGTGACGTCCAACAAAAGAGTCAGTCGGGCATGTGACCTTTGCCGTGAAAACAAAGCAAAATGTACAGGCCAGCGTCCCTCATGTCAACGGTGCCGTCAAAGCGATATTACGTGTATCTACTCAGACAAAAAACGACAGCGAGATGCGAAGTTCGGTTGCATAGTCTCGAGAATCGCTTGGTACATGACTTGCTGATGTTTTATCTAGGGAATCGGCTCATCTCAAGTCTCGAATACAACTGTACGAGAATCTTCTACGGAACCTGCATCCCCATCTCGATCGTCCATTAGCCATACAAGTTGAGAACGTCATTAATGGAGTAAGAAGCCTAGGGTATATCCTTTCCCGACAAACAACTGACTGTACATCAGCATCCCGTCACGTCTCCGATGACCTTGAGCCCAACCCCACCAAAGGATTGGCAGCAAGCAACACATAACCCTGTACAGCCGACCGATCACACTGTCGAGGACCACAACCGGGACCGAGATGCTCAGGTGACAGGATTTGTGGGTAGGCCACCAGAGGTGGCATGGCTGCATAATTTGCAAACGGGATCGGGCCTGCGTTCACACGGTGAACCTGCAAGTTCTGTGAGCCAGTCAGCATGTCTCCCGCGTTTGTCAGCCAATTACTTTCTCGACGACATGCACATTTTTGTTCCCGACCAGGCTGGCGAGCAGTTCTGGCCTTCGAAAAAGGCTGCTACTCAACTTGTGGAAAGCTACTTTCAAAACCTGCATGCTTCGTTTCCCCTTGTCGGAAAACTGTCATTTTGGGAACAATTCCGCTTGTTCTATGCACATCCTGATGCCCAACCTGGCAGAAAGTGGATCACGATCTTGAGTCTAATATTCGCTATCGCTTCGCGGCATAACGCTCTCGTGAAAAAGCAATCTGGAGCCGACTTGCCCTACTTTACACGAGCCTGGGAGCTTTACCTGAGCGACTCTGCTGTATTAGATCACCCGAGCCTACAACAGGTACAAATTGAGTCCCTTATATCGCTATACCTGCTTTTGGTAGGCCAGATCAATAGGTAGGTCTATTTTCCACAGCATTCAGCCGATCAGCGACTGAAGTTGAATAGGGCTTGGCGAATGTGCGGCATCGCATTGCGATCCGCCGTGGCAATGGGTATACACCTTCGTACTGAAAACCAGGACGTTTCTAGCATATCCAAGGAGACAAGGTATCGCCTTTGGTGGGCATTATACTCGTTGGATGTTCAGCTATGCTTGATGACTGGACGGCCATTCAGTATGGATCTGGCAAATTGTACAACGCCTCTCCCTGTGCCCTATCCAGAGGAGAACTTTCTAGATGACCGTGTCGCCCAAGCTATCGCAGATGAAGATGCCAGGAAAGCTGTAGTAGCATCCTTCGTTCCCCGTGCGATCAGGAACGACGGCAGAGGTCAACACCGTCTGCCCCGTTTCTTTCACTCCATTGTGAGGACAGGGCATGAAAACGATCCAGATGCTACCTTCACTCCGGATGATATACAGCCTAACACATCACTATACTTCTTATGCCGTGTTGGGCTGGCTTGCATTGGCAGAAACGCCATGGACGAAATCCACTCTTCTAGGACTGCGTCGCTTACGTGGGATGATGTAGAAACTTCGATCGCCAGGAATAACGCATCTGTTGATGATTGGTTGGCCCGACTACCACCATACTACAGATTTGACGAGTCATCGCCCACTTTCCCATTTGTTCGTCAGCGCACTAGCCTCGCATTTCGGTTCTATTCTATCAAGCTCATCATTCTCGAACCGTGCCTGCGCCGTGTGATCAGGGTGTCGACTGAGGGTCCATGTAGCACCCAGTGCCAGACCATGGCCGCTATATGTATGAAGGTAGCACGGAATGTCCTCGACCTTATACCAGATGAACCGGACGTTTCCTGGCTATATGAGTATTGCCCGTGGTGGTCTATCCTCCACTACATTATGCAATCTTCCACTATCCTCATGGTCAGCCTTGCTGGTCAAGTTGAACTTGGCTCCGAACGGTTTGAGGAAACGTCACGCTATATCAGGAAGTATTGTCGATGGTTACAGGAGATGTCCAGGACGGATGAGTTTTCCAGACGCGCCTGTGATGTTTTCCATGAAGTAGCTGCGTGCCACATCCCGGATTTGGTCCGCCTGTCAACTGTACCCTCTTGAAATTGCTGTCGAGGCCATTAGGCTAGTGATATACTTGACGCCTTGCGATCATTGTGTTCCGAATGTGAGTTGCTATGGATTTTCTTCGTTCATGAATAGTGTGTAGGTGAGCAGGTAATGCAAGTCACTATTTGCAGTGTTTGGTGACCAGTAGGCTCCCAAACTGTCACTTAGATATAGAAGTGGCAGAAGGGGAGAATGGATCGCTAGACTTGTTAGGCGTTTGACTTGTTTGCTTACTATGGAATGTTCTCGTTCCTGGGATCGTCAATAGTTACGAGACAATGCCCCTTATTAATAACAGTAAGCGATGGTATTGAGACCGATACAGGAATATTGATATTCCGGGATAGATCCTAGTACAGACTAGTGTCTATCGGCGGTGGGGCTAGAGAAATTACTTAAAGAGTGCACGAGGTTGCGCCAGTTTCGGGACATACTGTACCAGATATCACCACGGTCCAACACCGGCTCTGGAGACGAGCTGCGAAGATGTGGACAGACATGCACACCCTACCAGTCACCAACCCCTCCGCAGGAGTACAGCTCAGATCAAGAAATTCAGAAGATACCACCGTTCGCCATTGTATCAGGTCATAGACGCGCTGAAAAGCATCGAGATAGAAACACTGGAAACTATCAATCTATTCACATTGGCACCATAGGAGGAACGTATAAAGGGCGATAGTCAGGATTTACCAGAGACATAGACCGAAACGGGCGGAGTCATACGGATCGCGGTTAGCAGTTCGGCGCGGCATAAGATAGTAGGATTCGGCGTAGCGATTAAGAAGTAGCCTCCTCGGTATCGAAAACCGAGGCTAAAGACCTTCTCCGTTATACTAGGTACAAGAACTAAGTAGAACCTATACTCTAGGGAGCTAGTAGTAATAGCATACGTACTAAATATACTACGAGGGCTAAAACGGTATAGAGTTACGCTACTTACGAGCAATAAAGCGGCGGTACTTACGCTAAATAATCCTCGATAGTAGTCGGGCTAGGAATATATCTACTAGATATATAAGTTGATTTAAAAGCTACGTAGACATAGAAACCGGATAGGTATCCGCTAGGTCCCGACTAGCGAAGATAATTAACTATTAGGCCTAGCGAAAGAGTAGGCTAGAGTAGCGACGTAAGAGGATACTACCCCTTAAGTATAGGTCCCTAGAATAAAGTCGATAATACTAAAGATCGTATAGTCCTAGGTAGCTACTAGCGATAGCCTACTAAAGAACGTCGGACGATATACTAAACGTATAGATTTAGCGCTTCTAGGGAAATATACCTAATAGCTATATAATCGATTGCCTTAGAAAGAAGTAAGCGTATTTATCTAGCTCCGGACTAATATAGCAAGACTTAATAGATATCTCTATCGAATTAACGTTGTAGAGACGGATCGATACGTATATAGATAAGCTAGAGAGACCGTAGAATACTTCTTCTTTCGATGTTAGAGGTAGACTATATACCGAACGGAAATACTACAATATACCTATACTTACCGAGGCAATATATTATTTTTCCTAGGCGGAAAATCGCCTTTAGATAACTAGAACTAGAAGCCGAATTTAGAAGTAGTACGAGCTACAATACAGTTTATAATCGCTACGGGCCGACTCGACGCCGCTTAACCGTATCGACTAACAAAGATTAATCTTACCCTACTCTAACCCCAATCTAACCCCTACTAACTACCTTATGCTAGAGACGGTAGACGCGCTTTAATTGCCGAGAATAGGATGTTGAATACTTAGAGAAACGCCTTTAAGTAAGTCTACTAACTAAAAACTAACTTATAAGGTCCCGCTAAGATATTAACATCCGAGATAATATATATAAAAGGAATCTTGTATAGGCTCTAAGGAGACGTAGTATTAGCTAAGGCATATATAGTTAGATTAGTGATAGTTGCCCTTTCGGTTCAGCCGCCGGGCGTTAATAAATTGTTTGTTTGTTTGTACTAGATATCATGACTCTCCGCCCCAGCGCCTCCATGTTAGTAAGCCTATTGCGGCATGGTAACGAGGTGCCAGGCCTGCGTTTATCTATTTGGAATTGTCTTTATCCTATCCTAAGACGTCCTCGGTCGATCTGAACCTAGACCCATGGCTCGGTATGGGTTGCCACAAGGTTCCGGACTACGCAGCGGTAAACACTCGGTCGCGTTATGTACCGTAGTGGGCCTATTTTGAAAAAGGCTAGGCTAGGCTCGGTAGAAACTAGGTGTAGCCTTTGTTACACATGCTTTATCGATTATGATTGGCGGGCCAAGAATCGATAATTCGGACTTAGTAGTAATTGATTGGCGTGGGCCGTTCCGTAATCCGAAATACGATCAATTCAATAGCGGCCCTATCGAACCAGATTTCTATAAGGGAACAATGAAAGCAGGAGAAAAGAGGTTTCTTTCATGTGGAGATGCATATGCCGTCCCCCGAACCTATTCCGCGTCGCTTCAGGGTCAGGCACATTGGGGTTGGTTAGTGAACTTCGCGAGTCGGTTAAGCGCGGAACGCTATTGATCCGATGATAACTAATCTTCCCCGCTTGTTTCTTGAAGCGCCCCAACACTCCTTCCTTTATGCTAAGCCCTAGCTCCGTACTCCTCGGAGACTAATCTTCTGACGGCGAATCAAAACCTCTTGGGTAGACTTCAAGATACTCGACTGCTCGGGAAGTGGTCGCTGACCGTATGCTATTCCTGGGTGCAACCAGCATAAATCACGACGTTCTTCACCAAGAACCTCGTCATCGTAGCCCCATTCCCCATTCATCATCTAAATGCTAGGGCCTCGGCGGCATATCAAGATCCGGATGCTGCTCTTTCGCGGGGACATGGCAATATCTATGAGTTGTTTGGAGACTATCGAGAAGCCATATTGTACCGCATCAGGACTGTCTAGTACACACTTTGTCCAGTGCACTATCTGTATTCGACTATCTAGTGCAGTGCCCAAAACTGGGGGCTTCTTTATAAAAATGCAACAAGGAAAGAATGTTACAGTACTGTAATCCTCCGAATCGACAAAACACCCTAGCCTATTTGATTTTGTTTTCGGAAGACAGTGCGTGTACTGATAGATTGTCTCTAGTTCCCTCGCAGGTCATGGGTCAGTTGGCTTCTTCGTAGCACCCGCGAGTAGGCCTAAAGCTTAGTGGCGAAATAAGCATTTTCATGGTTCCAAGATAAAAAAATTTCTTTCATATTCTAGTGAGCGAAATATCCACCAATAGCATTTACTGTGAAATATTATAACCGCCAACTTCATCGACTTCCATCTGTAGCGAGTAGATCTTTACCGAGCGGAGTTCCAAATCTCCATTCAGTCGTGGCATTGAACTGTCTGCTGGAACCGTCACTCCGTCGTTTAATCCTTCGACGGGCACAGCGCAAACTCATTCCTAGCCGCACCGTCATGGGTCATAACACCGCAATACGCACCATTCTCCGTTGGGTCCGTGTCCGGGTTGGAAGTGTAGAGATAAAACACAACCCGGTCGGCGCCGGCATCACCGCCACCGTAGACACTGTCCCCGTGCAGAATGGGGAACTCATACAACTTCTTACCCGCGCATGCGTCGGAGAACTTTAGCTTGCGGTTATTGCCGAAGACGTGGGGGTAGCCGCCTGGAATAGGAGTGGGCGAGGTTAGTCGTGAATGGGATAACATGACGAGATAAAGGATACATACCCGGTTGGGGCCCATTAGTCGGTGTGTTGGTGATGCCTCGCTGGATAGCTGTTTCAACTTGGGCGCGGCTATAGCGGTATCCCGGGCAAGTTATGAATTGGTCACTTGGGGGAAGATTGTCAACGGTTCGCTTGCTCAGAGCACTGACTGGTGCCGGGGCAGCAGAAGAGGTCTGCACAAGGGCAAGGCCCAAGGTCAAGAAAGCGGAAAGCGACAGCTGCATAGTGGGTGGAAGTTCCGAGACGAGGAATGTAGTAGCTGGACGAAGGGAGACTTGAGATGATAGATGAAAGCGTTGGTTTATAGAAAGTGCAAATAAACGACCGGAAGAGGCCTATTTATACCTTTCGACGGAACATCTGGCGGATGAATTATAACTTAACAAACAACGCCATCGCCCGGGCTGACGAAGGATCCACGAAGGATTTCAATGTAACTGGACTCTGACATCACGATGAACGACGACGACCAGCCTGTGCATAAATCTCGGAGCGTACCCCAATTATTTTCCATGTGCTAAGGAGGGTCCAAGTGTCGACTATACCCCCGCCAAGAAAATGTGAAATGTAACCTAGCCCTGGAGCGTAACTAGGAACTGCCTTGCTGATAAATCGCTAGTGGTGACCTCAGCTTTTACATGAGTTTGAGAGTCAAGAGAAGACTCAGGCCCTCATAGGGTCGTCCCCAGATCTACCTGTGTAGTACCCTTTCAGATGACCATCTTGGCGTTATCAATATAGAAAAGACATGCCTCGACTGGTTTCGAATGGACAATACTGCAGTGGTCAGCGACTTGGTCGATAACTTCTTGACCGGACGATACCTTTCGAATGCAGCGCAAGATGTCCCACGACACCTAACAGAGAAACTCTCAGAGCTTCTCACTAGTCCCATTCAGCGCACATCTGAACTCGGCAGGGTTTCGTACTATAATGTAGATCGTAGCCGCTATGCGTGATGCAGCCATGGGATTGGTTGTGGAGGTCAGCACAGCATCATCTCATTGTAAAGCCATAGGCAATGATGTAAGAAGGATTGAAGATATGCTCAATCAAAAAATTGCATCGTGAGCGAAAACAAGATTTTGAGCAGAAAAGCAATATGCCTCACCTAGGGTCGGACGGTCTGAGTATCCAACAACTGGCAGAGCTGTCTCATTCGTCCATAGAACAAGCAGCTGCGCGCAGGTGAGTCATTGTGCAGGGGTCGGTTTGAGGCCCTAAGTAATGTGACGTCAGTTACCTCTAGGCACTTCATCTTGGCGAAAACAGCATAAAGACGCGCAAGACCGCAATTCAAGGCCAGTATCATTTCCACAACCTCCCGCTGGTCGAAAAGAGTTGTATGCAAAATGACAACCATTCTCGATGTCCCGGGCAGCAGCCCCCCGAATCCCTTCACCACGCCCATTCAAGCCCTTCTCACCACCAACCTTTCCTCAGCGCCAGTGCCAGCGCTAGACGAAACAGCCGCCCACCTTGTCACCTCTATTACAACCTCTCCGGACCCCGCTCACGCGCTTTGGACGCTCTGGGACGCCTTTTTTACGGCCGTCGTCACCTCTTCAACTTCACACGACCCTCACCTAGCCCTCCTCGACGCGCTCCGCGCGCAGCCACCGACGCAGCCTAACAACGTACCCTCGAGATCCGATGCGGAGCGACGACTCCGTAGCTACACCGGGGCCGATGGAAAACTACAGTGGCAGACACTGCCGCGCTTCGGTGCGCAGTGGCGCGACGTGCATGACATTCTTGAGGCCTGGCGCGATTGGGACGGTGTGCGTGAATCGAGTGCGAAAGACAACTCCACTGCCAGTACTTTAATCAACAGCGGTGACAAGTACTTCCTCCGCTTCTGCCGTTTCTCGGCCGCGCTGCTCAAAGCGACCAAGGGTAAAAGCGAGGTGCATCCTATATGGGTCTTCTATGCATGCCGCGATGTGCTGGAGAGCCAGGGACCCCAGTCCGGCCAACCAAAAGCGCACAGGATGACGCCGGAGCAGATGTGGGCGCTGGATGTTCGAGTAGCAGCGATCTGGATGCGGGATGGGGGCCGGGCACTATGGGAGGCGGACCACGAGGAGCTGCGGCATCACTGGGCAGCGGCGTTAGATGACAAGACGGAACTATGGCCGAGAGAGGACGGGTTGACACGGGAGCGGTGGCGATTGTGGGGCGATAGGTTGTGGGCTTTAAGTACAGAAAAGGGGATTTTGGGTGAGGAAACTGGAGCGCTGGTTACAGAAGCCGCTGAAGCTGTTGACAGCATTATTGAAGAATCCTCGGCCTAAAGGTATTGAGCCCTTACTACCTGCAAAAAGTCCTCGAAGCACTTGCATGCACTATGTAAATCAAGGTGTCGCTCACGCATATTAACCGGCCCCTTTCATAAATTACCATTTATTACAGACCCTCGCATAACGAGAGTCCGCCACCCATATGCAAAAGCCACCCATATGCAAAAAACTGCAAAAAGAATTCAACCATCTAAATTTGATTTTGATTTATGACACCTATACCCCCCTATACTATGGGTTTTATATTCAGGGAGGATCGTAATCAGTTTCACCACTTGCACACAGAGACTCTTTCTAGAATCCTATTGTGAAGCACGCTAATACTTTTTTGGCTTGGCTCGGTTTCAGGTACTGAATCATATTGAAACTTCAAGTCCCGTGATACTTTGCTCTATAAATTACTTGTAATACTTCTATTAAGAACACTGACACCTGAGCTAGCTCGCTGATGACTCTGCTTGTCTCTGCTTGTCTTCAGTCTCTTTACTGTACAGCGATGTTCAATAAAGTAGTGCCCACGAAGTTAGCCTACGATTTGAAAGGTCAATTTTGAAGTATACGTAAAGTAAAACTTGCTATCTAAACATGCGATATTCAAGTATCAAACTTATCTAGGTATTTGTCCCTAGGCCCTCCGCTTCCCATTCCCCCAATGCTTCAGAATTGGCTAACGTTTGCGGATGGTTTAGCCCCAATGTTTGTTTTTGCCTGGCTAGGCAGTATCTTAGTAAGTTGATGGCTTCCGCATTCTGACCTGAATATTTGCAGGTAAAAGCGAGATTCGCCATGCTGGTCAGCGTGTCGGGATGGTGCGCGCCGAGCTTCGTCTTGCTCGTCTCCATCACCTGCACCTCGAGCTGCTCGGCCTCCTCCCACCGGCCCTCATGCCAGTATGTCGTTGCCAACATGCTTGCGCTATCAATGGTTTCTTCGTGTTCATCACCCAACAGAATCATTCTATGATTTCTTGATTGAAATGCCATTTCTATTGCATCCGTGACGTTACCAATCTGCGATGCATACCATGCACCTCTATAAAGCAGCATAGCCCATTTTAGTAGACACTCAGGTGATGCTGGCTGTTGTGACATTGCGGATTTGACATGAGGAAAGAGCGGCCTGCACCTCTCCCAATTTTCGTATTCACCGGTGGGAAACTCGTCGCATAGAGTGCTAATGAATTCACCTTTCCATTGATCTATTTGTCCATGAGATTTCAACCACGCGCGCGTAGTCAGTTGCACCAGCCGATGCATTGTAAAGAGGATGCTATTTTCAGTGACAGATATAAATGAATAATCCCTGAGTGTTGCGATGTCATCTTCAAAATCGGGACTTGAATCAGATTCAGATGTCTCCCCATCACTGGAGTCACTTGGAAGTTCCGATCTTGATATATAGTTGGCCTTAGGTTGATGCCGGATAAGGTTCTCTGGTATTCCTTGCCGATCGAAAAAGCTCATGAGGGACAGCAACTGCGCTGCTGACGGCTTTGTTTGGCGTATATAATCAAATGATATTTGCCACGTCACTAGAATTGAATTTTTTGCTTCCCAGTCCCGGTAGAGGTGACCCGCCTCTTTTTTCAGAAGCTTTGTTGCTTCACAGTCACTCCCTAGGAAATCTTTCAAGTATTGTGATACCAGAGACCGAGGCGCCCGATTTCGAATATAGCTAGCGGCCTGTACGATCGCTAGCGGCATGGACTCTAACGCGTTCAGTAATTGTCGACTCTCTTGGCTCTCTCCTGGTTGTTCAAGCTTTCTTTGGAGAAGCTCTAACGCTTCGGACTTTTCCATGGGTTTAACCTCAATAAGGTCGCTGTGATGGACCATCTTCAATGCAACCTCTCTAGTCCGGCTCGTGATAATGATAGAACCATTTCGGCTTCTAGGAACGTATTCTATTTTTTCTGAGATACTCGGGGTGTGTCGAAGCTGACCATCATGCGCTGGGTATGGTCATAACTGTAGCTAGAGACTGTTTGCTCCATGTAGTTGACGTTGGAACCTTTTAGAGGCAAAGCTTTATAACCCCAAACGCCGCTTTCCTAGCTACTACTTCCTACCCTATTGTAACTTTTGCCTAGCCCGTTAGTGTCAAAAAACGACCTACCGTATAGTGGCATCCCTAGTACGAGCCTTTTAGCATCTATACCGTTGGTAGTATAATAATCGATAGCCTTATCCGTATTGAACGGGGTGCTAGGACGATTATCAATAGATAGGTAGACGTTGGTATTATGTCTAGAGATATTACCCTAGCTTCTAGAATAATCGTAAGCTATTAGGTTCTAGAAATCAACGTACTAGTCTATTTCCGCTATATAGAGCTTCTGGTAGTTGCTCGGACCTAAAGTCTAGGTCAATATTAGGGAATTACGATATACAACTGTTGGAAAAGCGGTAAGGCCATGACTGGCAGTATCTCACCGCTTCCCCACCTTCTCCAGCTTCCATATAGCTAGGTGTTTATGCATAGCTAGATTCTTCCCTCTTCATAAGTTTTTGCCTTCTAGTTTCTTCTGCTCGTAGGCATAGTCATCTTTCCCAATAGGTTATAAGCACCTCTTCTATAAATATTCATCAGATTCCATCAATACCATCGATATTGATGATCATCTATCCATATTAATATCTTTCCCCATCTAGAGCGACGAGAATCGCACTCCAGCGCGCGAAAACGTGCATCTCTAACCATCATCAAGGTCATCATTATTATCTTGCATCGACCTCCGTACCCTATAACCGATCAAAGGTCATTAGCAGCGACAAAGGCTTTGTATCATCATCATTATGGCTAATCAACAGCCTTTCATAGCGAATCAACCGCCAACACAATAGCAGCCAAGACGGACCTAGGAAGACATTCTAAAGACGACCGTCACTAACCAGGCCGCTAAGCTACCAAAACCGACAGAATTCTCTCTCTAGAAGTAGGAGACCCGTCTTACAAATACTGTAGACTTCGAAGCTTAGAGAGAATCGGCATATAGTGCCCTCAAAGCTCGTCGTCTCTATAATCTCATCAACTACAACATTCTACGCCCCGATCCTAATAAAGCAGAGACCGATAAAGCTCAAAACTGGCTTTAAGTATCGACCCTTGTCTAACAATAGTTGGAAAGTAGTGTTTCTGATGCAATTCGGCTCAAAATTAGATACTCTAGCAAGAACGTAGAACTAGCTAATACATAGATACGAGAAGCTACTACCCTCCTCTAAGGTAAAGGAGCGTAGTTCTATTGCGAATAGGCTAAAGCCTTCGATAGCATTGATTTCAAAGATTATATATTACTAAAGGACTACATCGAAGCCAAAGTAGATATATTAAACAAGCTTTATATACGGGGCATAAAATAGGTCTACCCTTTCTACGTTCTGACCAAGATGCTTTCGGAGCTCAACCGACCCCCCTATATACTTACTATATCGAATACTATCGACCGTATCTCTAATCTTTCTAGCGACGAAGCCCTTGCCTTTAGGCTCGACGACTTACATTGAGAGTACGCTAAGATAGTTCGATAGCTCGCCAACATCAATACTAGCGATAAAGAGTAGTCGATAGTAGCGTCTTTATTATCCGCGAACCCTCCCCTATCTAACAACCGTCGTGATCGCCGTAGCCAAGGATCCTCCTTACCTCCGGACAAGACCAAGATTAAAAAGAATCCCCCTCCGGGGGTAAAGGCCTACGAACATACTAAAAACATAAAGAAATCGCTAGATAAACAAGGCAAATATAGCTACTACGGACGTAGGCATCCTAGGCGAAACAAATCTAGGCCCTAAGCTACCATATATTGGCATATCAACCCCGAACTACGTCCGAAGGACTAGAACCTACCACAAAACAATAACGTCTAGTAGTAGAATAAGTTATCTCGAAACCCTAGGAATCAGCCCAACACCAACGATACGTAGAAACCCGCTACCAACCTACCTTTAGATTCTACTAAGTTCACCTAATAGAACCCCCAACCAATAGTAGGGGGTAAAGCATCTTTGGCTATATTAGAGGACACTTTCGTACAATCTATATATAATTCTGAAGCTAGGGAATACGAGGGGCATATATCCGCGACCGTATCTACTACTATCTCATCCGCTATGTCCGCGGGGAAGGATTGGTTATACGATACTAGTTCTAACTCCTATATCTATGCGGATAAGATAGCCTTCATCTGCTACGACGAATACGGACCAACCGAAAAGCCCTACGAATAGGTTATATCTAGTAGGACCAAGGCGAGAGCCTAGGGATATAGCAAAGTTAAGCTATCAATGCTAACCAAAGCCGGTACTATCAACGAAATCATCTTCGATGCTATGTACTACCCCGGCATACGCTTTAGCATATTTAGTGCAGAAAAGGGGCGTAAAGACCTTAGAATTGCATACAATAGGATCGACAACACCTTATACGATACCATAAATAGGGACTAGGTAATTGGCAAGATTGATATCAAGCATAATCTACTATAGATACGTTATTACGGTTTGAACCCCGTCGTTGCCGCTGCTATTAGACCCTAACTCTATTCCCGACATGCCACCAGGGTGGTGGCATAGATTTAAGGATTCTGGTTGGCTAGTAGGCCGGGTAAAAAGCGGAGCCGTTAACCTGGTGGCATGGGAAATCTGCCACCAGGGTCAGAGGGATATCCTATGGTCGGAATGGGCTGATCTTTTAGTATGTTATATTTCCGATGGTAAATCTTAATCTGTTAAACTTTGAGCGAGATTGGACGACTAGAAGTAGTAGAGATTAAGACTTGTAAAAACGGGTATTTTTTTTGATAGGGGATGCTCGGACCTTCAGGCGCGGATACGTTATACTCGGTTTGGTAGGCGGTCGGTAGGCAGTCGGTAGGCGGTATCTCTACGGGCTCTTATATTCTGCCCAAAGTATTATCTATGAGGCTCCGAGATTCTCCAGGACCCAGAGTATAGACGGGGTCCATCCATGGCCCGGAGAATGTGCTGAATAGGCTCCATGGACGGCTGGGAGGATGTGCTGAATAGGGTCCATGGACGGCCGGCCGCATGTGCTATCCCATGGGGGTAAGTGGGATGCAGTTCATCCCAGTAGACTAGGGTTTCGTTAAGTATGGGAGCCGGTTTGTTCATCCCAGTAGAAACGCCCGTCCAGATCCCAGTAGGCTTTTTTTGGTCGGATCCCTATCCCATGGGGGTAAGTGGGATAGCATTACTGAAATACCGTCGGCTGATGGCAATCGCAATGTCGCGGTATGCGGCCAACGTCAATCCATGGTATAACCGCGTCTTGCTCTCCCGGACCAATGCCTCTTTTAACCGGACGGACGTCTATTCCCGTCCGCTACCGGCATCAATCCCCTACATCTTGCTGGCTTGGGTATCGGGGACCGGGGCCGACTAGCACTTCTGCTAGTGATATGCCTGTAATTGCTCGACAAACGGCACTACCAACCATAAATACCACACGACTAACTCGCCTACCGCGCGTGGCACGTACCGATAGATCACCTTAGCGTCTCTGCTAGCGTAAAACCCTTTGTGGTATCGGGTAACAAACGCTACTAATCCATCCTCGATCAACATATTCCGCTGTCCTCCCGCCGCGGTGTTCCGATGCCGAATACTTAACAACTCGGGCCCTCGGGCCGGCTAGCCGGCGGTGATATGGACTAATACGGCTAATTTCTCCTTGAAATCGGCGACGAACTCGAAAAACCGCTAGATACTATCGATGCGGAACTGCCTATAGTCTATGTCGATGAACCGCTACTATAATAGACGTTCTGTCCGTACTCGGTCGGTTATCTACTAGGCTCTATAGACTGGCTACGGCGTACGGGGATCCTACAAAAAACTCTATCCCGCCTAGGGCTAGTTGAAATCGTCTGCTATGCGGTCCTATAGGATTATAGGAATCTACTTAGGCGGGTATATCAATATATAGTCGACTATTAATTACTACGTACTAGCGGTTAACCTATAGATAAACCTACGGAATATACCTATAGTAAACCGCAACGTTTTGTACGATAACTAATCATAGCCTTCCCAACTAATATACCCGTCGGACGGGGTATTGTAATAGACTTTCAATCTATATCGGCGTAAATCTAGCATCTATTCTATCGGGCTAGCGGTACCGTAAACCATAAATATACTGGTTATGATACGAATCTATTCGCGGAACGTCTTCTATCCGTGCCGCTCCTACTAGGTAAATACTACCAATAGTGAACTAGATCTCGCGGGCAAACTGTTGAATACGGCGGAACTAGATAATATCGGTATAGACGGTGTATATAGTAGGGTCGGTAGCGGACTACTACTATATCCTTCGTCGCCGAATATATATTCGGGATCCTCTATCGGGCTAGGCCCTTTCTACTCGCCCTCTACCCGTCCCTAGGCTACTTAGAATAACTTACGCGTATCCGGGTCCAACAAAAACGCCTTGTGTACGATTACAAACCGCGAAATCTTGATTACGCTAGACAAAATCTAGGGGTAACTATAGGCGTCCTTCTATAGTCGTCCGCTCTCGTGGTCGCTAACCCCTAAAACGGCTAACGTATATACTAATACGTACTCGTACTCGCTAGACTGGATCTATTGGTTCAATAATTTAATCACAAAATCTATACACCGTGCTTCGATAGGCTATACCTAGTCGGCCTAGTCGTCGGTGCTCTCGGTGCCCTCGGTCTAGATCGGTTCGGGACGGCCTGTATACGTACGACCCTCGGCCGCCCGCTATAATATATCCTATGCGGTATGCTAGCGGCGACTAAACCGGTATACGGGACTATTCTACTCGTAGGGGGCTTACGTACGGGCAAAAAACATCAATATCCGCTAGTACGGCTCGACGTGGCGCTCTAACTCGGCGTGCTCGTGTATATACGCCTATAATAGCTTGGATAGAATGCTATGTATATCGGTACGCGCGGCTTCGATCCGTAATAAATGTCCGGTCTGTTTAGTGATACTCTAGCTTTTGCTCGCAACCCCGGATATAGCGTCCTATATTACGCGTGCGGTAGCTTCGGGGCCCTAGGCATCTTCGGCGGGGGTCTCGATGCAAATCCGTAACTGCTTAGGCGTCTAGCCGTCTAAATATCGGGCCTATCCGGTTCGGTCCAACTATAGGTTCGCCTCGTCGATGTCGCCGGCCTAGATCGGACCCTCTAGTTGCTGTTGCTCGGCCTAAATCGTTTGTAACTCCTCGATGGCTTTGGCTACTTAGCTAGCCTAGGGCGGTAGTGCTTCTAGCTTATACGTAGGACCGGGCTGTCGGACGTAGATGTAATAGGACCTAAACCTACTACGGAAAAACCGCTAGCAAACTACTCGCTATATAGAATCCTCCTATTTCTCTTGTCCTACGGTGATCTCGGACGGTCGTAGGCTACCCGTATAACCGTATACTGAAAACCGATGCTCCTTTAACCAATGTACGCGTATACTATCGGGACTCCGGTAAATTTGTGGGCATATCTTGTATAATAAACTATCTTAGTAAATAGTTAACCCCGGAATAGGATATTCTACGCGTGTAGGAAATCCGGTGATATCGTTATCTACGTTTATCTATTTATCGTCAATAACGTTAAATACTTACTATGCAACAATCTGACTAATACGATATACGCCTTTGCGATTGTTTAAATAACGGACTACCTCCCGGGGCTTTACGGCATACTAGCAATAGCGATAAATAGCAACCCTAAATTGGTTATTGCGGATAAAATACTAGTCGGCAATGCTAGGCTCGCTTATAATAGATAGGGATATATATTTGTATAATATAGGAAACCCGAATAGATGTTTAGAGAACTGTCTCTCTAGAAATAGCTCGGATAGTACTAAAATTGAAACTGGATACTAATAGGAACCCCTAAATGCTATAGCCGGATTTTTAATCTAAAAACCCCGCTTATCTATTTATAGTAAATTACCTAGTGGTTGCTGGCTAGTAGTCCTTAGATACTATAGATGGCGTGGCCGACCGTACCCTATCAAAATAATTCCCTAAATTCGAACCCTAGGAACTACTATCTAATATAGTGGGATGGACTCGTAACTTAGGGAAACAAAAATTCAACTATTGGATTAAACCCTACCAAAATTTCAACGGGAAAAAATGATAGGAATGCTCTTGTAATCACTTACAAAAATGATTGTAATAGGGTCTCGCGGAAAACCCTAACTCCATACAAACGGATGCTTAGTCATTTGTAATGGCCCCATTACAATCACCCCCATGGGATAGGCTCAAGAAGAACAAACTGTTCTCTTCATAAATCACACTTTCATACAAAGTTTCAAATCGCGGAGAGCAAAGGAGATCTGAATTTGAGCCTTGCCTAAACATGGAAATGGGACTGGGTTACGTGCAATAGGTCTTTTCAATAACGGGTCTACAAGAGCAGTGATCGAGGCCAGCTCGCAAAAGCTACCGTGTTTCTGCATTTCGGCACACATAAAGCCGATATCTCCGCGACATTCGGAAGTACCCGTATAAGCCATGTATTTTTTGCCAGCCATTCGTGAGGACCTCATTTCCACTGGGTTCCAGCAACTTCTCCGTAGAGGCCTGAAATAGCTAATAAATGGGTATACAGCGAGTAGCGAAGATAGCTGATATATGATATATGGACTTGGTTTAGTAGATTGGTTCTTTCTTCCGATCACACCACAGAGCATAAGTGTCGTATCGTCACATGTTATACCTAGCCCAGTCGCAGCTGATGTTTGATTGCCGGGCTTCCAGCAGCTCCGAAGGGCCGAGTAGGAAAATCTCCGCAGATGCTGCCAGCCCAACTCTGCTAATGGATCTCTGAACGTCGGACGTCGAATTGGTAATTCCGTCCATAGCCCATCATATGTTTCGCCGAATCAAATTTGTATCGGCCAGCAGCTTACTTAGAAGCGATGCACCGCGTTGTCGGTAAAGCTCGCATCAATAGGACTGTGCCCTTATGAGGTCACGCTAAGTTCCGTCTCGGAATTGATCTCTGTTTTTGTCAAGAAGAATGATAATGAATGGAACCGATCGCTGATTGAATATAGTATAACCTGGATCCCATGGATTCAAGAGTTATGAAATGGCCAGTAATCTACGTATTTTGCAATCACGAACTGTGCTTAGACCTGGCTCTCACCCGCCCCGCGGGTCCAAGATCAAGAACCTCCACCCGCACCTCCGAGGGTCCCTTGAGGGTCACCCGCGGAGGGTCCGACCGACCCTCAAAGTATACGCTATACCTATTTAGGTCACGCTTTGCCTATTTAGTTTGAATTAGTAAGCGACCCCACACCTAAATTTGCCTGAAACGTGACTTTTAGTTAAAATCAGTCACGTGGGGACCCTGAGGGTCACCCTCAGGGTCACCCTCGGAGGGTCAGACATAAGAGGTAGCCGACCCTCAGGGTCTAGAAGTCGGACCCTCCACCCGCCAAGAGGAGGTGCGGGTGGAGGGTCCGGAGGGTCACCCGCGGGTGAGGGCCAGGTCTAACTGTGCTTCTCTCTATATACGCACGCCTTAGAACATCCACAGCGGATTGCAGCCTGGCGTCTGCAAAAGCCAGAATCAACTCAATCCGAAAAAATCAGCGTACATTACTTAGAATACCTATAAAATTACACTTTCGAGGTCCACGGGCAGGGTTAAATTTATGGCCTCCGGGCCAGTATATGAAACCTTATCAAACTATATACCAAACCGGCAGGCGGTGTGTACACGATGCTAGGAACTTTGTTCGATTGCTCTTTGTTATCGTACTAGATCGATAGATTCCTGTTCTCTTTTTGGAACGTTCACTCGGTCCTTGTCGCTTCAGTCCAGGGTCAGTGGATGTTCCTTGAAGTAGTCTTCCAAAGTCGTCAACTCTCCTCGGGTGTTGGCTGTTGACCATGCCACCAGTTCCTCCGTGTCAGAGCCATAGTATCCAAAATCTTGGATGTACAGCAGCATATGAACCAAATAGTCGGCCATATTCGGTGGCAGGAAGTTGCGAAACACTGCCTCTGGAAGCTGGTTGTAAACCACTTTCTTGCCTGAGCTTTCACTCATGATCTGCACGATTTCCTCCATGGTGTAGAGCTGAGAAGCGCCAGCAAAAACCTTGCCTTCAAACTCGTCGGGATTGGCGAGGATAGCTGCGACATATTTGCCAGTTTCCTCAATGTTGATGAGCGGCAACTTGGCAGTGGGAGCGATGATATTGGCCAGCGCATAGCTACCATCACCAACAGGGTGCGGCTTCATGTTCGTGCTGAAGTTTTGCATGAAAGAGCCAGGTGCAAAAAATGCGCTTTTGATAGGCAACGCTCTGATGTAGTCCTCAACCTCGGCTTTGCAGTCGAAATGACGCCCCTTGTTATATTTCCCACCGGAGACGCGAGTGATGTGGAAGAGCGTGCTGAATATGAGCAACTGAGCTCCCGCAGCGACAGCCGCATCGGCGATTGCCTTCCCTTGAGATAACTCACGTTCCTCGAGACGCTCGTCGTAGATGGTCGTCGTGAGAGAATAGATAGTGTGAGCCCCTTCGAGGACTCGCTTTAAGGACGAAGCGTCTTCCGCATCACCTTCGACAACATCAACCTTGCCCGTTTGTTGGAGAGCCTGTGACGCAGGGCTAGCGGTGTTACGGGTAACAGCCCGAATTCGGTACTCATTGGCGAGGACAGGGTCGTTTATGACTCGATCAATGACGGACCCGCCTTGATTGCCAGTCGCACCGAAAACAACGAGGAGCTTGCTCATGGTGTGGGGTTTTTAAGTGTGGGGTTTTTAAGTGTGGAATTTGGTAATGATCAAACGTGAGGAGGTGCGTGTACCGATTTGATTGTCTGGGGTTGTCAGAAACTTTATATATTTGCAAAGGAAACTGAGGAGGCAATACTATAGACGGAAATAACCTCCTTTAACTCCGGGAAGGCGCGATGCCGAGAGCAGCTCCATCGGATGTGGAGAGCGACTGCAGACGGGCCCTGCTGCTTTAACTCTGGATAGAGCCCGACACCGAAAAGCATTTTGATCTTCCCAAGATGTTTAGTATGCTTAGGCCATTAATGACGTTTATATTACATAAGAAATTTTGTAGTTAACGTGAATCCCGGCCGCCCGAGCGTCCCGGTCGCCCGAGCGACACTTTTAAAAAAAAACACTTCTGGAGCAACCTATGTTTTTAAACATTAACCATGCCACCAATTCGCTCTCAAAAGTCTCAAAAGTTGGTACAGCAAGAGGGGCCTCTCTTATTAGCTATCAAGGCTATAAGAGATGGTCAATATCTGTCTGCTGCTGCTGCTGCGCGCGCTTTTAATGTTCCAGTCTCAACCTTGAAGCACCGAATCAAGGGGCGACAATTTTGGGATGGATCTCGCCCCTCTGGCCATAAATTTACTTTGTTGGAAGAAAAATCTATGGAAAAATGGCTGCTTTCTATGGATTCTCGAGGAGCAGCTCTCACGCATGCTATGTTGAGAGATATGGCCAATTTGTTGCTCCGATCGCGTGAATTGATACCCTCCGACCCCCCTCCGAAAGTTGGCAAAAATTGGACGACAGAATTTGTCAAAAGACACCAAACACTCTCTACTCGTCTCTCTCGTAAATACAATTATGAGAGAGCCCTTTCTGAAGACCCAGGGGTTATTCTACCTTGGTTTAAGCTTGTTGAACATACCATCCAAAAATATGGTATCACTTCTGATGATATCTATAACTTTGATGAGTCTGGTTTTGCGATAGGAATCAGTTCTACTCAGAAAGTCATTACTTCTGCTGAATACCATGGTAGGAGAGGTGTATTACAGCCTGGGAATCGAGAATGGGTCACTGTGATTGAGTGTATTGGTGCTAATGGCGTTGCGCTTCCGCCATATATCATTTTCAAAGGAAAGGTCTTTCTAGAGCGCTGGCTCTTGAAACCACTACTTTGGAGCGTGAATAAAAGCCCTAATAGATGGACGAGTGATGAGATTGGTAATGACTGGCTCAAAAAGCACTTTTTACCCTATCTTCCTATACGAAAAGGGAAATATGTGTTGCTAATTCTGGATGGACACTCATCTCATCTGACACCTGAATTCGACAAAATCTGTGAGGAGAATGATGTTATCTCTCTTTGTATGCCAGCTCATGCATCTCATATATTACAACCTCTTGATGTTGGGTGCTTTTCAGTCCTAAAAAGAGTATATGGAGCGCTTGTCATGGAAGAGATGCGCCTTGGTGTCAATTCTATCGACAAAGATGACTTCATTTAACTCTACCCCATTGCCCGAGAATCTGCTTTTAAAGCTCAAACCATACAGAGTAGCTTTAAAGGCACTGGTCTAGTGCCTTTGGATGCTAATTATGTACTGGATAAGCTTAATATTCAGCTTGAATCGCTTCCACCACCTAACCCACTTGAACCACGACCAGCATCTTCTAGCAGTACTAGTGATCTAGATACGCTTTGGAGCCTCTCAAAACTGCAAAAAATGAATTCTCGGATCAAAAAAAGACTTGAACCTTCATCAGAGACCATGACTTCGCCACTAAAACGAGCTATTGACCGGTCGCATGATATGGCCGTTCGGCTAAGTCATGAGCTCATCTTTATCAAAGATCGTTACGCTAGGTTAGAGACTACTAATAAGAAGCAGGTAAGAAAGAGGGCTACTAGTAAGAAGCAGATATCGCATGAAGGTAGTCTGCGAAGTTTGGAAGAGATTGGACCTAATGTGGTGGTGGGTAAAGATGGTGGAAGGGAATATATATCTGCAACGGAAGGTGCTGCAGAATCACCAGCAGAGCCTGAATTACCCCCTGTATCTACTATACGGCGCCAGGTCACCTGTTCTGGTTGCGGAACCAAAGGGCATACTTATTCTCGATGTCCTACAAAAGTTATTTAGTTATTTATCTATGTTTTCGTGTTGATATTTGAGATTCTAAAATCACCAAATTTGAAGTTCTCGGAGCAGCGCTCGCGCGACCGGGACGCTCGGGCGGCCGGGATTCACGTTAGGAAGATCGCAAAGGAGGTTAGCTGACTAAGGCACGGCTACCAGTGGCTGTTCTGTAAAAGTGGGGCAAGCGCTATTTGGTTCGTTCAACACCCACTTCTTTCTGATTCCCAAGGCATCAACTGCCGAATCAGCATATGGGAGCCCTATATTTTGCTCTCAGATTTATATAGAACACATTGGTGCGTACTGATTTCCTCAGAGCCGACAGGGATTGAAATAAGCGGAAAACAAAGTGAAATTTCAATATTTCGAAACGAGTTGGCCAATTTTGAAATTAAAGTACAAGATCACTAATTCTGTCAAATCTCATCGCAGATTACGGTATTATAACGATGACTCATCCCTCATCCCCAGGGAATACAATCCAGTGTGACAGGGGTTACTAAGGAATGGCTAAAATTAGACTCAGTATGTTTCAAGCTAGGGTTCGGGAATGAAAGTCTAACAGTGTAGAGGTAAATCTGATTTCGAATATTACTGTATGGATACAAATACTGGTATAAGCCCACAATTCAAGCTCTCATAGACTCGCGCAGTTCAATAGATGTTCCTGCTTCAACGAGTGATGGTGCTGGGTGTACAAAGCTTGGATGTCATGAGAGTGCATAGGTATGGGTTTGCAACGACGTAAGTGAGAAAGTTGAGCCCGTTATAATCGTTCTCTATCTGTTTCGTCTTTCGCGCTGTATCTCTTGAGATGCGACAGAGAACTCTGACAGTGTCTCTCAGAACGCTCATCAAATCACGCTCAACTCGCTCGATGTAGGCTGGGTGGGCTATCAGATGATAAAATCTTGCCCTGTGTACGAGAATGGCAGTGAGCAATATAAAATTGCTGGGCAATGGTTTACTGACGCTGGGTGGAATCTTATTCTTAGAGGCGGGGGTGCTTCCAAGGGGAGTTGTTAGATACATACAGTATCCGAATTCAAGTTACTTATGTGTTTTTGAATATTGATCTCCGTGACTTGACACTCAAAACATGAATTAAGTGTACAGTAGTTTTCGAAATCAGCTATACCTCCACACTCTTACTACTTAATTTGCGGAAGATAACTCCGTATGACGCTAACCCAATCTCGGTCACCGCCTCACGAATCCGGCAGAACTGGCATCGTAATGAATGTACTGCTAGTAACATAATGAGTCATTGGTATTATAATATCACATGGAATTCCTTAAATTTTGATTATTGGCAATGCGTAGTGGTTCGATAAGACTGCTGGATTAACTCGTAGAAGGAGCACCCTGCTACTTGTGGAAATATGTCCCGCGCATCAGGTAGAAACGCGGTTCGAGGATGGATACAGGTTGATTTTCTCCATGACTTCGTTAACCTGCTGTACGCTTTCTTCAGAATCAAGCCAAACTGCACCGAGAATTGCTTCCACAGTGGTAGCCAATGTTCCATCTGGTACACTCCTTTCTAGGTCCATTCTTTGGTGGATAAATCTCTGTAAATCCAAGGATCTAGCCGTAGAAGTTAATTGCCTGTTGCAGGCGTAAGTGTCCAGCAGACTTGTCCCTTGCTCTGTTTATATTAGCCCGATGCTCATTATGGTAGGAGTAGGCATACCGGTGGTGTTACCTTCACGGTACCAACGACGAAGCAGCATAAGTGCAAGTATCTTGTCTCCTAATAAGGCCAGCCGCTTATTTCCTGCAGATGCTGGTCCAGTCTCTTCCAAAGCCTCCTCCATCAAACCTCGGTCATGAAAACGATGCCCAATCACCCCTTCAAATTCCGGATTGAACTCTGATACCATATCTTAAATATTGAATGTACTTTGTGATAGTCAAAGGCTCAGGATTGCCTCAAATAGGATTCGTATTGGTTTTTGAAAGCAATCACAAGCTATATAAGGTTCTTGAATGGTGTCTCCAAGATGATGACGTTGTTATGACCATTAGACAAAGAGTGACTGTCGATATTGTTCGTATTTTGTCCACGATTGACATGGTTACGTTTAACCACACATAAAAGCAGAAGTCAATTACTTCTCTATGATATGGTACGTGACTGTATATTCATGCCATATTGATTATTCACGTACAACGATTTCAACGCTTAGTCTGGTCTCTACACTATTCGGCGGCCGGTGATGTCATAAGGCTATGCTAACGTGCCTAATACTTGAGCGCTCCCCTAACAAAAAGATAGCTTCACAATATATATGAGGTACCGGCATCTAGACATTGCAAGCGGTGACCACCATCAGAGTAGATGTTTGGTCAAATTAGGCCTAGATTGTCGTGTTGAATGCCGCTCACTGCTTTGAGTAGTCATTAGGCACGTCAATCAGATAAATTTCCGCACTAGCGCCTTGGCAGCTTGGCCCACGAGCAGTCGTTTGGGAGGGGGGCGATTTCGCTATCGACTGTAAGTCCGGGGTATGTTCATGCTGGCTTCACATGCTACTTCATTCTCTCTGTTTTCAAACCCTGGCTACTAGGGTAAATACGGAAGTTTTAAACACTTTCTGAGGGGGGCCGACCCAATGATCGTTCTGGTCAAGAACCATGCCGCCATTGACACCACACATTATCACGTCGTTGTTCCAGTCTTCCCTTGAGTTTTCAATATTGTATGAATCCTAGGGCCCACAAGCCTTACTCTTGGCCTGTCCATCGTAGCCTGTGCTCTGTGAAAGCTTAATCCGATCTTTTATTGCTTCTTTTACCATGGATCGCCAGAAGCCATTGGTAGGCACGCGAAGCTTGCAGCTGTAGAGCTCCCATAGTGAGGGCAATAGCTCTACATCTTGTCGGCAATATGTTAGAAGTTCCAGTTTTAATGGACGTTCGTTGAAAACTTCATATCGGCCCCCTTTTTGAGGATCATATAATCGCTTGCCAGTATCCTTTGCGCGCTGCCACGTTTTCTTTGCTGAATCGGATAGTTTTTTATTGTTTTGAATGCATTTGGGCAAGCCGGCTAGAAATTCCTTCGAATAATCCCGTGTCGCTAGCTCCAACAGCTGAAGGTCGATGATACTATTAACACGTATGCCGTAATGGCTATGTAGAGCGTCTGAGTCGATTCGAATGTCAAAAACCCCCTTTGGAATATCAGGACGAGAATGTTCTTGAGAGAGGCTCCGTTGTTATTCTTAGTGGAGAAAGCAGCGGCACCTAGCATGTGGATATCGATGATGTAGGTCGTGAAATGAGGGGCTACATGAAGTAGTACAAGAGATATAGAGCCAAACCGTCCGAGATTGACACCCTCAAGGTCGAAGTATAGCGAAGGTGGGTCGACTGGAAGGCCGACCAAGATGTCAAGTAGGGGAGGTAGATCGTAAGCGTCGGAGATGACGCTCGTATCGTTCTGCATTTTTGCTGCCGGTTAAAGCAGAATGGTGGCGGGATTAATGTATCTCAACCGGTATCCGAATATCTTTAGCACTTTGTAGGGCGCTTGGCCTCGAGCGGCGTGATGAGTGTTTCTGTCGAGATCTTCCTCATTGAAAGACGATAAATTTGATAGGAACGCCCAACACCATTGGATTCTATGAGAATCTGTGGTGACGTGTGGGAACGTGAGATGAAGATTACGAGCTGTAAACATTTAGTCAGTCATCCGTGGCGTCTGATATAGTTAAGCGTTGTCATGATGACATAGAAGTGGCGGAAATTACAGGTGCTCTATGTGCCACATTATCAAAATCCCGCATCTATGCAGATTAGTTAGTCCCACAGATATCACGAATGAGATAGATATGTGAAGCAGGAAGTCTAGGGAGCATGTCCTCTAGTCAACGGCTCGACTGAGGACGACGCAATGGTGGCTGATGAGCGACGACAGGGAGATAGCATGTGTATGGTAGTTTCGTGTAAATTACATTATCGGGCGTTGCAGGATCGTATTATAATATATAGGTAAAATCCACAAAAGCGGTCTGGAAAGCGGAATTGCTGTCATTCTTTCATCTTAGGACTAGCGCTTAGCCTAGGCATTAAGTAATAAGAGAGCGGAGGTAACTATAACTAATTTCGAGAACTACTGTATAAAGTACAGAAAAGGCGTCAAGGACAAGTGCGTGCTGTAGCAATGATGCAGTATTCCAACTCAATATGATGGAGGCACTTACCACAGTAACACCTGATTGTCATCTCTTTTTTCTCTTTAGTTAACGGGTTCCAGTTGACCTATAGTCTTCGACAGGTGACGAAATAGTGTCGTAAGTATGATGGATTTTGAGGTTACATGCAAGCAAACCTAATAGGCTCTCTTCCTTTCTTCTCCTCGGCAATCTGTGAGATAGACTGGTGTCAAAATGGGTTCGGATATCCCTATACCAAGTGAAATATTTTAACGAGTTTTCGTTCTATCATTGGGTCGAGCTCAGTCCGCCACGGGCGACTTTTGCCTCGCGGTCATTATCCCATGGAATGCTTAGGCTGCGAGTGCAGTGGAAATATGCTCGTTCGCTCGGCAGACATCGGATATGGAACGGCTTGCCGAACGACTGCGCCTCGTAGAACCCTTGCTCGACACTTTGCTCGCTGCGCACTCCTTTGCCATCATCCGAGGCTGCAGCTTTCCAGAAGAGCGTGCCTCGAGCTGGATCGTGGATGATCCACTATTGTGGGGCCGTCGATGTGGCCATTGTTGTAGTCACATCCACCTTATCCGGACCTCCAGCCGAGCGGTCATGCCTGGTGGTACCTTGAAGGCAAGCTCTTTATGATGATCGATCGGTGATGACATGCGGCGTATTCAAAATATTCACCGGAATTGTTCGCAGAAATTACCAGATACACATTTTGGTAGTCACAAAAGCAAAGCTTGTTTAAATTTGGATTCGTTGTGTATCTGGGTCGCCCAAATCCAACTTTGCTTACAGACTTCTGGCTTTCCTGTTTTTTTGTTGACCTGGAATGAATGATTATTTGCCGGGAAGTCAGTGTGTGTAATTGAACTACGTTTGCAGAAAGATTTATCGGTGTCTCCCATTGCTTTAATGATACCGATTTTAAAGTCCAGCAATCCATCGAAACGTTACGCCGATTGCGTTCGATCTATTATTTAAGAATAGTCTGTGTAGAGGTTAGTAATTTTTGCGACGACCGTACAAGAAATTTACCCACTCCAATGTTAAAGTATCGTGCTTTTTAGGCTTTAGTTCAATATATATATGTTACGGAATGGGCTTCTTTGAAGCTATTCCCGGATTCTTTGTTATACGTGCCGCACCAGTAGCGATTCGCCTCCGATCCGCCCGCGTTTCGCTTGTGATTCCTTCCCCACCGCACAAACATTATGTTAGCCTCTTCTACAAGAAAAGGCGTCCTATCCTTTGGCTATGATTCTCTTCAAGAATCAGTCTCTGTTCCTATTACAATATATTGCCCCCGCCTCCTCTTAAGAGTTACCTATAGCATTTAGACAGTCGTGCCTTACCTAATCGATAGGCTTACTATCCTACCAACTAGTTCGTAACAATTCTGATTCTTTGTTTTCGATTACCTAAGGTCACGATGTCTCCCCAAACCCGATCCGTAGTCGAAAGGGCCTAGTCTTAAGGCCGAAGTACTATCGAACTATAGCCGGCTATCGAGACCCCTCGTGATATAAGTCTAATCCCTACTAACGAGGGCTAAGTCGATACCGACTAGTTAGATAAATACCTTAGGCTTAACTAGGAGACTATCCAAAAGCTTAAACAAAAGGTCGCCTTAAAGAGACGTATCGTAGAACTTCGTGCTAAAGAAGCTATACTCGATAGCTAAGCGAATCGTTCCCGAAACTATAACGATTCTAAATTTAACCGTAAAGATAAGTTTGAAATCAAATTTAAAGATATTTCGCGATTTAAAGTCACGTTTAACCTTTAGTAGCGACAAAACTAGCTACTAGATCTTACGACCGCCTTTGTAGACGTACTACGGAAAGGGTTTTAGGGTTTTAGGGTTTTAGGGTTTTAGGGTTTTAGGGTTTTAGGGTTTTAGGGTTTTAGGGTTTTAGGGTTTTAGGGGCTTAGGGGCTTA
>Ga0207877_10062_pt1 | contig 110406 bp, 106 predicted proteins | sample LinPmetageLP29_FD_184046 | JGI IMG/M metagenome (GOLD analysis project Ga0207877, IMG submission 184046) | Marine viral communities from the Pacific Ocean - LP-29 (SPAdes) | ecosystem: Environmental > Aquatic > Marine > Oceanic | place: Pacific Ocean | collected 2009-08-23
AAGCCCCTAAAACCCTAAGCCCCTAAAACCCTAAAGCCCCTAAAGCCCCTAAAACCCTAAAACCCTAAGCCCTAAAACCCTAAAACCCCTAAAATCGGCTCGTAATAGAGCTAAACCTAAAGGATCGGACGGATTACTAGGGATCCGTAGGTACGCGCTATATACTAAATAAAATAGGCTAAAACTAGTAACTATATACTTATATATACGCGTAGCGAAGAGCGACTACTATAGGTATAGGTCCTAGGCTCTCGTAGGCTTATTTATTAAATATTTCGTTAATATACGCCTAAGAATACTATTTAAATTTTCTACTTTTCCGTTCGTATAAAGGTAGTAAGGAGTTATCGTCCGATAACGGGTTTATAGTAACTTTATAAAATACCGTATACTACTTACTAATAAGTTCGGACTATTATTAGAGATAATTTCCCTTAGAGCGCCGTAATAAGCGAAAACCTATTTAAGTATAAACTTACCGATAGCCTTCTTAGTTGTATTAGGAACCGCCTTCGTAACCGGCTAGCCTATAGCGTAGTCGATCGCGATAATAATCTAGCGATTTCCGTTAGGAGTCGTCGGAAGGCAACCGATTAGATAAATTCCCTAGCGCTTAAAAGGTCGTAGGTTAGCTATAACTATATATTAGGCTACCTTACGCTTAAGACTCTTCCGCGAACCCTAGGAAACTTAGTAGTTCGGGTACGAACGCGTAATCTCTTTAACGTCTTAGCGTACCGTTAGCTACTATACTTAGGGCCGGAGAATACCGTTTAAACCTAGGTAGCCGAGATAACTAAACTCCTCGTATAGGCGCTATACTAAATCTATACGTAGGATAGGTTTAAGGTAGGGCGCGATAGTCCTATCCTCGTAAGTAAAGACTAGCTAGCGATTCTCTACGACTAATACTCTTACTAGGAACGGTAGCTCCCGATAACTTAAGTTCGCGGTAAATTTAGGTATAGCTCTCGTAGTCGATTTATCGGACGATAGGATACTTTCGTCGAGATATCGCTCTATAGCCGCTAGCTAATCTTCCTTAGGTATCCTTATAACCGTACTAGCTACGTTTAATAAGGCTCCTTATACCGAAATAGACTCCGATACGTTTATAGGGCCTTTACTAACAAAATTAGGCTATCTACTAATAGCGTTAGGAATAATAGCGTCCGACCTCTTCTAGTACCGAATTCGTAGGTTATACTCCTAGAATTCTACGACCTACTACGCTAGACGCTTACTATAGGTTATAGACGTCTATAGAAACTATAGGCTCTCGTAGTCCGTAACGACTATCGTAGTAGTACTATTTTCGATATAATAGTCCTAGACGCGTAGAGCCTTCTTAATAGTAAGAAGCTCTTTTTCGTATACTAGATAGTTTAATTCTATATTCTTTAGCTTACGGCCGTTAAAGGCTATAGGGTATAAACGTTTATACTCGTCGGCCTATAATAGGACTATCCTAATCGCCTACTCGGAAGTATCTATCTCGATTATAAACGGCTTCGCGTAATTAGATTAGATTAAGATAGATACGTCTATTATCTTTTCTTTTAGTTTACGAAAGGTACTCTTATAAGCGATTATCTACTTAACTAGGTAGAATTTATCTTTCCGTAGCGCTACGTCGAGCTCCTTTAAGAGATCGTAGAGCGGGACGTAAATAGTAGTAAACCTTTTAATAAATCGACGATAGTAGGTAGCTAGACCTAGGAACTAGCGGATATTATATATATTTTTCGGCCTAGGCTAATCTCGAATAACCTTAAGCTTTTCCGATATTGGCCGTAGCCTACTATTACCGATAATATATCCGTAAAACTCTAGCTCTTCGGTTGCGACTATATACTTCTAGGACTTCGCGTATAACTTCTACTCTTCTAATAATAAGAGTAGTTTCTCTAAATATTCGTAGTACTCTTCTATCGAACTCGAGAAAATAAGGATATCGTCGAGGTAAACAACAATATACTGTCCTAAGAGTAGGCGAAGGGTCTTATTTATAATAGTCTAGAAGGTCGTAGGCGTATTATATAAGCCGAACGGTATAGTAAGCTATTCGTACTTTCCCTAAGTCGTATTAAAGGCGGTTTTCTAGATCGAACGCTTACTTAACCGAACTTACTAGTATCCGGTAGTAAGATTAATCTTTAATATAACCTTCGCGGTCCCTACCGTATCTAGGAGCTCTTAGATACGTAGTAGGGGATAGCCGTTCTTCGTCGTTATTCGGTTTAGGGCCTAGTAGTTAATATATATACGCTAAAAAGTACTATTAGGCTTCTTAACGAAGATTACCGGAAAACCCTAAGGGCTACTAGATAGGCGGATTAGTCTACGTCTTGTTAACTCCTCGACTTATTAGGCCTATTTGTTTAACTTTTCGGCTAATAAAGAGTACGTATTATAGTTAATAGGAGCTATATCCCCTATCTCGATATTATATTTAATAGGTCTCTTAGGCGGTAGCGAATCTAGTAAGTCTACCTAAAAGATATTCTTCTGCTTCTATAAAATCTATTATACGTAAGGATCTAGGTATTATAGGATTTTAGAATTATACGTCCTATCCTTATCTAGTACCTCGCGAATAGTAAATAATATCGCTTCTACTAGCGGCTTCTTAGCTATATAGACGTACTACTTCGTAGAAAGAAGATTAAAATAAATACTAGTACTATTAGTAAGGCTAGGGGATTTACTCGTAGGCGCAACGTACGTTCTTCGGCTAGCCTAGAGCCTTATACTCCTAGTTACCTAATTAATAAGGGGATTCTCTATCTATAGAAAATCTCTCCTAAGAATAAGCTTAAATTCGTAGAGATTAAGAATCTAAGCCGTAGTAAAACCGCGTTATATACTAAGCCGAAATAGGAGGTAGATAGTCGAGGACGTATATAGACGCCTACTATTTAGTAACTTAACTTCTATAGGCTCCCGACGCTTTATAGTAAGTAGGCGGTTTCCTAATCGTTTAATAACATTAGATAAAATAAACGTATAGCTCGTACTACTATTAAGCAACGCGTATATAGTCGGGGCGGGATCTTAGATTCTAAGCCCTACCGTATAGTAGAGTAAGGTATCGCCTATAATATTAAGCTATATACCGAGTTTAGCCGATTTTCTAGTCTTCTTACTTTATAGGTCTAGTCGGTCTAGGCCTAGAAGATCTAGCGGAAATAAAGCCTTTTTTAAGTAAGTAGCTAAGGCTTTATAATTACTAGCCCGCTTTAGTTTTTTAACTCGTCTAGGGACGTATTCTTATTATCGGACCTAGCTTACTAGCTTCTCTAGCCGTTCTTCCTCGGCTACCTATACTACCTTACGATATAACCGATCTCTCTATAATTATAATACCTACGTAGAGAGCGACTTTAACCGTTTAAGCTAGACAAGCCTAGTATAGCGTCTAGCTCTATCGGATTGCCTCTACCGTTCCGGCCGATATAGCCTACGAGTATATAACTACGTTTAAACTCCTAGAAACGTATAATAACGCTATCGATATTCGTCGGCTTATTCCGGTCCTCGGCCTAACGCTACTAGAGGTAGACTTTCGCTCTACGCCGTAAGAATTCGAGTATAATTTCTTCCGGTAGCGGCTTATCTAGGTCGGCCGCGAGCTACTATACGTTAATTACGTATTCGTAGAAGCTTTTATTATTCTTCTATTTCCTTATTAAGAATTTCTCCTAACGTTTTTCCGGACCGAGGTATTCGCTAAACTTCTACCTAATCTAGGTATCGTAGGCCGACTACGTATAGATAGGTAAGACGTAGTTCTATTGTTTAAAGCTATTCTAGATAGCCTCGGCGTTACCTTTTAAGTAGCCGCTTACGTATACTACTTTAGCTTCTTCGGTCGGCTATCCGCCGGTATATACGAAGATTTCGTTAAAGTAACGTTCGTAATTACGTAGATACTTTCGTATACTATCGTTCTAGATCTTCCTATAGTAGTCCTAGATAGACCGAACGTTCTTTATAATAGCCTTCTAGGCTAAACGCTAGACGCTACTATCTACAGTAGCTTCTACGGCTCTTAACGTACTTAGGGCGACTAGGTTAGTAGAGGCTACTATTACCGACGTATTTATACTTAGCCGTCGGACGTTGTTAGCGAGATCCTATACTATACGTTCTAGCCGGTCGGCCTATTCTCGCTTATACGTCTCCTACTATTCGTACGTAGCCGATTTAGTAGGTATACGCGCCTACGCCTATTAGAGCTTAGCGGTAGTATTACGGAGGAGTTACTTATTTTAGTTACGTTTATTCTAAACTTAGGCCGTATACTTAATAGCCTAAGCTTAGGTAGCTAACCCCTCGTCCGAAGTCGTCTCTAGTAGAGCGAAATAGGTTACCGCTATCTCCTAGGGGAGTATCTATAGGGCCCGATAGGTCTTAGGCGAATACGACCGCTAAATAGGGTCTCTATAGGGGAAATATTTAGATATTATAGTAAAAGGTTACGTTCGTAGATAAACTAATATTCGAAAGCAAACCTTACGGTTTCTACGTAGTATTTTTCTCGAGAGAGAGAGGGAGTAACGGAGAGAGAATCCCGATTTACTCCTTTAACCGCTTTAGACCGAGCGATTTCCGGAGGACATATAATGCCTCTTCTCGTAGGCGTAAACTAGCGAAAACTCTTCGTTTCTAAGTCGATCTTTTCCGACTATAGTAGCTTATAGTAGGTTATCCCAAAATTCTGCTTGCTACTACCTCCGAACGTTTCCGAACGACGTCGTAGCTAGCAAATAGGAAAAAGAATAAACGTAGGAAAAGAAGAGTATAGCGCCTAGTTATACGCGTCCGCGAGTAATCTCGTTAACGAAGAGATCGTTTATAGGAGGAGACGCGTTATATCGTTAGCGTACCCTCCCGGCCGGTCATAGAAGACCGGCTAGATAAGGATATGCTACTAGATAAGATTTGAGGCAAAAGAGTATGTATTGTAAAACGTAGGGGCTAAGGATCAAAAGGGCACCTAGAAGGCGGTGACCGTGGCAGAAAACTAGGTAACGTGACCGTAAGGGTGCGTACACAAGGTTCCAGGATCATAGGATAGCCTATAAGGGTAGGTACCAAAGTGGAGATAGTACGCGGGGGCGTTTTCACCGCAATACCCCGTTTTCAAAATAGATTCCTAATACCCCTACTAGTACGATTTAACTAAAAACGGGATAGATAGTAATTTAGTATCGGGATCAAAGGATATACTAAAATATCAAATAAATCGGACTATCAGATAGCCTATAAGGGTAGGTGCCAATAGTCCCTCGTACGCGGGACGAGTTTTTATCTAAACTGTTGGCCAATTAGAACCCCGCAAATCACGGCTTTATAATACGTCCGACTTCCATCAACTACTACCGTACTATTCTCTATGACTATTTCCTATGCCTACTTATTTAGCCTACAAAATCCATGACACGTGACCCGTTTCATCCGAACTCTATCGATCATCCGGGGCGTATATAGCCCCCTACAGCCGTTCTTATTTTCCCTAGTGTTCATGATTCTAGACGCGGCCGCATCCTAGGACCGCGGCCGTACATGGAGCCCATTCAGCACATGCTCCGGGCCATAGATACACCCCGTTCATGCCATCCTTCTGGGCCTACATGGAGCCCATTTAGCATATGCTCTAGGCTATATTAAGAGCCTAATTATGTCCATACCATACTCATTATAATCCTCACGACGCGCTCTATTCAATGAATGTAAACTTGCATCCGTAGCGAATGAAAAATATTCCGCCTACCCTTTTTCATTAATTACGTCCGCTCTAGTAGTATTATTATAATAAAATTACCGTCATATAGTAGCCTTGTCGTAGAAATATTTTTCGCAAAAAACCCGATCTTAATATCTTACCTAGAACGGGCGCAATCCCAAAAAAATCAAAACCGTCCTAGAGAATCTCGGAGCCTCATAGATAATACTTTGGGCAGAATATAAGAGCCGTAGAGATACCGCCTACCGACCGCCTACCGACCACCTACCAAACCGAGTATAACGTATCCGCGTCTGAAGGTCTAAGCATCCCCTATCAAAAAAAAACACCCCTTTTTGCAACTCTTAAATTCTACCACTTCTACTCATCCAATCTCGCTCAAAATTGGCTAGATTATAACTTACTATTAGGCAAATAACATACTAAAAAACTAGCCAAATCCGACCACTAGAAATACTTTTGGACCTGGTCACAAAATTCCCGCGTCACTAGGTTCCTAACCCGCTTTTCCCTACCCGCTCTCGGCCAATCATAACCCCCCAAAATCCGTTACCACCGTGGTGACGTGTCGGGAATAGAGTTAGACGGTACCGCACCCATCGTAATGAAGTTCATCCGTCCAGGAGTATAACGGACTCGATAAATTCTGCATTTCCCTTTCTGGATTCTCTAGTACAGTCTCAGTCCATGCCAGTAAGTACCCAAATAATCGAAACCAGTTCTTCTGGCTTGCTCAAGAATGGACAGTGCCCCGAATCAATAGTCTTTGTCACAAATTCTGATGCTCCCCTGGCATTGACAGCATCCTGAACCATACTTTTCTGAAGAGGCAGCATAATAGCCAAGTCCCGAGTGCAATGAACATAAGTGGTCGGCAGATTCTTCCACGGCGCCCCAGTTACCTTCGCCGATGCAGCAAGCCAATTATGCGTAACATTGCCTGCAGCCAACTTCTCCGCAGTCGCAGAATCAATATCGTTGAAGAATGCCTCCGCCGCGTTCTTAGCAAAGACTGTACCATCCCCATTATTGCCTAAATCGACTTTGCATTGAAACCCGTACTTCCCAATCACGTCCAAAACCGTGTCACCCGGCTGCACGAGCCACGCGCTCAATAAGATGAAGTAGACAATGCCCTTGGTGACTTCATTGGCGTATAGGTCTGACGTGAGTGCCTCTGATGCGACGATGCCGCCGTAGGAATGGGCTAGCACAATTACATTGTGTCCAGTATCAATGAGGTCTTTGGCTGCTGAGCGAACTGCGATGACATCCTCCTTCAGCGTGGCAGTTGGCGGCCGTTCGTCGCCGCAGGTCGGGAGACGCGGGCAGCGCACGACGAGCCCCGCCTTGGTGAGCTGGTCGGTAAAAGCATCCCAGGCGGTGGGGGAGAAGTAACCTCCGTGAATAATGAGAATTGCTGTAGGGTTTTGAGGTGCCATGATGATCCAAAGATGGTTGAGTCTCGGTCATCCTGACTTTCTTCGGAGGTTCGAAACTAGATGACTGCAGCGGTGGGGACGACAACAGGACACGGCACAATGACTATGTACCCTGCCGGCATTACTCACCGCTTCTAGCGCGGAGCGGTGCGAGCGGCCGGCACGGTGCGGATACTCTCGATCTCACTAACCGGGAGGGTCGGACGAAATTTGATATATCATCCTCAACCCCGGCTGGAAGCTAGGATATGAATCTACTCCATGTGTCTTGCGTAAAATATTGGTAGACATTGACAGGCCCATAATACCAAGGTGTATAATTAATAAATATTATGTAGTAATTTTTGGTTTTTAAGTGGTAAAATTACAGACTAAATGTAATTAAAATAGGGGATTAATTTAATCACCCCCCCTCGATCGAATCACCCCCCCCTACTAAAATCGGCCTAGTGTATCCGAATTAATCCCATCAATTTTTCTGCCGCAATAATCGACCCTGATCTTTAAGGTGTCTATTTTCTTACATGCAGAGTTTTCGCATTCTGATTCCCATAGTAAAACTGTAGCTTTGAAACCCATTAAATCACTCGTTTTTCATGCAATTAAGCCATCTCCATACATCTCCATATATCTCCATTGATTATGCCTCAATCCTGATTCCCATGACACGTTATTGGGCTAAAAACTCACCTGTACTGGCCCTATCATCGATACCATCAATAGTAGTAGGTGGGAATAGAAATCCCAGGTTCAGCGATGCCATATTCAATGGGTTGTAATGGGTAATGGGGTATATGGAAGAGAAAAACATGGAGATATGGAGATGGATAGTAGGGGCGGTATGGAAGGCGGTAAGAAAAATCGAATTAATGGGATTAATTCGGATACACTAGGCCGATTTTAGTAGGGGGGGGTGATTCGATCGAGGGGGGGGGGGGGGGGTGATTAAATTAATCCCCTTAAAAAAGAATACTGGCGTTTAAAGAAGTCTTTTCTCATCAAAGCTTCTTATCTAAGCCACAGGCGAAAAGACTGTTTAAGTCTGACCAGGAGACTTCAGGCAAGTTGCAAAATTTACTGCAGAAAGAACAATTTTGAAACAGCTAAGAAGAAGTTCAAATCTTGCGACGGTCAATCTCCCGTTTTAGGTGCACTTTGAGCGGGATGAATCCGCGGGAGGAGAGTACCAGGTGCGCCTGTGGAGGGATGCGGAAATGAAGGATTGGCAAGAGATTGGACTTGTCGCCCGAGAATGTGAGGTATTGTGGGTCAAAACAGAGTCTCTGTTCCTGCTCACTCTCTCAGCCGAAACAAGGATTGAGGCCATGCGTTGTCCTCCCATTGTCGCACGAGCCAAGAGCCTGCAAGTCCAAAATCGAAATTTTCATCGCTCATAAAGTCGAAATCGATATCATCAATGGAGGATATTGCCATTGCGTCACCGCCTGTCCCACATGTCAAATCGAGATCCGTGCTCATCCTTGTGAGTAAATTGGCAGCCATGGATTTCAGTATGTCATGGCAGATTACCAGACTCCGACTTGCAGATTTAACAATCGCATCTTTGGTAGATGAGTCGTTGAGCATGGCATCCACTTGACCCATAGCCATACTCACGAACACATAGCTTTTCACATTTGTCTCACCATACCAAAGTCTATCCTGAGCGTATTGGACGACCTTCCTCGCATCTTTCAAGAACGGCTCTCTTCGTGCCTGGTTGCGTTTCTTCTCAAATGCAGAACTGTCGTTTTCCAGCTGCGTTATTAATTCCAGGAATATCAGCATGGCGCCACGCGTCAAAATATCTCGAAACATGCCACCCCCGACAAGCAGCAAGCGGCGATACATCTCATCCTCAAGGAGTGAGACTAAATCAAGGGCGGCTTCAAGGCCTACCTTTGACGAGTAGCTGTACATCGGATTCTGCGCGGCTTTGACTGCGTAAGGAAGGTGGAGACACAATAGGAAGCGACGGTGGAAATGGTCACAGCAGCTATGTGGAAATTCTGTCGGCCACAAGGCCTTGGCAACGGACTTGTGGTGGTCAATAGAGACTGTTGCATTGCGACAAGCTAATGCCAGCTCACCTCCGAGATGAAGAACACGATCATACGGAGGCTCCTCCCGCAAGGCGTTGATGATTCTAGTAGCTTCCAGCCTTAAAAGAATGGAACTGGCCAATAGACATTGAAATGAAGCCCGTGTGGGCGTCGAAGTCGCTTCCTGGGGAGAGCCTCCCTGCATTACATCGTCCAAATCGTCGTCGTTGAGGTTGGACGGCGGCCGGGTGTCGTAATCATCAGCGGTGACCAAGGGACACATGCCTGAGTCTAAACTAGTCTGCACATTCATCTCCAAGATCGTGTACCAGAGTCTTCTTCGAATCTCCTTTTGTAGCAGAGTCATCCCCCCTAGGTGGTCTGGATCTTGATGCAAGCCCATTTGTATTGCCATGCGCATCAATGAGCCAGCTGAGATCCAGATTAAATCTGCTCCAACACAATTCATCTGGCGAGCGAGAAGAAGCAAACAATGGACTTGCAGACCATCCACTGTGAGGCGATCCTTCTCAATGGGCGCGGAAAGCCAATTCTGAGCAACATGAATCCAGCTTCGGGTTTTGACACGCCATTCCTCCTGTAAGGTAGCATCGTCATGCAACAAAGTTGCATTAGACATCACCAATAGGAGTTTCACCACGAACGAGGTCTTTGCAGTCCCCGGGTCTTTCATATAACTCTCATATTCTGTTCGAAATGACGGCAAGTGAAGGATCCGGTAGCATGATTCAAAAGAGTCGAAGTATAGTTGCACCAGTTGGTTTGTCACCGCAGGATCGGGGAAGGTCTGATGTATGCCGGCGGGTAGTGGACCTCGACTAGGGCGTTGTATTTTAATGTCTCGAGCTAGCTGTTTGCATTTCATCACCACGTCGGAGATTTCAAGAACCGTACCATTATTTATTTGTTGTGGTGACAAGGTTGCGACAGGAGTTATTGGATCCAAGGTTGGCAGCCTTTCCGCCTGTTTCATATTAGCAACGACAAGAGAACAATACCAATCCAGAAAAAGCAATTGCATACTAAAGGGAATGTGCTCATCCAATGGCCATGGCCAAAGATTCTCGTCTTCGATAAGGTACCCAAGATCGGACCAGATCCAGGTTGATTCGGCGGGGATCCTGTTGTTGTGTGGCTCACGTGGAGAGTATTGTGCGGTTGATATGACTCGGAGGCTCTCTCAGTAAAACCGCTTTGAGCTGCGCGATCGGCGAAATTGCCAAGAGGCTGGTTCGAGAGGCTCGCGTCTCTTCTATTCACTTCACCGGCAGCAGCGAAATGGGGCCCTCGCCGTGCCTGGTCATTGAAAGTCGACTGGTCCTTTAGCGTCGACTGGTCATTATCTATGTAGGTACACGAGTCCAATTTGCGCTGTGTACACTGCCCGCAAGGACTGTTCCGGTCGCATTTGACCTTGCGGTGCCGGCATTGGGCACAAGCCAGAGCTGGACGTCGGCGTTTCCTGGGTGCTTGGCTCGGACCCATTATCGCTGCTAGATTCAAACGATAGCAAGGCTTTCTTCCGGTAAATCGGGGATAACGGGCTGGCGTGTGAATTGGCCGTCTAACACTTTGCATGCGTGCTAAGTCCGGGCAGCGCCGGAGATGCAATAATTTCCCGAATTATCCGAACTATAATACTGTACAGTAGTAAAGGTCTTACCCACCTCCGTCAAAAGGCATTCGCTATATTGCAGACAGATTTTTCCCTCCAACTCAGCTTTACATTCGACTTAGTATTGAACTGGAGCCAATATTATGCAGACTCGAACGCATGACCGGCCCACTGACGCCTTCGAGCAAGGTAGCCTTGGTGGCGGCAATGAAGAAGCCAAAGCAGGCCTGCCGCAAATGACTTTCCCAGAAGGCGGAATCCGTGCATGGAGTGTTGTTGCCGGAGCTTTCTGCATCTCTTTTTGTACCTTTGGCTATTTAAACGCATACGGGTGAGTGTCGCGCGTGGAGCCCGCTTTGCCGACAATAACCTCAAAATCATCTCTAATCTCTCTTCGATACAGCGTCTACCAGAACTACTACGCAACGCATCAACTTATGGATAAGTCTGCATCGACAATTGCATGAATAGGATCTGTGCAGACATGCCTTTTGCTGGGAGGAGGCATAGTAGGGGGTCCTTTGTTTGACAGATACGGTGCAATGGTGACTCGCTATCCGGTCCTATCTTGCAGAACCTCTTGAATCCATAAGCTCATGATTTTGAAAACTATAGGTCATTTGGCCCGCCGCCATCGCGTTTATATTCTCGGTTATGATGACGTCTCTTTGCAAGGAATACTATCAATTCATGCTGGCACAGGGCATTCTTGGCGGATTGACTGACGGCATCATGTTCTCGCCGGCAATGGCCGCCGTGAGCCATTATTTCCAAGCGAAGAGAGGTGCTGCACTAGGCATTACCGTCACTGGCTCTTCATTGGGGGGAGTAATCTTCCCAATCGCATTGAGCAGAATGTTTGCGAATAAGTCATTGGGCTTCGGCTGGACGGTGCGGATCATTGGATTTATCATGTTGGCCCTGCTGTTCTTGTCGTTGGCTACGGTTCGACCACGTCTACCCCCACGGAAAGACACGATTTTGATGCCTTCGGCCTTCAAGCAAGTCGCTTACTCCTTGTTTCTGGCCGCGATGTTCTTGATGATTTGGGGCGTGTTTACCCCATTCTTCTACCTGACGGAATATGCCATCGCGCATGGGATGAGCGCCAATTTGGCTTCATACATCCTCTCCATCCTCAACGCCGCTTCGGTCTTCGGTCGACTCCTACCAGGTGTGTTGGCGGACAAAGGGGGGCGGTTCAACACAATCTGCTTTTTCGGCTCTTCGACGGGCATTCTTCTTCTGTGCTGGATCGCTGTCAAGTCAAACGCAGCCATTATCGTTTTTGCTGCCTTATACGGTTTCTTCTCGGGGGCGATCGTCTCCCTGATGTCCCCTTGCATCGCGCACCTTTCACCCACGCCACGTCATATCGGTACTTACCTTGGTATGGGAATGGCTGTCATCTCACTGGCTGGCCTCACTGGGACACCGATTACCGGCGCGATGATAGACCGCTATGAGAGTTCCACACAGGCGGCAATTTTAAGCGGAGTGTCGGTTCTGGTTGGTGCGTCATTGGTTTTCGTGACGAAGCTGACGATTGATAAAAATCCGTTCGCTCGAATTTGAAACTGTTGAATACAGATAAAGATGCTAGGATCTATGCGGCCACATAAAAGAAAGCCATGTAACTATATATTTCTGTGATTAATAGACCCATTAACCGTTATCGGGAACCAAATTCCGGGCATATTAAACGACAACAGAATTTCCCGTCTGGGCCTCAGCAGGGTCTGAATATTCCCACACTATTTTTTAGAAAGGGCACCGGTTTAGCCTTACCCGGTCTGACGGAGACGATATAGGCTTAGATCGATTTAATCATCTAATAGTTAAGTCAAAAGAGGGAACGTTAGTTGAACAGAGGAATATTCCAGGTTCCCGTCCTCCACGTCACCAAGGCCATAACCCGAAGCCCCGAGGACTTCTGCAATACCCGAACCTCGTGTCCGCCAAGAGGTCGAGTTATCCTGGTTCTTGGTTCTCTTTGAAGGTCAGCCCATTCAGTATAACTCTCGGGGAATGATATCACAATGTCGGATTCCGCGGCGTTCGTCGGCCGTAGCGGCGGAGATAGCAAGTTCCAAACTAGTCTCCAATGCCCGCTCGGAGGAAAAACACAATTGTTATTCAAAGCACCCGCGGCTCGAGTGTGACGAACACACACACCAACAGCGCAAGACACGTCGCGGCAACATCAAGGACCTTTCAAGCCCGAACCAGCCATTGTGCCTACAGTCCATCCGTCATTACCTATGCTCACGCTATGGCACGCCTGAAAATCCTGATCTGCGGCGGTGGTATCGCTGGCCCTGCCCTCGCTTTCTGGCTTTCGAAGCTGGGCCACGATCACTATCTCGTCTATAGGAGCGTATGCGGTATTTTTGCCGTTCGGCGAGAGACATGAAGTTCGCCCGCACAAAGCTCTTCCCATGGCAAGTCTAACAATTTGAAAAATGATTGGAACCTATCAGTGGCCTTGTACTCTCGCCTTGAGAACTGACAGAGGAAGGCTTTATTAAGCTGCAGGAGACCGAATTTTGGTGGAAGTGAGATAAAAGGAGAAGCTGGCTTGGCTGGAAGTCATAGACCGCTCCCATGCTCGCATGCCATCATCTCTGCAGGAGCGCTGTTATAGCAACCTGAAAGGCAACAAGGCTGGCCATTGCGATATGCGACGATAGAGAAGAAAGAGAAATTAAGGGTGAGGAGCACTTAATTGTGGTAGAGGGTCCAATATGAATCAGATTGGAGGAAAGCCTGTCATTTCTGCATTCCAAGTTATTTTCCATTGGTGTTGCAAGGGACACGGAAAGTCCGAGCTGAACATATGTTGAGATGTGGGCCAATTGAAAGTGAGATACGACTGATCCATAAGATAGTTTATCTCTCCACGCAGTTGCATACGTTGCTCATAGTACATTTGAGACGGAAGTTCCTGGTGAGACGTGGGATCTGTTCCGCTCATATAAGACAGATTAAATCTACCCCACAGTCCGGTTTCACAGATTCCCGGTGGGGAGTATCCGCTCATGCTTATTGAACATGCATGCATGCGTTGGCTATGACCTAAGGGCAGCATCATGCCTTTTGTCTGTTCCGAACCGCAAATTCTTTGTATTGGCTGCGTAGGTTGAAGCGTGGCGTGTCGGGGAAAGGTACTGTTGGGAGTGATGGCTAAGCCGACGAGCAAGAGAAAAGCTGGAAGGCAAAAACTCATGAAGAGGGAAGAATCTAGCTATGCATAAACCCCCAGCTATATGGAAGCTGGAGAAGGTGGAGAAGCGGTGAGATACTGCCAGTCATGGCTTCACCGCTTTACAACAGGTACTATGTTCCGATCGATCAGGCGTTGTGAATGGCATAGATGTTAGAAGATCTTTATCTTCTGGTTGACTAGACACAGTATGCTTATGAGTAGACGCTTGCTTCGATGAAGACTACAGAGTGTCATTTTGTGGTGCGATCATAACGTTCTGTTGGTTCCCTCCAACTGAAGTAGCGGTTATTGTCTTTATCTGCTTGCATTCACGAAAAGTGAACTTTTTGGGGTAGCCAGTATATTCTGCTCCGTAAAGGATACAGCGCCGATATGCTGGCTTGGTCCCTTCGCACTTGAATGGTATCATTCATATTGTGACAACTTCCGAGACTGATTGGAAAACTCACTTTAACCTTCCGCCTTCGACAAACATGGCAGCAAGTGCTGAGCTTCCCAGGAAAGACCATTTCGATGACAGACCAGTGTGGTGAACCGGACAGGGTCTTTTCGGCTCGAGGAACTTGAGGTGTAAAAACGGTGGCGGAGAATGATGGGGAAACAAACACGGGAGGTTCCGGACGGATCTGAATATTCGGAACGCAAAGAACATTAGAGCCATCTAAGTCAGTTATATGCCCGAAATTTTTTACAATCATGTGCTTGCGTAAACGTCTTTTCGTCGGAATCTTTGGATCCGACGGTGCTCGGATCATCGATATCCGACGACTGCACCCCCGTGCCACCGACTGGTAGCCGGCCAAGCAAGAAATAATCTGTGTCAAGCATGGCTGAAATCGGACCGACTTGGATTATCCACTGGCTTTTCGCACTTACACCAGAGACTTTGTTTCACCTTTAAACCCGTGAGAACACGTACTTACTTTTTGAATCCTACAATGTAGAGAGGGAAGTGCACCTTACCCACAATTCAATAAGCATATTCATCGTCACGTCCATCGCGAATTCTCCAATTCTGCCAATATCTGAGCTATGATAGGTGCGCCGAACACTTTGTTCGTCATAATCATTGCTGAACGCAAGTTCACCCAAGGTCTTTTATATGTAAATACAGTAAGCGACTAAGAGAACCATACCGTAATCCGGCAGCTATCACTAATATCAAAGCAAGAATGATGCTTTCAGCTTCCTGCGATTAGCTTACGGACTACGAATTTAGCCTTCGAGCCGCCTGAGCGAAGCGAGGGTTGGCGGCTTGTACATGGAAATATATAGTTGTGATAGCCTGCATAAGTTAGGCTGAGAGCGCTTTCTTATTTTGGCCTAGTTAGTGGTTATTCAACTTTTTCTTGCAAGGGGTCAGGTAAGACATCGACCACCAACTAACCCACTTGATCCTCTCGGATCCTGTAGACAGGGTATATTCGAACTGGAAAGAATGGCACAAACGATCGCCAATTCAGGCCCTCGCGAGAGCCAATAGCCCTTTGTTATCTACCCAGCCCCTACATACGCAACTTTCCACCTCACCAACTTCACCCTACGTCGAACCGATCCACCCCGTTCAACAACAAAAACCCTTAATCCGCATCACGACCACCTATGCTACTATCGCAACCGGAATCTGCAGATTCTTAGGTCTGCAGCTGACTTCCTGATGATAGGTTCATCTCTGGGCGTCATGTCAACTTTAATCACATTACGGTCACATTACGGAGACGCCGAGCAACCCCCCGTATCACCCAGTGTCGGCGCAGAGGGATTGGAGGGTCTACGAATGTCAACGCTGATGAATGGATACTGAGGGTACTCTCTGCTCTCTTTTAGGCTCTATTACCCTACATACATCACATCAAAGGCTCGACGCCTAGTCCAAGTCGCTATATATTCAGAAAGTAAGACGAAAAACTTCCTTTATCAGTCCAACTTGCCACCTCTGAGGATCTGCCGGCATACTATTGGTTTATGAACGGACCACGGACTGAGATATTCATATGCCGCATCTAAATACCCTCCCAGCTTCAGCGCGTCTTTTTGGCATCGCCAGGCTTCGGGATCTCCTACGTAGGAGTAGCCAGTTCCTCATAGTATGGCAACTTCCAGTCATTCTTTTCCCGCAAAAATCATTGGGCAACTGCATCAATGCCTAGCAGCACCGCCAGCCATACGATGAAGTGCAACACAGAAATGCCCCATCGGGACTCCGGGGCTATAACATTTGGCATTCCAGGTCCCAGCGTCTGTACTTCTGTCACAAACGGCCGGAACTTTCTGTCGTACTCATTCAACGCGGCGAAGAGAGGGTCCTTCAGTCCATCAAAACGTTCAGGATGGCTGCAGAATCTGGCAATCTCGCCAGCCAGAACATAGGCACCGGTAAGGCTCGACGTGGTCCCCATCCCCGTGGCCGGAGACGGACAGTACGCAGCATCGCCAATCAAGACAACGCGACCACGACTCCACGAGGGTAGCCTCACCTGTCCGACCTCGTGCGAGTAGAAGTTGTTTGCTGCCTTGTCATTCTGCATATCACGAACGATCCGCGGTGTTTTCCACCCGGCGTCGGCGAAAAGCTCGGCCCAGACCTTCTTTTGCTCCTCGACGGAGCTCCTCTTGACCTGTTCCAATTTCGGAGATGTCTTGCAGTAGCCCAGATATGCCTGGATCGTGTCTGCAGCATGTCGCCGTGTGAACACAAAACGCTTTCCCGGGGCGTTGTACAGAGTACTCATGTATTCGTCGCCCTCCGCCCGTGGAATAGTGAAGTATGCAATGTATAGGTTGAGAGAGTGGAAGGGGTCTGGGGCGTCAGGTCCAAGCATCATGCGCCGAGTGCGCGATCCTTGTCCATCGGCACCAACCAGCAGATGGAATCGATCCTCCTTGCCGTTGGAAAATCTGACGCTGACGGAGTCGGCATCCTGCTCGAAGCTCTCGACGTGGACGCCGAAGATGTAATTAACGCGTTCCTTGGTGAGGTTGTATATCATGCGGCAGATGTCTCCTCTCATCATCTCGTAATCCGTCGTGAAGCTCTGCAATCCCTCGCCTGACTTGTTGACCGGGTAGAAAGCCTTTTGCTTGCCGTTTCCATCGATAAACTCCATGCCAGCTTCGCTGATCCCTTGAGAGCGGTACTGATCCTCGAGGCCCATACGCTTCATGATAGTAATGCCCGGACCACGGAGATCTAGCTGCTGCCCGGTCCACGGAGATCCAGCTGCTGCCCGGTAAGACGGAGACTGGGCCACCGTTCGACAATGTTCACTTCGTGCCCCAGCTTTGAGAGCCAAAAAGCGAGGGCGGGGCCAGCGATGCCTCCGCCGCAGATAAGGACTTTGAGGGGTGCCATCGCGTGGCTCCAGATGAACAGTAGTTGTATGGGTTGGGTGAAGCTCAATAGTAAATGTCCGAATCAGTGGAATGCTGGTACTTTAAATCCCAGCAGTACCGTACTCTAATTTCCTCCGAGTCGGCACATTGCCACCGGACGGGCAAAGCATCTCCGCCGATACGCCCGGTACCCGGGACCGACCCAAGCGCCCACCGATTCTTCGAAATTGCCGGTGTGGCGTGGCTTATGTCCGCCGTTATACATTGTTCGGCTGTTGAGGTGACCGGACGAAGCCAGGCAATTGTCCGAGGAATAAAAGACCGAGTACTTTGCGGGTCTAAGCTTTGCCGTTCATGCCGATCCCCTTTCACACTGCCGCGTCCTCCCCTTTCGTTGAGAAGCAGACATTACAACTCGCTTTTCCTTTTCTTGCACTCTCCACCTTTTTTGGGACCGACCCTGACTCAAAGCTGGTACTGATAGGCATTTTACTAGATACGTGCCATAATGTTGAGTGAAACCATCATCATCTTCAAATTCATCAAAGCCGTTTTCTATGTCATTTACGATGCCGCGAGGCTGAAGACCACCTCCATCTTCCAGCGGTACAGCTATAGACCAGTGGAATCCCCCAAGAATATCGTGATCATTGGCGCCTCCTTCGCCGGCTACTATGCCGCGAAGCTACTGGTGAACTCCGTTCCCACTGGTTACCGGGTTGTGATTGTGGAAAAGAGCTCCCACTTCCAGTTCACCTGGGTATTCCCAAGATTCTCTGTTATCGGCGGGCATGAACACAAGGCTTTTATCCCGTATGGTCCATGGCTGAGCGGGGCTCCAGAAGGGAGCTGGCTTATGATGCAAGATAGCGTTCTTGAAGTCGGCGAAAGCGCCATCTCTCTGCAAAGTGGAGAAAAGCTTGACTATGAATATCTGGTCGTCGCGACTGGCTCTCGGGCAAACGCTCCCTCAAGACTGAACGTCAATCAGAAGCAGGATGGTGTGGATCTTCTACAGGAGATACAGAGCCGCATCCGAAATGCCAAAGATTTCGTCGTGATCGGCGGAGGGCCTGCTGGAGTCGAGCTTGCCTCAGACGCAAAGAGCCTTTATCCAGAGAAACAGGTGACCTTGGTCCATTCGCGAAAGACACTTCTCAATAACTTTGGGACCAAACTGCACGACGCTGCCGTGGCAACGCTAAGAGAGCTTGGCGTTCGCGTGGTTCTGGGTCAGCGTATAGGACCTCACGAAGAAGAGGATACTCGGATTGCGTTGAGCTCGGGGGAAACTATTCCTTGTGATCTACTGGTATGTCCAAGACTCATTGGTTCATGGCGCGTGGAGGTGGGCTTACTATCGAATTTTAAAAATCAAAGATCAGATGTACAGGTCAGAAAGCCGCGTCGGAAATCATCGCCAACCTTTGTCCAGAATCGATTTCGCCAGCAGGTGGATTTTTGAGAGTGAAAGAGTCACTACAGATTGCAAATGAGCGATTTGGAAACATTTTCGCTGCTGGTGATGTTGCCGAGTCTACTGGGCGCATGAACGGTCTCTCGGCGGTGCAACAAGCCATGACTGTTTGTGAAAACATCATTCGTGCAATCAACGGTAGACAACTGGTCGCTCATAAAGCGAATCCGTTATTGGAAGGTGGGATAGAATTGACTCTCGGCATGGTAAGCTTGACCAATTTCCAGTCCACACAGCTTGGCTTAACTACAACAGGACAAGAATGTGATTTACGTCACGGACGGATCCAGAGATATGCTTATCAACACGAAATCTAAGGATGTAGCCTTGAAATCCAAGAAATTTTGGAAAATGATGGGCGCCGAGCCATTTTTGGATGATACTTGGAAGGGATAACTTTGGGACTTAGAAATTTTCCAATGCAAGGCTATACTAGCAAATTAATCACGAATTCTGGCCAACGCTTAATTTCTTTCGGCTCAGGTGCGGCAAATCCGCAATACCCCGAACGGAAGAGAAGGAAGAAGAATTCTAAAGGCATCAGACTAATGATGGATGGGTATCTCCTTTACCTGTTTCATTCAAGGGACAGCTTACAGTGGTGTGATAAAAGGTTGAAACCCCTATAGACCGCCTTATCCACCGCCTACCTTTCTCTGACTGCCTACGCGTGCAGACCGCCAGCGTCTTACGTTAGGCGATGCGGAATTCGAGGTTTTTAGATGGCAGAATATTACGTAAAATGGGGAGTGGGGTTTCAAACTATTTGTTACACCAATGTAAAAGACCACTGTATCTCCGAGGATCTAGGAACCCGGGCAAACACATTTCGGGTTTAAGCTCATAGGTCATACCGCAGAGAGAAACGGATGTTGTTCCCCCCCTCACCCCACCCGAGTGGCCATCATATAAGTATTCCATGCACGGAGAAGAAGTTTCCTAAGACGCTCAAAAGAAAAGAGTTCGTTGGCAATTACCAATTCGCTGCGTGAGTGGTTCTCTCTATTCCAAACTCAAGCCGCACTTCGTTGGCGTTGTTCTAGTGTTTTTCCGGCATCGAATCATTCATTTTGATTTCTTGAAGATATGTCAGACTGTCCTGTCAAGTTTATCTTTGGGGGAGTAGTCTTTGATTCCACAAGCGGAAACTTTGGCACCGTGGAAGAAACTAAAACAGTCCTTCGGGCACTAAGGGAAGAGGGGATTTAAGCGATCGACACGGCTTAGGTCTACGATGAGAGTGAGGCTTTGCTCGGTGAGGCTGGTGCTGCCTCATCTTTTGCTATCGATACCAAGCACTGTGGTGGCCACATCCCCGGTTAGTCGACTAAAGAGAAGGTAGTTTCGAGGGCAGAGGAGAGTCTAGCTAGACTCCGGGCGGATCATGTTGGGATCCCTGGAACCTTATCCACAGTAAATCTAACGTAACTTTGTTATAGGTATAGGTTTTCTACCTTCATAGCCCTGATCGCACTGCCAACATTCAGGATATTCTGTCGGGGGTAAATGACCTATACGAGAGGCGCATGTTCAATAAGTTTGGTTTGTCTAACTCCCTGGCACATGAAGTTGAGAATGTGATACGCGTTGCGCAAGAGAACAACTTCGTTCTTCCATCAGTGTATCAAGGAAGCTATAGTGCTATTGCTCGTCGACAAGAGTCGGAGCTTCTTCCGGTCCTACGAAAACATCATTTCTCGTTTTACGCGTATAGCCCCTTAAGTTCCGGGTTCTTGGCGAAGACGCGTGATGACATCGCCGCAGGAAAAGGCCGCTGGGATTCAGGATCAGCTTCTGGTCAGATTAATCTGGCTATATTAGATAAACCCTCTACGTTGCGAGTTGGATGCATGGATATCCATATCAGAGAAGTGGCGAATTCCGAAAGCAGATCTAGCATACCGATGGATCACATATCATTCGGCGCTGGATGGTCGGCTCGGTGATGCCGTGGTCTTCGGTGCAACCAAAACTACTTAGCTAAAGAACACGGTGAGTGGTATACGCGACGGCCCTCTCTGTGAATGTGTCGTCGAGGAGATCAATGCTATCTGGAATGCTGTGAGGGACGAAGCAATCCTAGATCCGGTCAATGAGTTTGTGCTGAAGGCTTCGAATTGATAGCCGCTATCTTCGTTCCTCCCTCTCGATCGTTTCTATGGGGGAGAGGAGAACGGGGAAAAATAACCCGGGAATCTGATAGCAATACAGTGGAGCAGGCACTAGATACATCCGAATATGTGCATTTTTGTGCATTCTTCCTTCTGTGATTTTGAACCATCGCTCAGCCCAGCAAATGCTATAAAGAGGTTATATCTCCTAGCCAGTCATTGAGATCTTAGAGATGGGACGAGAAGACCCGAAGTTGGCTATTTCTAACCAATCATATATTGAGGGAGGATCCATCACTGCTTCGGTCGGAATAACTACAATGGGACAGCAGAAGGCCCAAATTATATTCTACTCAACGCTCCGCATACGTGCGTTCCGATCGGTCCTTATAAGACTATACAATACACCTACAACCTACGGCCCCCCACCACCCGTCAAAGCCTCAGGCAAAACATCCATCCTCTCAGTGCCGCATGATCGTTCCAAGATGCGGTAGGGGGCACTGGAAGGCACAAATAACTCGCCCCACTTCGGCCTGCATCTCTCACCTATGCCAAAGAGGATCCTATCTTATCGTGCGTAGAAGTATATAAGCGCTAGCTCCATCATATACTTAAAAACCTATAGGTGCCTCCCTCCAGCTTATAAATCTAGAGTTCCCCTCTCCCCTCTCCAGAGCGCTCCGCCCTCGCATAGGCACTATTCTTCGACCGTCGAGTTTCATAGCTAAGACAATCTAAGCCCCCGCCACGGTATGTGCTAAGCGTATAGCTCTTAGCTGCTTCTTTTATTAGGTTCCTACTCTAGTCGTTCGAAATACAATTAATTAGTCGTTAATCGAGTAAGAAGATTACGTTTTGCCTTTTGTTAAAGAGCGTAAGCTAACCGAAGTTCTTGTATTCCTAGCAAAAACCAAGGATAGGTAGGATTATATACCTATAGTTTGTATAGAATAGAACCTACCTAGAACAGTTTTAAATATCATCCTAGCTATCAACAAAAGTACCTATACTAATAGAGATAACACTCTACAAAGCCTAAAAGGAAGGTTTAAAGCAATATTCTACGTACTTTATGATTTATAATATAGTTAGTCCTTACTATTTTGCGTCTAATAATAAACTCCAACAATTTTCAAAAGCTCGAAACAAGTCTAAGGTCTAAAGGGAAATTTTTGCGTCGATAATTTCAACATACTTACTACGGGTACTATACCGGTTGCGGCTTGAGCGGAAGGCAACTAAGAGGCCTATTCAAGATCTACTGAAAGAGGCGATATTTAGTATTCGATAGATTAATTTCCGGAAACTTTACGGCAAAGAATTATTAGTTATATCTTCATTATTTATCTTAGAGGCAAACAAGGTTATACGGCTAGTTAATCGATAGTTAAAGTACTAAACTCTAAATAAGCTAGGTAATCTTGTGGAAGGAATCTATTACTTACAATAAATAGTACTACGCTTTTACGAGTTGCTAGACCTAATCCCGAACAATAACATAGATCCGTCCTCGAGATCTAGTTTTTTAAACATCATTAGAAAGGTCTTAAGATACTAGGGAGCTGCTAGGCAACTATATCGAATAGCAAAGAAATTCCTATTAGTCCGAAATTTGAAAATTCAACTAACAAACCTACCTTAAAAGGTATTCGAAGGTCAAACAAATCCTAGCGAGTTCTCTAACCTATATTTATGTTTATCTAGGCTTAGATTGGTTAAGGGGCAACAACATAGTATATCCTAATTATGCCGTAATTTAAGAATTGATAAAAAAGCTACCTATACTAGGTATAAAGGAGCCTAAAAGGCTCTTTTAGCACCCAAAATCTACGCTAAAATTTAAATTATCGCCTTTTGCGAAATATAAGCCCCAAAATTATTTCTACGTATAGTAAGTTCAAGCAACGACGCATACTTTCTCTACAATACTTTTATTCAACTATACGGGCGAATATATACCCTAAGAGCCTATAGTCGGCTTTATCCTGGCTAGAGACTACCGAGTCTACCACAATTAAGTAGCCTCTAGCTAAACCTTAATAAAAGTCTTATTAAAAGTCTTCGGCATAATATTTTACTAGGGTTAGCTTAGGGGAAGCTATCGGTTCGTCTGTTTCCCAATAAAAGCAATATTCTTACCTTATCGGCTTCGGGAACAACGGTAAGTATGCCGGAGCTCGTGTCAGAGAGCTTAGAAGAAAAAATTTCTTCGATTGCCTCGTGTATAACTCTATCGGGCGATTTACCAAAAGACGGCCCTTCGTTGGCAATCGGCCGATATTCAAGCTACGAGACTCCTTCGGATAATTCTATTGATACCGTTTACCTACTCGAGGGAGAACTGGTCAATGATTTTGTGAAATACAACAAGCATTTTCGTCTTATTCTCACAGAATCTCTTGAAGTATATCTCGGTCTCGAGGACGAATTAGCTTCCACGACTAGGAAAGAACCACTGGGGTATTGTATCAAAAGGTTTACAGCCGATAGCTTCAAATATTTGAGTGAGACATGTCCTGTTGTTGATGTACGGCAGCTCGAGGGCGAAGTTTTATGCCCATTGTCTGAAGATAATGCATTTTGTCTTGTTGCTGGGGATGTGGTGTTGAAAATCAATACTCATGGATGAGATGAGGATGAACAGAAAGCAGCTCGTCAGGCGCCATTGCGCCCGTGAACAAGGGTTGTATACACCTATAATGCGGATCATTCATCAGTATTCACCACGTGAGTTCCTTTTTACCTTCCTTCCTGCTGCCACTATCGGTTTCATTGCCTGGTAGAATCCAGGATTGTGTAAATTGTCTGGTTGATTTACCCGCTTAAGCGGGTGCTGCCCCCTATCTGCCTTCCCCGGTTTATTTAAACACGTTCGTTTCGCATCTCTCTTCTTGCTTGACAAACGGCGCCCTCTCTTGCGGCAAATTCGACATCCCGACCAGCTGGTGACCCGCATGCCCTCATTCATTGTCGCTGTGTGTACTTGTGGGCTGGCCCCACTAAATGGTCGTTCTCCTGGTTGGCCTTCAGGGGGCCAGGGTCCCGCTCCAAGTGAGGCGTAATTCTATTGGCCCACTGTGTTCACTGCGTGCTGAAGAAGTGGACCACTGCGGCGCACTACCGCAGTGCTTCTACAACTTCAACTATGTCAGTCTACCTAAATTGTCTAAATACTCACCCCGTCCACAAAATCTTCTAATTTTTATTGGTAATATACTAGGATATAGGCACCAAAAATCGATACAAACATTTATTTTCTTGGATAATAGAATATTGATATCTGTTAAGTTAGTTTATAGAGGTTCGAACTAAAACCGCAAAGAATACTAAAGTTACATATTGATTATTTAGCAGCTTTATGAACGCCAAGTCTTTGATTTTATGCAAAGTTGGGGTTTGCTGGGGGCCCCAGTCTGGGTCCTGGGTCGGGCCTGAAAGTTGGGCCCGGCCCGGGCTTTTTCAAGGTCTAACCCTGACCACGCTCAACTGTAACCCGGATTTGGGGGTATTCATCCCGAGTGTGGGGCACGTGGCTTAGCGCGAATGGTATCCCGAGCCTTAGGCAACAAGGAATCTCGTGACGTGTACGAGACGTCCCATAACAAGCTCTAAGGACTCAAATATTCGAAACGTAATATACGAATTAGTGCGTGTAAGTCCTGGCGTTGGCCTTATACTTGAGCTGGTTGTTCCAACAGGTGGTCTAACTCTACAGGACGGACGCTTAGTGCCCAGGGGCACTACTGCGGATGTAAACCCGCGGGTTGCTAACATGAATGAAGAGGTCTTTGGTGCTAACACGGAGAAATTCATTCCCGAGTACTGACATCAAGGCCCCGACGAGCCTAAAGAGGGCGTTCAGGCTCGCTTTGCTAATATTAAAAGCACCGATTTGACGTTTACTGTTGGGTTTCGTGCTTGTTTGGGACGTTATCTTTCACAGCCGGAGAGCTTCAGATTTATTGTAACGTTGTCCTTCGAGGCAAGTGGAATCTGGCTAATTACTTGCGCAGATGAACCTCCCGTATCAAGAGCATGAGTGGCAGCTCACTCACTCGTGGTTTATCAGACGGAGGGATATTCCCCTTCGTATGGTGGAGCGGACATAGACTATTTTCATGTGTAACTAGTTAGGCGCTCTTATGGCTGCAGAGTCATATATTCCAGCAGCTGAGTAGGACACTTTATTTTGTAACCTGCTTTTTTTACATAGCATCCCCGTTATCTCTGGCTTAGCTTCAAATGCAAAGACCTTGAAATGTTTCGAGCCACCAAGAAAGCCATATCAGACTTTCTCCCAAGATATTGAAGCGCACAGATACAGAACTCACAATTCCGAAGGAAGCACTCAGATAACGAATTTTGCTCATCAGGCGAATCCAAATTTTCTAGACAGATATACCCCGCCTTGGCAAATGCATGGATCAAAACGACAGTCCACGGCTCAACTAAGAATGCCACTTCGTTAAGAGAATCATGGAAATGGCGATGCATGGTTGAACCTTGCCTGGAAAGGGAAGAGCGCGCAAGCGCACCGACGGCAAGAGCATTGTGTTTCCTCAATGTCGAAACAAAGGCTCCAGCTTGCCTCGCCTCACGTTGGGTATCAGATCCGAGCCTTCCATGATCAATGCTTTCTATCACGTCCGCCAAAAGCATCGCAGCAAGATGCCAATGGCCATCGAGTATAACGTACCACGACTGTATACGGGGAGGAAGTAGTTCGTGGTTAGCCACACAATCAAGCATAAATCTCTGATATGTGCAATTCCAGTACTGATACACCATGATGGTCTTCTGGATGACGTCTTCCAGGCAATCATGACCTGCCCCTCGATATACCAATGTTTGGAGCTGTGTAACTCGACGGTAGAGCAAGACTTTGACAGGTGTTGCCTCTGAAAGGATGGAAGCGGCATATTCGTAGGAGCATGGCCACCTTGGCTCGACCTGACCAGATTCTTGATGCTCAAACAAATGGCAGAGGAAGAAGTCGCCCCATACGTCCTGTCTCTTGCGTGCGCCATTTCGCAAAATATCCCAGCCGTCGAGATCTACCTGGTCTTCAGAATCAAGGGCCGAAGTTGAGGCAGATGCAATTTGACTATCCTCATCCGACACCACTAGTGGACGTTGGTACATTGCAGCACTTAGCGTATCGAACATGATTCCCAGCCAGAATAATAGGCCAAGCGTACTGCGGTACTCATAACTCGCGAGAATCTGATCGACACGTGCAGTTTCCGAAGAGTGTGGCATTTCGAACATGTCGGTCATGGTAGATCCTACTGATCCACGTCGGAGCTCTCTCACATCTGGAGGACATTCTCGTTGGAGTCTTGTGAATTTATGCCGAAATGTGAAAAGTTGGCGGTTGGCTGTTTCAAGAAATACCGGTGCATTGTCATCCTCCAATAGTTGGCCCAGGTGCCTGTCTTCTTCGTTGTCCAGCGGACTCTGGGTTAAAGAGAAGATGATGTTTGCAAAAATAATCCGAAAAGAAGGAATCCTGGCTGCGTGCTCTAAAGCGTGTCGTGCTTTGTTCCAAATGTTCTCCCGGATCGACCTCTCGTCATGAGAGAATGGCGCTGGAACAGATAGTCCTATTCCCTTCTGTGCATGCTGACTCCATTGAGAGGCAAATGCTATAATTGCCAAATGGAGTGCACGGGCTGCGGTCCTATCCTCTTCCGCGCTTAAAGCCCGGCCACGTATCGCGGCTGATGCACGATCCAGCCGGCATACCCGGATACACATCCTATTCGACCAACTCGGACCCCATTCCTTCCTCTCTCTGTAATGTAGCACATCGCTGATCGGGTCACTATAAGGGCAGTTGTGCTCCGTCAACCAGCATGACAAGGCGTTCTCCATACTGTCGTGGTATATGCGAATCAGGTTTTGTGTCATTGTCGAGCGAGCATATTCACTGGCTGTATCGTTGGAGGCGATGCAAACCTCCCGTTGAGACCTTCGTCTTTGGTTAAACCCGGGTGCTGTTGAATGTGTGTGGCCACTATGTCTGCCTCCCGGGGTCGTGGACTCGAAAAAAGACGTACTAGATCTATCTTCAAATCGTTGAATGGCACCAGATGTGTGATCAAGACAGCCTGGTGACAAATCATGGAAGGGTTCTTCAGATTCAAAGTCCACGAAGAGCTCTTCGGGATGTTGTTTCACGGCGTTGTTCTGCCAGTCGTCGTCTGATGTGCTCATATTCCAACAAAATAATTCGGACTGGCTGTCGCTCACACGTTTCCCTTCTGATTCTCCGCGAACTGAACCTTCTTGGTGCAGGGAGGGTGAGGAGGATGGAGCGGCAAAATTTGAGGCTTCTTCCGAAGCCTCCGAATTGGCAGGGTACCGTTGCGAAGAGCACAATACTTCGTCCAGGACGGCGCTATAGGAGCTCACAATTGAAGGGACACCGCCAGTGTGAGTTGAACTTGCAGCGCTGGGCTTTGTCGGCTTTGTTCTTCTCCGACCTCCCTTGGACTCGGCATGCTTTGAGGAGAGCCAGTTGAACGTGCACTCCTTCTTCCATCGTTTGCAATTAGAGCAGGAATTAAATCCATTGTCCTTTCGGTCCTTCTAAATCGTGAAGTCAGAATCTGGCAATAGTTAGGAGGGCAAAATTCACCAACCGGTGCATCGCATCCCCTTTTGCCTTTGCGGCATGGGTCGCAACTATGAAGTTGGCGTCGGCGAGATTCCTCCATAGCGAGAATATAACATAACGATCCTAGCCGATGCTTCCTTCCGCTAGAGACAGCTGCTTGGTCCAACGCGATGTTCTCGTATAAGCTCAAAGTAGAACGAAGAAGGGTAGAACAAAGTGGGATATGTAATTTTCCCCCTGACGAGTCACAACTTTTGCGGGGACGAACTTTGCGGGGTTTGAGTGGGGAAAAGTTTGCACTTGCATGCACGTGATGCATTTCGCGTCAGTGGAACTATAACTACTAGTCTTATACGTCGCTTGATAATGACTATAAGGAATAAGATATAGAGAGTACCGGTTGATCTACGAATCCCGTAGATTTAAGGTATGGACAATATCTGGTCCTTGCTTTGCTGCGGGACACAGCGTATTTTCGGGATGTTTCGAAATCCACTGCGGGGATCCGGGGTTCGATCCGACCTCGTGTGGAGACTGAACCAATCATCTGCCGCATATAGGCTGGTAGAACACACGTGATCATAGGTGCTTCGTAGCATGTCTTGAGAAAACATTTGAAATTATTTTCTTTAGTTCAGCCACTTATTTCACCTATTTCCCCGCTGTTTAAACCAGTTTTCAGCCGTTTCCCCACCGTATAGATCGCCACCACAAGCGGTCTGACCTCCCTACAGATCGTGTCTGCGACCAAGTCCTTGCAAAGCACGTAGTACGCGCCCCTAGAACAGCGCATCTTGTATTCCTGTTATCTGTAACCGTCCTACAACATACGCGAGTCGCCAGTGTGCTATATGTCGGGGCGACGAAATCACCTTCTTTTGTCGAGCTGCGTAGTTTAGTGTTATTGTTGGAAAGCGGTGAGGCCATGACTGGCAGTATCTCACCGCTTTCCCATCTTCTCCAGCTTCCATATAGCTGGGGGTTTAGGATAGCTAGATTCTCCCCTCTTCATGAGTTTTTGCCTTCGTTTCTCTCTTTGCTCGTAGGCATATCCATCACTCCCAACAGTTATTAAAGGGAGATTTTTCCAATATTGTTAGAAATGAAGTATGAATGAAGTGTGAAGGGACCTACTCGTCAGGATAGAGCGGAGCACAGTAGAGAAAGGGTATATCAGATTGACGATACAGAGACTTTTTCATCAGGGGGATTTTTAACTGAGGCAACTTTGATACAGAGTCGTTTCTTTTGAATTATGTACTGACCGCACATACCGCATAGGTAGATCATCTACATGAAGATGTTGAGGGGGACTGATCGCTCAGGCCCACATGCATCCTCTGCCTGTCCCACATCTTCTGTTTCATAATGCTCAAGGTAGCTTACTCGAGTTGAATTGCCCCTATCTCAAAACAGCTTTGACTTTGAGATTATTGTTCATCAATGTGCGTGCCGTTCTTGCCGGATTACCTGTAATCTGATTCGCTTTGCTATTATATCAATATCGGACCTCTAATCGGCTAGCGTCCTGATGTCTGGCAATAGGGAAAGTTAAGGTGTCCTTTTTGGGCGGTGCTTGACTTTCAACCCATCAGCATTCCGCCGATCTTAATGGCTGTTTTAAATATACATCATGTGAAGAATAGCTGTCCTAAGGAGATTGTTACACGTTTATTCTCTCTGTGCTAAACCTAGCACCTAAACACATCAAAATTTCCACCCCGTAGCTTTTGACCGAAGCAGAGCTAATCCGTTGATTATTCTGGCATCTCCAGCACATAGCGACCGGCAATCTTTCCTTGCTCTGTTGCATGTCAGTGAAAAGGCCATCAGATAAGTTTTAAAATGACGAACCCATAAGGTCGAAGATCTTTGGGAGATCTTTGAGCGGCGCCAGCTTAAACGGAGCTTTGATCAAGCCTCGGGCAAAGAAGTCAAGAGCTTCCACGCCGTCTTGTCGGTTTCCAACGTAGCTGCCCTTGATGCTGATCATACGGACCACGGTGTTGATAACTGGGGCCTTGAGGAACGCGTCTGGTGGCAATCCGATAGCTATAATTGTTCCACGGGAGCGAACATATTCGGTGGCCTGTTGGAAAGGCTTCTCAGAGACCGCCAACAGAATAACGGCATGAGCTCCAAGGCCGTCGGGGGTCGCCGCCTTCACGTCAGCTACTACATCCGTTGACTTCATGAAGTCAACGAATGTCTATTTTCGAATTAGCTTTAACGGAAGGTCATCTCGGGGGATAAGCTTTGGATCTTCATACCTCGGTACCAAGCTGCTCGCACATAGCCTTCTTTTCATCGCCTCCGTCAATTGCGACAACTCTAACACCCATAGCCTTTGCGTATTGTTGTGCAAGGGAACCAAGGCCGCCGCCTGCTCCAACAATAGCCACAGTCTGTCCAGGACGAACCCCTGACTCTTTCAACCCCTTATAAACAGTAATACCGGCGCATAGGACCGGCGCAGCGGCATCAAGCGGCACACCTTTAGGAATCTTCGAGGCATGAGTAGCCTTGCCAACGGCATACTGCTGGAAAGTACCATCCACAGTATACCCGGAGAGCTGCGCATGGGCACACAAGGGGTCGTCGGATTGCCTGCAAAATTCACATTCAGAGCAGGACCCATTGAGCCACTTAATGCCGGCGTGGTCACCGATCTCAAATCCCTTGACCAGGTCTCCCTTGGCCACGACCACTCCAGCGCCTTCATGTCCACCAACCAGGGGCATCTTGACTGGGATGGGCCAATGGCCCATCATTGCATGCAGATCGGTGTGGCACACGCCGGAGTAGCGAATTTTCACCATAATCTGGTCGGGGCCCGGCTTAGGAACAGGAATCTGCTTATAAACAAGCGGGCCTCCAATCTTTTCAGCCACCTGAGCCCATTGCATCTGAGGAATGGACATGTTGACGAGATGGTTCGGAGTATATATTTCTTTGAAAATTGAGTCGATAGAGAAAAAGAGTAATTACTGATGAATTGACGAGGCTTCAGTGTGCGTGGACTCGAGCTTTATATCTGTAGTGGATTTGGGGTAAGAGAAAAATGGCCGGGGCCCCTCACTTTTATTCGGACATTAGCTGCCATCAAGGCGAATCGGCCCGGACAACCGGAGCGAAAATGTATAGAGAGAAGACTGGAATATTTGGTCCAATGCGTCCGAGGCTGCGGATAATTCTCTCGCGAACTCAGCAGCACGCGCATAGGCGTGGCGGGGAAAGGTTTTGTGGGGAAAGTTTCGCGGGGGTGGCATACGTCCGCCGTAACATTCCCTCTATGCGGCTCCGCATGAGAATAGCTTTTGCGGTTTTCATTCCTGAAATGGCAAGTTTACACTGGATTTCACCTATCATCTCATTCCAGGATGACGCCAGAGGTTACCGATGCCACTTGTGAAGTTTTATTTGGATGACAAGCAAGCGGGCAAGCTATTGTATGGGGTCAATACTTTTGGACTCACGTATTACACAGCTTGATTACCTATGTCACAAGGCTTTGAATCTGAAGAAGCTATAGCTTATACTTATCAATTATGTCTATCTTTATTACCTAGGTATAAACCGACTACTATAAATCGAATACATAGATATTTCGACCAACTACACCATTTCCGCTCGGTCTCTCTATCGCCTTAGGATAGGACTGCACCTTTTCCCCCGCTCAATTTAGCGGGATGCCTAGGGCAGCTATTTCACTTGTATATAGAATCACTTTTTTTAGAGGCTACCTTCTCCGAGATAGTAGGTTGAGGTCGAAAATACGAGGGCGGCGACCGTAGTTTTCCTCTAGGTTTCGTTCGCGGGAAAGATTGAACCATTAATTATGGTCAACTTCATTTAGCCACATGTGCAGAGAAGGCCTATGTCGCTGCGTTTGAGAGTCCCAGAAAATTGGATATTCCCGTATGTCTACGAACACGGTTGAAGCTCTCTACCTTCAACGCCAAAGGTTATACTGCGTGGCTCGCATTTTCTAACTCCCGGTCTTTCCACTGCTTCAAGACTGCCAGGGTTATAACATTTTGGCTTCACAATCTTAACTATGTATGGATTGGTCTTCGGGCTCTCCGTCCATTTCGCAAGGAAGGAATGTACTTGACCAGCCACTATTAATAGCGAAGCCATAGCTTGATTCGCCGCCTTGGATCTCATTGCCCCCATGCTTATTACTCTCATTGACCCTTTGCGGCTTAAGCATTTCAACCCCCAATGGTTCTCTCGAATTGCCCCCTAGCATGTCTTCTGTGGTCTGACACGGCTTGTCTATATCATGTTGCCCAGGCTGGCTAGATAAAAGTAATATGTCCGACGATAGAGGATACTGTAGATCCGGGGGGGGATACAGGAAGCTATTGCTTTTCTTCCTGGATAATCCCATTGCGTCATGGTTCCCAAATTCTAGCGTCGGGCTTTCGTCGTAAAGCAGGGTGGGATCAATGAACTCTGGGAAGTTCTCTTCGGGGGGTTCTGCTCCATGGTCATGCGTAGGTGCCTCTGGAGTGGCTTCGTATTCGGCGTCCGCTCTTCTAAGCCAATATTAGGGCAATAATGGCAGACCATGTAATCAGGTAGCTCACCGATAATGTATAATATTTAAATTATTCCTTTCACTATGCTGCGGTATCCGCAAAGACGAAGGGTTGAGGTCTAAGTCCACCGTGATCGCCTTATGAGGCAAGCCGCAAAGATATTTAGGCGGCTTGCCATTCCTATCGACACATGCCAGTGGTATTCCTCGTCTAGTGCATTGCTCACATGGCCGCTTATTCCCTATCATGCCTTGTCAGTAGGTTATTCAGTAGGTTATTCCAGACGTAAAGCGCTAGAGACAACATATAGCCCTAATGAGAGTTGATAGCCATACCGTAGGTTTTTCGTGCTCGTTAGCAGTCCAGACTTCTGGCTATTTTTCGAGAGCGCGACATTTCAAATGCATCTATTGGACAATGATAGTGTTCCGCACGTTATATTATCCTTTAGCACTTCGTGGCTTCTATGGGTGAGCGAAGAGATAAGAGGCTTGGAAAATGCTCGCTTTCTCAGTTTCTCCTGGCAGTGCTTTGGGGGTTTAATATAATCTTGGAATGGTTCCACTGTCCAGGAGTAGACAGGCAGACCCTAGAAATCAAAGTTAAAACGTGCTCAAAGTCTATGCATTGCCAGAAGATACAAACTTTTGAACGGGTATGGAAAGATGCATATGATTAGAATCTAGCTTTTTCTACTGCATTTCTACCCTCTTTTACAGAGATCATGAGATCATGCCTATTCAAGTGCCAACTTCTTAGGTTGTGCCCCTAGCCTGGGAGGTAGGAGCACCAAAAATTACACCTTTCAAATTTACACCCATACGTCATTCTATTCCCGAAGATCAAGCTACCGGTGTTTTTCCGATGTGGACTTCCGAAAGCCCGATAGGTATTGCTCTCGGTCCGCATATCCATGTTGTCATCTATCGTAGTGTACGGAGTTCACTAACTACAATTAGCTACCACACTATAACAAAGTTTTGGAAGATCATCAACCCATAAATTGTGAGGTAATCATCTTATAACGCCTTGATCGCCATCATTCTCAGCTGTGCGGTTCCGCATGAAAATAAGATCCGCATAGCGAGGACCACACAGACCGCTACTTAAGTCTTGGCGGGCAATTATGGCCCCTCAACTATTTCGACATAAGGGCCTCACGATCTATATCATTATGCAGAATTAGATCAGTTTCTATTAATGTGTTTCCCTAAAGTGATGCCATGAGACTGCAGGACTCTATGACTACCGTCGAAGATGAAGGGTGGCAGGCCAAAAAAGGAAGAAGGCATTTCTAGCTGGCCGTCAGACGTATGTAAGGAAATGTAAAACCAATCAGCCATTCCATAGGCCCATTATTTGCTTGCACTAACTAGTCAATGACACGTAGTTGAGCTTTCCCCGCACTTTAGGCCCGATCCTCTTGTGGCTGACATGCACCTACTCTGTCCCCGCTTCCCCACAAAACACAGAGTTAAAAGCTACCAGCTTCGTCCTGGAATAACACTAAGCTTCCTTTTTTTCCGTATCAAGTTGCGCCCCAGGGAAACCATATGCTCAATAATCACATTAAAGGCAACCACCCCCTCTGTTGAATAACTTTGATATTCCGTTCTCAGGGCATCTCATCGTCCTATCACTTATAAAATTTAGGGTGCTCTTTTGCACTTAGATAGCGCCCCAAAGCCAGCCCACGGACAGCAAAATGGACAGTGACACCAGCCCTAATGACGGCACGAAGGCCTCTCTCCAAAACAGAGAGGGCTCAATGCAGGGTCTCGCTTCGGTCCCCACATCCGTGACCCTGTCAGCCGAGCAATTCGAGAGACTTTATTTGACTCCAATGACACGCCGCCAGACTGCCCTTGCCAAGCAAGTGGGAAATCCGACACCATTGTGAGTCTTTCTATTGGGTTCTCCGTGCCTTGTGTTGTCGATGTTTTGTCTAACAGCATAAAACAATCTCTAGGGCACTAGGAGGCTTCGTTATTACCACGACCCCGCTTTCATGCTGTTTGATGGCCTGGAGAGGAGCCAGCGGGAACGGGATTGCATTCACGTAAGTGACGGTCAGACCGCACCATGGTTTATGTTTATCTTATTGACGAGGAAAGTGGGCCTATCATCTTTCTTGGTGGCCTTTTGCTGCTCATCACGAGTATTCTTGAGTTCATACTGGGGAACACGTTTCCCTGCGTTGTGTTTGGTACTATTGGTAAGCCTTCCAACGCCGTGAGAGCCACCACCACACTTTGGTCTCACATTTGACGAATCGCGATAGGAGGTTTTTGGTTTGCATTTGCAGCTACAATGATTCCGTCTTTTAATGCAGCTGGTGAGTTCCTACACGATTACTCATCTCTCAGGGTGGTAGCATCGGTATTCTCACACATCTATAGCTCCATACTCCTCGTCAACCACCGATACAGCTGCCGGGCTTACCAGCGCCAGCTTCATGAATACTTACGGTACGTTCGAATCATTTATCATAACATGTAGTTAGCGGTTCTAACTGATAATACAAGCATTCCTCTTTGTAACCATGGCCGTTCTGATGCTGATCTTTATGATCTGTGCGACACGCACCAACGTTGTGTACACATTCATCTTCTTGTCGCTGCTCTTGGTATTCCTTCTCTTAACGGCAGCTTATTGGCAACTGGGTCAAGGTAATGTCACTGTCGGTAATCGATGTGTCAAGGTGAGCATCTTAGCGCTAGGCTTGAGTCAGAAAGATGCACTAGATTAAGGCTAACTTTACCTGTCTGGTGTTAGGGAGCTGGGGCTGCACTCTTTGTCGCTAGTTTGCTCGGGTTCTACCTATTGATTGTTCAGCTATTTGAGGCTTTGGGTTTCCCATTTCAACTGCCGGTTGGTGATTTAGGCACGCTTTGGAATCACGATCAGAACAAGTAAGTGTCACCTCGGAAGAGATATGCTGCTTCATTCTGACACTAGAAAAGGGGCGAGGGACGCGACGTTGAGGAAGCTTATACTTGAGTTTTGACGTCTATTATCTCTTGATTGTTGATCAAGTGGAGGTATTGTCCGGTGAGTTTTGCCGGCTTTGGTACTATACAAGCTTGCGTGACTCCATTTCCTCTTTGACGCGAACAAACCGCCTGGGAGACGTCAATTTTCGTCTGAAGAGCATCTATTGTACTCACTCCCCGAGAACGTCATTTTTATACACAATCGGGATCTACGTACCTCATATGCCTGCTGATACTTTGAACTGGGTGGACCTGATATCTAGAGCCTATTTCAAGTCCAAAATCAGCCAATGAAGCTCTACCAAGAGCAGATTGGGAAGCGAAATAATTTCCCTCCGATCAATCCATGTCATCATCGATATTGTTCTATTTTAGATCTTGCATCCTCGATTTTCTGGAGCCTCGATTCCTGTCTTTTTACATATTTACCTCGTGAGAACTAATGGTTCTCGGGACAGCGTATGAGGAGCCAGCAAATGCACATCCTAGCTTAACTTCAAGCATCTCCTCCAATTGAGGTCTAGCTGACGCAGCGATCGGTCCAACATACTATCACGGTTACATCTGTTCCAGCCAGGATCTCCGCAGTCCCCGTACCACTGATAGGGAGGCCCGCCATAGAGCGCAGGGACTAGCGGATGGCCGCGTAAAAGATTGACATCCACCTACGGATAGAGCTGTAGATATTCGAGCGACCCCTTATCAGAAAGGTAATAGATAGAGCCGGTCAACAATCAGCAGATCGACAACAACGCGTACAGAAGCTTTGAAGTTATCGATTGTGTGATATTTCGAGGTTTGGTGAGAGTCGAGACGATGATACCTATCGCCTGCCGTACCCGGGACAATGCGGGGCTGACAAACGCGGGGCGGTGAGGTTCTGCCCGTTATGGGGCTCACCGCTTCCGACAATTCTGATATGCTTAAGCCTCTCAACCTTTTTCTTCAGACATGCTGGCAGATATCAACAGCGATGGGCCCCTCGTTCGATCCCGTGATACTGACCAGCTTACGATATTGACTCCTTTAATGCAACAACTTGCGTTCACAAAGGATGTCGCCGGTGCCTGTTATGCTGCCAGGAATTTTAGAACCCTTGAACAGCCTGTACGATCCTAGAGGTCACACATAATCCAATGGATCTTTGGAATCGACTAGACGTCGATAACTCTCCGGTGGATATCCTGTCTCCCGATGTCGACAGCGTCATTCATCGACTCCAAGCATTCATCAGCTATCAGAGCGATGGAGTCGTCGACATCAGACCAAGCGCCAACCCAGACCGTCCCGTGCACCTGGGCAGGTGGGCTCAACGATGGACACTTGGAATCCCCTGCCACGTCACAGCGAACTGAAACCTTCCGTTTTATTAAACAATTGGATCGTTGATTCATTTGGCCATAACCTTCTCATTCATCTGTCCGTCTGAATGTATATAGACGGACATAATATGCAAGATTTGTTCTTATAATCGTCAAATCGATTTTATACATGTCACAGTCGATCAATGAGGATTATCCTCATTCTGGTCAAAGTGCTCTCTTGCCCAGGGGCTCCGAAGCCGAATAGCCTTGCCCTTGTAAAAAAAGATAAACGGGATGGGCACCAGTAAAATGGAAATGAATGCGAGGAGACTGGAAGCCCATTCGTAATCCAACTTCTGGTACATCTGAGTGGCGAACAGAGGGAAACCAGCGCCGACCAAATTGCGTACCAAAATGACACCCGCAAGGGCCGAAGCTGAGTAGGTCTGATAACTGTCGACCACATAGTTGAGGATGCTCAGAATCACGATGTAAATGCCTGCACCGAAGAAGGACGAGGCAATAATCGGAACAATCCAGTGAACCGATCGGTAACTGGTCCATCCAAACCAGAAGAGGCTGATGGGAAGGAGGAGTGCACCGCCTCGTGCCATCCACATTCGTGCCTCGGGGACACCTTTGCCATCATTCTCAGCGACGCGCCGAAGATAGTACCGTTCTTGAAGTGGATACAGGCAGAAAGCAATGACAGGACCGATCGCCATGCCGAGGAATGCAAGACCTTGTTGGCCGCCGTTGAAGGGATGCCCCTTTGGTGGGCCAAAGACGAGAGGGATCGCCTCGTTGAACAGGTAAACCAGTCCGTAGATAAACCCATTGTAGATGGCGGAGAAAAGGGTGATAGGCTCCGAAAACAAGAAACGAAAGGGCCGTGTGAGGGTAATAGCGAACAACTCGTGCAGGCCTTTTCGGTGAGCAGTGTGGAGATCAACGGTGGATTCTGCCGACCGTAGATTCTCCTTTGCCATCTGCTTGCGCGCCCGGTTGGCTTTCTTCTGCAGCACGGCCGTATGCCGGGTTTCGGGAACTGTAATGACTAGGAGGATCCAAACACCGCCTGAAATAGCCATGAGAACCCAAAAGATCATTCGCCATCCACAGTTCAGGCCAATATAACCCGTGACGACCAGGGCCATGGGGGGTCCGAATGTGCTGCTCAATCCATAAACAGCCATCGGACCTCCACTCTCATTTCTTTCCCATAGATCACTTATACTACCTCCAGTGTTGGTCAATGGGGCACCTCCGGCGCATCCCGCGATGAATCTACAGACCAAGATGGTGCCGATATTGGGTGCAAGTGCAAGGGGAAGCTGGAAGATGAACAGAATGAACCACGACACCACGTATACCGGCTGACGCCCAAAATATTCCGATAGCGGAGCGAGAAGGACTGGGCCGATAGCGTAACCCAGGATATAAAGCGACAGGCACAACGTGGTGACCTCAGCGGAAACTCCAAACTCTTCTTGTATTCCAGTCGCCCCCGATGAGATACCTCCTGCACACCACGTTCTGGAATGTTTGATGTCGTTAGGACACGGTCAATGGAGGAGGGCGGGGGAAGTGATTTTCGACGTACGTGAAGACATTGAGCATACTCACGAGACAAGTGATGTACCACTTTCTCCACTTGGGCCAGTTTCGTGGATTATCTCGGTCATTGGGACTGTAGGTAATGACGATTGGGAGGGCGTCATTTGGACTGCTTCGAGCTTTCGCGAGGGCCTGCTCTTCAGATAACATCAAGCTTGACGATTCACGGAGCGAGTCGGTGACCTTTTCCACGTCGTGCGTAGGGGTCTGCAATTCTGCGGGGGCCGCCATGACTCCTCCGTCCTTCAGGTGGTATATGAAGGGGGTGAGTTGAGGGAGAAAGAAAATGAGATTAGTGAACAAGCGGAGTATCCCATCGGAGAAACCTTCTGCATAATAATTCCCCCGTGACCGGACTCGTTGCCACCCCACGGTACATATCGGCAGGTCGGGTCTGCCGAGAAAAAGAAGCAAGACGGCGCAATGCTTGGTTGCGGCTCCGTGGCTCCACTCTCCAATTCCACCTTCGGTGAACGGTGAAGAGTGAAAAAGTGAAAAGTGTAGACATGACTAATGTTTACGAGCTTCTGTGTGTCATTCTAAACAATAATCGAAGAATGGACTTCTCTTCTCGATCTCGTCGCGCTGTTTAGGTCACAGAATGATCATGATCATGTGATCCACCGAGACTGGGGAAAATTCTGATCTCCATATTTACGCGTCTGGGGTCTCGGGATTTCTCCATTTCAACCCCATGATTCACCCGTACTCTCGAGACCATCCACTCGACCTAGGTTTTCCCCTGGATTTCTTCTTTACCAACTTCATGAATCCCTTAGCTATAGCCCAGTTTCGTACCAATATGTAAGGACAACATGGCCCCGGATATGACTCTGTCAAGGCATAGTGCAGGAGCCCGTGGGAATTGGAAATAGCAGAGGATGCAAGATGGCACTGCTTTGGACGAATAATTCCCGTAGTTGATTTTCCAGGTCTATATACTCGGTCTACCCGGGAATCGATTCTTTCGATATGTACATGCTTCGTATGTGCTTGTTCAGAGCAGGCCACGGGCAAATTGGCAGGGAACTGAGATCTCAACTCCGAGCTTCTTCGCCGCTGTAAATACCCACTCGGGCTCCCGAAGGAATTGCCGGGCCATCAGAACGGCGTCGGCCTTGGGCTCCTTCCCTGACAGCATTATCTCCGCCGCGTGTGCTTCGTCCGCACCTTGGACAATATCACGGGCTGCCTCAGCCTGGGTGATAAGACCGACGGCACCCACCAGAGTTTCCTGACCGGCGGCACGAATTTCCTTGCGAATTTGACCCGCCAGGTCAATTTGGTAGTTTGTGTGTGGCTGGAACTTTTGATCCCTGTGATTGCCTCCGGAACTCACGTCCAGCAAGTCTACACCGAACTCCGGAAGCAATTTGGCCAGTTGGATCGACGCAGCCAGGTCCCAGCTGCCCTTGTCTGCCGCCACCGGTTGATCTTCCAGCCACTCCGTGGCACTGATCCGAAGAAACAGGGGCATTCCAGATGGTATGGCAGCCCGGATGGCAGCACAAACCTCGCGCACAATGCGAGTGCGGTTCTCAAAGCTGCCGCCATATTTATCGGTGCGGTGGTTAGTGACCGGACTTAGGAACTGATTCAGCAGATAGCCATGTGCCGCGTGTACCTCAATCAAATCCACGCCCGCCTCCACAGCTAGCTTGGCACTTCGTGCAAAAGCACGCACCACCTCCTCCACTTCCTGCGTACTAAGCTCCCGATGGGTCCAGTACTTGACATCGCCAGGGGCCCATATCTGCTCCTTGCCGCCGGTGGGACCGACAACGTGGGATGGCCAGCCACCGACACTTTCATCCGCCTTGATGCTGCTTCTATTTCCCTCCGACGACAACCACGGGGCCACAACGCTGGCTTTCCGCCCAGCATGGGAAAGCTGGATCCCAATCTTGGCTCCCTGGCTGTGAGCGAAATTGATCATACGACGTAGACCTTTGAACTGCTCGGAGTCGGTGCCTTCCTGCCAGAGTCCGGAGTCGTTTGGAGAGATTCGTCCATTCGGCTGGACCGCCGTCGCCTCGATGATGGCCAGGCCGACGCCCTTCGAGGCGAGATGCCCAAGATGGGCGATGTGGAAATCCGTCAGGGCGCCTACCGCAGGAGAGGTGGGATCCGACTCGGCGGAGTACATGCACATGGGGGCCGCCATGATGTGATTTTTCATGGTCAGATCGCGTATTTGCAGCGGACGAAACAACGTTGGTGTATTGGGATCCTGGGGTTTCAGCGCAGCGCCTCCATTGTTTTGGGGCGTGAAGTATGGCAGGCCTTCAGCCTTCAAGACGCGCGGTGAACGAAATCCCGTCGATGCCATGATGCTAGTAAACCCAATGGCGATGTAAGCAGAATTAAAGAAGAACGCCCTTACTCTAGAAGCCTTTTGGATTAATTTTGGTTCTAATTCTCGCAAGATCGTGGAAATCTGCTCGATTCCTCGGCTGACAAATTCCGCTTTCTCCGCGCCGAAGTCGCTCTGCTCATTTCGCCCGAGTGAAAAGGTACGCGTGCCGAAACCCGAGATCATAGTTACTTCATTGTTGACATGGACGGAAATCGTGACGAGGTTCTCTTCACATAATCTCAACCTGTCCACGACTCGTCTCATGGTCTCATTATTCATAGCCGCTCCAAAAGCCTAATCTTGTCTCATAAGGCGAATCTCGTGCCAGATACATCCCGAGCACTAGAAAATGCGTTCATCCCGCCGATAGGGGCTTTACGCTCTGTTCTCTGCCGGGTCTCCGGCTCAACTCGGTCTCTATCGGTATAGAGTGTAGATGCACCGGGAAAGTTGGGACGGGTAACCTAGTACTGGCGAGTCACGGTAGGCGAAGCAACGAGAGCAAAATGCTGAGATATATATGGCATCACGTGGACTGGGACTCCCCGGTCCAAACAGCCGACGAACTACCTATCCCATGGATACACAAGATATGGATTGTACAACCCTGGAATTCGTTTAGCGTCCCGAGGTCCTACCTAGGTATCTCCCGTATCCACCGTATCCACCACCAATAGAACCACCTAATTCTCCGCTGTACCCATAACGTGGCGAGGGAAAGACGTGCAAATGCTCATGATGATCTTGGATATATAGGTTGCGGGCCGAAATCGTTGGACGTTGCTAGTGGAGCCTCAGAAGGTCCACAGCTGTAATGTAGTTCGTATTCTTTTACCCGCGATGATCGATATGTTAATTCTATATTCCAAGACGCGGGGTCCCTGTATATCCGTTCCAAGGGTCATCTCCCAAGGTTCCCGGATGGGTACGGCTATGTCATCTCTCTTGTTGAGAGAGATAAGAATACAGATAACGCCCGAGACCCAAAATAGCTGGGCTACAATGGTTGGAAGATACGGCAGTTGATAGTCGCGGTCGCTCAACGGAAAAAGGTCTTAGAAAGATACGGCCAAGGATGTCTTTTGAAGGTTTCATTTATGCCAACTCGGGTTCATCGCGATTCGGGTAGTTACATGAAGGACTTTCAGGTTGGAAAATATAATCTGGAATCTCCGATTTCCGACTTAGTAGAGATACTGGAAGTCCAAAGCACCATCACCCGAACGAACGCGTCGGGTATCTTCTTTCTCTCCGTTGAGAATTTGGGCCTTGATCTTGTTCTCACGCCGCAAGTACAGCCCTAGTCCGGTGATCACGAGCTGTGCCACCACTAGCGCACCTAGGGAAAAAGCATTGCCCAACACATAAGGGGATTGGCGATAAATCTGACCTGCCACGATACCGGCACAGTTGCCTATCGTCTGCTGCAGGCCAATCTCTAGGGCCCGTCGGTATTGCGGGGCAATGTTCACATTTATCCACGCAACATTGAGGCCGGGACCGGTGTAGGTGGTGATTCCAATCAGGAAAGTCGCAAAGTACTTGACGGCAGTATTGTCAACGACTAGCAGCAGGATGTAGCCAATTACCCCAAATATGTTAGCGGCAAAGATGAACTGAAGGTCTGTTAGTTCTTATGGCCCCAACGAACATTGTAAAAGCTTCTCACGCACCGATGCAAATTTAGAATATCGGTCCGAGCAAAAGGCCACCGCAATGAAAATGATCGCAGCCCAAATATAGACCGGAACGGTCAGGACATTGCTCATCAGGGAGTTGTACCCCATTCCCTTCAGAATAGTGGGCAAAAATGTACTAAATCCATAGAGAAGAATATCCTGGCAGAACTGGATGACCCCAGAGAAAAGGAGCTTGGGGTCTCTCACGGCAATGCGCATTTCTTCCCAGCTAAACTTGTCACTGCCCATGTACTTGCGCCGTTGCTCGCTTCGGACTTGCATCATCCATTTGTCTTCCTCTGTGAGGAAGTAGGCATCCGCTGGATTGTTTGGTAGTCCGAACCAAATCAAAATGGCGCAGATTGCACTGAACAATCCCTCGATGATATACACCCATCTTCGACATGGTTAGCCGATCGCATCGTGTCAGGGAACTCGGACACGTACCTCCAGCCTGCTTTGCCACCAATGCCGTCCATCTGCAGCAGTCCATATGCCAAAAGACCACCCACAGCCCCCGAGATAGCAGCACAGCTCATCAAATAGGACACACGCTTCGCCTGCTCCTCACGGCGATAGACCATGGTGAGATACAGGTTCAAGCAAGGAAAAAGCCCTGCTTCACAAGCACCCAAAATGAGCCGAGTGGCATACAGCGAACCCACCGATTGGATGAAGCCTGTGAAGATCGTGGTCAGGGACCAGACAATACAGAGTCCGGTCAGAATGTTTCGCGGTGTCAATTTCTTCATGAGCACAGCCCACGGTGCTTCGAATAAAACGTAGGTCACATAGAAGATAGATACTGCGGTTGAAAACTGGCTGTCGGAGGCATTGATATCTTCAGGCATGTGGGCTACCTTGACATTTCCTATACTCTCGGTAAGTTTTCACTCTAACTCAGTAGCTTGCTCTCGTTCGTACCAATATTTGATCGATCCAAAAAGCAGGATAGGTAGGTGAGCATGATGATAGGCACGAAGGCAAGGTCCAATTTCACCAGGAGCTTTTTCTCCTTTTTAGGGTCAAGTACGACATCCAAAGCTTCCCTAGCAGAAACATCATCTGATATCTCATGGTCCACTTCTTTCTGAACAGACGGCCTCTGTTCTAAGGCCACGCCGGCCTCGTTGTTGTTGGCGGCCATGATGTCGGAACGAATGAGAGGATGTATGGACGCAGTATTCTTCGGTCGACTATAAGACCAAAGAAAAGGTCGGCAATCTGTTGCACCGTTTAAGGGATATCAAGCGGAGCCATCGTTCTGCGAGATAATGGAGAGCGGGTCCATGACTATCTCCAGCCATCCAAACCCCCTGGATAACTAGTTCGCATTGGCTCCGCTAATGGGGCATCGGGCCGATGGCCACTGATAAGATGGCAAGTCACTCATCAGAATTGCCACTCTTGTGTGTCAAACCTCTCCGCTTATCATGTGGATCCCTTCTATGTAAGGCAAGCCACGTTAATTTTCCGGTTAAAAGGATATTTGATTGGTGTCGATAGATGTGGAGAGACCCCAACCTTCCCCAGACAGTCGGCAAGTGGATCCCGACGTGAGGCATCTTCACGTTGGGGAAGTCGTGGATTCTGTATAACCGAGGTTTTTCCTTGGGATTCTTAAGATTCTGGAAGTTGTAGATTTACAGAGATCAGCAACGGCCTCCCTCATAGTATATCATGGGCAGCATCGACTCATACCAGGCACGCGTACTGTGTCGCCAGAACAGTCTGACCAACACAGCTGGCATCGCCCCAGGCTATCTCCAAGCCAATCTGTTGGTGTTGCCCGCCAAATATGCTCGGGACTTTCATGATCTTTGTCTGCGCAACCCAGTATCGTGTCCTTTGCTAGGAATATCTACTAGTCCCGGTGACCCACACACGGTCAAACCTGCAGGATGTATTCGGTCTGCGGATTTCGACCTAAGGACCGATTTCCCCAAGTACCGAGTATACAAAAAGGGCAAATATCTTGACAGTCGCCGTGACCTCCTCGACTTATGGACCTCTGACCATGTGGGCTTCCTCATCGGGTGCTCATTCTCCTTCGAAGATGCTTTGACGGCCGCAGGTCTCCAACCACGCCATCAAAAGACAGGCTCGATCGTCGCAATGTATCGATCAAACATTCCGCTTCTTCCAACAGGCATCTTTACAGGGGCCCATTGCATTGTCTCCATGCGACCATACAAGCCAGATCAAATTGAACTCGTGCGGGAGGTGACACGACCGTATCTCTCCACGCACGGCGAGCCGGTCGCGTGGGGATGGAACGGTGCCAAACAGCTTGGAATTGTTAATATTGGCCAGCCCGACTTCGGAGAGCCGCAGCTCTTTGAGGAGGGTGAAGTCCCCGTCTTTTGGGTAAGTTGAATCCCGGTGCCTCGTGTTGGTCGGCACTAATATTCGTACAGGCATGCGGCGTCACGCCTCAGATGGCGGTCGAATCGGCAGGTCATCTCATCGATGGGCTTGTATTTGCACATGAACCTGGTCATATGCTGGTGACGGACTGGACAACTCAGGATCTGCAGAAGTTGCGACCGAGCAATATATAAAAGGGTTTCAATTCACACTATTCTAATTGACGGACTGTCCGTTGAAATTCTACATACAGTCCTTTATCACGCCGGGGCACTCGACGACTCTCCTCCGTAGTCCGACATATCGCACACCGGGCCCATCCTGGTCTTCCAAATTCCCAACTACTTCAAACCATGCCATTAGCTCCTATGTTGTCTGGGCTTCGTCCAATTGAAGATGCTTTTGCCGGGACCGAGAATCCTCATCTCATTACTGCTAGGCTGTGCTTCCGGTCGCAATATACAGTGGAAGATTGGCTTTCCGGATATTGGCAGCATAACCACTCCTTCGTCCGGCACGAGAGGCAAAAGACTTCCAGGTGCCATCGACATGTAGATGAACTGAGCTCACACGAGTGCCAGACTTGCTTTGCAACCCAACCGTTATAACCTCTTTCGGGTCGTCCTTGTCCTTCGAGGACATATGCGCTATGGCGCCACCAAGCAAGGGGTCTAGAAGTACTTAAGTTGGAGATTATACGTCTGAGGTTGCAACGTACTGGATGTCTACAGAAATGATACGTGGGTCCTAAAAGAGTTAGTACAACAAGATGCTGCTCTAGCACCAATAGGTCAACTCATAGCTCCCTCTATCGCATTGCACATTGCTTCTGCCGAATTTCGACACCGATAGACGTCGGTGCCATTTCTGGCGACAATCTCGTCGAGGGGAGAGCCAACGAATTGGATCAAGGTCCTAGCTGTAGACTGGAGCCTGGTAAAGTTGCAGCTCATAGTAGAAACCCAGTATCTTCAAGGAAGTAGCATAAAATTAAGGCCACATTAGAACTTCGGGCTAGGCGCCTCGTGCATGGAGCGTTCAACGCTTTGGACAATCTGTGTTCATTCGATCTTCCAAAACAGCCTAGTCTCCGAAATAGGCCTAGTAATATTCTATACTGCCGGCATAACTACCTAACTAGGACTTTCACACTTTCTAATATTATGGCCATATCCCCCGCACTAAGAGTATCTTCCTGGAGGTCTCTGCTTATTTGGAACCACTAACACCATACCCCTGAGCTATCAGGTCGCGTAAAATACTTTGACCTGATGTGCCACCCACCCGCCTTAGGCGCTCCCCCACCCGAGTTCCGGACCTCAGTTCGGTCTTCCGCGATGAGTCAGAGAAATGGAAGGAAAGCCTTAATTCCAGATATTACTCTCGAGAGCTTGGCCGAGAAGCTGGAAGGGGAAGACAACGAAGATGTTTTGTGGTGGCTCCGGATGGCCTTGCAGTGGAACCCGGAGGACCGCCGACGGCTTTGGAACTCTTATGCGACGAGTGGCTGATGAAAGGGCTAGGGGAATAAGCAAATAGTGTCGAGCGGAAGGAACCTGTCAGTTATATGATTCTGAACAACTTTGCCTCCGTGGAATAGGGAAATCGGCACCCCACCAGGTGATCCAAGATAGGCAGAATATCGGCAACAAGAACACACAACTCCTAATGTGTCATACTCAGTCGGCTCTTGGGTTATCTCGGTACGCGAAAGCACAAAGAGAGTCCCAAAGGCCCTTAGACCTTGTCCGGGCGGCAGAAGGTTCTGATCATCAGCTTTCACAGCTTCCATTCATTCAATTCGCTCTACCTTCATAAAGATGCATGTCATCAAAAAGCTTGTAGAAAAATTCACAGATCCTTGGTGCGTTCTTCACTTTCAGCAATCCACTGCTCCAGCTTCTTCGGATCGCGCGCGACAAAGCCGACCTTGAACGGCTTAGGCTCCGTGGTCAGGGCTGTCGGGATGGCGTTACACTCGATCGCATCCAGGATAGGGCGATCACTGGTTTCCTTCGCCGGCTGTATTTTGAACGCAGTAATTAAACGTAGAAAGGCCGTAAAAAGCTCGCGATTCGCCAGATGGGAGCCGGCACACATGCGGGAGCCTGCGCCGTAGCCATAGTGGGGAGTGCCCGATGCATCTGCGAGGTTGAGGTAGCGCTCGGGAATAAACTTGGTGGCATCTTTGAAGTGATCCTCGTCATAGTCGGCAGCCCAGGCGTTCTAGACGGAGTTAGCACGGTCTCTGCGACTCGAAGGCGATTATAGATCGCACCATGAAAAAGGTTGTCCCGGCGGGGATCGTAGCTCCATTCCATTGGATATCCTTGGTGCTCTTGCGAGGCAGGCAGATGGGAATGACAGTCCAGAATCGCAGGACCTCCTTGACAAGAGCAGTTACGTAGGGCACCTTCTCCTCCACCAAGCATTTCTCCCAGGCGTCACCGTCGGGATAGACCTTCATGATCTCCTCGTAGGCCTTCTTCTGAATTCGTTGACCATCTTCCGAGGCCAGATAAGCAACGCCCATGATCAGATTACCGGGAACGGTGTCCAGACCGGCCGACACCATAGTTAAACAGATTGACTTCACCTCGGCTGTGATGCTGATCAGTGTGTTTTCTTTCTTCCCTTTTTGCCTTGACGTAGCTTTGGTGGTAAAGACTTACCATCATTGAGCTTAGCCTCGGGGTCCCTGAGAATGTTTCCCGTGATGCAGGGCGTGTCCGTGCCTTTTGCGATGCGGTCTTTCAACATGTCCAGGAGAAAAGTCAGGTACTTATCACGACGAGCACGGAACTCCTCGGCCTCGTTGTTAATTTTGGGCAGGATGCGCAGCAGAGGAATGTAATCTTGCCAATTGTTGGACGTGCTGCGGAAGTTGGATACGCCACGCTCAACGTCGCAGATTTCCTTCAGCAGCTGGTCATCAACATTGCCTTCAATGCGGAAACCGTAGTTGAGAGTCAGGCTGGTATTCAGCGCAAACCGTTGGAAGTATGCAGTCGGATTCACGTCCACCGTACCGTTCTGGCTATCGCGGTAGAGTTCCTTGATGCTGGTGTTGGCCTCAAGGTCGATGATGGGCATATAAGACTGTGTCGCTGGTCGGTTCAAGGCCGTGGCCGCAGCCTTGCGACGTCGCTTACAGGATTCATCCCAAGGCGAAGTACCGATGGTGAATCCCTGGGAGGTGGAGACGACGCTGTGGAAAGTATGGAAGGTCGGTCGCGAAATGAGGGCCGACTGATCCTTAATCCACAGTTGACGCACCGAGTCGAAGGTGTTGGCAAACACAATGCGCTACCCAGCCCCCAGAGTTAATTGACGCCCATTTTGTCCTGTTGGAAGCCTCTTTACCTTGATTCCCATGCGCACCTGGAAGACGGGGCCGTATTTCTTCGCCCACTTTCCCGTTACCACCGCGTGTTGATTGCCCAGCTGCAATAAGTTACCGAAGAGGGGCACACCGGGGATTTCGGGTAAACCCTTGATCTTGGGTACATCAGTGCGGTTGAAGTAGCGAATAAGGAAGTAGACGACCGTGATCACGGTGATGGCAAGCATTTGGAGCGACATGGTTATAATTCAGGACAAAAACAGCCTGGAAAGGCAAAGTCTTGAGTTAAATATCAGTGTTCTACTGAACGGCGCTTTTCCGAGAAATCATCAAGCGGTTATTGACATGCACCCCTCTCTCATTTGAGCCAGTCATATTTGACTAAGTAATTCCGGGGTCGATGACCCACTGAACTCCACCGCGGAACTCGGAGACACCTGTGAACCCCAGGTTTTGACTGTTCCGCAGGGTGGAGATGGGTTCCACTGCACCTGGGCGTTAACCACCAAGTACCCGATCACGACAGCGATGAAACAGAGACCGATCTGCAACGCATCGAACCCCCACTGCTCAGATACCAGGGTGAAGGTTTCGATACAGATGAAGATCAACGCATCTGAGAAACCAGAGAGCAACGAAAGAAACAGCACGATGGGTTCACGAAGAAACATCTCAGATGGTCGACGCCACACGGCCAGCACCTCGCTGCCGCTCAGACGCGGCTTCTTAAGCTCATTCGGGCCGTAAATATTCGGGTCCTCGCCCGTCTTACGGCGCCGCTTGGCCTCTCCATCAATCAGAATCGTCGTTCGTGTCTCGGAAACGAGAAAAAAAGTGCATCAGCTGAGTGACTCCGCCAAAGATCAGCTGGACCCAAAAGTTCCAGTGCCAACTCAGCCACTGTTGAATCATGCCTCCAAAGACTGGACCGACGGTTGTACCACCGACGGATGACAGAACCACGTAGGCAACGGCGAACCCTTGGTCATCGGGCTCCCACATGTCGGCGGTCATTTCCAGAGCCACCGATCCACCGGCGGAACTCAAACCTCTAGAGCGCGACAAACTACGATGGTCCCAAAATTGGGAGCCAGCGCACAGGGAATTTGCCAGATATTGACGAGGAAGAGACTTAGCTGCATGATCGGCCAGCGACCAAACTCCTTACTCTAAAGTTCACAGCCAAAGGCGTAGCACACCAGGAAGATCATCTGGCCGACTCGCGCCGCCTGCTCGCTGATATGGAAATGTTCCGACGGCGGCGTGACCGCATTCGGGTACACGCTACTGTTGAAGTTCATGGACATCTGAACGGTGAAGATGACGGTAAGGATCATCCATCGCTTGTACCACGGGAAGCTGAAGCCGAGCTTGTCGTAGCAGTCGTCCTCGGTCTATTCACGCTTACCGTCCGACCGCACCTTTTCGGTGGGCCCAGAAGTACTGCTGTCGCTGTGCAGGTCAGTGGCATTTTTAGCCTGGGCATGTGCAGGCTGGCGATGGGGAGTGAGGTCGGATTTGCCAGTGAATGGCATCTCCTTCTCCATCCCTGGGGAAGCAATCCTCTCTCCAGACGCCATGGTCCACCCGGGGAGGGATTGCTGGCGATGTACGTCCAGATACTTGAATGGGAATTGGAGGATATCAACACAGAATATAAAAGTATAATGCAGTGGATATGCCAAGTCTAGGCTCTGAAGGGCTATGAGGAAGTGGGGATGCTCCCACTTTCGGAAACCGAAGGGAATATGTAGTCGAGACACAGTGGGAAGAGACAGCAGGAACCGATTGCTAGTAGTTTTGTGCTCCTAGCCCCGTTCACTTGACAGCCCCTGGCATCGCACGTCGTATTGGCTTCTCCGCTTCCCCTTTTTCTATCCCACTTTTTCCCTGCTTAGCGGCGTCTGCTTTTGTTCTCCCTTTGCATTCCATACTCTCCGCGTCGTATTGTATGTAGCGACGTGATCTCTGGTCCCAGTCGATAGCCGAAAACGCGCGCTATCTGTACTGGCCCACATACTGTACGACATCATCGTGAGGGCGAGGGTGGAATGTCATTGGCGGTTGCTAGCAGAGGCTCGAATCGGGGAAGCGTCTACCGGGTTTCTCGACATGGAAATTCCGTCCAGTGTTCGGGTTTATTGTGCTCCGCCTGTGATGTCAGAATTGGACGGTAAAACAGGTTGACTCTGGGGATCAACGCTCAGGTTCGGATTTCCCCAGGATTTGGTCTGTTTGCGACACACCTGGTCTGGTCCATCATCGCTTGTAATCAGACCGCCCTGACGAGGAACCGCTCATATGTATCTCATTCAAACACAAGGCGGTTACCGAAAAGGTGAAATCTGCTTTTGAGCAGTGGGTGCCGCCATCAAGTCTGACCGGTTGATCTTGTTCAGACCAATGACCTTAGGCTCCGCGATCCCTCGTCGGCGCTTCCAAATGGGTTCCGTGTTGGTCACGTAGCCATCACGATATAGATCGCAGTAAAACGCCGTTGCCTGCTCTCCAGGTCCCCGCAGGATGTCGTACGTACTGGCTTTGGTCGGCGCAGCATCGCGCTCGCGGGCTCAATGGCCTACTGGATCCAGGGCCCGAGTACGAGTCCGCTATCGGGCTGAGTTGTAGGGAAGTTTGAAAGGGAAGAGAGATTCAAAGTGGACCTCGGTCCCTATGTGTACAGTAGGTACTAACCTAGAATCGATCACAGCGCTAGACTGAAAAGGTTAGGTACCTGAGACCAGAAGTAGTTAACTAACTACCTACTCTCCTCGATCGGTTTCCCGCCCAATCATCCCAATTATTTCAAGGTCTAAAATTATTTAGACTGGGAGAACCCAACATGCTTCTCCGAATTGTCATCCCCACTAGGTTACAGTACCTAGATATACCTACTATACCTATCTCTACTTATCTACGTACTTTATTGAGACCCCCAGGCTTGAATACTATTCTTACCTTTCTTAGGAAACCTTGAAAGGTTTCAAAGATTCTCGTGGAACTTCCAAAGGTCACTGGTAGCCTGAGGAATCGGGCACCACATTTCAACGCAATCACCTGAACATTCAGAACAGAATTCTCTTTACAAGTATCTGGACATCGCAGCATCGAGTATCTGGCATCCCCGAGAGCACCTGGGTATTGCCATATCTAGGCATCTAGATACGCGCCATGTCCTCTCAACCCTTTCTCCCTTTATCGTCACCGATATCACCTAAGCTTCTGCCGCGCCGCCCAAGTTTGGATCGCGAACGCGAGATCCTATCGACCAGAGGTCAGCAGCGTATCCTGACTTTCGTCCCTAGCCGCACATCTTCCGCGGCATTGCATGATTTGGATGAGGGAATAACCTCTCCGCCAACTTTCCTCCAACGTGGGTCTCTGTTGATTGGGCATAGCAATCCCCGCTATGAATGGTGCGTGGCATGACTGCCCCATGTCGACCCCCAACACCCCAGCTGATCCAAGTATAGGCAACGCTATTATCGACCACCGGAGTCGTTGAAAGGTCTCCGCAAACCCATGTCTGTAATCCGGCGCTTATCCCAGGATGGAATCTCCTCTCTAACCCTTACCTTCCTACAGACGACAGTACTACGAGCGCAACAACTCGTTGATCTCCCAATATCTCTATATCGATCGCCTCTTGGACTCGTCGCTGCCACATAATCTCATCGAGGACTATAATGAATGCGCCCACTTTGATGCATACGGCAACCGTATCCATCAATCTCCTCCAGACAGCCCACCGGAGTCAGACCAACCCGATTCCAAGGCAGCCCGGATCAAGCGCACCCCGCACAATCTCTATCGGATTCCAGATGAAACATCACCGTTGCTCCCATCCGCCGATGATCTGGCTGCCAGTCATCCCATGCCCGATTTCGAATCGCATAGGGAAATGTCTCCCGAGAAGGAGGAACGTCTAATCAGCCTGGCCATCCGCATCAACTTCGTCGCCAATGTCGCGCTCCTAGGATCCAAGATAGCGATTATGGTGCTAACCAACTCCATGTCAATGCTGGCCGGCCTGGTCGACGGTGTACTGGATTTCCTTAGCACAGTCATTGTCTGGGTCACAACAGTCATGATCCGCCGGCAAGACCGCAATCGCTATCCCATCAGTCGCCGACGTTTGGAGTCGTTGAGCGTCTTGATCTTTTCGGTCATTATGGTCACTTCGTTTTTCCAGGTGGCCTTGACCTCCTTCAACAGAATGACTGCCGACGATCATACCCTGGTCGAGCTCTCGCTGCCCTCCGTATGTCTCATGGCAGGCACTGTCCTGGTCAAGCTGCTCTGCTGGTTGTGGTGCCGCCTCATTCCTAGTCCTAGCGTCCAGGTGCTGGCTCAGGACGCGATGACGGACGTCGTCTTCAACACATTTAGTATCATCTTTCCACTCAGTATGTATTACCCCTGGGTTCTATTACCGCAAAGAACACCTGTATGCTGACAACCAATGACCGCAGTCGGGGCGTTCGCTCGTTTGTGGTACCTTGACCCTCTCGGCGGGTTGTTCCTCTCGGTGTACATCATGTGGAACTGGGGTTCGACTGCAGGCGAGTATATTCGTCGATTGACGGGAGCGGCGGCATCGCCGACGGACCATAACGTATTGCTCTACATGACAATGCGCTTCTCCCACGTCATTCGGAAAATCCAGGACCTCAAGGCCTACTATGCAGGGGACAAACTCAACGTCGAAGTCGACGTGGTTGTCGGCGAGCACACTAGTCTACGCGACGCCCACGACGTCGGGGAGAGTTTGCAGTACATCCTCGAGAGCGTGCCCACCGTAGACCGTGCCTTTGTGCATCTGGATTATTATGAGTGGAATCTTCCGAGTCACATGAATCAGATGGACCGTTAGTGTTTTGTGTAGCATGGTCTGCGACACTCGGGTGGGATCTACTACTGTATACTACTACCATCTACTAGCATCGCGGAAGTATATCAAACATGGCATGCATTCAAGTCATTCATCTAATTGTACATTAAAAAAAACACCCATAACCCTATCCAGCAGATATGCTAAGAATCACAGACCAAATGGAGAAAGAACATCCGGGCTTAATATACAGCGAACGTTTCCCAGAACTACGTCAAAGATCCACCTCTACCGCATTTTACACTATCCAATCACAAGCAATTTTCAGGGCTTAACGAGGCGGTTGCGATGGTGGATGCAACGGTCCTGGTAGTCCGCCGTGTGCTGATCCTTGGCTGTAGACACGATGATGCCTCGGCGTGGAGGCAGGTTCGCCCAGCGAGCCTGACCCCGACGGCCGTGGAAGGGGCGGTATCGGGCCTGATGTCACCGACGGGGGCGGTGCATAGCCCATTCCGCTGCCAGGCGGATGCATGGCAGCTGGTGGGGTGTACGAGCGCCCAAGAGTTGCCAGAGACGGCATTGATCGGCCACCCTGGGCCTGAGGTGGAGGAGTGCTATGTCGATACTGGGGAGGCCCGCCAGCCAGGCCGACGGGGGTCGAGCGGTGCGACTGGTGTGATCCGTTGACCAAGGTCTGCACATGTTGCTGATAGCTCTGATTGTGCGCCTGTGCTGAAGCGGGAGTGGATGGTGCTGCCGAAGCGTACGACGACTGTGAGCCGGGCTGGCGGGGTGGGAGGCCAAACAAGCTGGCCGAAGACTGAACAGGCGTTGATTGTTCCTGTCGGGAGCCAAAAGCAACACTGCTGGCCCGCGGTGGGGGAGAGCCGGTGCGATATACAGACGGCTGGGAAGGCATCTCACGAGACCCAGATGGTGCAGGAGTCGGCTGCGAGAAGACATTGGGGTAAGAGGAACGTTGGGAAGCCGGTGGCGGTGTTGGGGCGGGAGAGGGGGCTGGGAGGTTGCTCAAAGAAGATGACTGTTGCGCAGCAGACGCGTAGGGCGAGAAAAAGCCCTCGGTAGCCAGTGATGCCGATGCACGGCCACTTGGCGGCGGCGGCGGCTGCGATTGCGATGATGGGCCAGCTTGCTGTGCCCGAGGATCAAAACGTGCCATCCAGTCATTGTTTGATGTTCCTGAACCGCCTGGGGGAGGTCCGTAGCTCGAATATTCCGGATAGCCACGCGAAGGTGTCGCATACTGGCTCTGTTGAGAGTAGCTCGACGGCTTTGGCGCAACACCTGAAGCAAGCGTCTCGTCGGGCCGAGCAGAGCCAGCGGGTTGGTAGGCGGATCTCGATGCAGATGAGCTAGAAACGGGGGCAGGAGTGGCCTGTTCACTAGCAAATCGCTTCCGTGGCTGCGGATCCTCCGGCTCGTCATTGAGGATACTCATGATGTTGGAGCGTTTTGCGGGGACCTGGCGAGAGGTTGGTTCAGGAACCGGGGTAGCACTCGGTCGAGGAGCATCCTTGATAGGGGATAGAACAGGTCGCGGTGATTGAGCAAGGCCAACTGGCTGACCGGGGAGGGGATAGTATTGTCTCTGAGCAAAGGGGTCACGGTGAACGGAAGAGATATCAACCTCGTGTCGGGAAAGTTGCGTCGGTGACCCCGGAGCTTGGGTCAGACTCGGGTGACGTGAATGCGACGGAGGAAGAAGGGATGGCGGCGGTGGAGTAGACATGTAGCCCTGGGTGGATATGGGATCCATACGGGCCAACTCTGGTGGCATAGGCGCTCCAGGGAGGTTGTGCCGTGACGGGATTTGCATATCTTGGGCTCGAGGATTCGAATGCGCCATCATTGAATCTCGCCGGTCATCGGTGAAATACCCTAAACGCGGTCCCTGTATCCGATGGGTTGGGCCTGTCTGGGTGCGCATCGCCCGAGACGTATCCTCACTGATACTAGAGGCCACAGTTGACACTGGGCCAGCATTGGATGCCTGTGCAAGAATCGGATAGCGGCTGGAACCCCGCTCGTTTTCGGGCATAGGGCGTCCATGAAGAGGCATTGGTTGAGGAGGCATAGTGAGGGACTTGCCCTTGGAAGGGAACCGAGCTTCGTCGACCTCGGTCATCAACTCGCCATGAGGAGCAAGAGGACGAGGAATAATGGCCGAAGGAGTGGCCTCATACCGGCGTTTTGGTGCAACGCTGGGAACTGGCAAAGGACCAGTTGGCTCGCCGCGGGCTTTCTTTTCCTCTGCAATCATGAGTGTCTCCTCGAAATCTTTCTGCCCCGAATCGAGCCGTCGCTGGTAGTAATTTTTCACCTGTATTGATTAACACGGGTTAGCATGAGAAATGACGCAGAACAAGTGCGAAATGATAGACTTACCATTACCGTCGTCTTGGTTTTCATGAAGTTCGAAATACCCTCAAAATCATGTCCGAAGTGTGCGAGCAATCTGGGGAAATCACGTTGTTCCGGTACAGACCAGTAGCTTGTCGGTTGCAAAGACCCGTATCCAGTCTCCATCTGCTTGGCTGGCATGGCAGTCTCCGCCTCGGTTGATTCAAAGACATACATGCCCTCTTTAGCTCTCGCGCGTGCTGTCCTGGAACGCGGCATTTGCGGGTGAAGTTCCTTTTCGACGAGGTCTCGGTCCTGAGGCATAACACTCTCTACCATCCCATCTGTACCCATTTCCGTCTGTGGCGTGACGGTAATAGAAATGTTGCTTTGCGGTGTTTCTCCTTGGGATTTGTGGTCTGGCTGAGTGGTCTTCGCACGGCGTTGGCCCCGAGTGCCCGCCGTTCGACCACCGCGCCTGGACGCAGGCTTCTCGATGAGTTCGTCATCTTTGACCGTCTGGCCTCGGCGTCCGGTGACTGCACCTTCAGGTAGAAAGGTAGGCGCTGCTGCGCGTCGTGGACGGCCGGTGTCGGTCACAGGAGCAGGCTCCTCCTCGCCATCGAAGTCTGGTTTAACTACGCCTAAATCGGCTATAAGAGCATTTGACTTGGGCCGGGTTGACTTCTGTTTTCCCCTGCCCCGTTTGCTCCACCGCTTGTTGAGTTTCGCCTTGTACTTGATCTCTTCTTTAGTGAGATAGTAGTGGAAGATGCACTGCTCGAAAGTCCGACCTGGCAAAGACTCCGCAATCTTGCCCCATTTCTTGGGGTACGCCATAAAGGCATCGGTGAAGATCTTATGCTCCTTCTCGGTAAAATCGTTCCGTGGCGGCACGAAACGAAAGACATCCATGGCATGCCGGGCTTCGACAATGTTGTTTACATCCTTGTAAACACGGGCAACTTTCTCGCCATGTTCCGTCATGTCAGGAATGATTGCCTCACGACTCAGGTCAGGCCGAGCGGTCGCCATTCTGGTTCTGCGGCGTTCCAGCTCCTCTTGTGCAGAAATTTCGGAGGCTTTCAGCGCGTTGATGAAGTCAAGCTCGCTGTTACCCTTGTAACGCCGTCCCTCACGTCCTTCTGAAACGGCTGCCGGGGACGCAGGGGCGGGAGGTGCAGGTGGTGATGCAGGGCCCGGAGTCATGGGCTTCTTACTGGAACGATCTAGTTCCCAAACCGCCAACCGCCAGGGCTTGTAATACGACATGTATTCGTCCCGAAGCAGGGCATTCTTCTTCGCAATTTCCTTTCGTTTCTTGGAAAGTTCGCTGCAGAAGGTGGTTTTGAGGCGCTCCTGGGTGGAAGCGTTTTCTTGAAATACTTCCAAATCGGATAGAGGAGTGGGAGGGCCAGAATTCAGGAAAGGAAGACTGTCAACCGTGATTTCAGGATGCGATTCAACGGGCGGAATGACAGGCTCCGGCTCGGGCTCGGGCTCGGGCTGCTCCGGCTTGAGGTACGGGTCAAGATTTACCATACGCTCATTGCCCGAAGCATTGGAAACCTCTTCCTGCTCAACGGATGGAAGCGGAAGCGGATCTGAAGGAGGTTTCCGTGTCTCTTCATGGGCGAGCATACCAAGTAACTGAATTCGCAGCAACAAAGAAACAATAGTGGGATCTTCCAAAGGCGGCGGTGGCATCTCTGCTCGAAGAAGTTGCATATCTCTTTCGAAGATCTGCTTTCGCTCTTCCAGATATTCTTGGTTGAAAACCACGTTCTCTTCTTCCTCTTCGTCGCTCGGCTGCCCGAAATCGGGAATTGGAGCAGAGCCATCGTTATCATCCTGTACTGGCTCTACTCTCGTTTTTGCTTCCATAGTTCCCACAGTAGGGGTTGGCATTGGACTAGTGCGAATGGGAAGCTTCATGGAAGGCGAACTCGGAGGAGTAGACTTTTCGGCGTCATCAATGAGCATCTTATGGGTTTCCTGCTCATTTTCCCGGGCTGGCGAGCTCAGTCGGCCATTATGGCGTGGCTTGTCATCGACTGGAAGAGAGCTACTATATTCATCGGCTTCCCTTTTAGGCGGCAGGGCCGACGCAGAGGGTCCACGGCCAGAGCTGGGGCGAGTCCATGGCTTGTTACCTTTGTTCGGTCCCCGCGATGAAGCGGCCAGTCGTGGTTGATATGCTCGCGGGCCTGTCGGAATTGTGGATGATGGCATACTCGGGGAGATGGAGTGTTCCCGGGATGAGGCTCGCGGCCCCGGTGGTGGGTTTCTCGCAAAGGTCGGAGACATGTTCCTGGGGATCGGCTTCGTTGATCTATTCGGATCGCCTGGGCCGGAAATAGAATCACGCTTGGCCATGGCTGCCGGGGCCGTTGGTGGAGATCGGTCGGAGAGGTGGGTGGATGCTCGAGCGACGCGAATTGGTTCCTCTTGCTGGTGGCCGCCATCCGAGGGATAGAAAGGAGGGTCTGGGGATCGCTCGACCCGTTCGGCTTTCGGGCCCGTCGGAGGCTGCACCGATGGGCGGCGTGGTCCATCTATTCGACCTTTCTCGGTGTGCGAGAAAGAATCAGTGGTTGGGCGCGTTTCAGATGGACCTTTGCTTGACGGTACAGCTGGTATCGGAGTAGCCACAGAGCCAAAAGCAGGAACCTGGGGAGCGGACGGAGGAGGGGAGTGTTGAGCAATGGGTCCCAGATCCTTGGGGGCCTCAGGGCGGAGGGGGCGGGGCTCCGAGCGCTCGCTATCACGTCGAGTTTCCACTCCAACTGGACCGGTGATCTGGTCTAACGGGGGCTGGTCTGACAAGCGGTCTTGAATCGAACGCCCTGCTGCCAAGGGCATGGCATTAGGGTTCAAGGAGGCGGTAGAGCTTATCGGGCCACGACTAGAGGTTCGGCTTGGGGGACGTTCCCCCCGCTTCCAGGGCTCTAGAGGCCGGTCCCGGTCCTCACGATCGGGGCGCCGAGGATCCCAGTCATCCCGTCGGTCAAATCGCTCACGTCGATCTTGGTCGCGATCTCGATCTCTCTCGCGGATATCCCGGTCGCGGTCGCGGTTGAGCAGGCGATCACGGTCCATTTCGCGGTCTCTGTCGCGATCAGGCAGGCGATCACGACCGCGATCCCGCCACGCATCACGGGAGCGACTCCGTCGTCGAAATGGCGGCTCCCGGTCATCTAGGTATGTTGGACGGCCCCGGCCTCGCCCTCCTTCCCAGTCCCCGCGTCCACGTCCTCGCATGGAGCCGCCTCGCGGATGGCCACCACTGGAGGGTGGGCCATCGGGACCGCCTGACGACGCCGATAACAGACTATCACGGGAATTGCGTCGCATGCGAATTAGGTCGAAGTCTCGTCCGGGATGGTCTCTCAGGTCGCGGAAGTCGCGTGTGGGGGAGCGTGAACGGCCGCGGCCGAAGCCCATTCGGGGCGCATCTCGATGGTCGAAATTACGGTCGCGGCGACTCCAGTCGCGGTCCATGTCGCGGCGGAATGGAGGACCATCGCGATTGTCTCGGAAATCGCGATCACGGTCACGGTCTCGCATGTCTCGGTCACGGTCTCGGTCTCTAAAATCACCACGGCCATAGCCGCGTCCACGGCCGCCGAAGCCACCTCGGGGAGAGTCAACCAGAGCACGGGGGCCACGCGGAGGCTCCCTGTCAAAAGAAGGACTCCCGTCGTCGGGGCCACGGGGACCGACAGGTGCACGGCGGTCCCCGAAGCGCGGCGGGGAGCGGTCGCGGGAGTGAAACCCGGATGGAGGGGGGAATCGAGACGACATTACCAGGTCATGCTCTGGAATGACCTGGAGTGGGTGAGTTGAAACGAGCTTCAGGGAATGAAGAATCCGATGCCGATTGGGGGTGTGTTGCACGTGACCTAAGATGCACGGGCCACATGCAGATGAATCGGGGAAGCAGGCAGATAGCTTGTGATGTCGGGAACGATGTAGGATGGTAGTGGCTAGTGTATGTAGAAAATAAACAACATGGGGTAGAAAGTGAGATTGAATGGCTTTGAAACTGACACAGAGGGAAAGGGCGACCCGGATGCACGGAAACGGGTCTACAAGGTGAATACTATTTCTGATCTATACGTAGTTATTAAGATGGACTAAGGTGAGGGTGTTCAGATAATCAGGGTTGACATCTACATGGCAGAATTCCTAGCAATTTCATTTATCTCGAGTTTTTCACGTTGGAAGCTTTTCAAGGTCTGCATTTGCGTAAAATGACGGTTGTCGCCTCAGGTGTCAATGTATATTTTCCCCGCTTTAAAAAAAAAAAAGTCGCCGATGACCCCAACGCAACCCCTCCATGAACTATCATTGCTAAAAAAAAAGGAGCGAGCCGCTGCCCTTCTCCTCCTTTTTACCCATAGTTTTTTTTTCCAATTCTTGCTCGATTCGCCTTTCCCTCTACCGTCCACTCATCCATAATGAGCTCTCAACCCGTTTCCGGGCCCCCGGCCTCGGCGACCGACTCGGTCCTCGTCGCCTCCGAGCCCATGCCCGAAGGAACCCAAGAAGTCTCCGGGGTGGATTTCGATCGGTTCCAGGGTCGAGATATCACGGTGGCCGAACTGGTGGACAACCTGACGCATACCGGGTTCCAAGGAAGTGCCGTCGCCGAGGCTGCCCGCATCATCAACGACATGGTACGTTTGTGGTCGGCCCCGTCAATTGGACTGGCAGTTGGGGATACTAACTCCTGAACTCATGAAGCGTGCCTTCCGCCACCCCGAAAGCGACGAGAAAACCACCATTTTTCTTGGATATACCTCCAATCTGATCTCCTCCGGTCTCCGAGACACCCTCCGCTATCTTGTCAAGCACAACCACGTGTCAGCCATTGTAACAACTGCGGGTGGTGTAGAGGAGGATCTTATCAAATGCCTGGCCCCAACCTATATGGGATCGTTCGCGACCCCCGGTGCCGGGCTACGGGCCAAGGGTCTCAACCGCATTGGCAATCTGCTGGTGCCAAACAATAACTACTGCGCCTTCGAGGACTGGGTGGTCCCCATCCTGGATAAGATGCTGGAGGAGCAAGAAGCGGCGAAACGCAAGGCACGGGAGACGGGCGATGAGGAGGATGAGCTCCACTGGACGCCCAGTCGTATCACCGAGCGACTGGGTCGAGAAATCAACCATGAGGATTCGGTTCTCTACTGGGCTGCCCGAAACAACATCCCCGTCTTTTGCCCTGCTCTGACTGACGGATCATTGGGGGATATGCTCTACTTCCATACCTACAAGTCATCACCGCAGCGACTCCGGGTGGATATTGTGGACGACGTGCGACGCATCAATTCCATGGCGGTGCGAGCGGCGCGGGCCGGTATGATCATCCTGGGCGGCGGTGTGGTCAAGCATCACATCGCCAACGCATGTCTCATGCGTAACGGAGCCGAGCACGCCGTCTATGTCAACACGGCGCAGGAGTTTGACGGCAGCGATGCGGGAGCCCGGCCCGACGAGGCCGTGAGCTGGGGCAAGATCAAATCGGACGCAAAGGCCGTCAAGGTGTACGCCGAGGCTACCGTGGTGTTCCCACTGATTGTGGCAGCCTCGTTTGCGCGGTCAGCCCCGTTGCAGAACTCGACTCAGAACTGAAGGTGGTTCGACAGCCGACACTGCGGCGATGCAGGGTCCCGCCAGACACCACGATTGGTCGCCAATCAACGGCAATCACGACTTACTCTCCATCCGCTTCCCCGGGGATTCAGGGATTCGTGGGAGATTGAGATGCGATACCCACACAGGGCAGGCACCGATGCCAAAATTGCATCTCCCGAATACTCCGTACCTCACGCCATTAGATATGCCCATGTATAGTTTGCGGGTAGGCGACTTGAGGCCATAGGTTCTGCCTTCCAAGCTGTCCGCAATTTTTTTTTTTTTTTTTTTTTTTTTTTCCCCGAGGGGGCTTTTTGCCAGGAGACCAATTGCAGATAGCCGGGTAATCGGGTACAGGGATCCAATCCCATGCGGAAGACCTCCCGGTGGCAAATGGGAAGTGGCGAGAAAAGGATTTTCCTTAGAAAATGAGTTAAATAATCAGCTTAGCCGAATTTAAGGTTGGCATCCGTTGGTTGCCCTGAAGTGGAGTTTGGTTCCACTACATTATTTGCCGATCAGGAGGGGAAGACACCGCCAGTCTTTTGTATAGCGCAGTACACTGATTAATTATGTATAGACCTATAGCCTAGGGAAGAGATAATAGGGATTGGTACATATAGCCCTAGAGAAATAGACAGTAGAAGCAATTGAGGAGAAGAAATAGTTAGACCGAAACAAAAGAAAAAGAAGAATCGAAGAATCCGTGGTCCCACTCCTGCCCCCCCGGACTTCGGACTTCTTATCTTTCTTTTTTTATCCTCAGCACTTTTTTGTTACAGGGCCTTTCTCGGCCTCGTCTTCCAATCCCCCTTTCTCATCCACCCTCTTTTCTCTCTACTCTCTACCTCTTCCCTCTTTTGCCCTTTATCGGACAAAAGTGTTATCCTTATCTTTCCGGTGGATCGCGGTCTCGACCCGAACTTATAGTTTGGTCTGATCTGCCTCCAACTGTGACATTCAACTCGGCTCGTTCTTCTCCATCTTTGGCTTGGCAGAGTATCTGGCTATGGATATTCCTCAGGATGCGGTGAACGATCTTCGGTCGGTCTCCGGGACGGAAGCCAACGAACTGGGGTCGCCCAATTCGCCTTCAGACTCTCCCGGCACAAATTATACACCGATCCGACCTCCAGTCGATGCCGTTGAACCATCCGACCCTGTTTCCCCGTTGCATCCTCGCGTTCCTACACCATCGCTGACTGTCGAGCCCGCGGAGGAGGTTGAACATGCGTACTGGGCCGAGATTGAGGAGGACACAACCACTCCGGATGAGGAAGAGCTGAAAGAGATCAATGGGGCTGATGCCGACTATAGTGCCTGTGATTGTGAGTTTGCCTCCAGCTCGATGAGTGACTGTGGCTCGAGAGGATTCGACGGTTTACTAACACCGTGGCAGATTCGTATTGGGAAAACAATTTCTTTCGGGACTTGGATGATCCCGAATATGTCCCTGGTGAGAAGGCTCGCGTGACCTGGACTTTCAAGGGCGTTCGGGGTACACCAGAGGCTCCTAACCGCGCCAAGATTATGCGATCCCCGCCCGCTTACATTGGCGGTTATTGGTGGCGCATCAAGTTTTTTCCTCGCGGCAACAATGTCGGTTCGCTGAGTATTTACATCGAATGCTCCCCGTCTTTGCCCGCCCCGGATGAGACCCTTCCCGAGACTGAGTTCACGGTTCGCCGAGGCACCTCGGACGCGAGCCTAAAAGACAGCATCCCAGATGTTAGCATACAGACCCCAGCAACAAATGATGCTGCCGCCTGGCAGGAAGATTTCAAATCTCAATATCCCGCTGCCGCCTCGCCTCCTCGGAACACCCAAGATGCCCCTACCGATCCGTGGCGGGTGGCGGCACAGATCGGCGTCATCGTGTACAATCCTGAAGAGCCTCGGACGGGATGGATGCAGTCTTCCTGCCATCAGTTCAATCCTCACAACCTGGACTGGGGTTGGACTTATTTCCACGGTCCATGGGATCAGATTCACCAACGTCGCCGTGGTCAACATCGCGCGTTGCTGAACAGTGACACCCTTGCCTTCGATGCCTACATCCGCGTGGTTGATGACCCGACTCGGTCTCTGTGGTGGCACCCAAGTGACGCTGAACCCACCTGGGATAGCCTAGCCTTGACTGGATATCGTCCCCTGGGCGATTCTGTGATCAATCATAGCGTAGAGGTTGCTGGGTTGGCTTCCTGGCTCCACATTGCCCCGTTCTGCAAGATCATCCAGAAGGTTGATGTTCTCGAATATGTTACCAATTGTGATGTCAAGCCCAAGCCCTTATGTGATGCTTTCCAGAAGCTCCTGTGGCAGTTGCGCCGTCGTACTCAGTCTCTTCAGTACGTTGACACCGATGGCATTACATCTACCTTGCGCAACCTGCGCGAGTTTTCGAGTGATGTCTCAGATTTCTGGGAGAGCCTCCGTCGGACATTGGAGATAGAACTCGCCGGTACCGATGCTGGCAAGGAACTCGCTAAGCTGTTTGACAGCCCGTCTCCAGTCAGGGATTCCGTCAACACACTTCCCACAAACTTCAACTCCCGCATTTCTGTTCGGGCCGATGAGGTTAAGTCCACTGGCGAGGCTGTGAAGGGGTATTTGGGAAACAAGCCCGGTCTTTGGACACTTCCCCCAGTTCTCTACGTTGAACTTGGGCGCCATACCTTGGATAAGACGATGCGCTGGCAATTACAGTTCAGCAAGGTGGAATTGGACGAGGAATTGGATCTGACACCGTTCGTGGTCAACGGCCACGGTGGCAAGTATGTTCTTTATGGCTATATTGTTCACCGTGGCCTTCGGACCTCTGGCAAGTTCTTCAGCATTCTTCGACCTGCGGGTCCGGGAACCAAGTGGCTGGCATTCGACGATGGTAGTGACAACCGAGTGGAATGCTTGACGCAGAAAACCGCGATGGGCCCTCACCTTGGTCTCGATCCTTCGCAGACTGTGGACCACAAGAAGGGCCATGATGTCCCGGTGATGGTCATATATGTCCGCAGTGACATGGTATCGGAGCTTCTGCCCGGTCCACAGGGACCGTGGGAAGTCTCAGAAACCCTGAAGCGTTACTATGAGACCGGTGTCTATCAGCCTGTCCCAGTAGCCGATGCGGCACCAGTGAAGGATGACGTGCAGGTTGAAGTCTACTCCACGACTGATTACGATCAACTCAACAGCCTGTTCGATACTTATGATCTCATGTCTCATTCTAAGGCAGCCAATGGTACCATGTATATGAGCTTGCCTCGTACGTCTCGCGTTGCTGAGCTTCGCAAGAAGATCTCTATTTGGAAATCGGCGGGCGATGAGGTTGTTGGACCCGAGCGCGTACGCCTCTGGCGTATCGGACACACTCGTGCTCATTGCGGGCCCACCCTTGCGTTTGATCTCATCTCGGACATGAACGTTCCGTTGGAAGTCTCAGGTGGCCCTCTGCGATTCTGGATGGAGACGATCTCAGAAGGTTAGTGACAATCGTTTTGCTTGAAAGCCTTCAACTAACATAAATTCCAGAGGATGCCAAATACTTCGCCATTCCGGATCCGCCTTCATTGGCTGCGACGGAAGATAAGGTCGAAGAATCCGTCGTGGAGCGGGCTAGTTCGGGCGCCGCTGAACCGCAAGCAGCTGTGGCTGATAGAGACGCCGTTGCCAGCTCATCGAGTGGTGTTCATGAGATCGTTGCCACGACAGCCGGAGACCTGCACACTACTAGCGACGAACCTTCTCCGCCCCCATTGGCGACTTTGTCTCCCGAAAACGATGTCTTTGCAGAAGAAAGAGCCGAGCATGATGCCGTCCTTGCTGTGGCTACAGCCCATGATCAACAAGTTACAGACAGCGCTGCTTCTGGTACTCCTGAAACAAGCTCTTCTGGTGCAGTTCCCACATCTACGCCCCTCGAGATCCCTGTACCAGAGACTGCAACTGAAACCCCCGCCGAGTCCGCTGTTATATTGCCAGTCGGACATGCGTATTATTTCATCCAGGTGTTCGACGCGGACAAGCAGGTCCTCCGTACGGTGGGCTCATTCTTCTCCAAGCTCGAGGCGAACGTCAAGGCTTCCATTCGGAAGCATCTTCAGTGGCCCATCCGCCGAGACTTCCTTATGTGGAAGCGAGTGGATGGCACCACCGTGACGACTGTATCCCCCGCCGATAGCTTCCTAGACGTCGTCATTCCCCATGGCTCTTGTATCATCGTTGGGGACAAGCTGAGCAAAGACAAGCGCTCCCAGCTCGGCATCTCCGGCCTATTTTCGAGCCCTGATCGCTTGGTGCAATATCTATGGGCTAAGTCGCGCCAGCATCCAATCCAAGGTTTCACCGGTTCCAAGACAGTCGAGGCCACTTTCGGCAGTGACTACTACAGTGGAGATTTCCTGAAGGGCTATTACCATGGTCATGGCAAACATCTCTCCGGCACCGGGACCGTCTATGAGGGCGAATTTGTCTTTGGACGGCGCCATGGCCCAGGCAAGATGGAATATCCAACAGGTGACACCTATGACGGCGATTGGGTCGAGGATGTGCGGCACGGACAAGGCACCTACATCGAAAAGAAGACCGGCAACAAGTACGTCGGCGGTTATAAGGATGGCAAGCGGCATGGGAAGGGTATCAGCTACTGGGAGGTGGCTGATGAAGAGGCGGATCTTTGCCAGATCTGCTACTCCGAGGAGCAGAACGCCGTTTTCTGCGACTGTGGCCATATCTGCTCCTGTGTGACCTGTGCCAAGCAGGTGGATCTGTGTCCGATCTGCCGCAAAACCATCAAGAATGTCATCAAGATTTACCGGACTTAGCGTGTGTCCGACGCACTTTGGAGTTTTTGGGCATTTTTTGCGACTTATTAGCGACAGGTAATCGGGGTTGGCGGGAAGCCTTGGGATCGGCGAGTGATGCGTTGACTCTCTTTCAGTAATATATTTCTATCTTTTCGGATATAACTGCATAGACATCGTTCATAGACCTACACGCATAACATTGCATTTGACGCTGAATGAAACGTTTTTTTGACATTGAAAGAATCTAACAAGGTATATCATATGTCCATATGCGCCATCCACCCAACTAAAAGATGCTTTTCGACTTGCCAGAGCTATACATACACATGAGACGCTCGCCAAGAGATTATTTGGCCGTCTTTTTGGCTTTCTTTTCCTTCTTGTCACCCTTGGCCACCGTCTTTTTCTCCCCTTTGCCCTGGTTGGAGGCCTTTTTTGTGGCCTCGGCCTCGGTCTGCTGCTCCTGGCTGGGCTTGGCTGGCTTCGATGCCTCTCCCTTGGTCTTCTTAGGCTTGTTCAAGACCGCCTTGGGGTTGAGGCCCTTGCGACGCAGACGGTTGCGCTCAGCACGTGCAATTCGGTCCGCATCTTCGGTTTCCTCGAAAGGACCGAAAGCGCCACCCTCGAAATCCATCGCGGCTCCATCTTCATCGACGATGGGGGTCTTATCGATTTCATCGTCGGAAGAAGCAGCCTGGGAGCTGGCACGAGCAGGGCGGCGGCGGTCTCGGGCAGAGGCTGTGTCATCGGTTGGCTTGACCACAGGCGTAGGGCCCGTCTTTTTCAGTTTGCAGACATAGAAACCGTCGACGTTCTCGCGGTGCGGAAAATAGCGCCGGGTTAGAGCCATCTTGGCATCGAACTTCTTGCCCATGTAGCTGATGAATCCGGGACTGCCAAAGTCGCCCAGGCCGGTGTCAACAATCTTAACGTTGGGCCGCTTCCGCAGGACATACTGCACGACTGACTCGTTCTCTTCCACGGTAACACTGCAAGTGGAGTAGACCACGTATCCGCCGGTCTTGGAAGAATGATCAACCGAGTCAATCGCGGCTAGGAGCAGCTGTCGTTGCATGTGGGGAATAGCCAAGAAGTCACGTTCATCCTTCGATGTCTTCACGCCGGGGTCCTTGGAAATAACGCCGGTACCGGTGCAAGGAGCGTCCAGCAGCACACGGTCAAAGCCGCCCATGGCCTTGGGGAAGGCTGTACGGGCATCCAGGTTGGTGACGATAGTATTCTTGCAGCCCAGACGGTGAATATTACCAATCAAGCCCTTGGCACGGGGTTTGCTGGCATCGTTGGCGATTACAGTGCCGGTATTGCGCATCAAGGCAGCCATATAGGTAGTCTTACCACCGGGAGCGGCGGCCATATCGAGACAGCGCTCATTGGGCTGAGGGGCCAGCGCCATGACAGGGAGGAACGAAGACGCAGCTTGAAGAATGTATTGGCCCGCGAGGTATTCGGGGGTGGCACCCAGAGGGACTGGAGATTCGAAAACCTGCAGACCGACCTTGGACCACTTGCCGACAGGCTCCAGGACGACGCCACGGTTGATCAGAGCCTGAGCGAGGGAGCGGCGATTCGTTCGCAGGGTGTTGGTACGGATGACGACGGGGCGGGGGGTTTCGTTGGCCTCGAAAAAGGCAAATGCCTCCATCGGGGTAAACAGGTTGAACAGCTTTTCGGCCAGGAATCGGCTGTAGCCGTAATATGTGCAGATGTCGCCGAGCAGGAGATCAACGTACTCGGCGCGCGACTTGCCGGGCTGTCCCAGGGCCTTCAGGTCTCCAAGAATGCGAATAGTATCCGTGATACGTTGACGCAGGAGCTGCAGATCCGGCGTCAGTCCCTGTTGGGCCTGGTCGGCAAAGACGTCGGGACCGTCACCCGCAATGTTGGTCTGCAAAGCCGCCTCCTGCAATTCTTGCTCTGCCTCCTCCTCCTCTGCCCGCCTTGCTGCATCGAGCTTCCTCGAGAGACCCTCGATGTTGGCAGCGGTCAGTTTCTCCTCGGCATCGGAAAGGTTTTCGTCGTCCGAGAACATAGTTTCACGGGGGTGGTCATCTTCATCAGAGTCGACGACCGAATCATCCTCAAGTCCATCATCGTCATCCTCCAAGTCTGAAAGTCCCTCAACCTGATCATCACTGGCCATGGAACCTTCGCTGACCCCGTCCAGATCATCAAATTCGTCGTCTTTCATGTCCAAATCCTCTTCGTCCGAGTCCATCGGCACGGGCTTCTTCTTCCCAGTGGCTTCTTGCTTGTCGGTCTTGCTCGCAACCGCACCGTTGACCTTGTTCTTCTTCGGGGCGACCTTCTTAGGCACAATTTTCTCCTCAGCATCGGATCTCCGGCGCTTCTTCGCGACAACCTTGAGGGCAGAATCCGCCTCACCGGCCTTGCGCTTCTTTAACATTGAAATCTTCGACTCATCCAGCGGGGCTGGAGGGCCCTGCTTTTTCATGCGACGTCCTTTACCCATTGTGAATGTTGTGTCTGGTTACACGGTTTGCAACTTTGCTTCGACTTTTTTTATTTTTTTTTCTCTCCGCAGCGGTGAACGGCGGCATTAAAGTTAAGGCGGTGAGTATTCTTGATGCCTCAATCGTGGGGCCGCCATTTCTTACTGCATGGGGAAAGGCAGGTCACGACACCGGTTCAATCATTCGACTACTCAAAACATTCACGCCTCCGACGTGAGCTTAATTTTTCTGATAGCTCCTTACAGAATCTCCTCTCATCATGTCCGAGCTTTCCTTTACCAAGACTTTTCTCTCTACGCTGGATTCCCGTCCGATTAAGCTACGGGCCGATCATGTCTTCGATCCGGAGCGGATTGGTCTGCGTGTGCCGGTGAGTATTTCTCCTCCGTGGCAGAGTCCTACTATTACTCTTCAATATTGAGATCCTTTATATCTCGTGACCGACTTTGATTGACTTAAACAACAGTACACCCTCCCGCGCCTCCAAGCCCCGCACCCCGAAATGCCGAAGAAAGTGAGACATACACAGGCCCCAGGCTCTTCGAAATCGATCAATGTCAATGTCAAGTCTGCGCGCAATCCTGCCCTTGAATTCACCATTCCCAATGCTCCTCTTTCTACGACGACGGTGCAGGATTTGAGAGATGCTGTGCGCGCGCGCGTCAGCGATACGCAAGGCAATCAAGTGCCAATGGAGAAGATCAAGATTCTGTACCGGCGGAAGCCTGTGACGGGGACAGGCAAGACAGTGGCCGAAATTCTAGCTGATGAGCCTGAGATGCTGGCAGGAGGAAAAGCCGTCGAGTTCGGGGTGATGATTATCGGAGGTGCTCAGGCAATTGACATCCCATCTCAACCAGAAGCCGCAGATCACGATGTGTCTCCACCAAAGGCGGCTGTTGGACCAAGTGGCGCGGAGTTATTGCAGACTGACGCTTTCTGGATTGATCTGCAGGGTTATCTGGGACAGCGGTTGAAGGACGAGGACGAGGCGAAACGGTTACAGGCACTGTTCAAGGATGCTTGGAGCTCCAGTCAGTCATAGTGTAGTTTGTTCCCAAGCTTATACAAAATAATATCCAGGATTGGATCAAGAGCTACGTCCCAGAAAGGGTAGAGAGCCCTAGGGTAAGGATTTCAAATGTTATACACACGCACACACAATGGGGTCCGCATGAGAATGGCCAAGACAGAGCCTAGTGGAACCAGAAATGAATGCCAGATAAAGTCCCGTTCACTGAGCTTCAAATACATTAGAGAGATACGAAACGCCAGCGGGTTCCGCGACAAACCCAGCCAAACAGAGCTCAAAGGGGTGGCAAGGGAATCTGTAAGGAGATGAGGGCACTGTCGTGTATACACACCAAAGCAAAGGCAAGAACCAAATGATCAGAAATGTACGCCGGGGAATCATCGGGAAAACGGCATATTATCAGCGCCGGGGTCAAAAGTACACATGTAGAAGAAGAGAAAAACCACATAGAAGAGTACCATATGCCAGGCAGCTGGATGGGAGATAGGCTCGAAAAGAACTGGTCAAGCCAGTCGCTCACATCCGGTTTCATGGGATCATATCACGGCGGGAAGACCGAGGAAATACACACGACAGGAGAAGGAGGAAAAAATCATACAAGAGCTGTCATCTCATCGTCCGGTCATCTCGAGAAGACCTTGACCACGCCGTCTCCGCCACCGCTGACGACCCAGCGTCCGTCACGGCTCCAGACAACGGCGCAGACACCCTCGCCGCGCATCAACCGGTGGCTGGTCAGTTCTTGAGTGCAGCTACGCTTCTCAAGATTCCAGAAGCGCAAGCTCGCGTCATGACCAGCCGAGACGAGTTCACGTCCATCTGGAGAAAGTGACAGCGAGGCAATCGCAGCTGGGTGTGCTAGCATGGTATACGTGCATTGACCTGGGGAAATGTGTCAGAAGGACGAATGATGTGAGAAGGAGAGAGATAAAAATGTAGCATACCACTGTTGGCATCGAAGAAGCGAATATATCGGTCCTCGTAGCCACTAATGATCACACCCTCCACGCTACTTGACCCGGTAGCCCCGTGGACTACCTCTTCCTCGGCCATCGTGCGGCTGGGATCCAAGTGGGCAGAGCCATCAAAGCCCACAGTCGTAGCAACGACGGAATTCACGCCGGTTGACGGTGTGCCATCGTAAGTTTCGAGACTGGCCATGCCAACAATTTCCTCGCCAGTTCGTGTATCATAGACAAGAATGGAAGCATCGGTGTAAGAAACCACGAAGTTGACACCGGCCAGTGACAATGGACTGATGCATGTGGGAGACGGAGATTCGCTGCGCTGGATGTGGTGGACGAGAGTGTAATGGAAGGGTGTAGTCGTAGCGACACTGGGCTGCGGAGAGGAGGGAAAGTTGGAGCCGGACGAGATCGAGTTCGCACGACGGCTTCCGCCCTGGCGACGCGACCCAGCCTGGGGTGAGGAGACGAGAGGAGGTGCACTGACGGCCCAGATTAAGATGCGGCCATCCGCTGCACCAGAGGCCAACAAGATGCGGTCTGCGCCGCCATAGTGACTGCACGAGTCGCCAAAGACAGAACCAGCCGTCCCGGGAAGCACGCAGAGCCCCCACACAGCATCTGTGTGTCCATCCAGGGTGGCTTTAGGGTCGACTCGACCACGTTCCCATACCCTCACGCTGGCATCTTGTCCACCGGAGAAAACCCATCCGTCACCTAGGACTCGGCCACCATTCGAGATGTTCTGCGACGGCAAACAAGCCGCCAACGAAGTCACGGCGCCTTCATGGCCGCGATGGGTGAAGTAGCTAGTAATGTCCAAGTCGTTGCTCGAACTTGGGCCCTGAGCTCCAAACGTGCCGTAGGTGGCAGGGATAATCCATCGCTTGATGGTGCCATCATCGCTGCACGTACAAATTTCTGGCTCAGATGGGCTGCCACCGCCTGTGAAGATTACAGAGCGGATGACATCGAGATGTCCGCGAAGGGCAAACCGAACCTTGAAATTTGAATCCTGTTGACCATATCCAGTGCCAAAGTCCCGCGAGTCCACTGCACCGTCACTTTTCCGCCGAGAGCCAGAGCTCTTCCGTCGATGAGAGAGAGAGCCGCCCCTGGACGGCGATTTGGAGCGCACGAAGTTTGCGTTTGGGAATGCATCGGTGTCCGGACGATGCGGCGGCATGGGTTCGCTCACAAAATCTGGCACCGCGGGTTCATCAAAATTCCAACCATCCATGTCCTCCGCATTCTCCTCAGTCACATGTTCCGGCTGCATATCCTCCTTGACAGCAACCCGAGGTCCTGGCCCGTCGTATGACGACTGCGCACCAGCTGCCCGATCATCAACCAGGCCCTGGTCGTAAATCTGCTTTTGGTTTTCAGCCACGTTGACTGAGGCCTGCTGCTGTTCGAGCAGCCGTCTATCACCTACATCACGAGGAGCAGAGGCATGATTATATTGGTTCTGGGTACGAGCCATGGCGGCATTCTCCCCATATTGTCCGCCCATGGGCTGATGATTCGGGAGGACTGCTTCACGTGAAATCATATGGTTTGCCTTTTGCTGCTGTTGCTGCTGCTGAAGGTATGCCTCCTCCAGATTTTGCTGCGATAGTTGTTGGTTGACATAGAAGTGGCTAGATAGATCGGGGTCACTGAGGTCTGGGGCCGGGTGGGAGGTAGGAATAACATGGTAGGCGATCTCCTGGGCACACTTTGAAAGGTACACCCGAGATTTATCCCGCTCGTCTTCCTGGTGGAAGTCGTTGGAGTTCATGGAGTCATCCTGGGAATCGGGTTCTTGATTGGACGGGCAACGTTGCGCTGCGAGGGCAGATCAATAAATGCGCACACCGTCTATACATATAGAATTGATACACACCTTTCAGAAAGTTTACGCTTTCCCGCGCAATATCCTTGGGGTCCATCGGGTCCTCAACTGTTTCGTTATTGGAGAGCTTCTTCACTTTCTCCCGCTCTTTCTTCAGTGCCGACTCCATCAATCGAACATGTTTGCCCAGAGACTCATGGAGACGTTTGCTCGTCCGTAGCTCACCCTCCAGCCGACCAATGCGAGATTTCATCTCGGCGCGCTCAATCTCCCATGCATTACGGTCACGTTCGTGTCGGTGCCATTCAGTCTGTAAGAACCGCATTACACCTATTCCCTGATTGTCAGTCTAGTTGTAGTGAGGAGGGAAATTGAGGGCACACTCACCCTGTAGCGTGTATTCTGTGCCCTGTGGATTTCCGCCATTGGAGCCATCGCCCATTGCCCCGTGCATTCCTCCACCTCCAGACATGGCTGATGGAGATTGCCAGGCCATATACACGTCGTGTTGTTAGCACTCAGCACAATCGGTCGGTACAGCATGAGCAGCCGGAAGCTAATCAGCCTCCAGTTAGAAAGCAACGAGCTCTGGCTTGTCTCCTGACCCGCTCAATCACCGCAGTACGCGATTTTCAGTTCCCAGGGGGTGACAACGGCAGGGGAACCGCGTTCCACACCGTGAGCGGTTAATTAAGGGGTGGTAAATCCTAGGCGAAGTGTAGAGGAAACGAGGCCAACTATCGACTGCAGGAGGTTCGAGGGACATGCACTTCGTTTGTTTGGGCTGGTTGAAGAGTGGCTTCGGGGCCTGCTTTTTGCCGTGAAGGTCCGCCTACTGAATTCGGGAAGAGTCACTGAAGGGAAGGCGGGAGCAAAGTATCATAGAAACCATGAAGGGGGAAGTGATAGGTAATTGAAATGTAGACCTATGCAATTCCGAGTGATCTCAAGTACTCTGTAGGGATGGGTTGGGTGTGTTGCGGAAGTGAGGGTTAACCTGCATGTCCAGGTGTCTAGGTGGTTGTCCTGACTGTTTACACCGCCACCCGTTATATTAACCATTAACATTTGAATAATATTTGAATGTAGAGTACTATGCCCATGTTAAAGGTGTTATTTGCATCCAAAAGCTATCAAAGCTCTCGAGTGGCTGTTTGTGCCGACCGAGTCCCCCAAGGTTCAGATGTATATCTTGCCTCGCGATATACTTCCAAGAATCACGGCCTCTAGAGCTCATGCAACTGCAAGTAGGTAAGTAAGATAGAGCTTCGGTTCCACAACCATGCACTACCTACAGTTGGAAAATCCCCCTACGGCAAAAAGCCTACATGTAGGTGCCGTGGATGGTCTTAGACATATCTTCAACATCTACCTACCCAGGTTACCTCTATGGCAAACTCGAAAATTCAGCTACATTGCTCTCCAGATATTCGGGTTAACATCAATAACAGATACAAAGCGTTCCAACTGACGCCGGGCTTTAGCAAGTTGGAACCTCGGACTTGAAGGAGCTTCTAATTCAGTCAGAATAGCAACTTTGGAACATCCAAAGTTTCTGATACATATTCGTAATCTCGTCAGACATGCTAATAGCGCCATGTCGTATGATATGGTACACTATGGTTAGAATTCCAGCTCCTCCACCTCCATGCCGCAGTCTACGCAGGTCTTGACGCCGATGCCCGTCTCGGGATTCTCTACGGATCGACCCCATTGGTGTACATGCTTCCGATTACTGCCTAGGTCGTCCCCGAACTCTCCACCTGAAGCTCCTTTTCGGTTTCGTCGGTAGGCCTCAACGCGCGTGCGTTTCTTCAGGTCCTGCAACTTCGTCTTGAACTTGGCCTCTCGTCGCTTCTTCTTGTCGATTTCGCGTCGCTCGAACTCGGCATCCAGAGCCTCGGGGGAGCCCCATTTCTTCGGCGAAAAGGCATATTCTTCGACCTGAAAGCGCAAATAGAGCATCATGTTGTTCCATGTCGATTTATGCGGATTCGGCCGTTCGAGATGGGGGAGAAGTTCTTCATCCCGTAGCTCAGCTATCGAGCAAGATCAGCAACGACCATCTCAGGTGCCAAAGGTCAACGATCAATAGACTCACGGTCCGTCAAAAGATAATCCTCTTTGGCTTCCGTCTTGGTGAGGAGGCTATATCGCTCCGGGTATTTCTCCCTGCACGAATGGCAAATGCAACATCGGAGCATCTCCTCCCACTTCCAATCGATCTCTAGACTTCCGCACTCGCGACATGTCTTTCGCTTGCTTTTATCATCCAGGACACTCAACCCCGGTTCGAAGGGCCCTTCGCGGTTCCGCCGCAGGGACTGGACTAATTGGTGGCGCTCCCACTCCTTCTGTGCCATGTTTGCTGGCTTTTGTTCCTCTTTGCCATCCGACACATGCAGCGCCTTGTTGAATGGATCGTCCTCCTGCGTCAGGAAGCCACCCTTGGTGTCGGTCATCTTGCTGAAATCATAGTCGACGTATCGGGTGAAATTGCGCGCCGGTCTGATCGCATCAAGGGGCCGATCGGAAGCCGTGTTTCTACGGGCATCTCGCACAGAAGCTGGGGCCCCAGTCTCCGTCATCGAATTGAAAGAACGCTTGACTCCTTGGGTAGGTTGAGCGGCACGAGGCGTACCAGCAGAGCTTGGGCGTTGGGACAGTTCGGCTTCGCGCTGTTCTCGAAGGGTTTTTGCCTTCATCCGATTCACTTCCTGGCGGTAGCAATGTGAGCAAGCGATGGACTCGAGAGTTGCTCGTAAGGGCACCTACAATCTTCCGCTGCTGTTCGGGCGTCAGTGGGCCGCGAGGGAGCTGCCCCGGCTCAGCAAGGTTCTGCCGAGGAGGCGTTGAAGGTCGCTCTGCCGACATTTTCTCGGATCGTTCAGTGTCACTGGTTCGTGTGGAAGACAAAAGGGCGAATTGCAAAGAGCAGGGAAGGCAAAGCTTATCACCACGTGACCGTCCCCATCTTGATTTCACGTCATAAACACGAGGACGCGAACTGAAGTTGCAATAGGTATTTCTGATGCTCTCAAAAGGCTACAACTCGGCCGCAAATGAGTTTGCATTTAACCCTTCATCCTCATCACGTACTTGACCGTACAGGACCTCACACACACCGCCAACCGGGATATCCATAACGGCATCGGTTCCCTCACTCCAAATTTCCCACCAGTTGACTTTGCGATTCTGCGGGCCCATGATTTGGTAGGAAGTCGCGCCGGGCTTCATCTTGGTGGATCCTCCTGGTCGTCTTCGACCCTTCCCGTCAATAACCGCTACATTCGCAACTTCGTCCACAACATTCTCGATGCTGTTCATGGGCAGAGTCAGATAGCCAGTGTTGTAGGAAGCGAGCGCGACGTAAATGTAGACGATGCACATGACGAGCCATGCTGGGATAGCGAGAGACCACCACCGGTTGGGGTAGTAGTAGATTCCGAGCTGATGTAAGAATGGGGATGGCAGATATGACCAGAGAAGGTAAATCACTAGGTTATCCCACGGTTAGCACGCAAAGACTAAAGTGAGACAAAACCCCTGGCTGGTTCAAGCACCTACAGAAGGCGAGCGAGGAAGCTAGGTAGAGCACAAAGCCGTAATACTCGTAGGTCGGCACCTTGGGGCTGGCGCGCGGGACGGTTGTTGCGCGACGGGCTGACTTGGCCACGGCGGCCTCGGTATCATTGGGAGTTTCCACATCGGAGCTATCTGGAGTGGTCGGACGCGAGGTAGTGGTCGAAAATGGCGGTCGAAGCAGTGAGGTCAGTGAAGGAGACGGCGGGAGAGGTGTGGGCGGACGATTGTAAAACGGAGGCGCAAACGCATTAGGGCCGTGAAGAGAGCTGGATGACTGCCGAAAGGGATGATGCCTCCCAAGGTCGTCGGCCGAGTCATCGGACTCAGAATCGGAGAGTGATTGAGGGTCTATCGAGTAGTGCGACTGGAAGTCGGCGTCATCCTCGACCTCGATCTCATCGTAGCCAGGGGAGGTGATTTCGTCCTCCGCATAGCTCTCCTGCGCCTCCTCGGGTGAGGTGAGGTCCTCAAGCAGAGGGGGAAACGGCTGCTTGGATTCCAAAGACGCCTCAAAATCCATCTACTTCGAGGATGAGTCGTAGGAAGATGCTTGTCGAGGTGTCTAAGACGTTTACTCCACGACGCTTTTCTGCCGCATCCACCGCTCGCTGTTTACACTCAGTAGTAACTCACTCACTCACTAGCCAGTTCAATACCTAGTTATCCCCAATGTTCGAGCATCTGGAAGCACTTGGATTAAAAGCAAGCTACAAGCTGACTCCGCCAAGAATACCAAAGACAATCATGAAACGCCAACAGTCCGTGCAGAAGCCCAGCAGCACGAGGACCGAAAGGGTCCCCAGTCCTCCCAATCCACCTTCTGGATGGGTAGCCTGGTTATTTTCTATGGCTTTGATGAAAAACTACACATCCCATCACAATAACTATCCATAACTATTCGAAACTGCCACAGCGGCGATTGAGCTAGCGATAATATTTGTTCGCGGCCAAAACCGGCCTGCACAATTCTCAGTTCTTCAAGGGCCCCCAAAATGATCTTCTACACTCTGTTGATGAGAACAACAGCTCATTCACAGGCATAATCCGCCTGGTTGACCAGTGCCGAGTAGTTCGAGGAGCGCCTGTTTGAAAGCAGGGCTATACGATGTTGGACGACTCGTGAAAGAAGCTTGAAGATTGGCGCCCGGATAACCTACTCGTCATGCTTGAAATATGGCAGCGGAAGAATAACTTGACCGCTAATCAGAGGACTGCAGAGTGCAGAGTGCAAAGTACAGGGATACTTCGCATGCAGGGTTAGATAACTATGCAGACGTCCAGACCATAAATCACGACAAATCAGTCAAGACGCTTGCTCTTCCTATTCAGTCGACTTCCCGCAGATCCTTGTGTGACATCAAGGACGATCGTTCATTGTGATTTCGACGTCGTTTTGACTTGACATACACACAGATACATCTTTGTCTGCGCTGCAACCTCAAGTTGCGTCCCTCAGCACCCCCAACTCCCACTGGGTTCCCTTGCGTTCAGTTCGGTTGCAAATTTCAGTCAGCTCGAAACCTGATTTGGGGAAATACTTAGATGCCGAGTCAAGCATTTCCCCACCACTCAGTCAACTCCATGAGGTGGGTTAGAGAGCACCAACCACGCGCTGTCTGAGTTCTTGACTCAGGGGTGACACTTTTCGACACGATCCCGATCCCCGATCCACAATTCTCCACTTCATACATAGTTCGTTTCCTGACCCACACACGATGTCGCTCGAACAGCTCTGTTCTGCCCTGCTCTGCTATGCCCTCGACATGCTTCGTTTGCTCTGTCCCTGGACCGCGCGCAGTGGGATGGACACCGAGCTAGCCATCAAACCCCGTCCAGGCTCTCAGGATCTGCAGGGCATTTCGTACGTGTAGACAGTGTGGCGCACGAACTAGGCGATCGACAAACTATCACATCCCGAGAATTTACCATCATGCGACCCACCTATCAGCTCCGCCCCATATTCACACAGAAATTTATGCCCTCATTTCGAGTGACATGTCCAAAAAAAAGCGGGACATGACGCCTAGCAGCGGGCTGTCATAAGGACTTTGCGTTGAATTATGGGTCATGGCCTCTCTTATTTTTCCGATCTGTGTCTTTTCGCTTCAATAACCCCTCCCTGTCGAGACCGGAGAGTTTCAAAAGGGGTATACTCACCATGTCAAGTCCAGTCGTATGCCGAAACCTCAGCGCTATTAAGGAACTAAAGAACTCGCGCTGATATGATCTACAGGACCCAAATAATGACCCCAATGTCGGCTCCTCTCGAGGTGACGCCTCCTCGACCTCGGGCGACATTGCCAGCGGCCTCACTGGCGGCGGTAGCTCATCAGCCTCGGCGCTGATGATGACCTTGATCCCGGCCCTGATATATGCACTGTTCTGGTTTGCTCTCTTCCTCATCTTTCGACGAACGCAGCGTCGATGGTACGCTCCGCGCTCTCACCTACCCGATCTACATGACCATCAACGGAGTCCCGAGTTGCCTTCGGGATGGATCAACTGGTTCGGCACATTTTTCAAGATCGAAGACAACCATGTTCTACATCATTCCTCCCTTGACGGGTACCTCTTTTTGCGCTTCCTCCGAGTACTCTGTGCGATATGCTTTTTCGGTTGCCTGATTACATGGCCGATTCTGCTACCCATCCATGCCACCGGCGGCGCTGGTAATACTCAGCTCGACATTCTCAGTTTCAGCAACGTCACGAACCCTAACAGATATTATGCAAATGTATTTGTGGCTTTGGTATTCTTCAGTATGTGCTCAGTCCCCCTCGTAAGACTGGCGGATCTCTAACCGAAGAGCAGCTTTCGTCTTCTATATCATTGTCCGAGAGAGTCTCTACTACGCACATCTACGCCAGGCTTACCTCAACTCGCCGGCTTATGCTTCCCGAGTTTCCTCCAGGACCGTCCTTTTTATGTCTGTACCCGATGATTATAGGAATGAAAAGAAGCTGCGACAGGTATTCGGCAACTGCATTCGTCGAATCTGGATTACATCGGACTGCAAAGAGCTAGATAAGCTCGTAAATGAGCGAGACAAACTTGCCTTCAATCTGGAAACCGCGGAAACCAAGTTGATTCGAAGGGCGAACAAGGCTCGCTTGAAGGCTCTCCGGACTGAGGAAAGTTCTTCTGACGCCTACCTCGACTGCGAGTCAAGCGACCCTGCGGGCTCCCTCAAAGTCAAGCGACCGACACATCGACTGAGGTACATTATTGGAAAAAAAGTGGACTCTATCCACTGGTATAGATCAGAATTAGGCAGAGTGACTGAAGAGGTGGACGCCCTCCAACGGAAGCACCAAAATGGCGAAGCCAAACAGCTGTCTGCGATGTTTGTTGAATTCAACACCCAATCCGACGCTCAGATTTCCCTGCAAACGCTTTCACACCATCGGCCCTTCCACATGGCGCCTCGCTTCATCGGCATCTCTCCTCGGGAAGTCGTCTGGGAGGCGTTGAATCTCAGCTGGTGGCAACGCATTGTTCGGAGATTTGCTGTACAAGGCGGCCTTACAGCTCTAGTGATCTTTTGGTCATTCCCGGCTGCCATTGTGGGGACCATCTCCAACGTCACGTATCTGTCCAAGATGATTCCGTTCCTCCGGTTTATTCTTCACCTGCCCGATGTGGTCAAGGGAGCCATCGAAGGTCTACTGCCCTCCGCTGCTCTCGTGGCCTTGATGTCGTTGGTGCCGATTATTTGCCGAAGTATAATATCTCTCCTCTTTCTATAATCGAAGGATTACTGACTCGTCTCGGCAGTTTTTGCGAAGCATGCCGGAGTGCCATCAATGGCACGTGTTGAACTGTTCACACAGAGCGCTCATTTCGTCTTTCAGGTCGTGCAGGTGTTTTTAGTGACGACTCTGACATCTGCTGCATCTGCTGCGACGACGCAGATAATCAAGGATCCCCTTTCAGCAAAGGATCTCTTGGCGCAGAATCTGCCCAAAGCCACCAATTTCTACATTTCTTTCTTCTTGCTCCAGGGATTGAGTATGAGCTCGATGGCACTTGTACAGATTGCCAGTGCCCTCGTGTTCAAATTCGTCGCCACCTTTTTTGCCTATTCGCCACGTCGTCTTTTCCGAAAATGGGCACAGCTCGTTACTCTCAGCTGGGGCAACGTTTTCCCCGTCTTCACTAATATGGGTGTGATCGGTAGGCCTATCCCATCTCTACCTTGTGGTCTATTTGACTAATTCAACGATAGCATTGACTTACTCCTGCATCGCGCCATTGATTCTGGGCTTTGCTTTCGTCGGCCTCTACCTTGTTTACCAGGCCTACCGATACAACTTTTTCTTCGTGTACGATATTGAAATCGACACCAAGGGTCTGGTATATCCACGCGCCCTGCAGCACCTAATGACTGGTCTCTACCTGGCCGAGGTGTGTATGATCGGTCTCTTCGCAATCAAAGGTGCCATCGGTCCAGTGGTCATTATGGCTCTTTTCCTTGTTGGAATTGTCTTGGCACACGTTTCCCTAAACGAAGCTCTCGCCCCGCTCAACACGTTCCTGCCACGGTCTCTCGATGCCGAAGATGAGCTTCTCCAGGAAAAGGAGGATGCCCAGGCCGAGATCAACGAAATCAACGACCAGCGCCGCTCGCGCATTATGGCCTTCTGGAAGTGGTTCCACCCGAACATGTACAAAGACTTCGCAGCGATGCGTCGAAAAGTGCGACGCAACATTGCCGCAGTCGACTACACCGAGGAGGAGATGCGCACAGCCTATTTCGAGCCATGTATAGCATCCTCAAATCCCACACTTTGGATCCCGCGTGACAAGTGGGGGTTCAGTCGACATGAAATAATGGAGACCGGTCCTACTATTCAAATCACAGATGAAGGCGCCCACCTCAACGAGAAGAACAAGATCGTGTGGGACAAATACGATCCTCACCTTCCGCTACGAGAACGGAAGACTCTGTACTGATAGATATTGATTTTTTGGTTTTGGAACTAAGGATATTTAACGAAGGACTGAGACACTACTAGTTCGCTAACTATAGGAACCCTATACTAATAGATATTGCTAAGCTCTTTAGCTAGGTATGGCCGGGCTATCAAAAAAAAAAAAAAAAAAAAAAAAGCCCTTGCGAACCCTAATTTGCCTGCTTCAATTCCTTCTGTGAAGCTTTTCCTTCCTTCGTCGCTGCTTTCTTGGCCGCCTTTCGTGCAGAATGTTCCTCCTTGACTCTCCGCCTCTTGGCCTCCGAACATTCCTCGCCACTCCTTTCCCTTCTCGGGCTTTATGTTTTGAATAGATAAGCTGCTTTGCCAATTTTGTGGCCGGGCTTGATCGAATCGGCATTCCAATGATCGGAAATCGGCAGTGGCTCCGTGTGGAGCTGAACATTGATTGATTTCGCGGTGTCCGGCATCAAAGGCGAGATGATAGAGGAGCGAAGGTGAATCTAGTTTACGGCAATCTCAATGACGGCGGCACATTTGAGAGGTTCTCTCTCGGCAAGTTTGTTATCGAGACTGTTGGATTGAAGGAAAACATTGCCTTGTTGAGAGATAGACAGAACTGTTGATAAAGCACCACGAATTTTGACGGCGTCTAGCTTTTGGACGTACTCAGTGAGGAGTGTCAATAAATTTCTTCCACAAATCAAATGAAGGTTCGTGGTGTCGAGTGTAGTCTGGCACAATATTGTTGAAGTTCTTAGTGAGGAACTTCACGACGCGACTGACAGTATTGCCCAAATTCTTGAGTAACAAGTTGTTGTTGGCACTGATAAATGAGTCCCAATTGAACTCGATGTCGCTAGTTTCTGGTCGATAGAAAATCAAGTAGTATCGCCATACATCAGAAGCGACTCCTGTTTTTTGCGCCGAATCTCCAAACACACCTTTCCCCCGGGATTTGGAAAACTTTCCATCCTCATACGTTAGATACTCTGTCGTGGAGAGGTGGTGAAGTTTGGTCCATGTGTCCCGAGTGCCGATTTGACTACCAGAAAAGATGACAGTGTGGTACGCAACATTATCCTTCCCAAGGAACTGGTAAAGGTGAACATCATCTGGGTTGCGCCACCACTGCTGCCACTGATCGGTATAGTTTGCGGTGATGGATATATGACCAATGCAAGCATCAAACCAGGCGTAGATGACCTTATCTTCATGGCCTGGTAGAGGAACAGGGGTTCCCCATTTTATATCTCTGGTAATGCTGCGTGGTTTCAAACCCTCCTTCAACCAGGCCGAAGTGATTTCTTTACCACGCACCGTTCGTGGCAGATTGCTGGAAGAACGGCTCGAAATCTGCCTGCAATTTGTCCAACTGGAGAAAGATATGTTTGGTATCTCTTGTAACTGGTCTTGCACCATCAACTTTCACATCGAGGGTTTTTAAGTTCGAGAGGATCAAGAAGTTGGCCGCAAAAATCGCATTGATTGCCATGGGCGTCGGCATAACTGCACAATGGACATTCCTCTTCAACAAAGCGATCTGCGAGGAACGAATGATGCTGCTGACAGTAGAGCTGCGCCGTCATTTCCTCCTTCAAAAACCCATTCTGGTGGAGCTTGAGAAAAATATCATGAGTGATGTCTGTCTGCAACTGAGTTGTCGTTCGGCCGAAAATATCGAAGCTGATATTGAACCATTCATATACAGTGGCATGTATTTTGTGATATTTATCGCAGAGTTGTTGTGGCGTGCATTTCTCGACAAGTGCTCTTGTCCCGGATGTGGTGCCATACTCATCCGTACCTAGGCAAAATCAATTTATTAGTAAAGGATACGTGAGAGATGAAGAAGGGCATTTGCTATATTCCCTGACTCACCACGGACATAGAGAGTCTTGATCCCACGTCCTCTACAATATCTCGCAAAGACGTCCGCTGAAAGCACGGAACCTATGAGATTGCCGAGATGAGGCACAGGGTTCACGTAGGGAAAGCGCTAGTGATGAGTACATTGAGCTTTCCAGGCTGTGGAAGAACTGTCCCGTACTGATTCGCTTCGGCCATTTTTATTTTGTGAGAAAATGGAAAGTGGTAGTTTCTTTGTAGTCCTGGGTTTGGGTAAGGACGAAGAGCGAGTCTCGAGGAACAAGAACCCTCCATGTGATGACTCACCGCTAGTAGTTTGCTAGTTAGTTAAATTAGTTAACAGGGTAGATATTCTCTAAGCCTAGAGTTTGACTGAGACAGCTCAAAATAGAAACCAACAGAGGATATCCTCTACTCCGTATGTAGAAATACCTACCTAGGGTATAAGAGCTGATTCAAATACGGTGCTCAGACTGCAGCGCCGTGGCTACAGAAATTCGAATTTGTATTAAGATGAACTGGTACGATAAATCTCAGAAATCCAACCGCATGGATCTAGGTAAATTGCTTCGTGATATGCATTTCGTCGTATTGGTCCTTTGTAAATGAACACCAGCATAGACCGGCTATTTCACATCATGATGCAGTCTTTGTTGTTCCTCCCACTTGAGCTATATCGGTTGGTGTTGACCGGCCGACTGGGAGGATACTGAGCCGAGTGGCGGCTTGCTGCATACCGGTCGCCTTGATAACAACCGCGCTGAGGCCTTGGATCTGGCGGAGAATACCGGGGCCCGGTAGCCGCTTGTTCATAAGGGGGCGGAGGCGCATTCGGATCATCCGAATCGGGATCACTACGTGACTGTGCGAACCTGGAGGAGGTTCGAGTTGGCGGGTTCGACAGACGAGGATTCGACCCTTGACTTGTCCGAACGGGAACCGAGGGGCGAATGCCGCGCGACGCTTGCGTTCCTTGTTGGCTTTCTGTCCGATTCCCTGTCCGTTCCCGTTGTTCTTCTTCCTGAAATTGGAGTGAGAGCGCATAGGCATAATCCGCATCACTCTGTTCTTGTGATGATAATCCAGCCTCGGGTGACTCGGTTGCACCTGGAGGGCTGGCTGCAACGGCGCTCGAAGTTCGTGGGCCCATTGGACCCGTTGGACCCGTTGGTTCAGATGGAGCGTGGCTGACAACAAGGAAGTCGCCCGAGAAGAACTCAGAGTTAAAGCCAGTCACATCGACCAACGATTCCCATACTACCTCGGCATGATTTGCGTAGCCAGCATCAGTGACCAACGTGTAGAGCTGGTGTGATTGTGGGTGTTTATAGAGCGTCGAGAAATGGTCATTGCGGAAAAAGATCGACACCGAACCGGGCGCCAATTGAGTCGTCAGCTGTGTCAGCCCAAAGGGGCTCAGTTGTGTCGCATTCTCGACGTCGACAAAATTTTGAATGGCCTGAATATCTGCCATCTCCTGCTCCTCTTCCGAAGATAGGGAGTGTCCTTGAATGACTCGATCCTCGAGCTCCTGTTTGCGGAAATGCAAGAGTTGGATATCCTCATGGTATTGGGCAACCCGGGTCATGGCTTTATGTTCTGGGCTCGACCATGACGCGAGCCATCCGTGTATCAAAGGAATTCCAAATGTACTGTATAGTCGGAGATCTGAGGTTTGAAGAAACGTCCCGAGGGAATCCGTCGTTTCCTGCTAGAAAGAATTAGCTACATAAGAAGCAGACGCATGGAAAAAGACCACGCTTACCAAAGTCAATCGAGGATTGACATTCATGCCAGTATGCAACATGGTGAGAAACTGGGTGAGTGCCTCAATATCCGGAAACTCCTCGTCAGGGCCCAGGCAAGTAGTCAACTCCTCAAACAGAGCCTCAATGAGCAGTCCCAGCGAGATTTGCTCACGTGTCCGTAATGCCCTCACAATCGGTGTTTGCGACTTGGGATCAGCACGAAGCACGAGAGCATTGATGAGAGCGAGGAGAGGGCAGGGTCCGTTCAGATTCTGAACCAAGATGGGCGACTGAAGCAATTGCCCCGTTCGGTCAGTCCAATTGATCTGCCGGATAGAATATGTTTCGGATCTTTGTTCCTTGCGTTTCGCTGCATCTGCAGCAGGAACATCGGTGTTTGATGCTGGTGACCTTTGCTCTTGCATGCCATCGAGAGGCAGTGGCACGGATGATGTATTTTGAGGTATCTGCACATCCGTGGGTACCTTTTCTCCTTTCGCTTCAGCCTCCGATGAATAAGTTGACGAGGGGGCCCGATAAGACCCGGTTTCAACCCCAAGGGTGTCGGGGACATCCAAATCTATCAGCTCATGCGACGTTGCCGAGGTCCCACTGGAGTTAGCTGACGAGGTCCGAATGCCAGCGCCTGAGCCCAGTCGACTCTGGCTATATGTCGACAGAGGAACTTGGGGGGAATCCGAGGGCTGCACGACTACTGCTGGGGCGTAAGGGTTGGATTGTCCGCCCTGTAAATAGATTTCCTGGGGCGCCGAGATCTTGATCGAATGTTGTGATTCCCATGGAGATGCATCGCGAGATCTGTCATCATGAAGATGTTGAGCGGCAGCACAGGAGGGCTCCGGTGCATTCCATGGAGATTCGTGCCCCGACGGGTCAAGTAAAGATAGCCGGGCCGTCATTGGGATGTATCCTTCCGCTATGACATGTCAGCATGCTTGGTTCTAGCGAGGGAGGAGGTCATTCGTACATTGACTCAAAGGGTCGCTGCTCGTAGTGGCATGCGAATGACGATTTTCCCACCCATTCGGTCCCGAGTAGTCCTCTCTCGAGTCCGACGTGCTCGGCTTCAAAAATGGGTTGTTCGACTGTAGCTGCACCGGTACCTGCCCGGTCGGCATGTCTTCATCCTTGGCTGCTGGGCCCAAGCTATCTTCAGCAGCTCTCTGTGGACCGGGCATGAGGCCCGAGGGGATCCAGGCACCTTTAGAATCTATCCCTGTCGAGTATGAGCCCAAGGTGTTTGGGCGATCCCCAACTGCTCGCTCCCCCAAGCTCTCTGACCAGGAATTTTGTGGATGGCTGCTTGGTGAGCCCACAGGAGACCTCTGAGCCTCCTCAAGCGGCATCAAGTCGAAGGCCGGAGAGGTATTGAGGTCCGGGGAGTAGACGGGCTCCTGCGCAGGGACGCGTTCCAGACGAGCGCGATGCGAAGTGGAGTTGACAGACGGAGAGGTCGGGGAATGGGAGTCCGATCGAGCGTGCCACTTATTGAGATTCTCCAGACGTGGCGGGGGAGCTTTGCGGAGCACCATGAAGAAGGTCGGTGGGACGGGGTAAATATCTAGACACAGAAATAGAAATAGAGACGGGGCGGGCTACTTCGTATATAGTCCTGAGACGAACACCCCTCTGGATAGTTTTCTTTCACAGGGTTAAAACCAAGAGGATAGAAGATAGGGAAGATCAGCCATGGGGTGAGCCCAAGAATAGCCTTGCGCCCAAAGTAGTCAAATCAAGTCAAGTCAAGTCAAGAGCTCCGAATACGATGATATCAGCAGCAGGCACCAGTCGATCCCCGGAGAGTACGGAGTACGGGGTATTTACCGACTGGTTGCGCCAAGTGGGACCAGATCCAGTGGGATAATTACAATAGTGGGTATTTTGATTACATACAAGATGTTTATAGTACCGGAACAAATATTTATCCGAGAGCTCTCGACCGCCGCTTCTCATTGGCCGATAAATGTCATTTTTTCGATTGTTCGCAGCGAGCTTCATTTTTGTGCCTCACGCAATGCACTCGTCAATCCGGCCGCATCAGTTTGTGGCGGTCCAGCTGCCATCAGAGCAGATTCGCCTCGTCAATCTTGTCCCTAATACGTATGCAAAGATCCACCTACCACGAGACGAGCTAACACCAGTCCAGCATAGTCAATTTGGGCAAGTATGGCCGCTTTTCCGCCAACCAGGTCATCGGTCGACCTTTTCACCTGACTTTCGAGATCCTTGATACCCCGGAGAGTGATGGCTACGGACTGCGCATCGTCTCTGCCACTGAGTTGCACGCCGAAACCTTGATTGAAGAGGCCGAGGCGGATGGAGAAGGCGACGATGCAGAGGCGGGAGACGGTACGCCGATGCGCACGAACCGCGAGATCGTGGACGATGCCTCTACCCAGCGCTTGACTCTGGAGGAGATAGAAGAATTGAAAAAGGAGGCCAGTGGAGCAGGAAAGGACATTGTCGCAAAGTTGTTAGAGTCGCATTCGGCCTTGGATCAGAAGACGGCGTTCTCGCTGGCCAAGTACACACTGCGCAAGCGCAAGAAGTATATCCGGAGGTTTACTATTCTCCCCCTGGATGTCAGCCTTCTTGTGAACTACTCATTGCAAGAGCGAGATGCGGGAAGGACCATGGAACTACGTGATGAGCACATCGGCCTTCTTGGATGCTTGGCCAATGTCCACCACGGCGGACAACCGGCTACGGATGCAATTCCCGACGTGAAGCCGAACGGTCGATACGTTGTAGTGGATGAGACTGGAGGTCTCATTGTCGCCGCCATGGCGGAGCGCATGGGAATATTGTATCCCCGCGATGAGGAGGATCTGGATTCGGAAGAAAAGCCTGCTCCAAGCGAAGGCACCGAGCAGACAAAGGATGCTACCGGCGCTTCTCCGAAATCCCCTCGGCGCCTTCGTCCTCGCCCGATGTCGGCATCAGGAAACACCATCACCGTCGTGCACGCTTACTCGCAACCAAACCTGTCCCTCTTGAAATACTTTGGATACGACACCAATAACCCCGACGAATCACATCCGCTTCACACCAACCTCAAGACCATTTCGTGGCTTCAGTTGGTCAACCCTGAGAGCGACCCAATCCTATCCGCCGAGCCTCCTACATTGCCTGCAAAGGAGCTGGCTGAGCTCAAGCCCAGCAAGCGCACCTCATACTTCTTCAAGCGTAACCGGTGGGAGAGAGTCAAAAAAGTGGTGAATGAGACTCGTGAGGGCGGCTTTGACGGTCTCGTGGTTGCCACTCTGCTCGAGCCCGCTAGCGTTTTCAAACACCTGGTCCCGCGTCTCGCTGGGTCGGCGCCGGTTGCCATGTATTCTCCGACTGTCGAGCCACTCGTCGAGCTGATGGATCTCTACTCCACCGGCCGGAGGACAGCCTTTATCAACAAGAAGCGGGAACTCGAGACGCAAAAGTCCTCAGAAGACGAGGAGGTTGACTTGTCTTCCTTGTACGAGGAATTTGAACTCGATCCCACCCTTCTCCTACCCCCGACTATGCACACCTCTCGCGTCCGTGCCTGGCAAGTGCTTCCCGGTCGGACACATCCGCTCATGACGGGAAGAGGCGGTGCGGAGGGATATTTGTTCCACGGCGTCCGAGTCATCCCGACGACAGATCACATCCAGGCAGCTGGCACTTTTCGGAAACGGAGAAAGATGGCTGCATGTACGCCCGCTACTGATCAAGACGTGGAGATGGCCACTTGATTCTATATGCAGCGTCTCGATGTTGCACTGGAGATTACTAAACTCAAAATGTACGAATATAATGATTCACCTGGTCCGACAGGCATCTTTTACAATTACCACGAAAGTAGCCAGAACGCGACAATGGAATGTCGATTTATCACTTTGTGATGGAGGGAGCAGTGCTGCCCGGAATCCGGCTCTGGCAGCTCCGGTCCTCGTCGAGTATCAAGGCCCATTCATGCGCTGAATTTCACGAAACAATATACAACTGCTCTGGCATCTACAAGCTCTTTCCCATGAACTTTCTCTTCGTAAAGCTAAGCCAAAACTGTACCGGAGATTAGCTGCCCGTTCGATGTCGCGGGAGTTATCAGACGCACCTTGGACGGTCCCACTCCGCCGGGATATAATCTAGCATGTAGCCGCATGGCGATCTCCTGTCGCACTTGCGAAATATATCTAGACATTCAATGTTAGCGACTGGTAACAATAGATTATCATGTAGGGTAGACGTACGCCCTAAGGCTCTCTGCATCCTGACGATCCCGCGGGGGCTCAAAGGCCTGGTTGAGAGGGAAAGACACATCACCTGGAATGGCGAAATTATCAAGTGCAACGTTGGTCAGAGCCTGGCCATCCTGTCAGTACTTCCTCCATTGTACGGCAGGCGTAGCATTTACCTTCTCTGCATCACGAGCACTCATCGTCGGCTTGACCTTCCCGAGGCATTCGCTGACGAACAGGGTTCCGTAGATAAGCATGCGGTCGGCGGGACCGTTGATCTCAAAGTTGCGGAACAGCACACTGGCACGGAAGAGGGACAGGATCTCATCGACACAATCGTAGGACTCGTTGTCGGGCGTGACGTCGATGTCGGGGGTATTAGGGGGCAGCGGGGGCAGAGTGTATGCGGGACCCCGGGTGCGAGTGCGCAGAGGCAGGATAGGGAAGTTCCCTGCAATCAATGTCAAATTCGAGGTCGCCGGGGTAGACCGCATATCCGCATATGCGCATATGAGGGGAGGCCGAGAGCAGCTGTTGGCGGGGCATCCGTACCTATCACGGGGACATCGCGGTCCTCCAGGAAAATGGAGTGGTATGCCTGAGTAAGTTAGAATAAGATAATTCACTGAAACAAGAGCAAGGAATGCATACAGGCATTGTGGATGAAGTTAGGTTGCGGGAGGTTTGAAGAAGACAGAGTGAGATGTCATCGTGTGGAGTTGCCCTTCCCCGAGCTCCCCTTGATTTTCCGCCCCGAGCCTCTTTACGCGTGGAACGCGTCGAGCTTCACTTCACTTCACTTTCGCGTCTCTATCCTTCACTTTTATCACGTCTTCTCATCATGTCAGACTACGAAGAGGAAATGGATGTGGATGCGCCCTCCAAGGTGCAATTCACCTCCGAGAATGCCAGTGGGAAGAAGAGGACGGCGGCCGACCTCCCCGTTGAAGCCCAGGACAACTTGCCATGGTAAGCCTCGATATTTTAGTTCGAGCAGTCCCCAAGCTGACCGTCTGGACAGGGTTGAGAAATACCGCCCGAGCAGCCTGGAAGATGTCTCCGGTCACCAAGATATTCTCGCTACCATCAACCGGTTTATTGAAGCAAATGTATTCTCTCGCAATTCCTCCGTGAAACAAGGCGCTAATGCTTTCGCAGCGCTTGCCGCATCTCCTTCTCTATGGACCTCCCGGTACTGGCAAGACATCGACTGTTCTCGCGCTCGCCCGGCGGATATACGGCGAGAAGAACATGCGGCAGATGGTGTTGGAGCTGAACGCCAGTGACGACCGTGGCATCGACGTTGTTCGAGAACAGATCAAGACTTTTGCCAGTATGTAGAGTTCGTCGATGATCAATGAAGATTGCATGTTGACCGCAGAACACAGGTACAAAGCAAATCTTTTCTATGGCACCTCAGTCCGGCAACTCAGGCATGGCCGGCTTCAAGTTGATCGTCCTCGATGAGGCAGACGCTATGACGGCCACCGCCCAGATGGCTTTACGCCGCATTATGGAGCGCTACACGGCCAACACGCGGTTCTGCATCATTGCCAATTACACACACAAGCTCTCACCGGCACTTCTATCACGGTGCACGCGATTCCGGTTCAGTCCACTTAAGGAGGCTGATATCCGCTCTCTCGTTGACCAGGTCATCGAGAAGGAGCAAGTTCGTATCCAACCCGAGGCGGTGGACAGTCTAGTTGCTCTGAGCAAGGGTGATATGCGACGGGCCCTGAACGTGCTTCAAGCCTGTCATGCAAGCAGTACGATCCACTGATTTCCTCTCGACTCTACAATCGGTCCACTGACTTTTTTTTTTTTTTTCACAAGGTATCCCACTACCGATGCGCGGTGCACCGAATGCTCCTCGTCCTGAACCTGAGACGATCACCAATACGACAATCTATGATTGTATTGCGGCCCCGCACCCATCTGATATCCAAGAGATCATGAGCACTATTCTGTCAACCAGCGATGTCACATCCTGCCTCAACACCGTCAACACGCTCAAGGCAAACAAAGGTCTGGCATTGGCTGACATTCTCTCGGCTCTGGTTGATCAACTACAACGGCTCGAAGTGCCGGCGCAGACGCGCATCACCTGGTTGGAAGGCCTGGCTGAGATCGAGTGGCGCCTATCTGGCGGTGGTTCAGAGGCGGTCCAGACCGGAGGCCTAGTTGGAGTGGTGCGGAACGGATGTGAGCTGATGGGGGACAAAGGTATCCCATTGGTATGAGGGGAATATAATGAGAACGAATCCTAGCATTACAATTGGAGTTTGGTCTATTTTCTTTTTTGGAGACATAAGGTGTCAAAAGTGCACGTGGTCCCGCACTTCCCCATTGGCTTTCGCTTTCACTTTCACTCTCGACTCCACCTTTTACTCCACCTCTTACTCTTTACTTTACGTTCTTATCGGCGAATCGACATTTCAATTAGCTAATTCGTCACTCACAAACTCCTCGGATTTGGCCTGCAGTAGCCTCTGTCATTCTCGTTTCTCATCTGGGTTTAGACCGATACGGTAGTCCCCGTCGCCAATGGCACCCTAATGCACGAGGCGGAAGAGGGGTTTCAATCTCGTCCACCATCCCCGATGGCTCCCGAGAGTAGGTGATGGCTCTAGTCCTAGACCCCTGCGGAGACTCTGCACGAGCCCATCTCCCATCTCATCTCCGCGGGTCTGTGCGATGCTCTCGGTGTAGGTACTTAAGTAGTATCGCTCGCGCGGGTTACCAGGGTCTTCGGCTTTCCCTTTTCCCCTCTGCTGCTCCTTGGCAACATCATCATCATGCGCTATTCGCTTCAGTCCGGCCTGATTCTGGCCGCCTCTCTCACGGCGCCTGTTGTGGATGCTGAGCGTGTACTGGGTGTTTACCTCTATTCGCGCCATGGTGATCGCACCGCTAAGGTGTTTGGCAACACCGAATTGACCGATCTGGGTTATCACGAGGTCTTCGCGGCCGGCTCCTTCTATCACGACCGGTACATCGCTGCCGGCTCGGATAAGCAGATCGAGGGGATCAGCGACGCTATCGTCAACGCGCAACAGATCTCTGCCAGCGCTCCCTCGGATGCTGTGCTGCAGAACTCGGCCACTGGTTTCCTGCAGGGTGTGTATCCGCCGGCTCTCAAGGCGGCCTCGCAGGTTCTAGGCAATGGTACTTCTGTCCAGTCGCCGCTGGATGGCTATCAGATCATCCAGGTAAAGGCCACGGACACTAGCCAGGACAGCGAGAACTCCGTTTGGTTGCAGGGCTCCAGTGGCTGCAACAAGGCCACTGTCAGCAGCAACAACTACTACACATCCGACTCATACATGTCGATGCTGGAGTCCACCAAGAACTTTTATACCTCGCTATCGCCCATGCTCAACAGCACCTTCAGCGCGGACCAGATGAACTTCAAGAACGCCTACACCATCTTCGACTACCTGAACGTGGGCTACATCCACAATTCAACGGAGACTTTCCCTCTTCGAGACAACATGACCCCTGAGCTCTATGGTCAGCTGCTGCAATTGGCTAGCAATCAGCAGTACAACCTGGCTTTCAACCAGTCCGATCCCGTGCGCGCCATCGACGGCGCTGTCCTTGCCGGCGCGATATTGTCTCAACTCAACGAGACCATCGCCTCGAATGGCAAGTCCAAGCTGGGTGTCCAGTTCGGCTCTTACGGTACCTTCATGTCTTTCTTCGGACTGATGCAGCTGCCCGCGGCGTCTGTCGATTTCACCGGCATCTGCGACTATGCGTCCACCTTCGTGCTGGAGTTGGTGACCAACGCTACCGGCAGCGGCATCCCCTCCACCGACGACATCAGCGTGCGCTTCATGTTCCACAACGGCACCATGACCGGCTCTGACGAACCCACCGTCTACCCGCTATTCGGACAATCGAACGACCTCATCTCCTGGGACGACTTCAAGACTCAGACCGAAAAGGTCGCGGTCCTTTCGGACGATCAATGGTGCAACCAGTGCGGTAACACCGATGGCAAGTGCGCAAGCTCTGCAAGCATCAGCTCGACCTCCGACTCGGCCGGCTCTTCTGGCAGTGGCTCTGCCGGGATGTCGCGTGCCGTGGCCGGTGTCATTGGCGCTATGGTGACCCTCGCCGTGATCCTGGGTCTGGAGGCGTTGTTCTTCCTCGTCGGTGGATTCCGCATCTCCAAGAACCGCAAGGGTGGCCTCGAGATGAGCTCCGCTGCTGCTGTAATCGAGGATAAGAAGGTTTAATGGAAAGGGACTGCAGGAGATCCCATGGGTGTCAAGCCAGTTGGTCTGCGGTGCTGTTGGGACAATGCATGATGACAAGTGATTACGATCCGTAATAATCCATGATTTAAGATACATCTCCTATTTCTCCGTAGATTAAGTCGTTTCATACCCGTGGACTTGGGTGATCAACACTTCCAACATTGACCGCCTTTTCCCCCCCCATCATCCCTCATCTCTCCTATTTCCTTCCTTTCTTTCCCCCACCAATCTTGGAAACGCAATGCCGCGCCAGCAGATCAATCTCGAACCCTACCGGGACGAGATCATCACGCTGTTTCAACACGGCATCAGTAGTGACTCGATCGGCCGCACGCTGGAGAGTCGATATAACATCCAAGTTAAGGAGCGCACCATCCAGTCGCGACTACGCAAGTGGGGCATTCGCAAACGCAGCCGGACAACGACGGCCGATGAGGTGCTGCATGCACGGATCAAGGTGCTCTTCATGCAAGACAGGCTGACCGACAAGGCAATGCTCAACCTGCTGCGGCAGGATGGGTATGATATCTCCGAACGCACGCTGCGCCGGTTACGGTTCCAGCTCGGGCTCCATGCGAGGCCTTCTCTAGAGCATGAACAGGATTCCGCCCCCTGTCGCGATGCCTCTGGCTGTTCCGCTGTTGGCCAAGCAAGGTAGCAGTCCTTGACTGACACTGCCGGACTCCCCGCAATTCCCGTGCTCTGTCCATCTGCTGGTGGAGCCGCCTCACCGTGATTGGATTTGCTGTGCCATTTACCTACACCACCACCCCAACGCGCCAATTTACTTGACAAAAGTTATTTTTTCCCTATGCGACAATCCAAAGCACCGATTGCACCCGGACTGCCAATAACCGACTGTTTACTGGCCCAGCACATTCTCTAATAATATGTCTTATGCTCCATACGCCGCGACTTACACTCTCTTTGGCCAGCCCTCGAGGGCTTGTAATTGATTATATGGCCAGTCAGAGTATCAACAAGGCCTCGACCCAAGGTCTCTCTATCTTGATTGATTGATGAGGCCGACCTCTCATACCACCAGTACGACCGAGGCTCTCTGGGCAGGCATGATTATTTCCTGTGAGTCGGGTTGCACGATCCCACCGCCTGCAACCTCTCGCTCGCGGCACTGCACAAGACAACTTTCAGATCTCCTGCGGACAGTCACCAACCCAGAGGATCAAAGAACCCAAGGACCCTACGACCAACTTTCTGCCGTACGCGACAATCATCCAAGCATTTTATAGATTCGGGACTGAGACGAATGACCCAAAAGACCTGGAATGTATCGTATCTCCTGCCTTAGATTTCTAGTGAGGTTTATATCTGAAGTGTATTCTGACGTCCGAAACGTGTCACGTGCCATGACGTCCGCCTTTATTCAGAGCTGCGAAATGTAGACTTCCCTTCAGCGAAATCTTGTTCGCCATTGCCTCTCTCCTGTGCCGAGTGCGGCTTCGCCATGTCCTCCCAGTATGCCAGTGAGCCGAATCCCACTGCGGCAGCGACCCTGAACACGACCGTCGGGCCCATCCACATCGCTCTGTTCGCGAACCAGACCCCTCTCACCTGCAAGAACTTCCTCCAGCACTGCAAGGACAACTACTATGCCGGCACAATATTCCATCGCGTTGCACCAGGCTTCGTGATCCAGGGTGGTGATCCCACAGGTACGGGTTCGGGCGGTACTTCCATCTACGAGTATCCCGAGTTCGAGTACGACCCTGAAGCCCGCGACCCGAACGAACGCGTGGTTCTACGGGATGAGCTACACAGTCGCCTGCGCTTCAACCGGCGCGGACTGGTGGGCATGGCCAAGAGTGAGGATGGGACATACGGAAGTCAATTCTTCATCACACTCGCCAACGCCGAGCGCGAGTTGAACGGGCAGTGCACGATTTTCGGACGACTCGAGGGAGACAGTATCTACAACGTGCTGAAGATTGCAGACGCAGAACTTGTCGAAGGGACCGAGCGGCCTGTATACCCGATCAAGGTGACATCGTGCGAAGTTGGGGAATTGGGACCTCTGGCTGGCAAGTTGAAGGACAGGATAACTACCGCATCCGCCTCAACGGGTAACGGAAAGCAAGCACCGAAGAAAAAGAAGAAGCCTGACAAAGCCGGGAAAGTGTTATTGAGTTTTGGAGGCGACGAAGGCGACGAAGAAATGCCCATGCGGCCGGCGAAGCCCAAGTTCAATACCAAACTCGTCGCGGATGCGCCAGGTGCCGCCAGCAGCACCGATAAAGCGCCCGAGTCTCAAACGACGCAGCCAGCTCAGCCGCGAAAACGACCGCGGTCTCCATCTCCAAAGCGCTCGCCGGAACCGGAGCGCAAGCGCGTTAAGACGCCAGATCCACAGGCCCAGCTGCCCTTGAAGAACCCCGAATCACCAGCTCGATCACCGAGTCCGGACCAACAACCCACGAAACACTCCAAGCTTTCGCGGACGAACGCCGAAATTGAGAGTATCAAGGCGTCCATGCGTCGGAACGTCGACACCGGTCCCGCTGATACTGGCCGGAAGAAGTCAGCACTTGAATCCATGATCCCCGAGACCGCAATCCGCGGCCGCAGGCGACCACCGCCAGGTTCGGCGAATGGCGCAGGATCCAGTGCGGGTCCTAGAGACGCAGCCGAGTCCGAGGCACTACGCATGTTCAATGCCTTCAAGGCCAAATTGGAAGGTGGCGAAACCAAACCTTCAACATCGCACAGCGAGAAGCGCACCGACAAAGACAACGGTCAAAGCCAGAGCCAGGACGCAGATGATGAGGAAGCTCAGCTCTGCGACCTACACTTTGTCGCTAATTGCCAGTCTTGTCGGTCCTGGGATAACCCCGACGCTGCAGAATCGGACGACACCGGACGAGAAGATGCGAGCTGGCTAAGCCATGAACTACGTTTTGGCAAGGATACACTGGGCAAAGACCTCAAATGGAAAAAGGAGCATCAAGATGCAGACTCATTGATGGTGATCGACCCGCGCGAGAAGGAGAAGGATTTGGGTGCTGGACGCAAGCGAGGTCTTCAGCGAGATCGTGAACGCGAGCGCAAACGAGGGCGAGCGGGCGAGTTGGAATGGGATCGAGAGAGGCGTTGATACATGTCACCTTTGATGCTACGTATATGGAGAACTACGAGTAATCAAATACGAGCTTAAACCAAGAAAATTAAGCCCATTCCTAAATGGTTCAGTTTCATCGTGCATCATGATAGGTTTTTACATCAACCCAGCTTCGCCCAGAAACAAAAGCATAACTAGCCTAAACACCCCCCCTATAAACAACGCCGTAGCATCGGGTACGTATTTAATCCCGTGCCTTTCTTTTGGTATCCTTCTCACAGCCTTCTCACACTTGTTTCAATTACACCTTCCGACGGCGCTTCGCACTGCCTCCATCCTGAGGCCCGTTGGCGTCATCATTCGGACCCGCCGGACTGGTCGCCTCGCTATCGGTCAACTGCTCAATGACACGGCCCGGGTTGACATTGTTTCCCGAGTTCGAGTCGGCGCCGTAAGGGGCATCATCAAAGCCATAGTTGTATCCCGACTGACCCTGGTCATGGTTCGGTCCTTCGAAGAGGTCGTCATTGTCAGGGATGTGATCGAAATTGAACAGGTCATTGGTGTCACCCTCATCGGTTTGGCCGGGGCCGTCTTGCTTATTCACACCCGTTGCCGATCCTTGGCCAGCGTTGTCATCCAGGTTGAAAGGCTTCTTGTCGCTATCAGTGTCGCCGAAATCCGTGAAATAGTCCTGGTTGAAAATGGTGTCGAGGTCGAGCGGCGGAGGCGGCACGTTGCCGTCACCGTCGAGACCCGGTATGGCGCCCGTTGGACTTAATGGCTGAAGAAGGTGGGTCAGGTTTTGGACGGACCGATCCTGTTCGGCTTGCATCTTCACCAAATTATCGATTTCTTGTCGAGTGTTTGCAAGACGGCCCGAGTAGTTGTGCGGCATGGGCGGCGGGTTCGGTGTCGTCAAAGCATTGTTAGTGACAATCTGGTCAACATCTCCCGTGTTGGTTTCGTTGGCCATCAGTCGCAGCATATCGGCACGCTGGTTCGGTGTGAGAGGGACGTTGCCGCCGGCATTCTCCAGAGACGACAGAACATTGGGGAACTCGGAGAAACTTGTCGGGATACCGTTTCGCGCATTGGAATTCTGGATGACAGACATGATATCTCGCTGGCTGGAGTTGTCATCGGCTGGTGACAGCCCCGAGGGGAGGTTCCTATTGTGCTGTCGTGGACTGTGGTCTAGTACTTCCTCGACATGTCCAGACTGAGTGACACTCGGCTGGCGAGCATGACCGCGGGACCGGGTTTCATACCCGGCCGCGGGAGACAGTGTAGTAGCTCGGCCGTTGCCATCGGCGATAGGGGGCGCTTTCAAGAGCAGCGGTTGCTTTTTCATATTCCGTTGTCCGGTAGGGCTAGCCAACCCACCCAGCGAGTTGAAAGAAAAGTCGCCGCCCATGTCGACGATATTGCTTTGGTCGCCCGAGATGACTCCAGCGAACGAGTTAGCAAGATTTTGACCGTTACTATCCTGTCCCTGCAGGCTGCGATTGTACACCGTCGCAAGGAATGTGAGGATGGCGTTGATCGAGTTCTCATGGCGGGTATGCTGCTCTTGGAAATTGGCTGCTTGTGCATAGAGCTGCTCATGCTCTTTCCGCAGCCTGGAGATAGTGTTCGAAATAATCGACTGCTGCTGACGAATTGCCTGCAGCTCACGGTACACCCCGGAAAGTTGGTCATTGGGCATTTGACCGTCCGTGAGCAGTGATAGGTGCCGTGGTCGCGGTCGCTCATCGCGATTTGCCGTCCCACTATCCTCGGCATACTCGTCCATGTCATTCTCATCCGCCTCTTCTGTCTTCACCCGTGCGCCACCCTTACTACCCTTGCTAGCGAGACCGGTTGCATTTTTCGGCTTCTGAATCAACCAGAGGAGGTCGGGGTGGCCTCGTTTGAAGAAGGGATTGGCGTATTCGCTGGGACTCTTGTTCTTGCGCTCGCTGGCGCGCATGGAGTTATCCGATAGTCCCACCTTCTTGTGAAAGCCGTACATGTTGAGTTGTCGAACAAACGATGCATAGTTGTTGTGCTTGAAGAGTTCGGGAATCAAAGTCCTTGCGAACTCGTCCTCGTCCAACACGATGAAAGAATTGCCGTCGTCAGACCACCGGATCAGCTCAGTATTTTTCGACTCGTCCAGGAAACTGTAATTCGTCAATTAGCTTCAAGTACACTTGCAGGGACTGTCATCAGTCATACCTGCTCAACTTCTGCACAAAGGGAGGAATCTGTTTTCGCTTCGCCTGCGAATCTCTCTTGGCTGCCAGAGCTCGGCGGTATAGTTCTTCCAAAGACTCCCCCCATGCTCCGGACTCTCCTCCGCCCGGGCCTGCATTGTTCTCTTGATATACGGTTGGGGCTTGTTCATAGCCCCGGTTTCGGCTGACCAGCTGGTTTGCTGCTTGTCGGCGGGCAAGTTGATTCGAGGCCGCTGCGCCCGGTGCAGACAGCTCCTGAGATGTCGCATATGCTGCCGGGTTGTAGGAAGAGGGATCGGCGAAGGAAGGAGGGTTGACGACGTTGGCGGAAGGATTTTGGCCCCATTGCAGGAACTGGTCGTTGGACAGTTGCGATCCGGGGCTTGAAGACGCGTAGTTTGGGACAGGACCCATCTGGGTGTGACCAGTCGGGGTCGTCCCTGGAGCAGGTCGCTTGCGAGTCATGCCTTGGGAGCTCATTGGGAGTCGACGAGTCTTAAGGGCGTTCGTATGACGAGTATCGCGCAGTGAAAGCTGAAAGCAATGCGTTGTCAGAAAAAAGGGCTGGATTCAATCGAACCCGGGTTGTATCGGTATCGTACGAGGACGGTTTATCTCGGGCTCCGAAACCGATGATATGTTCGTGAATATCAACTTGATCTTGAGTCACGTAAAAAATGTCTGGATCCACTCGACGGGCAAAAGACAGGTCGATGATGGCGATCGGACAGAACTTGTCGCAATTAAAAGGGATTTGACACCCAGGAATGGGATAGACGACCACGGATCAACGAGGGAGGGCCCCAGCGACGATCTGCGAGACTTTGGCGAGAATCACCACAACCACCACAATCAGCGGGCGCTGCAATGAACCGACATTCGAGATGGGCTCGGGAAGATCCAGCAGGGTCGACCCGGAAGTACGTGCGAAGAAGACCACACGGAAAGCCGAGAGGAAGGCAGGGTCGAAATGGAAGTGCAGGCAGGAAATCTCCAAGTTCACACCTTTTGCGCTGAGAAGTCGCGATGAGGTCAATTCGAGCAGGGATCGCGCTCTGATTGGTGGCTGACTCAGCCGCCGCCTCTTCTTCAAGTGTTTGCAATGTGAGTTTTGTTTGTTTAGTTACAGACGCAAGGATTAAGTCATAGAATCCTTGAAGATAACACTAAAGATATATAACTATGCTTGTATGGTGATGGTTACCGGAACCTTCGACTATTCTACTCTTCCCCGATCAACGCTCGGAAGCCCATCAGAAGTTGCTGCCACTGCTCCGGCTGCGCCTGCGTAAACTCCTCCACTCTCTTCGGAGCTGCTAGGTCCTCGCCCATACGTGCTTCATTCTTGGTCCCATTTAGCACCGTGACATTGCCTAGTCCCATCACCAGAGTGTACAAGGCGGCCGCGGGGCTTATATTGACCCGCGCCGCCAGTTGCTGAACGGGTGTGGAACGCACCAGGTCCGGGTTGGCTGTCAAGGTCCAGAAACTCTGGTAGATTATCTGATGTTTGCGACAAAAGGCCCGCAGAGGGACGTCGAATAGAGTGTCCTCGTAGAATCGGTTCTGCACCACTGCCGGCTTCACCTTGACTTGGGGGGAATCGTCTAGCTCGTGAAGTAGCGGCAACGAACAATTGGAGATGCCCAGGTTCCGGATACGGTGAGGCACGTAAGTCTCCAGTGCCGACCAAGCTTCAAGGGTCATTTCCAAGGTGCGTAGCGGAGAGTGAATCACTAGCGTGTCAATGTAGGCATCGTCCACGCTAGCCGAGTCTGAGGACGGCCGCAAGTTGTGCAGTGAGGATTTGATAGAGGCATGAACCTGCTCTGTCACAGAAGCGTTTGGATCATACGGCATGTTGTTTGGGTCCTGCGCCCCGACGGGGCTGAACTTGGTTTGCACCTTGTCATCGGGTAAGCCAGATACGCTCCGTGGAGGTTGCTTAAATGGATTCTCACATATAAGTCTTTTCGGTGGACAATGCCATCAGCAATGGCTCTGCGGATTCCATCGCCAACCAAATCTTCCCGATAGTGTCGCGGCTGGGCCGCTGTGTCTATGGCCCGGAAGCCAGCGTTGATCGCGGTGTGGACGAGATCGGCCGACTGTTCTTTCTTCCAGGCTGTGCCGTAGAGAAAGACCGGAATGAAGGTGGGACTAGAGTCGAGAGCGGGACGCAGACAGTACTTTTCCCACATTTTGCCGACAGCTCGAGTCATGTTGGAAGAGGGTTATGATACCCGGGATCTGTTGACGTCAAGTCTATACCCGGAGGTTTCCATACGAAAGGTTGCGGGGTTGCGCTCTTACTAAGTGGCGACTGTAGTTAACTAGTTAAAACTAATTAACTAACTAAATATTGCAGACAACTACTACCTAGGTACTTATCCGCCCTAACGAGATCTTCCGCAACATTTGAGTTCTCGATATCCTGTACAAGTCCCTAGGATAACCGGCTATTACTTGGCTAGGACTCGAACTTTCATTGGTGCTTGTTTTAGATCCCGGTGGGTTAAGAGCGTTGATCTACATGCGACTTTGATCATCTTGGATCAAAATAATAGAAGCTTAGGAATCTGCTCAAGAATGTTGAAGCCTGGAGATTCCCTTTACATATCCAGCTGTGGGGGTCGATTGCCCAGATAGCAGATATACGCATGGGCGCCCACCGGATTCCGTCAGTTTGACTCGAAAAAAGCTCCATAAAGATATGCGAACCAGAGCTTTTGTTCACACCTAGTCTTGCAATGGAGAATATTGCGTTTTCGGAATCTTGTTTGGGCAGTAGCTCTCGCTATATTTCAGTCCGGGATCTACGTTTGTTCGAGTATCAAAACCAGGATTACCATGGATGCAGACCAGAGCCAACGATCCAACAGAGAAGGACTCAAATTGAGAATGAGGTTCATCAAATTAGCAGAAAACAAGGGGTATCTATTCTTTTATATGCCTCTGCATGTGCCGAGATGCAAAATTCATACACAAAAGCCGTGACTCATGAATTCGATAAATCATCGTTCACCACAAACTGATCCTCGTCGGTTTCTGCCGATACTCCGTGGATGACATCTGCGTCATCATTAATCGGAGATGATGAAGCATTTTCGTTTTCTTTTTGATCTGCAAGATCGTCATTGAATGGGTCCTCGCCAAGTGACCCGTCTTCGGGCAAAGACCAGTCCCATTCGGATTCGGGCTGATATTCGATGTTGTATACATCGCTATAGCATTGCGCCTTCGATGGACAACTGTGAATCCAAGTTAGCACACATAAGTCGTTCACGATTGGATAACCGAACTTACAATACGGGGTCCTTGCCGAAGATAATATCTGTTGGTCTCAGTCAATGAACTGCCAAAATCCAATTACTATCGTGGAAGCACTCACGCCATAAATACTCCATAACGCGTCCAGAGGTGGCGTCGTCCAGCTCGGTAGTCATGAGCCAGCGGTGGTAAGTCTGGTAGTCACTCAACGGACGAGCACGTATCTGTTCCTTCGTCACAGCGAACTGCGCACAGCAGGGCGCAGCGACGACTTCGGGAATATCGGTGTTGTTGAAGATACGGATCCAAGCACCGGCAAAGGCAATCTCGGTGGTGCGCCCGTCCAGTTGCCGGAACGGCTGCACTTCATCGGGACATCCGGGACCCCAATCGCATCGCAGGTTAACATAGCCCGACTTTTTAAGATAGTCGAGTTGGAGTCGCTGTATGGTGAGAGCGTTGTCCTGCTCCATAAATTCGACGTGCGCGCTGCTGCGATGCGCATGGAGGAAGACTATATAGTCCGGGAGCGACTTGTCATCGTAATGATCCATGATGTACTGGAGATAGACATTGCCCTCTCTGCCTTTGTTCTCCTGGACGGAGTATTCAGCGTCCGGATCGTCGACCACGTAGACTGCATGCTGCCAACTATAGTTCCGGTCAATCGGGTCAGACAACGTCTCAGAACAAGCAGGGATGAGAGAGAAGGTCAACCTACTCGGGTAGCTCCTCTTCCAGCCAATCCGTGTTTTCCCAAGATGTGCTTCCCATGACGACGATGCGATCGGACTTGGGGGACACCTTGGGCTTCGGGGGAGATGACGGGGTGGGTTTCCGCTCCTCGTCGTAATCCTCCGTATAGTCCCATAAGAAATCGTCATCATTGTATAGTCCCGGCACGTCCACCGGAATAGTCTCTGGCTTGAACTCCGTTCGCTTTAAAGCCGGATTGGTAGGCTCCGGATACACTTTGGAAGTCGGTTTCGGGGTGGCAATTGTTGGGCTGGAGACCTGCAAGGAAGAATGAATCGGGGTAGGCACTTGACCTTTCGAGACCAGCTCGATACGGGCGCCTTGGTCGTTGACGACAAAATCAATGGCCTGCCGATCGGACTCAATTGAGTCCAGATGGCTCTTAACGAGCAACAAAGTCAGGACGAGGCCGCAGATGAGTGAGATGCGAAACGTGTGCATGATCCTTGAACAGTAAACAGTAACAGGGGACAGGGCCCAACTGTTCAAACGTTCATCGGGCGATAAGCAGCTTTAAAGACTTTGAAAGGCAGACGGTCTGGTTTGGACCCACTTGACGCATCGAGATTCAAGACTCATCACTTTCATCATTTTCATCGGCTGCGTCGGCCCCGCGCGCTTCCGTGGTTTTTGAGTCTATTTCATCGTGGTGATGGCTGATGGCCTCGATAATTCTAATACCTCATTAGCCTTCGAAGACGAAGTTTCGCCAGACTGTATTCACGGTGGGGTCTCATTCGTCAGCGATTCCTGTTAGTTACCCCTGGAGTTGGTGAGTTGGTTTGTTTCAGATCCACGTCCTCTTCACGATAGGATCGTGTCATTGGTGTCCCATGTGGTTTCATGGTTTCATGGTTTCATGGTTACAATTCGCTGACCTCTGATCCGTCTGGATTGACGCGAAGCATTTGGCATTTGATGACTTTCTTCTTCGACGTCATAGTTTTCCTTTTTCAATTGCAGGCTTTGCCATTGAAAACAAAATATTATTGATTTCTTTTTCAGATGCTGCTCTCCAAACCAACCCAACCCACCTACTTGGGTATCGGTACCGATATATATACCTAACCCTAAACTACACGACTATGGTATTTTGCCGGCCACCAATGCTATAACTATAACGTACAGCAACTTGGAATGACCATGGCCACTTTGACAGTGTGTCGTCCTCGTAGCCTTGCCTTGATCGGTATCGCTGTGATGGCTACCTATTCCTCTCCCGTTTTTGTTCGATCCCATTCGGGAGCTCATCAAGGCGCGGGCGACGATTCTAGCTTCCATGCATCGAGTCAGTGGCCCCTCGAAACAGATCCTGCCCAAGGTTGGATTTCTTGCTCAGGGGTAGGTTTCTCGCCCCCTTTGAAACGTGGGGATGACTCTATTCCCAATGTCGGAGAACAGAGTCCCCGCTCGGCTTGGCTAGAGCATTCGCAGCACCCGTTCTGATGACTCCTATCCCCTGGCCGAGCAACATCTTTCCGTAATCCCCCGATGAGACATGCTTACGAGTTATGTGCCCATCCACCGGGCAATGAAACTATTGTAGGGCTTCAGGAAGCCCTCTATAGTTACGGCGGTTCACCGCAAAGGCGAGTCCCCGCCTTCATGGAGCCCACATGACCAATTACCGCAGTGCCCGGCCGAAATTCGCAGCATCGGGGCAGTCGAGGATCGTCGTGTCTGAAAAAGGGTGCCATTGAGCAGATCCGTTGAGCAAGTGGCAAGAGTCGACCAGAGACCCGTAAAATCAATAATACATAATATCACCACCGATTCTACAGTACGAAGTACCTGCCATCACCATGCACCATGTACCTGCAGGGTAGATCAGGTAGATCAGGGGGAAGAGGAGTTCGGAAATGACCAGCAGCTCCGGTCAGCTTTCCCCATCCGAGCCCTGCATTGTCAGAGGACGAGCCGGAGCAGACAGGAAGTCGGGCACTCCATCGGCAGACTATCGGGACCTGACGTTCCCACTCCAGGGTTTCTAACAGGCCTCTAGCGGATTCTAGCTGATGACTAGGGCCCCGGGGAGTAGGGACGGCGGTTCCACGGTGCCACTAGCACTAGTACAGTATGGAGGATGCGCGGATCGTGGAGACGCGCCGGAAGGATTCAATTCCACGGAGTGGGCCTGGCGCGGTATAGCAGCAGGCGCCGTCCGTCGTGGCGAGGGCCGAGTGCCGCTGGGGAATCGCTGGCCCGTTCCGCGGGACCAGACTATTGGCGACAAAGGTCCAAATAGGTTGTGGCCGAACAAGTGGCGAACGAGGCGCGCTTTCCAGATAGGAGATAATCCGGCGGAGACGCTAAGAGGAAGGGGGAAAAAGGAAAAGGAAAAGGGGGCGAGGAAATTAGGAACGAGCGGCCATCGTATATAGTACTGCGTAGACGGTCGCCCGAATATACTCCGTGCAATACGAAATCAAGACTAGAAATAGAAATAGAAAATCAGATCAAATCGCACTGCAACAATCAAAGTGGCGGAGCACGAGGCAGGACGTGAAGTGAGAACCTTAGAAGGCGCTACGGAATAGACTGGTCAGATGTCATTTGAAAGCCCTCGTGCGAGATAGATTAGATGTATTACATTCCATATTCGATCTGGCCTATCAAAATTCATCATCTCATATAAGCCCAAAGTACTCCGTATATATAGGCAGCCATATATGTACAATAGGTGTGTTATTTTACCAATTTCTAAGGTAGCTCAGGGATATTTGTATGCTGGGTGCCACTGTGGCGGAGAGCTTAGAACAGAGTCTAAAATCAAAGCATGGGCACCGGACAGGAACCGGAAAGGATGACGGGGGAGCCGAAGGTCGATCTACATGTAGTGAACCGGAAAGTACTAGGTACCGATTATTTACAGATTCATCCCAAACAGGGATGATCGAGAAAGATTATAGGGAGTATAGTATAGGAGAGGCTAGAAAGAAACAACTATATGTATATAAAGAGGATCCAGAGGACCCAGAAAGGGATTATGATTGGCAAAATATAGTTAGAAATAGTAACAAGTAATAAGACCATAGCCCCAGAATAGATAGAAGAGCATTCCGTATGGAGTACGGAGTAGGGGGGCAGAGAGAATAGAAAAGGGATCATGACAATGACTACTCATAAAGTCCGTACTATAAAAGTCCGAGTACCTACTTTATTTGACTCCGACTTTTGACAAGTGAAAAAACGCAACTCCTTACTCCCCGTTCTTGGCGGATTTGTGGACCGCTCACCCACTTCCGGCCTTGCGTGTCCCAATTTCAAACCTTTTTCTCTTCTTCTTCCCCCCCCGCTCCGCTTGTTGGCCTCTTTTCTCCAACCCTTTTTACGTGAATCTTCCCTATTGGAAGTCTCATCACGTTTGAGATCAGATCCAACAGGAAAAAGCAAAAAAATAAAAAAGAAGAAGAAAATAGGAAAAAAACTCACTACTCCCCCCCCCCTTTCATGACCCGCACGAGCACGACTTTGCATCCGTGAGCGATTTTGTCTGCATTTTTCACGGTCCCTCACACCTCTCATCGTGCCCTAAATCATTCTTCCCTTTTCACCCCATGTTCGCATAGCTCTGTGCGACTCCTTTGTGCGTGTTGTTGGTGGAATTTTTTTACGTGCCCACATTCCTCGAAATCCTCGGCCATGAGTTATCAACAATCGGACATGTATCACGATCCCTCCGCGCGTTCCCCTGGCTCCCAGCGGCATCAACAACCTCTGCACCGCCAGCCTTCTCGCCAGTTCGATGCGTACGGCCCTATGCCCGTCAATCTATACGAGGACCAAATGGCTCGCTACGAGTCCGCCCGGCTGGAGCGGTTGAACCCGTCGCTGCAGAACAATTCCTACGCCTATGATCTATCCGGATCCCAGACCTGGAATCCGAATGGTTTCTCCAATGCTCAGTCTCTCGGTGGTATTCGCTCCGCCTCTGCTAGTTTGAAGCCCTCCGCCCGCGGACGGACAGGTCTGCCCACGGTACGTGTTGTTTTGTGTCCTCACCCCCCTCGACTGACGAAGTTTTCCCTGGATCACCGACCAAACCTCCCAGCTAACACGACCTCATCACATCTATAGACCTGGCTCGATCAGCAACCTGGCATGCCTAACGCCTTTTCCAATCTGGGCCCTGGCCCCATTCAGAGCAGTGCGATGCGACCGGAAGCATCGGCTTCCTCGGAGGGCGATGACGAACTCATCCCGACTGCGATCGTCATCAAGAACATCCCGTTCGCCGTCAAGAAGGAGCAGCTGGTGCAGCTCATGACCGAGTTGAACCTGCCCCTGCCCTACGCCTTCAACTACCACTTTGACAACGGCGTTTTCCGGGGTCTTGCCTTTGCCAACTTCACCTCGGCGGAGGAGACCGCGACGGTGATCGAGATGCTGAACCACTTCGAGTTGCAAGGCCGGAAATTGCGGGTCGAATACAAGAAGATGCTGCCCCTGCAGGAACGTGAGCGAATTGAGCGGGAGAAGCGAGAACGTCGTGGTCAACTGGAAGAGCAGCACCGGCCCATGCCCTCAACTCTGCAGACCCAGAGTTCCATGTCTTCGCTCGCCTCGCACATCCCGGCCACTTCGCCCTCTCCTGTGTCGCAGCGTGGCCAGAAAATCGGTAAGTTTATGTTTACTCTTCTACAATCCAGGAAACTCACCCCTGAAGAAGGACAAGTGGAAGTGGACTTGAACGACAGCCAGACTCTTTCTTACTACTCTCAACTTCTGCTGTTCAAGGAAGACACCACTCGCGATTCCGTGATCTTCCCTCCCAACCTTACCCCGTCGCAGCGACGCACAGTTCACACTCTGGCTCACAATATGGGGTTGGCCCACGCGTCCCGCGGCAATGGTGATCAGCGGCAGGTTCAGGTCTTCAAGGTTGCTGCTGGCACCAACGTTAGCCCGCCTCTGTCTTCCATCCCTCCCGCTGGCCAGAATGACAGCTCTCGTCGCGGTCTCAACCGTGCCGCCACCATTGACTTTAGCGAGGCTCGCAACGAAGGGGGCCCCGGCTCCTTCACCACCATGCGCGGCGCGAATTCCAACTTCCTCGGCGTCATGGATTCTTCCGGCAACTATTCCAACACGCAGAACCTGCGCGCCGCTAAGTCGTTCGCCGATCTTCGTTCCTACACTCCGTCCCCGGTCCCTTCTTCCGCCAGCTTCCCGGCTGCTCTTCAATCCAATGGCGCCCGTCTCCAATACGAGAATGCTCAAACGGGGGCTTCGAACACCCCTACTCTTACCTCCGCTCCATCCGGCTCATCTCTCGGCATGCAACGCGACGATAACCTGTTGGTCAACAGCCTGGGTGGTCTGTCTCTGGGCACGGGCATTGGAGGACCCAACTCCAGCCCTCGACGATTGCGTGGTATGTTCTCCTGGGACCAGGACAGCCAGCCCTCGTCCGCAGGTGCGATTGGCAGCAACCGTGGAATGGGAGTTGGATTTGACAATGCCCAGCAAGAGCGCATGCCGCTCCGACAGCCACATGGGCCGACCCCCGAGAAAGGCACCGGTTTTCGTCGTCAGAACGGCCACCAGGCCCGCGGCAGTGACGAGCTTCGCGCCACCTCGGGTGTCGAGATCATCGTGGAGTAATCGAGTCCACAGAAGAAAAAAGACAATTAGCGATTTGACGATGGCGATCCCCCACCTATAGTGTGTTTTTACCAACATCCGACTGATTTGCCGCGAGACGAATACGAACCTGTATCACGAGGCCCTGTTCTGCCAAATTCACCGGCTTACGATTCGATGAGGGATGATGAGATGACAACCAAAAAGAAAGAAAGAAAAAAAAAAAGAAAAATCCATTGTTTTGTTCGCTGATTGGAAGCCAAGTTTTAGACGTTTATTACTATTTTGGGGCAGCCCGCGTTGGAACCGCTTTCGCCACTGTTTCCTCTCGCGCTCCAGCCGAGATGCGAAAACTCTGGATCTGTTTCTGTTTCTAATTTGATTCTGCGGGCGCCGTCTTTTTCTTGCATGCAAATCAAGTGTTTCCCCCCGATTGCTGGAAAGCGGATTTACGACCGCCACCGCTCGGTGGGACGCCTACGAAGAATGACTTCAAAAGAACCCTGCCCCGACAGGAGACATGACAAAGCATTTGCATATTAAGTTTGTACATGGGGCGACACGCATCCGTTTAATGTTTCTGGCCCGGTTTTTGTCTTATCTTCTGCCTTTGTGTCCCTTAATTGTGTCGACAGTCCATACACTGCATTTCGGGGGACATGGCTCCTTTTTACTTTACGTCCACTATGGTGGAAGAAGCCCTGTTCATTTGCCTTTGTGCGGAATTCACTTTGATCTGGATGCTCGTCTTGCAGAATCGAGGCAACACACCCGCGCCTCTGTGGACTATCTGCCCTTTATCTGTCTATTTTCATGGGAGACACCACTGAACGGCTGCAGTATATGTCAAGCCAAATGATTCCATATCACTGACTCGGATTTTATGGGTGTCAGAATTTTCTCTTCATGTTTGGTTATCTTTGCAGTCTAGGGGCTTTTTGAGTGTTGTACTCAGATTTCGACAATCCATGTACCTTTTACGTTTTCCAAATGTCTTGTCTGATTCGCAGCGATGTAGTTTTCTTATCTTGTACCTTTGCAAAAAGGATCTCCACGTGTGCATGGATGCATACTCGAGTCTCTGAATAGTGGCCATTAGACTTACAGAGGGAATCCGTGATCTCTTGTTTATTATGGTGTCGACATTCCCGTCCCTGTCGATCCCCCGTATCCATGCAGGAAAGTCGACATTAATCGGACTTTCTTGGTAGTAGCCTAGCACCGAGAAATGGTAGAGCCTTCTGAACTAGTTATTTAGGCTACTTAGTCGCAATATCAAAAGCGTGTACACATCCGTGCGAAAGCATGTCACACGGTGGCTGATATCGGAGGCAACCGGGGCCGTCGTATCATTGCGAGGAATGTTGCGACAATGGCGGGTTTGCTTCCAGGTCGGATGCTAACTACTGCCGCTACGGACCTTGGAAACGTGCCCAGGTGGGAAGATAGCTACGGATCGAGTCGCGAGTGCAGATCAAAGAAGTAGTAATTCCAACACTACCAGGATATTCCCCCCAATTTTCCCATTACAGCGCCCTGTGAACTAGAAACAGACATGGAACGAAAAGAGAACAGCACGATAAAACCGGGGAATAGACAAATACATCAAGAATCGCGCCGTTAAGAATGATAAGACTGAAAGACCACAGAGAGCAACGGGTTCAGAAAACCGATTGTGCAGCCACATCCATTGAGACGTCTCGTTTACAGCTCAGGCTTGCCCTTCTTTTTCTGCTCGACCTTGAGGAGCAGAGCGCGGTTGATGCGGGGCAGGACACCACCGAAGGCAATGGTCGCGCGGATGAGACTGTCCAGCTCTTCGTCACCACGGATAGCGAGCTGTAGGTGACGAGGAGTGATACGCTTGACCTTCAGATCCTTGGCAGCGTTGCCGGCCAACTCCAGCACTTCAGCGGTCAAGTACTCGAGGACAGCGGTCACGTAGACGGCGGCTATGGACTTGTCAGCGTCTCCGAAAAAAGTCATCAGTAGGGAGAATGAGACATACCTTTGGCGCCAACACGCATCTTGTTTTGGGTGTTGTTCTTCAAGAAACGCTTAACACGACCGCAGGGGAACTAGGAGGATGAACGTTAGTATTCTGGACCAGGGATAGCAAAGACCGACGAGGCTCGAGGATCGTGCGCGATAGAGAGGACATGCGACAGGGTGGAACGATGGATTAGACCCCTCGAAAGACCCCCAAGGCCAGTGAGGGGGAGTCAACTCGACGCGTAATTGTGTCAACTCGCTTCGTTCACCCACCCATGATCACATATTGCCTATCAATGGTACACGCCACGAGCCAGGGCGACAACTGGCGACGACACACCTGTAGGCCAGCCTTTGCGCTGTGAGACTTCTGCGCCTTCCCCGCAGAGTCCTTGGAACCACCCTTTCCACCGATAGACTTTCCCTTTCCGCCCGGCATTATAGGAGAGTATTCGAAGATAAGAGGAAAGCGCGTTGAAATATAATAGCTGGCGATCCGACAGGAAGTTGGATGGGAAAGCGATTCTGAATGCGGGAGGCACGCGTGTTGTTGATGGATGAAGAAGTCAGAAATGTCCACGCCGGCACGGTCGCTAATCATCTCTGGGACGCTAGTCCCAATCGGGTAACCATCTCAAGACCGGCGTAGTTGGCTGTGCCAACTCCTGTCTGCGTAGGTCAGTTGGATCAGTCGGGTCGGATTGTATGGTATACAGAGATCTATTCCATCTGCCCATGATAAGCGAAGAAAGTAGGGGTTAGTTGAACTGTGTGGTGAGTAGGCGCCACACAGTGTGAAGCCCATTGACACTGGGGCCATTCAGGTCCTTTCAGATGACGCCAAAACTGAAGGTCTGGCCATCGAGGCCTTGTCAATATAGAGTTCTGTTGTTCATCAAGTAGAATGGGCTGAGCGTTCAGTCGAGCCTCGAAGGTGTAGTTTTGGAGATCAGAACACAAACCGTGGAGTCGAGCGGAGATAATCAGGTGACTGCGGCCGGACTATTGTTCCGAAGTGCCAGGTGGCCCGGGGCAAATGCGATCGAGTTTTGGTTCTCTAGTGTTCTTCATTCCCCCC
>Ga0207877_10064_pt1 | contig 97684 bp, 65 predicted proteins | sample LinPmetageLP29_FD_184046 | JGI IMG/M metagenome (GOLD analysis project Ga0207877, IMG submission 184046) | Marine viral communities from the Pacific Ocean - LP-29 (SPAdes) | ecosystem: Environmental > Aquatic > Marine > Oceanic | place: Pacific Ocean | collected 2009-08-23
GTGCTCAAGGCAAAAAAAAAAAAAAAAAAAAAAAAAAAAAAATGAATACAGAGGGTATTGCGGAAAAGACGGCCCCTTGGATCATAGCCAAAGGAAGAGCAATGCTCTCATGGTAGGTGTGGAAAAGACGCAGGCCACTAGGGATGAGCGGCAGGATCTTGTTCGTTGAGGGCAAGACGGTCTCGGAGGAACAAGAGAGGTCGACTAGGGTCAAGAAGTTCCATCATGGACTTCCCTAGGTCATTGTGCTTGATAGGTTTAGTGACGTAGTCGTTGAAGCCCGCCTGCGCAGCATCCTGGATCTGATCCTTCATCGCATTCGCGGACAGAGCCATGATGGGAATCTGGGGATAGTGGTTCTTTTGTTCCCAGCTCCGAATCTCACGGCAAGTGTCGTAGCCGTTCTTCACGGGCATTTGGATGTCGCACTGTGGATCAAATTAGCTGATCCGGTCTGGCCATTAAAGGGTAAGGATTTGCCATACAATGATGAGAGAGTAGTAACCTGGCTCTTTCGAAAACACTAGGTCAATGCACTCCTGTCCATCAGAAGCGGTCTCCGACGAAAGCTTAATCTTGTGCAGATACTTGAGCATGACCTGAAAGATTGTTAGTATACCTGACGATCAAAGACAAAAACGATGCAGTCTTACATTGCGGTTGGTCTCGTCATCCTCCACGAGTAGGATCCGGTAGCCTTTGTTGCCCAAAACCTCTTTGACCATTTTGGACACTGTCTTGAAGTTATTGCTGTCCTCTCGCTTGTCGTCATCTCTGAGGTCCTTGCTCAATTCGCACTTCTTCTCGGGATCGAAGATAGCCGAGAATGCCGAAGGCTTAACTGGCTTGTTCACAATGAACACCTGTTTCCCCGTGCCGGCAAACTCGGAAACCCTTGCAGCTATTTGGCGTTTCTGATAAGGATCCGAGATAATGACAAGAGCAGGAGCATTTTGCTGCTCGAGCTCGGACACATGCTGAATGGCATCTGAGATGTCATCAGCTGCAGGCAGGTTGAGAACCACATGAGTAAACTGGGTGCTGGGGTCTGACTGCATGATATCCTTCCATTCGTCGACATCGGACAGAGTCGTGATGGTGAACGGATGGTCAGGCGGTATGATCTGCTCAATATGTTGCTTTGCAGCGTCGCGTGTGTTGTCAAGTGAACAAATAATGACAATGGAGAGTGGACTTTCATGGGGAACAAGAAGAGGTCGTCCGGAGCCCTTTGTCGGAGATGCAGAGCTCTGGGATGCTGGCCGGGTCATATGGACCGATGGATTCGATGCACTGGTATTGGAGGCCTGGTCCAAGCCTGATGCTGACTGTACGGCGCCAGTATCCGGAGTCGGTAGAGCCGACGATACGGTGGAGGACGGAGAGAGACCCTTAGAGACCCAATTAGCCGCTAATGCGGGTGACTCTGCATTCAGAGCCTCAAGACCCGCCGACAGGTTGGAAGCATCTTGCAGCTTTGAATCAGAGCCTCTGCGGGGTACAACGGTGTTTGGCTCGTAAGAGGCCAGCCTGGACATTCCCGGTCTCCTAGACCCGCTTGAGGGCTGGCGGAGTAATCCTGGTGTTTCAGACGGCGCCGGAGGCTTAGGAGCATCAACCTTTACATTGAAGGAAAATTTGGCTCCTTGACCTTCTTTGCTGCTGGGTGTGAGTTTGCCGCCATGCATTTCCACGAGTTGCTTCGACAAGAATAGGCCCAGGCCACTACCAGCGTTTTGCTGTGACCCATTTTCGCCTAATTGGCTGAACCTCTGCATCAGACGTTGAGCATCGTGGGAACTGAAACCCTTTCCGGTGTCGACGACATCAAAGTTCAGGAAAACCTCTGTGGCCTTAACCTTTCCTGACTCCTGGTGGTAAAGGTTACAGCAGATATGAACCTCCCCATGGGAAGTGAATTTGATCGCATTTCCGACGAGGTTGAGAAGTACCTGACGAATTCGGAATCGGTCACCAATCACTAGTGCAGGCACGTCCGGGTCCATCAGATAGTTGACTTCAAGATTCTTGTCGATCGCTTTGGAATAAATCGTGTCAATCACCTCTTCAATCATGGACCGGACATGGAACCAAGAATTGACCATCGACATCTTGCCTGCCTCAACTCTGGAAACATCCAGAATATTATCCACAAGTTCGCGGAGACCGGTGGAGCTATTCTGAATCGTGTCCAGCATCCGTCTTTGGTCACTGTCGAGTTGGGTGTCAAGGATGAACGGCAAAGTGCCAAGAATGCCGTTGAGAGGGGTTCTGATTTCGTGTGACATGTTGCTGAAGAACTTTGTCTTGGATTCCATTTGGTTGTTGAGCTGGCTCATGGCCTTGTTCAGCTCCCGTTCCAGGTTCTTCCGGTCGTTGATGTCGGTGCAAGTACCGTACCAAGACGATTCTTCGCTGCCGAAGCTACTCGTCTGAACACGCACCAAGCGGACCAAGTGCCATCGGAAATCGCCGCCTTTAGACCTGAGCCGAATTTCAGTGGAATAGGAAACACGCCCGTTTTCGTCTTTTTGGGATGATGCGACACCACGCCTCACGAGCTGATGGAGCGCAGACTCAACACCCTGATTCTCCGAAGATGGTTGGTCCGATTCGGCAGTGCCAGGTCCATTTGATTCTTGCTTGGTTGAAATAGAGAGTCCGCGGCACTTATCCAGGTCATCTGGATGGAGATGTTTTGCGAATCCAAGATTAAGAGCATCTTCGAGACTTTGACCTGTGTACAGATTCCACTGCTCATTGACGAAGATCAAGCCACGGTTTTCTGTTGCCTCAAAGACAACCTGTGGGATGGAGTTTGAGAAAGCCCGGTATTTGGCATCTGTGGCGAACTTTTCCCTTTCCTGGGCCGCCTTCAATTCGGCAATATGCTGCTCATGGATGTCGAGGAAGGATCCAATCCAATATAGAACCTCACCGGTGGAAGACAAAAGTGGGTTGGCTCGGAAAATAAACCACCGATATGCATTTTCATCATTGTATCGTTTCACACGGACTCTTTCCGTGAACTGGGAGCCAGTGCGTAGAGCATTGGCCCATTCTCCAGAAACATGGTCCCTTTCACTGCTGTGGATGTTCTGCCAAGGATCTCGCACCTTCTGTTCTTGTGGTTTGCTTCTCCTGAAAGCGTCAAATTTGGAATTGGTCCAGATCACCTCACCGCTTTGCGGCTTGGCCAAGAAGAGATGAAGAGGAATGGAGTTCAACATCAACTGTGCTATTGTGTCGGAAAATGGACGTGGCAAATCACGTTGAAGTTGGGCATAGTAAGAGGCTGTAGATGCTTGCCGTGACGATTGCTGAGTCGGAGACACAATCGAAGGTGGCCTCATCTCGTTCAGTGGAGAAGCCACAAGGGATGGGTCCTGAGGACGATTGTCCTCGGCAGTGGGATCCTTTCCGACCAGCCTTTCGGGGGATTCCGGCGCCGATGGCACAAGATTAGATTTAGTCTTCGTAAGGCGAGGTCGCTGGGGAGGAATATTATCGCGAGTGGCCTTCGGCTGTGAGACATTGAAATAGCTGTCTACGGCTTCGCCAGTACGCGAAATGAAGCCTGGAGATTGAACTGCTGAGCCGAGCCCCATGTGACCAAGTTCAAACCCAGGTGTTCCAATGCTGGACATAGCGGGGCTGAATTTCGTGGACGAGCGATCACTCGGGCTTGCAATACTGGCCCGCGCAGACATGGAGCTTTCGTCGCCAACAGTGTAACTGACATGGCCACTCAGGCCCGCAACAAGCTCCAGTTCGCTGCTGGCATCGGAGAACGTCCCACCAAGCCCCAGAAGATTCCCATACCGTGAAGTCTCCGCCTTCGAAATCACCTGACGTTCAAGCTGACTATAGTGCTGGGCCAAGCAAAAAGAGGTCGTGAGGTGCGGCATTAGATAGGCGAGGGACTGTCGGAGATTGGGCGGATAGGGGATTATAGGGGTCATAAATGATACAATGGCGACGGGGAATCTTAGCGTTGCCGAAGAGTCCCGGTTGGAGGAGCCACCATGTAAAAGAGGAATATGGATCAATGTCTTTGACTGGTCGATACCAATAGCCTCTAAAGGGTGTGGGCTGGAGTAGTCATACGCGGGCGGGTTCTTCGCGAAGGCACCTTCATCGACAGTATGACTGGTGAAGAAAGGGTTTTGATCGCCGTGCGTCCTAGGGGCCGGTGAAGGGGCAGGAGATTGAGACCATGGGGACTGAGGAACCTGCTCATACTCGTCATACTGTCTATATTCGGGGACATTGATGTTGATCGTAGGAGCCCCTTTCATCGAGGCCGCGGGTGCAGCGGTTGCAGCAGGGTCAATCTCGATGGGGTCTTCAACGTCCGGCGTGACCTGCACCGTCTCCAGAGGACTTAAAGTTGACTCGCTCGACAGTCGTGAAGCATGCGTTGTTTGTGGAGAGTATTCCCTTGTAAGAACCACCGGGTTGGTGCGTCCAAACAGCTTGACTACACCGGTGCGTTTGATTAAAGGGTCATATTCCATCTCCAGTGGTCTCGGTACTGGAAAAACCGCTTGTCGCAAGCCACGTAGCGAGATGTTTTGGTGACCACTCGGTTTCGGTTGGGCGGTGGAAGGCATATAGCTACTCGACGATTGCATGGACTCAGTTCGTTCGGAAATGCGAGCATGCTTCTTCTCAGTACTGGTCGACAAGCGCTGCTGTCCATCTGGATTTGTCACTGGCGAGGTTTTCTTGCCATAACCGAAGCCACCAAATGAATGGCGAGACATTAAGGACGGTCGAGTCGCCGCATGAATGGGCTTCGAAGGCTTTGGTGGAGAGTCCGGCATTCTGCCCGTTTTCCCCCGCGTTTGGCCACCGGGTGCTAACGGCAGGTTATCTTGTAGAGCGATCTGGGTACTTTCTGTCGAAGTACAGCCATTCTGGTTCAAAAAGGCCTTCTGACCCCATGGTACATTTTCCAGATCCGTCGCATCTCCTGGGACGCCAAGTGACGCACGTTCCGCTCCATAATGAGACTGTAGGATCTCGACCAGATTAGACCACCAGGCTTCAAGTCCAGGGTCCGCATTCAGCCTCAACGTCAGATCATAGAGATTCGGATTTGCGGACGCCGGGTCCTCAATTAAGGTTTTGTTTTCAGCCGGTAGAAATACGGGGGCCGCAGCCGAAGCTCTCGCAGAAAAGCCTTCTTTCGTGGTGTGAGTTGCGGGTAATGGTGAGTTGAGCTTTTCAGAGGGAAGCTTCAATCGAAATTGGCCTTGGCGCCCCGTCGTCCCAACCTCAGCCGGCGGTTGATTGTGGACGCTCGGGAAAGGATATGATGGTGTTTGATCCACGGGACGGCCGGTTGTGGATCGGACATCGACGCCTGTGATAGTTTCAGCAGAACCTGCCGAATCAGATGATGTTGGTATGCTCTTTGGGGCAATTTCCGCTGGCGCGTTGAATAGGCGCCTTTTCCGGGGAGTTTCACTCGAGTTATTGGGTTCCTGCGTCATCGAAGAGTGCCGATGCTGGTTTTGCTGCATCTGCTGGTACACAAGCAACTCCTCCATCTGCCTTCGCAGCTCCTTCAGGGTTTGTGAGCTCCGTCCCTGGTCCTCCTGCCGCTCACCTCCTGGCCGTGCGCCCTCAGTGACGGGGTGTAGGCCGGCAGCCTGTTCGGTAGAATCCCCACGTGAGAATCGAGGCATCCGAACTGCTGGCGTGGTCGACCGGTCCACCCCACTCGTCATTCCATCTCCCGACAGGCTTCCAGCATGCTTATCGTGGGGGATTCTGTAGCTCGGCGGCGATCGCGAGGGTTGCAGGGGGTGAGGTTGGTGCACGGCGACAGGCGACACGGTCTCGGTTGGCGAAGGGAAAGGAGGGCTCCTCCGGCTATGCAGGTCTCCCATATCTTGCTCTTCGACCGATGAAAAAATCAGCACGCCTAGGAGACAGGGACAGCGCAGTAGACAGGTGAGGCGATCATATCTCGGCCGTCACGGTCACGGTGAGAAGGTGAAGTCACAACCGAGGGAAGGGGGAAGCAGATCTAAAGGGAAAACGAGAGTCGGGTTGATTTAGAATCAGGGTGTAAATTGAAGAGATCAATCAAGGTTTCAGGCGGTGTATGTGCCTGAGCCTATCAAAGACAGATCAATACCGAGGGAGAGAGGAGGGGGGTGGCGGCTGTGAAAGCGAGTTGTGTGATGGGGGTTGAGTGGGTGTTCGGGGATCGAGGGAACCAGCAGCGCTTGTTCAACAGAGACTCTGGAAACTGGCGTCAGTACCCGCCAACCCATTGCTTGCATCGGCCTGGGAGTGGATGAAGGCGAAGAAAAAGTGGACTCTGGGCGGACCTCCTCCGGGGTGTGGGCTATGACGTAGTCCGCCCTGGCATAGAAAAACTTTGACAGCCCTGCGAGATGCCGCTTACGCTGTACTTCGACCACATGAGCCGGCGCTATTAAATTTCTTGAGAGATCATTAGATGATGCGCGTTACTGATTACTATTGGAGATGAATAGTCACTATTCTACTAGTCAGAGTCATCTGCCGATTTACTAACTTTGCCAATTACCCTAGGTAATTAGCCCTTAACTAACTAATCCTTATCACCAGAACTTTCAGGACTACGAAGTATGTACATAAGTACACAGTAATAGTACATACTGTGTACTCACTCCCGCTCTCCTTTTTCCATTGATATATGCCGTTCGATGCCATTGGTCGTGCTTGGTCGGAGGCACTGCTGATCGGTGGTTCCGAACGGCTTAATTCTCTTTTGATAGGACACCGGCCCGTATGGCTAGCGTGTGCTCTGTTACAGTAGATTGGCACGTGTCCACTCTCGTCCAGTCAGTCCTGGATCGGGGCGCTAAAGGCGTGAAACGGGGACATAGCTAGAAAGGGTCACGAAGAATTCCGTTTCTCCAAGGATTGTGTACAGTAAGTCTAGACTCGGGTTCTGTGGGTTCATGGCCTATCCCTTGGTGATTGGTGATCTATGCCGAAAGCGCGGCATTATGATGCAAGCGGCATTCGTCGCGTTTAGTGCTCCGTTCTAGAAAGGCGACGCGAGGATCGACTTGGTTCGAACCCAACCCGGTTAGACCGGGGAATCAAAATCGGAGTGGCAACTGCGCTTTACCTCTTTGGTGTACGGGGTAGGCCGCCTTTGAGACGAGTCCCAGTCGGTCATGCGATCAGTGCTGACTGGACACCTCGACCTCTGTCGTCATCCGGCATACGTGCATAGATGCCATAGGTGTATAGACGCGCCATTCCAGTCGTGCCGACCAGTCGATCCACTGTACGTCATGTCGTGGCTGACACCCGTGACGCCCTAGCTTTCCTCGGTCATACAGAGGCTCTTCGGAACATTTGCACTTTGTTTCATCAGTGGTTCCCCTAAAGTAACAGCTGGCTAGGTAGGCACCATGTTCTGGTCCTGATCGTTGGGTCATCTGATGTCCATTGTGTCTTGGCAGATGCGGTCTGAGAAGACCAGAGAGGGAGGAAGTCGGGTCACAATGACAAATAAAGTTAAGCGGTGTCCAGGCGGATGGGATGTAGATGTAGATCTAGGAAGTTGTTGATTTACAAGTGGGCATCTGGAAGAATCAACGAGATCCATGTACAACACACTTAGTTATTAGGTAATGCAGATTCAGTATTAACTACTTCTCTGCCACTCTACATGTAAACCGGACTAGATGTTTCGCTGAGGACACCACAAGATTCCTAACCGGCCCTGACTGGTTGCCCAATGTCGTATATTCTTCCTTTGCTATCCCTAGCTACCCGTACACCGTCAGGTGTTAAAATCGAACTCTGTTATTGAACCGGCCTAGACGTCGTAAAAAAGATTTTCCGGATCTGGTCGTTCGGCCCGCGCAGTTCACCCGAACGCAGTGCATGTCCACATCCGCGGGTTTTGCTTCCCTTGTGGTCACCTGGGTCGAGGCTCGTGGTCGTCTTTGAAGCCGCTTGTACGGTGCGCATTTGGAATTTGGATTCTTCATCGCCTTGCCGGCGCTATTCGTACCCTCCATGTCCGTTCGCCGCAATCCCGCCTTTCCTGATAACCAGACCGGGACCTGCAAGACCTACTGAGCACTTAGGCCGATCGATTCATGGCCGTAGTCACCGTCGACTATCCTATATCTTGAGATGGAGTGGAGTCACTTTCTCGGTGAGGATCTCCCTCTCCCACCCGCACGACTTTTCGAACGGCTCGGCCATCTGCCTGGCTATACCTGGGACCAGTCGGTCGAGCCTTTTCATTCTACATACAACCACTGGCATATTTCTGGGTTCCATCACGCCATTGAACCGGACAACTTGACGCCCATCGCGACCTCCTCCGACCTCACTTCCGGCCCTTCGAGTCTCAGTCGCAACTCGCCCCGTACCGAACTTCGACCGCGCCTTGTGAATCGCAGAACTAGTTTGAGCGAAACGAGTAGTGACTTCTCACTATCCAGAGCCGGCGAACAGGAACAGATCTGGATCCCGGTTGTCGCGCGTGTCTCCACCAATGTTATCCGGCTCGAGCGGGAGTTTCATATGCTACGGTCGATTGTGCAATCCTCGGATCCGGATTGTAACAACACCATTCGACCAATCGACCTGATAAGACTACCTCCCGAGCCTGGTGATGAGGGTGCGCTTTTGGTGGCGATTTTCGAGTCGCCAGGTCATGATCACCTACGAGACTTGGTCACATTTGGCCCTGCATCATTTGTCGCGGGCAGTAAGAGCGACAGCAACATGACCCCGAATGAGAAAATTCCTCTCCCCGCCTTCTTTGACTTTGCCATTGGTGCGTGCGATTGCTTGGAAATCCTACACTACGGCTTGAAAACGGTCCATGGGGAGATCCGCGGAGATGCGTTTCACTTCTGCGCCGATAATGGCGCAGTAAAACTAGCCAATATCGGCAATGGTGCCCGAGCATTTGACAATGTTCTCAGCGAAGGCTGGTCTTCCGTTTCTCGGGAGCTGGGTGCAAAGTACAAGTTACAGTTCATTGCCCCCGAACAGACCGGCAGGATGCCCACAGAGCCGGACAGCCGCACAGACATCTATGCTTTAGGCCTTTTCTTTTGGTCTATGCTGGTAGGCAAATTGCCTTTCGAAGGTAATGACCCAGTTGAGGTCGTTCAGAACGTGCTAGGCAAAAGGCTGGCCCCAGTCTCTTCGAAAAGAATGGACATCCCCGATGCTCTCTCGGCTGTGATTCAGAAGATGACGCAGAAAATTGTCCATGACCGTTATCACACAATTTCCTCGGTGAAACGGGACTTGTTGCAGATTGCACAGTTGCTGGGTGATGGCGACAGCGAATCTTTGAACAAATTCCAAATCGCGAAGGGAGATGTATCATCATTCTTTACCCTCCCCTCTAGAATGTTTGGTCGACAAAAGGAGTTCGACCAGATCATGACCGTGGTCGACAGAGTCAAGAAGCGCCAGACATCCGCAGCGGCAAAAGCGTCGATGCAGAGCTCTGGAGCAGCTCACGCTCTCGCCTCGGTTTCTTCAGCTTCAGATGGCCGCGTGGATAGCTTTGACCTTGCCTCCGCTTCCAGTGATTCGGGATCTTTTCATCTACCCCCAAGGGCGAACTCGAATGCAACGACTTACCATATCGCATCTGTCAACTCTCATGATTCCTCGGGCCAAGAAACACCGAGCCAGTCATCCGCCCTTCCAGTTTCGAGTAAAACGAAGAGCCCCTCCCATTCTCGGTCTTCTCAACATACGGATAACATGAGCCATCCTTCTGGTGAGGCCGGCAGTCACCAATCAAGCAACGTCTTCAGCCAAACAGAGTCATTCAACTCCATGACTAAACAAAAATCTGGGGCCAAGTTCCGATCTAAGGGGCGATGCGAATTGATTACAATCACTGGTCCGGCCGGGATAGGAAAGACGGATCTTCTGAACCGGGTGCAGCCGAACATCCGCAAAGCTGGGTATATTGCTATCACTCGCCTGGACAAAGCCAAGCGCGTGCCTTTTGAACCTTTCGCCAAAATTGTAGCCAGTCTTCTGCGTCAGATCTTCTCCGAGGGAGATGTTACCACCGACTATCATAACACGATTCGGATAGCTTTACGACCAATGTGGCCAACTCTTCACCGGGTGTTAGGACTCCCTGAGCAGTTGATGTCCCCTGGCGCGAAATACAAGCCTTCGCCAAATGCCCCTGCTGTGGCCAGGACTAAGCAATATGTCGTCAAGAACGGTGAGCCATCGAAGCGTGTCAACATGCCTTGGTTGGATCATGGTCAAAGCTCTGCCGACTTCTTTTTGGCAAATGCTGCCTCTAACAACATGCGCTTAATGGATGTGTTTGTTGAAATTTTGAAAACTGTTTGCCAGTTCCGGCTGATCACTATTTGCCTTGACGATCTCGAGTATGCAGATGATGAAACGTTGGAACTGGTGCTGAACATCATTCGAGTGAAATTGCCCTGCGTCCTCATACTGAGCAGTCGCAAGGATGAGATCCCTTCGGAAAATATTCGGTTGTTATTCGACATGGATGGCTCCAATGCGACGCGGCTTGAGCTTCAGCCCCTTGGGGAGGAGGATATAATGGAGTTTGTGGCGGCGACGATGCACCAGGTCCCTAATCCGACGCTGACTCCCCTGGTGGCTGTCATCCAAGAGAAGAGTCAGGGCAATCCTTTTTACATCAGAGTGATGCTTGAAACATGTTACCGCAAGAACTGCGTTTGGTATTCATGGCAGGACTCAAAATGGGAGTTCGACCTTGACCGGATCTTTACTGAGTTCGTGGCACCTGTATATGGAGAAGGCCTGGGGCTGGGCTTCCTCACTAAGCGCCTCCAAGAGATTCCAGTCGCTGCCCGGTCGATCATGATATGGGGTGCTCTTCTTGGTAGCCCATTCTCTTTTTCTCTGGTCCAAAGACTTCTGACAAGCGAATTCCTTTTCTCATCGCTCGATGGCGAGGACTTGGATCTCACATCCCCAGAAAATGATGCGTTGATCAGGCAGTCCGAAGGGGATATTGTCGTCGGGCTACAATACTTGGTCCAGTCAGATCTTTTGAACACAGGCAAAACAGACGACGAGTTCAAGTTTGGCAATGACAGGCTTGGGCAGGCCGCACTTCAGCTGACCGAGAGTCGGAACATGGAGGAGATGCATTTCATCATTTCGCAAGCCTTGATGAGATACTATCATGATCATCGCAGCCGCTACTCCATGGCACACCATGTCGCGCTTGCCTCGCGTATGATCAAGTCCTCCGTTCGTCGACGTGTTGAGTACCGACGCATCCTTTGGGAGGCTGGCCAGACTGCTAGCCAGTCCGGTGCGCGACCCACTGCCCTATGGTACTTCCGGCATTGTATTGCACTTCTTCAAGAGAACCCGTGGGATGATCGTCAAGCCGATGTCTTTTATGACGAGACCTTGCGTCTTTATATTGCTGCGGCTGAAATGTCATGGTCCCAAGGTCAAAACGAGGAAGCTCTCAGATTGATAGACGCTGTCTTCGCCCACGGCAAGGACGCGGTGAGCAAATCGAGAGCCTGGGTCACCAAAGCGAAGATTTATGCCCAATTGGGAAATCATCACCGCTCCATGGAAGCCTTGCTTACCTGTCTCGATGAGCTTGGCGTCCACCTTCGTACGCCAACTACCTTTGAGGAATGTGATGCCGCCTACCTGAACCTGAAGGCATATCTTGAAGCAGCGGACTGGGAGGCTATCTCACAAATCGTCCCAAGTAAAGATCCCAATCTCATGACCATCGGAGCCGTTATGGCGGAGGCGATGTCTGTTACTTTCTGGGATGACTCGTTGACCTTCTACCGCATGGCGATTGAGATGATGAACATCCACATCTTCCGGGGCGGCTTCACGCAGGCTTCAATCGGCTGCTCCCACCTGGCTATGATCTCCTTCGGTCGGTTCAAAGATCCTGTGTTTGGTGCTAAGCTCAGTGATTTCTCTCTTTCCCTCCTTGAGAACTGCCCTGAATTGCGGACTCAGAGTAGAGGGTCCGTCGTTCACAGCCTCTATGTCAGCCATCTACGCATTCCCATGGTGTCGACATTACCCGCGCTCGAAGCTTCACTTGAGGCGTCATTTACAACAGGTGATCCATATATCACCCTGATCAGCATCTCATCAATGGCCATGACGAGGCTCTATCTTGGCCAAGATATGGCTCAGCTGGAGTTATTCTGCATAGAAACACCCGACGACATTCCAAACTGGACTCGGGACACTCGGGGCGGTGCTAGTATAATCGCTGTTCGACAAGTTGCGAGGGCCCTCCAAGGAAAGACTGAGTTCCGCATTGCCGACAAAGTTCTGTCAGACGAGGAGCACCACACAGATTCCTACATGGCGTTCTTGGATGCCAATGCTATCAATGTCGACAGACCACGCGATATCTACTACGGCCTCTCCTTGATCCCTCTTTTCTTGTATGGCCACTACAGCCGAGCGATTCAGGTGGGCACTCAATTGCTTGAGACGGCACACAGACTCTGGTCTGTGCGTGTGACCTACGTAATCTATTTCTACCTCTCTATTTCACTGCTGACGCTCCACAACGATAATCCTGCTCATGGATACCTCGATGGGAAACTCGATACGGTGCTTCAGTACAAGGCCGAGATCGACTTTGCTCGGAACTGCTCCGATGCAAACTATGGAATGTGGGCATTGCTGCTCGAAGCCCTTATTTTCGAGGTCCGAAACGATCACAGTGCTGCAATCCAAGCATTCGAAGCTGCCGTTGATCATTGCCAAATTCACGGATGGCCCCTTGAGGAGGCACTTGCCCTGGAGTGCCAGGGCGAGTTCCTGGTCAGGCGCGGGGCAAAGCGGGCTGCTCGTGCAATGATGCAAGATGCTATCTCTGCATGGAGGTCTATCGGTGCCAGTGGAAAAGCTGCAATGCTTGCAGAGAAGCACGAGTGGCTGCTCAAGACAGCCACATCAGCCAGGACCATTGATATTGGCTGCCAAACCATGGACTCGCTCGCTGCAATCACCCGCGACGTCGTGCAGCAGGAAATCGTCAGTCCTTCGCATATTGAAGAGGAGGAGAGAAGGCAGCAATGGATTGAACAGAATGGTGTTACGGCGGGCGAGAGATCAATGGACATCTCGGGAGTTGGACTTGGTAAGTGATAATAGTAACTACCCCTTTTCGGTCTTCTATTCAGCTGACGAATTAAAGACATCATCGATTTGTCCAGCATACTCGAGTCGAGCCAAGTCATGTCGTCCGAGCTTCAAATTGACAAGCTCTTCACGAAGATGCTGGAGATTATCCTGGAGTCATGCAATGGCTCCGACTTCGCCGTCATTGCTACAGACTTTGAGGAGCACGGATTCGCGATCGCCGCAGCCGTAGATGCTGAAAAGGGCCAAGAGTACTATGCAGAGGGTCTTCCTTTCTCAGAAATGGAAGGTGAGATGGCTCAACAAATCTCGCATTATGTGATGCGCACAAAGGAAGAGGTTCTCGTCCACAACGTGTTCGAAGATGAACGCTTTTCTAATGTGGCGGAAGCCTATCAGGCCAATTACCCACTGGGCCGGTCCGTCATTGCTCTCCCGATTGTTCAAGCCGACCATCTTCTGGGTGTCATCCACTTAGAAGGCAAACCAAACTGGTTCACACAGCGAAACGTGGTCGTTCTGCACCTGCTTTGCAACCAAATCGGGATTTCACTCTCAAATGCGCTGCTCTTCCGTGAGATCCGCAAGGTTAGTGCCAAGAATGCGTCGATGATCGAGTCGCAAAGACGTGCCCTTGCACAAGCCCGCGAATCGGAACAGAAGGCAAAGGTGGCAGAAGCAGAGGCCAAACATAATGTGAAACTGAAGGAAGACGCTGCTCGAGCCAAGTCTATCTTCCTTGCCAACATCTCCCACGACCTGCGCACTCCTATGAATGGCGTGATCGGCCTCTCAGAGCTGCTCAAAGGTACGCAGATGAATAAAGAACAAGATGAATATGTCGAATCCATTCGTGTATGCGCCGACACGCTACTCACGCTCATCAATGACATTCTCGACTTCTCCAAGTTGGAAGCCGGCAAGATGAAGATATCCACCGTTCCACTCAACCTCCGAGAGACAATTTCCGAGGTGGTTCGAGCCCTTCGATATACTCATCGCGAGCGAGGCTTGACTACCATTGAGGATTTGGAGCGCGTGCCACCGGAGCTTGTCGTTCTTGGCGATCCTGTTCGTCTTCATCAAATATTTATGAACTTGCTCAGCAACAGCTACAAATTCACGCCTAAAGGCTCCATCACAGTCAAAGCGAGGGTTGCTCGCGAGGGCAAAGGTCGCATACGCCTAGAATGCTCCGTCGCCGATACTGGAATTGGCATTCCGGAAGAGCAGAAGGCACGCCTTTTCCGGCCTTTCTCGCAGGCCGACCCCTCCACCGAACGATCATATGGTGGCAGTGGACTGGGATTGAGTATTTGCAAGGCCATCATCGAGGATGTCCTTGGCGGAGCGATCTGGCTCGAGTCCGAGTCTGGTGTCGGCACCACCGTAACATTCCACCTGGTCTTCAACAAAGCGCCCAAGAAAACCGCCGTCAAGACTCCATGGTCCCAGGACTTGAGTCAGGCAGAACAAGGCAAAGACCCCACTCAGGCCACGGCCCGTGATCTCACCCAAATTCCTCGCGATCAGATCCGCGTCTGCATTGCCGAAGACAATCCGATCAACCAAAAGATCGCCGTCAAGTTCGTCACCGGGCTCGGCCTCCAATGCGAGGCATATAGCGACGGCAGGAAAGCCGTCGAAGCCCTCCGCGCAAGATCCAAAGAAGGCAATCCCTTCCATGTGGTTCTGATGGATGTTATGATGCCCACTCTCGATGGCTACAACGCCACGCGCGAGCTTCGGCGAGACCCAGATCCAAACGTGAACAAAGTCCTCGTCATCGCCATGACAGCCAGTGCTATCGAAGGCGACAGGGAGAAATGTCTGGAGGCCGGCATGAACAACTACCTCACCAAGCCAGTCCGGTCTCCTATCTTGAGCGAGCTACTGGATAAATACCTCGCGCCGGTGCCTTCACACCCGCGGACTCGACTGGCGATTCGTGAAAAGAGTTCAAAAGCAAGTCTTGGCCGTGAGGCTGGTACACCAACTAGCTTATCCTCGTCTGGGTCAGATCAACGCTCTCTCCCCATGACGCCAGACGAAAAATGATTTCACGCATTTACATATGATACCCTGCACTGTTTTGAGTGGTGCGAAGATAGATTGAAGCGTCGTTAAAAATTCATTGCTACTGGTCCGTTCTATCCTATTTTCTGTCTTCTGCGCTGGTGTGATAGGTGTGGTCTGGTTTTGGATTAAAGCCGGGTTATCTTTTTATTTTTTTATTTTTTTTGGGTTCATGGCACTTCGAGGCTGAAAGGCTTATGATCGGGTGCAATGAGGTTGGTTCTCAATTGTCATGTGTGTCTTTTCTGTACGGCTTGCTACTGCTCTTTGGACTATTCTCTCATGATTTTCACGATTAGAATATGACAACTTTCACACCGGAGTTTGTACTCTACAGCGAGCCTTGTAATCGTAACTATGTCTGTTTCTATGTCTGCTTCATACTAGTACATTGTCTTGAGCTCACCACCAGGTTGGGTCCTTCAATTACAAGTCTCAATCTACATCCATTATGCATTATATACGGCGGTACCATCATACATCGGCTATGTACAGGTTCTCTTTCATTCGTGACAGCTCCGTCCAAGATCATTCAAGCACGGCGGCCCATAATGCGGAAGCGCTTGACACCGCCATCGGGAACCAGAGTCAGCTTGACATGGGAGAAGACACGAGTATCCTCACGCCCAGCGGCGAGATCGGCCCCTTCGAAGATGTGCTCGGTGTCAGCCTTGGTGGGCTTATCACCCTTCAGGATCTCCACCCAGGCGGGGGAGTCAGCAGAGGGCACGTTATCGCCGGTGCCGGCAAGGATACCGTGAACGCTAACAGCGCGGGGAAAGTTACCGCGGAAGTCCTTGGTGTCTACGATAACCTGAGCAACGGTTCCAGGAAGGCCGAGTTTGGCGATGGCCCAGTCGACGTGGTTGGCGCCGCGCGAGCGGGCGGTCTCCCAGCCATCACCCATGTTCTTTCCACGACCAGGAAGGATGATGTTGGAGGCTGGGGTGTAGTGCTGGTCGGAGGCACTGAGGACAATGCCGCCGAAGAGGGCGGAGGAGAGCTCTTCAATTGGGGCGGCCTGGTTGGCCGGGGCAGGCGGGGCGATGGCATGGCCGTACAGACGCAGACGAGCGAAGCCGCCATCGGGATACATGTGGAGACGGACATGGGTGTAGGGAGTTGAATTGGCCTCGTGGGGGATTTTCCAGGCCTGGCGCTGCGAGGGACCGCAGGGCACAATGGGAAGGACGGTCTTCCAGCCACTGTAGCTGGGATCTGAGAGCTCGGCATCGGAGCCATTGGGAGCGTATGTAGCCCACAGCTCGGCCTTTTCGCCGTAGTTACCCTTGAAATGAGCAGTGTCGACCTCGACGCCCTGGATGACTCCGGTGGCACCGAGCTTGATTACGACCCAGTCGTAGGGCTGAGGGTTGTGGCGGCGGGTCTCCCATCCATCGTACCAAGCACCAGTATGAACGAAGACACCGGGACGAGAAATGGCGGGTGTAGGAGTCAGGAGGTTGCTGGCCTCTGCGAACCATTCGTCGGAGGTAGCTAGCACTTTGGAGTTGAGGTTGCAGTTGGCAAGATTGGTGGTGTGGGCAAACACCTTGTCGATGTCGGCGAGGGGGACTTGTTCAACCATGATAGAGATGTGACTATCGTATAGTATTTAGTCAGACTGTCGGATAGATTAGTTAACTGAAGAGAAACACCATCGAGGGGAGATGGCTATACTTAAATAGCAGTAGTACTCGTGGTGGGGGGATCTTTATAGATAAGAGACATTCTCTCAATGCAATTTCCATTACTCGATTTCAACCTCATCTCTTTTCCTCCATTTTTTTTGACCCCAATTACCTGCCCATAACGAGCAACGCAGAAAGTCACAGAACCAAGAGTCGTTTACTCTCATGCGCAAGTGGGAATGTCCTCAATTGCAAGATGCACGACACCGGACTTCGATCGGAATTACAGGATCGGGAGCTACTCTTTGTCGGTAGATTTATTCTCCCAAACTCCTGGGTGGCACAAAGTCATGCGATGAAAACTCTACCTTCTCGCAATCACATTCAGATGATCGGACCTGATGAATGCAATGCTGAAGCTGAATTAGGCAATTACTGATCGGGCCCCGGTCGCCCTTGGGCACTCGATGGACAGTGTCACTTACGTTACTGTTGCAATCCTGACCAAATTGTTAGGCTGCCTGTGCAACGGTCTGAGGAATTACTCTCGAGTCCCACTGGGAAACAGGACAATGCAGGAAATGAATATCCCTGAGGGTTTGTCTTTCTCTATTTGATATCCCATCAAGCTTCGATGGTTACTGTCCGAAAGACAGAGAAGGGTGATGTTCGAATTATGGATGAGAAGATGGAAAACAACACAAAACACAAACAAGAAAGAGTAGACGCATTTCCCAGAGGCTCCCGAACCGAGACCTTCCTGGGTCTGAACCAACGCCAGCAATGCCCCCGTATCGCTGCTCCATCATTGTATACATGCACGCAAAACAAGCAGAAAAGACACTTTTCTTTTCCTTCTATCCCCCAGTGGTCTTGGTCGCCGTCTGTTCCAGATGCTTGAATCTCCATGCATACTGCATCAGCTGTCTATTATCGGTCGGAGACAAGCTCTTTCCCTGTGCGGCAAGCTCCTCCTCAGCTTGCTGTAGCAAGTCCCAGCGCTTCAGGATCTTGGCTTGGGCTTCGGAGATTGACACAAGGTTGGGGTCTTGAGAGGCCTTTCGTTCATCGATCGTGGAGTCGTACGATAGTCGTGCATGGAAGAGTGCCATTTTGGATTCGTTATACTTCAGGCCCTGTGCCTCGGGCATTGCCGAGCTATCTTGAGCACACTTGGGCGGCATGGTATCAGTGGTATCAGATGATGCCTTTTGAAGGTGTGAGATGTGAGATGAGAGATGTAGATGTAGATGTAGACCGGTTGAAGCAGCAGGCTTGGGAGGAAGGAGTTATTATAGGGTCGGGACGGCGATAGGTCGATAGGTTTACAGCCTGGAGTGTATGTATAGGATGTCGGATTCTGGGACAGAAACTCAAACGAATGATTCGCGCAAATGCCGGGGCAAACAATGATTGAAACCGTGGCAAAAGGAGCAAATTCCAATAAATAAAAAAAAGATTGACGATGGGGATTGCGAGCATCTGCATCTGCATCTGGGGTGCCCGACAGTTCCCTAGTTATATTACCAGAACACTCGCCGTCCGTGGCCCTTCACCTGGAAAGGAGGAGCTGACCTTCTAATACCCGACAGCCACACTCAGGGTGATACCAAAGGGGGGTCGAGGCGGCCACGAAACACCCCAATGATGGTGGAGAATAGAGCAGAACCAAGTCCTCATCCCGAAAAGAGAAGGAGTCTGGAAGAGGAAGAAGGCTATTCAATGTTCCGCCTTCCAACCCATTGCCACCCCGGTATACTGACCGAAGGTGACGTCCCGTTCATTTCTCCTTAGGAAATAAAAAAATGAATGTTGCCATATGTCTCGTGATGGTAACCAAGCCAATAGACAGTATCCCGCTTGCTCATTGGCAATTTGATGGTGACACGATTTTCCCTCTACCGTCCGCGCAACCGGATATGCATGGTTGGAAGAATCTGCTAGAAGCAGCATGGGAGATGTAGCAGTCCCGTCTCGGTCCGTATGGCCGTGCGCGCATGTTGGGCGTATCTGCATGTCCGGGTCTAACGGTTTCTATGAAATATGTAAAGGCTTTCATAGATTGTTTCTGGCGATACGAGCATTGACGAAAGTCTTGTTACCTAGGTATAGATGGACACAGATAGTGGTGACTTCCAAGGCCTTTCTACGCTCTGCCACGCGGGAATTAGGGAATTACACGCGTGGAAGCTACCAGATAAATCTCGACCTTGATAGGCGAGGCATAGGAAGATTACACAGAAATAGAGTTAATGTAGCCTGCCAGCCATTCAGCCTACCCGTCGTCTCACCGTGCTTTCCATGCTGCCTCTAGGACAGATACCTCCATGTTGACCGACTAGCGATGTCCAGAACGGGCAATCTATGTATAAGTGAATTATCGGGTATGAGCCTCTTTGAAGGCTCTAACTATCGAATGGTGGTCATTTCGACATCATCTATGCAGAATAACGTTGTGTTGCCACAGCGAAGTAGTAGAATGCGACTGCATTGGAGGTTAACACTTCCAATCACTGAATCACTGATTTCAGTATTTTCACAAAGATTATAGATTATAGCGGTAGGAGGTATACCGATGACACTAGCAAACTTTCAAGTTAGGCAAGACTAGAGAGATAGCCTCTGGTGGCATCGAAGTAGATCATCTGCAAACCTGCCTGATGCATGAAGTCCGATGACCGTTGCACTTTGCAGAAGCACATAGTCAACAATAGCGGAAATCAGAAATTTGGAAAATATGTGCTTTTAGAAAAATTCGGCCAAAGTCGAACGAAACGACGATGTCGGTAGGGGTTTAACTCGGTACCTGATCTGTTTGTGTGACGCTGTATGCCGCGATGTAGGGGACATCTGAGATTTGATTGGAATTCAGACTGGTGGCAATGACTTTCGGAGAAAATGAATCAGAGTTCAAAGCTACTTCAAAGCTACTTCGTGAAGAGATGATCAGGCTTAGGGCACGGCATATCATCTGATTCGGCATATTAGCCGCCTCGATAAAACATGGCAGATCATGAATAGCGATCATGCTTTCTTCAGGGATATTTTGCTCTTGGTTTCTCTTTAAGCTCTAGGCAATGGAAGACGGAAACGGTGCAACAGAACAAGCATCCCTCCGACGGGTACGCACGGCTGCATCGGATCCGACTTTGTTTCATCCTTTCCGCGTGGTCATTTGAATCTCATGATGCGATGTTAACACCGCCAAATTGTCGTTTTACCCATCTAGGCTCTTGGAGAAAGCAGAGGGATGTGCCTCTCCATTTCTGAGGGCAATCATCTACAAGGTACGCTCAGATCTCTGGACAGGACCCGGATAGGTGCAGCTTGTTGATTAGACGGTGAAGCCGTGCCTTGAAATTCATCAAGTCCTTGTACCTGGAAAATATCTAAAGATTCAGGAACAAATGCACTCAGTTCCACTAAAACGCAGGGTACCTGGACTCTGCTCATTCCTTCTTAGCCTTGTGAATATCCAGGAACATCTTGACGGGTGCAACACCGAGCGTTTCAAACACGGCATCGATTTCTTTCCTACAGACTCGGATCATTGGTTCTGGAGAGATGAAATAGAATAAGATCAGCTAGATGGTGTTTTATACGATACAGAGATTCCTGGTGACAAGTTTCGGATTTGCTTCAAAGGGCTACGTAGGCAATTCGTTGGCTCGGGCAGTTAGAGTGGACTATTACTGACAATTGGGGTAAATAGAGGTCATTCTCTCCATTTGATGGCGTTGCTAAACGGTGTATAGAATGGGTTTCTGGCTATTGTTTGAAAACAAGACATGCTATCCACTGCCTAGGTATATGGATAAGCTGTTCAAGCATTTGATAACTTTGGAAAGCATATATAGATCATGCCCTGCTTTGACTGGTCAACAATACTACAATCCAAACCTTGGTGCAGGTGCCTCGGCTCTGGTCCGGGGTCCTTGGAGTAGCTGTTAACTAGTTACTAACCCCGAGGGAACTATTAGTCACTTTTATGAAGATCATAAATCTGGCCAGTTATTTTCCTCCGCTATTGACCTTCCCCTTCTCCTCTGAGGAGACTCGGAAAGGTGCCGACACGGTCAATCGGGCAGGTCCTTGCGACTACCTTATCGGCCCCGCTTAACTCCAAGCGAGGGGTGCGTGGCTCGTTAATAACGAGTTGCATCCCGCTGGAAATACGGATTGTTTGGGATTCATTGACCACAAAATACTCTCTGGTCGGGTATTTTAACCACTTTTGAGCTGGGTGTCACCGGTCCTACTATCAATATGACGCACAACGGAGAGCCGATCAAGCTCACGTTGACAGGCAATTCCCGCGAGGTTATTTCCTCCTCTTAATAAAGCAGAATCAATTTCACGGAAAAGACAACTAACCCAGCGCATCTCTCACAGATCGGTGTTAGTCACGGAAAAACCTTGCGCGATCAGATCCACAGCCAAATCAGCTTCTATGACACCATGTTTCAATACACCTCAAAGTTATCATGGCCGGACGTGCGCCAAGTTGCCAAAGAGTTCCAACCACATCTCAAAAAGTTAGTACCGCATCTGTACGCCGAAATGGAGGGAATTGCCCAAGGAGCGGAATTAGACATACTCGACATTGTGGCTCTCAACTGCCGCAGCGAGATCGCTCTGGGAAAGTTTTCCGACGGCTGCACTACTTTGAGCTGGAAGAAGGATGATAATGCGCGAGTTCTGTCTCAAAACTGGGATTGGTCCCAGTCGGTGAAGAAGAACTTGGCGATGATCTCCATCGAGCAGACTGGAAAGCCTACGATCTATATGGTGACCGAGGTGAGACATTTTTTAGCTCTTCAACATCTACGTGCGCTTACATACAATCGCTTCGTTTTGTAGGCAGGCATCGTGGGCAAGATTGGATTCAATACTGCCGGGGTCGGGACCTGCCTGAATGCCATTCGAGCCAAACCGATGATCAGCAGCAAACTCCCGATCCATATCGCTCTCCGCTTATGTCTTGAGAGCGATTCAGTAAAAGCTGCTGTGAAGACGCTCGAATTGCTCGGCGTAGCATCTGCCCAGCATATCCTAGTTGCAGATAATACTACAGCTTTAGGACTAGAGCTATCGCCGATGGGCAACAAGTATCTCCCTGAAGATGCATCGGGTATTATCGGCCATACCAACCACTTCATTGAGAACCGATACGTGGATGAGCCACCGTGGCTATCGGGGTCTCCGATCCGCCTTAAGCGCCTGGGTGAATTAACACAGGAATTGATCTCGAACGGCGTCAAGGGTGATTCTATCACGCCGGCTCTTCTGAGGGAACGGATCTTCTCGGATACTTATAATGCTCCACAGGCTATTTGTTGTGAAGAGGACCCGTCGCGGCATGTATCGAATCGGAGCAGTTCCTTGTTTAACATCGTGATGAATTTGGAACCGAAGAATGTAGGCACCGAGGTGGTCTTTGGGCGGGTGGGATCTGGTGAGGAGGGACCTGTCTTGAAAATGCCGTGGTAGTCATACTATAGTGTAGACGTCGCTATAAGAACAGCAAATATGGTTATACGCGATTGATAGGACTACCCAGCATCATCAGCGGTGCGATTGGTAACCGCTTCGAGTTGACTGGTGTGATCAGCTCCACATCAGCGAAGGTTGTGCATGGACTCGTCATTTTAAAGGTTGCAGCCGACAATCACGCCAATCGAGGGGATTATTGCATTCTAGGATCTTTCTTACTGAAGTGGGATCAATTGGTTAAATCTCCAGGTCGCCACTCTTTCCCCTCTTCAGATCGTAGACGTCAGGAGAGAATGGCATCTGCCACAGGAATTCCGGAGGTCCATCCAGCTACGATTGCCTCAGAGGAGAGCGCGCCTCTGCTGGGCCGCCCAGGCGATGTCATTCAGAAACAGGACGAGAGTATCGCCCGCAATCTCATCTCAGGTGAATCGGATCCCCGAAGGACTCTTTGACAGCTACTCACACACTCAAAGGAACTGCAAGTGTAGCCCAAGCTGGAGTGTGGATTGTAAGTCCAAGTTCACTACGTACTTGAAAGGGTTACGTCGCACAGCGTTCATCAAATAACTGACGAGGGGTTGAAGTTGGCTGCCCTCGTCTGGTCAAACATCTTGACACAACCAGTGTCCCTTTTCACTGCTCATCCAGTATGTTCTCTCCCCAATCCTCGATCAAAAAGGACCCAGAGTCTATATCTAACCACCGACTTCTCCCAGCTACTCGCCACATCTGGGCTGCTTCTCCAAATTCAGGCTGCATTTATCCTTCAGCCTACTACAACCCCTCAGCAGAAGCTACTCGGCACACGCATCCACTACAGCATCCAAATAGTGAGTATCGTGTGTTTCCTGGGTGCATTTACCGTCATCGAGGTCAACAAAGGCGACCACGCGCACTTTGTCTCCCCGCACGGCATCCTCGGCCTTCTCACAGTTGTATTTATCGTGCTACAGGCGCTCATCGGGGTGATTCAGTTCTTTCTACCTGTTACTGCTCTGGGAAGTCTCGACGCCGGTAAGCGGGTCTACAAATACCACCGGTGGACCGGATATGTTCTGCTATTGCTGGAGAGTGCGACTATCCTGGCGGCGACGCAGACTGGCTACAACTTAGCGGTCTTGGGTATTCCGACTTGGGCGGTTCTCGTGGCCATTGTCCTCACTTTGTCGGGAGTGGGTGCCAGAATCAAGAAGCACAAATTGGGACTATGAGGTTCGGGTGTATTGAATGAAGGCTGCTAGCTATGGACTTGAGATGAGAAATAGCAGGAAGTGATTAACGTCTAGTGCCTTCGATTGTACATCCCTAGAATGGGTTGAGCCCGCAAAATATCCAAATCTCTCGGTTCCGAAAGCTAGAATCATGAGCATTATGGCTAATCGACTTCCCTTTACCCGCAAGACCTCTTAGTAGGGGAAATATCAAAATCCGCAGTGTTTTTCTATGTACACATCTTCAGTGCCGCAAACAAGAGACTCGTGCAGTTGAGGGTTAGAGTTAAATTTCCATTGATCCCTACGATGCTAGTCAAAAGTTGAAAACCGTCTATAATGAGGCCTAGCCGTTCGTAGCTTTCTATAGTCCCTTTTGCGAAATCCGAGGACCATTCTTCCATACCCGCTAGATTGTGCCACAATATTAATACGTTGAAACCAATGAGGGAAAGTTGAGGTAGGAGTGTATAGGAGTCTTGTGTAAAGTACAGTATTATAGAACTATTTTACGCCATACGTTAATATGGCTTAGTATGATACCTAGACAAAGCGTGGGTGTTTTTCTATTGTATACAGAGCGGAACCGATGGATGATCCACTTCCTGTGCGGCCTTCAATGTTCCTCTTTTCAACGCTTTGCCCATGGCGGTCCCCTCCCCCTACATCTGCTTCAATTGCAGAGTATCATCTCGATATAGCTTATTAAAACTACCATTCCGTCGCAGGTTCTCCGTGACCCCGCGAAACCCCCAAATTCTGCGACCGGCGACAGCTCCAAAGCCCACCCCGGACATCAAACACATCCGCCAGAATGCCGATCTCTACGCGCAAAACTGCATCGATCGAAACTACGCAGGCCACGCGGAAGATCCACTGAAGATACAGGCCTTGTACGAAGAAGCCAGGCAGCTCGACCACGACCTAAAGACGCCGCGCTCCCGAATCAAAAAGCTGGAGAAAACGATTGCAAAACTATCTATCGCGGCTCGACAGGATGCAACTAAAGAGGGCAATGGTGATGATAATGCAGCAAGGGAACTGGCAGGGCTCAAGTCGGAAGCACAGCAGCTGAAAGATGAGTCTGCTGCCATGGCCGCGCGCAAGTCCATCTGCGACTCGGACATCCACCGGCTAGCCCTATCCCTTCCGAACCTTTCTTCCGCCGAAACCCCCATCGGAGATGACCCGCGTTTGATCAAATACCTCAATTTTGACCCGCAAGCTCCGCCAGCATGGACTAGCCAGTCACCGGCTGAGCTCCGGGCGCGGTCGCACGTCACAATCGGCACCGAGCTGGGCCTGATCGACTTCACCAGTTCGGCCACAACAACCGGATGGGGATGGTACTTCCTCATCAACGAGGGAGCTATGCTGGAGCAGGCACTGGTACAATACGCGCTGAGCGTGGCGCGGCGCCGTGGTTGGAAGACCGTCGCGCCGCCATCGATCGTCTACTCCTACATCGCCGACGCGTGTGGTTTCCAGCCTCGCGACCAGCATAACGAGCAGCAGATCTGGTCAATCGAACAAAACGATCGCGATCGCGATAACAAGCCGCCACGCTCGCTCACGGGCACTGCCGAAATCCCCCTCGCAGCGATGTACGCTGGCCGTGACATCAATGCCAAAGACCTCCCCCTCAAGCTGGTCGGTGCTAGCCGCTGTTACCGAGCAGAGGCTGGCTCGCGCGGTGTTGATACCAAGGGGTTATACCGCGTGCACGAGTTTACCAAGGTTGAGCTCTTCGGTTGGGCAGATAATGTTGACTCGGCTGCAAAGACCTCAGACGACCTCTTCGCCGAGCTACTGGACATGCAAACCGAGATCCTGACATCTCTCCATCTCCCCTGCCGCGTGCTCGAAATGCCCACCAGTGACCTCGGCGCTAGTGCGTCCCGCAAGCGTGACATCGAGGCCCTCTTCCCCTCGCGCTTCCGACCGACGAACGAAGAATCCACCTCTGCCGTGGATCCATCCGTGCAAAGATTGGAATCAGCCTGGGGCGAGGTTACCTCTGCTTCTATCTGCACGGACTACCAGAGCCGACGCCTCGCGACTCGCGTTCGCGGCGGCACTACCAAGGACTCGCGGTTCCCGCACACGGTGAACGGCACTGCGATGGCTGTTCCGCGCGTGCTAGCTGCCATCCTGGAGAATGGCTGGGATGCCGAGCGTGGTGTCGTGGTCGTGCCGGAAGTCTTGCGGCCCTGGATTGACGGGATGGAGACGATTGGCAAGCAGGGCTAGAGGCTGGGACCAGACATCTCATGTGCTCTGCTCTGTACCATGTATATTATTGTAGGATACTCTCTGGGTAACGTGTATACATAGTTCATACCTATTGGAATCTGGGATTGGAAATATTTCACGAACCTTGCAAGTTGGATTCTATTGCTATCTCGACATTACGTAGAAATGTCCAGCAAGCTTTACATGGCCTTACACGCATCTGAGAGGGTCTGGAAAGTGATAAAACCATTATAAAATCATAGACTCATGGGCTGTAGATAAGGATAAAACAGTAGGACATCAATCAAATAACACGTCACATCATCGAAAATCGTAGGGAAATAGGAGTACAGCCGAGTCCCCGACAGAACCAGCTGTCAGGGAACAGAGAGAAAGGCACCAAACAAAGCCTGAGTCAGAGACTCCAACTCTGCAAATCAGCTCCAGGGCAGGTCGGCCTCTTCGACGCGTGTACAAGTCAAGTATGGCAAGCCCGGGCTTTCTTGAACGGTGACAGTGCTGGCGTATTCGGTGCTGCTCTTCGTTTCGAGTTCAAGGAAATTGCGCATCAGCGGCTTGACGATCTCACGGGCTAGCCGTTTGATCTCGTCCATCTTCCGCTCGAAGCGTTTCAGGGTTTCGCGGCTGTAGAGAGAGTCGGAAGAAGGGGTTGGGTGGAGCTTGAGGAATCGTTTGAGTTCATCATGGGGTAAATACGCTTGTGAAGAGGATGATCCGATGAGTCTATAAACACGGGCTGTTGGATCGGGCGGAGCAGTCGGTCTTGATGAGGTTGTTCGAGACCCCTGAATGTTTGGCGGGGGATTGTTGGGTGAGTTCTTCAGTATAGGAGCTGGCGGTGGAGTAGTATTTTCAATCAGCCACTGGCGGAATAATGAGACTGCAAGCCAATCCAGGTATGCATTTGAGGGACCTACGCGCTCGCCGCGTGAGGTGGTTAAGGATAGGCGGAAGAGCTTGGACTCGATGCGGGCCTTGAGGTCCTCGAGGTCCTCGTACTTGTCCTCGATCAGGTCGAGGACGGAGTTTGGAAGAGGGGCGTATGAACCGTTGCGCAGGTTTGGCATGGCAGAGGGCCACTGACCCACGACATGGATCAGGGCTTCAGTGAAGATGACCCGACTACGAGCCAAATACCCAAGCTTGAGGTAGCTGGGCGGGTACTTGGCGATTTGCTTGAAAAGACGTGAACCAAATCCCAAAAGGTGGTGGTCCACGCGCGGACCTGTGACCGGCAGTGCGTCGTACATGTCTGCCAGTGCCAGCAGGGACTTGCACTCTGTATAGGCCGCGGCAATGTTGACACTGTTGAGGGCCGGAGGATGATTGTAGAAAACCCGGAAGAGGTTCTCATAGTCGCGAATCAGAGGGTCGACAACACCTTGACCATCACTTCCGGACGAGGGAAGGTGAACAACCGACTGCATTCCTGTCAAGTTCGCCATGGATCGAAAGAAGCCTGCCTGCGCGTTGGAAGGTTTCGTCATCGTCGGGGGAAATGCTGTTTGATCGCCAGTGAACATTGGAGCGCAGGTCGGTCGCTGTAAGGAGTCTTTGTTAGCTTCATCTGTATGTAGATTGAAGTAACCGGTTTGCGACAAGGGACCAACCTTTTGAACCAGAATAGGCTCCTCATCCTCCGCACGAGACTCCCAATCCAGCTCATATCTCCACCGTCTCTTTTCTCCCGGTCGTACCAGGGATCCTCCGGTTTCCGACTGTGCCAGCGTCGATCCATTTGACAGCGAGTCTTCCTCGCTTAGTCGAGACAATGTTACATCAGCTTTAGGTATGCCAACCGCCGACGTATTCTGACGGCCCCAGTGCTCGTTTGTGCTTGCCTCGAAGAACCCCGAGCATTGCGCCAGGATCAGTCGATGGAGGAGATATCGTTTCTCTTGCGACCCGGCCCGGATGACAATCTCGGTGTCGCCGGTGTATGTGAAGATGGGGAAATCGTTCGACGAGGTATTAAGAGAGCCGCCATGATGAGAGCGACCCGAGCGATGTCGTCGGCCTGAATGCGACTGTCGCGACACGACGGACGGGGCACTCTGGAGCGGCGCAACGCGATCGACGACTTGAGCTTGGGACACCATTTTCGCGCGTAACCATGATCCGCAGGAGCGTAGAAGCAAAAGTGAAGGGTGATCAACACCCGCGAACGGAGCCCGTCATCCAAGACTGAAAAAGAGTGTTTTGATGTCAGGGTGGAGAGGATGCGCGACGCGGATATCTTTTCCCCCACGTATCTCCTGCAAAACACCGGGGGTTATCAGTAAAGTAGATGTGAGACACTGTACCGGGAACAACCGCAAAGTTCGGGTCCGAAAAGTGGAGAGAAAGGAAAAGGAATCGAAAATAATTATTCACCGAGTTCCTGGGAACTTCCTGAGTCTGATTTTCAGTTTCCAGTTTCAACGAGGCCACAAGCAGCTCGGTCCGCGAGTGGCAAAGCGGACTGCGGCCAATTACCAATGTTTGTATGGGAATCAAAATAGCTTTCCTGTTCTGGTTCTGGTCCTGGTTCCCGCTTCCTATTTCCTATTCTATTTCCTAAGTCCAGCTTCTACATATAAACCCCCACGTCAGTATGTATAGTTTGGGGAATTGTACCGACACCTTATAGGCGCCTTTATATTCTACCATGCGCGACTCCTGTGCTTCTTGAATTCTCGTTGAAAGGTACTGCATCAAATATCTATACCCTCTAGCTGGAAAAACTACAAATTAAGTGATCGCGAGGACCGTAAGCGACACCGTAGCTTCGCTTTCTTCGCTATTACCACGATCGTTGGGTAGTGCTGTAAAGTTATTAGAGGTTGGAAAGTCTCATGCAAGTCTTGGAGATAATGACTTGATGGTCTAACCTTTCTGTCTCTTTCTGGTACGAATTCGAATATAGCGATAGGGAATTGCATAATGGGCTCGACAGACTTCTTTGTGAGTCTACCCGGCCATAATTTTGAAGTGTTATGGAGGCCTTAGGTGAAGATGTATGTGAGGAAACTTATATAAAGATTTGAGTTACCAGGACACTTGATACAATATACATCGTTGTAGATCGTAAATACCGAGGTAGTTATAGAACGCTAATCTGAGAATACTCGCGCCATGGGGTTAAGGGTTAACTAACTATTATCTGCGCCAGGGCAGGAATTGCAGCCGTCTTCGACGTGGATTCTGTCCTAGGTTAACTAGGACTGTTTATAGTTTGTCTCCTCCCGGTGCTGGAACGTTCTTGTTTTATTGTGCAGGGGATCTTTGGTCACCAGCCTCTCATCATGACGTGGAAATAATAGTTCTTACTTGGAAGAGAAACTCTGAAGAATCTCACTTTCAGGAAAAGAAGAGCATAGGTAGACTTGGTTGATAGGAGAGTTTACTCCGTATAGTTAAGAGGGTGGGGCAATACAAATCCGAACAGGGGGCGACAAAACCGGAATAGGGGCGCATTTAGTTGATAATAGGAGCCGTTTTCAGGTTGTTCCAAGGTTGACAAGATACTACATACACTATACACTATACCCTACTCTGTAACGTATACTCCGTACTCGGGTCTACATTATTTGGTGGCGGAGACCTCGGGATTTTATTTCGCGCCCCTCCTTCGTCCGTTCTAATTTCTCTGCAACTTTTCTTTTTTTGCTTCGTCCCCCTATCCTGATCATTATTCTCCATACACTCTGCTGGTTCGTCTGTTGGCGTTTCTGCCTTATACGAGGTCACACGATTCGCTATTGCGACGCTCTGCTACCCCTCGCTCGACATCCGTTCCCCGCGATCTTCAAAAATCTGGCCTTGGACACGTCTTCCCGGGACAGCTTCTATAGCTGTCCCGATCTATCAACGCTGCAGATTTCTTCAGCATCTGCCGCCCTCCACGGGCTTGACACTCCTCAGGAAGCCAACAACGAAACGTCTCGCTCCCCGTCGCCCGATCCTGCCCCGCACGGCACGAAGAACCGCCCAAAGAGTCAGGCCGTCTCCAGGAAGGCGCGCCGTGTGATCGGCAAGGTTCGCGCATTCCAGCGGATCGCGGCCGCCAAAATGGCGCATCCGAGGATCAAGATCGATACAAGCGTCCCGGGAACGAAGCGCGACCTGCCAGACGTTGATGCGGGCGTCGACATTGATGACCAGGGAAACCCCCGGTTGGAAGCTGGAAACACGGACAACGTCCCGCCATTCCTATGTCAATCGGTCTCGGGTGAGTGAGGGGTGCATGCGCCTATCGGAGAATAACTGCACGTGGGAGGAATGTAACTGACCGCTCTGGTATCTCGCAGAGATTCATGACAAGTTTGAAGACCTCGAATGGATGCAGAGATCGCGCATGGCCGAGGGCATGCTATCCAAAGATCCCTCTCATCCCTACGCGCTCGAGGCCGATCCCGAAGTCAAGGCGAGGAATCGATATCTCAACGTACAGGCATGGGCGAACTGCCGTATTCATCTGCGAGTGCCCGAGGGGGAGTGTGATTTTATCAATGCGTCGCCGATCACCCTGAGAGACACGGTCACACAAGGAGAACGGAAATACATTGCGACGCAGGTAGGTGACAGAGCACTCGGTGGTTTTGATGCTATTCTGCCTCTTACTAAACATGTCTTAGGGTCCTAAACTTGGGGATGTTGCACATTTTTGGCACATGGTCTTTCATGAGAGCACAGAAGTTGGTGTCATCGTCATGCTCACTCAGACCTTTGAGGCTGGCCGGGAGAAGTGCGCTCAGTATTTCCCGTTGGACTCGCAGCAGGCCTCAATGATCATATCGGAAGATGACTTTGACTCGAGTGACGAGAATGACCAGCAGGAAGATGGCGGCATTTGGGGCAAAGTTACTCTGTTGGAGACGACATTTGATCCTAAATCACGGTCTGAGATTCGTAAACTCGAGCTCACCATTGGCTCGGAGTCGAAGATCGTATGGCACTTCCTTTTCGCGGGCTGGGCGGACTATGCCAAACCCGAAGGAAGCGACCGCCAGGCTCTGCTTGACCTGATCAAACTCTCGGCCTCCAAATGCAGCTCGGACAATCCACGTGTGGTGCACTGCAGCGCGGGTGTCGGCCGGACAGGAACCTTCATTGCTCTCGACCATCTCCTACGCGAGCTTGAGTCGGGCCAATTGCTGCAGGTTGCCGATCCGGAGATTGACCCGGTATTCGAGACTGTCAATCAAATGCGCGAACAACGCATGATGATGGTATATAACGAAATGCAGATGCAGTTCATCTACGAGGTGCTCCGCGAGCAGGCTGATGCAAAGCTGGGCAAACTACCGACCCACAATGACCTCGAGTCACCTGGAAGCCAGACCAAAGAGAGATATACAAAGATGGCCAAGCTGACGGACGAGTCGGACTACCAACCTGCGTCAAAGCCCGAATTGGAGGCCGCCCCGGACCGAGTTCTAACCCAGACGCGAAGCTGGCCTGGAACGCCCGAGAGCGATTGAATAGACGCGATGTCGTTATCTTGTTGTCTCTCTCCTTTGCTCCGATTTCTCTGTATCCCATTTCTTTTTCCTGTTACCGTCTTTTTTTACGAGCCCCCTGACCATTACTTGGTCTTATCCATATGCATCCCAGCATGGCATCCGGTGTTTGCGTTCTGCTAATTTTTTACGCTCAATTGTTTAGCAGGCTGTCTCTTGTATTGTTTCCTTCTCCCATGCTCGTCTGAAATACACCCGCAGCCTCTACAATTTCCGAAATACCCCAGTTTTGCATGGTCACACCATTTCACGTCCTTTGCGCCCTACGTATATCTATGTCTGTTGACTGGAGTTACCTGGTCTTGCCTTAGAATTGCTGTATACTAGTGAATCCCCGAATAATGATTCTACTGGCCCGGTCGAATGCGCCGAAGACATGACAATTCTTCAATCAAGAACAACTTCAACATACGTATCTTGACCTAAAATTGAACCACCGACTACTCGGTGAAAACCTTGCATACCTAGGTACGTAATAAGACAACTTTCCATCTCAGGGTCTTCTACAAGTCACCCGTTACCTCGGGATGATGTAGCATATTCGGTCGTCATCGAAGAGTATCATTAGTTTGTGTGGATTTGTCTGTACAGTGTCCCCAAGCGATGAAACCACGCGAGAACAGTTGCAGCTATAAACCGACATCCAAGTTACAACCTCTACCTAGGTACCATTTCCTTAACACTCAGACAAAAGGTATTGCCAATCTCAGAAGAAAAAAATAAAAACAAAAAGGAAACAGAAAAAGACACAAGCGCTGCGAAACACAAACCTCGAACTATTTGACAGATATCATGCCAACATGAGATCCATCGATGCATCAGTCCATAATCATAACAGAGATGAATGTAGCGACCACGGCTAATTTCTGCCCGTGGAGCCGCATTGAATCCTCAATTTAGTAACTATTTAACTAAATGGAGGGCAATCAGTCAGCGCGTTTCCCAGCGGCATCTACAGCTGGGCCACCACTACCAACGTGGGCCGTATGGTCTTCTTGATAGCTTGGAGGGGAGTCATCAGGCTCCGAAGGCCCTGGCCCGTTGTCGTCATCCCAATCGTCGACTGCGTTTTCGTCCCAATTATCCACTTCTTGTTCCAGATTCGTGACTCCGGATTCCTGTGGGCCCAGTCCCTCCTCGCGGTGCATAGAATGGCCTCCGACACCGACACCGAGTTCCACATCATCATTTCCGTCCTCCATTAATCCAAAACGGCTCTTTCGGCGACGTTCAAGCATGCGGCGGTGATACCACCCGCACAGACCAACGGCGCCGAGACTGCCGACCACATTGGCCAGGACATCGAATGGGTCAAATGCTCGGTCATTCGGCAGGAATCCTTGAATGACTTCAGAGCCGATACCGAGGCCGAGTGTACAGACAATCAGAGTTAAGTGGAGAGTGCGCCGGCGGGTGGTGTCCAAGATCCAATAGAATGAGATGGACAAGAGGAAGAAGGTAATCAGATGGAGGAACTTGTCATTCGGTTGAAGATTTGAAGGGATCGTCGATGAGGTGGCATGTGGGAGTAGGCCAATATAGCCAGCTAGAATGATGAGGAAGATGAAAGCTCCTAAGTACGTTGGTAAGCTGGCGTGTACTTGCCGAGGACATGATATCACGATCGGAAACGTACCTGCGAAAGGATAGCGGATGCGCATCATGACTGGAGGTGAAAGAGGAAGCTCGAGGCTTATTCCAAGGTGTTCCGGTCAAACTTGGGTTCAGTACACAGCTCGGTGGAGATTGGCGATAGGTATCAAAGCGGTGATCAATTGGCCCCAGCTGCTGCCTTGTGCGTCATATGTGGAGTTAGGTAGGGGAAAATGCCAAACGACTATACCAGGACAGGTGCCTCAATATTCAATGCATGGTCCAATAACCGATCACAGAACAATCAGCAGGCACCAGTATAGATTCCAATGCGTAGACTGTTCAAGGCCATTCGACATCGATGTCGTTCTGGATCTGCCGCGGCTTTCCGCCTTTGCACCCTACTTCATCCCCGTCCAGAGAAACTTCCCTACAGAAGCCCTCATCTTCTTCATCAAACATCGCCGCCGTGCCATCGCCGTTGGCCTTTCTGATATCGCCTGTCGTTTCGCCTGATTGTGGGGCTTCTCTATATGCCTCTATTTCCCCGTCAAACACCTTTTTCGTGATTTCTCGTCCCGTGATCTCAATCGTGGAGCATCGAGTCTCTCCCGCCCCAGAACCGGGGTTTTGGAGCGAGCATGTCGCTCGGCTACAACGCCTGGCCCCAGGGCAACATCCGCCCTCCGGATGAGCACCAGGATTTGTCGCATTCTGTCAATGGCTTGGTAAAGACACTGTCCGGCTCGCGCACTCCCCAAATACGCGGTTCTGTCAGCGCCGATGGGCCGAACCCCGGTAGTATGAGTTCGGAGCCCGATATCGCGATCGAGGAGGATCCGCGCATTGCCCAATTTCGTGAACTATATCGGATCAGCGAGGCGAAAATAAACGCGGTCCTTTCGGGTTACTATGCCGCCGACGATTCTGCCGATGTCGCGGTCGCCGACGAATCGTCCGAAAGCCAAGCTGAACGCGTCGATGCGCCGGCACCCCCTTCGGCTGCGCCAAAGAAGCCCGCCCGCCAACTCGACGACGATTACGATGACTACGATGAGGACGAAGATGCAGATATCCCCGATTCGACCGAATCGCCCTTGAAAGCCAAGTCCGTCCCGCCGTCGCAGGACCTTGGTGCCGGTACGCCAAATGGACATCGCCCCGCCACTTCAGGCTCGACTAGCGCGGATGAAAACAAAGAGCCCAAGAAAGAGTCAGTGGAGGATATCCGGAAACAGCTCGAGGAAGATAAGAAGGCAACGGAGGAGGCTGCGAAGCGGAGCTTTCACACCCTCTTCTACACCTTGGAAAATGATCGCGATGCCATGATGGATCAACAGCGATTGGAGGAATCCGAACGACAGGTCGAAGCTGAGATCTCTGGTCAAGCCAGCTCTGGTGGGAACAATGCCGCTGGCGGTTCGACTGGGTACAGCTCGCTGAGCAATACGAACCTCGGCGCTTCTAGCTTGACATTGAAGAACCTTATTGCTCGAATCGACAAGAAGCGCGACATGGTGCAGGCATCGGATGCGGAGCTTCGAAGTCTGCTGAGTGAGGTTCGCAAGAATCGAAGCAAATGGGCAAGCGAAGAGAAGATCGGCCAGGAGGAGCTCTATGAAGCTGCGGAAAAGGTCCTGAGTGAACTCAAGGCCATGACAGAACACTCTACCGCCTTTTTGACTCGAGTCAATAAGCGCGATGCGCCGGACTACTACTCAAGTAAACTCCCTGCTCTCGCTACCTGAGCCCCTTTGACAGCTCTGATACTGACTTCTACAAACAGTCATAAAACACCCCATGGATCTCGGAACCATGACGAAGAAGCTCAAAGGCTTGCAATACCGGTCGAAGCAGGATTTTGTCGATGATCTCAACCTCATCTGGGCCAATTGTTTGAAATACAACACCAATCCCGAACATTTCTTGCGAAAACATGCCCTTTACATGCGCAAGGAGACTGAGAAGCTCGTCCCATTGATTCCTGACATCGTTATTCGGGATCGGGTGGAGGTTGAAGCTGAGGAACGTCGCATGCAGATGGCAGAGCTCGATGGCGCCGAGGAGAGTGATGATGAGCCTATAATGTCTTCACGGGGACGAAAAGCCCCCGGCAAGTCTTCTAAGAAGGGCACCGCCCCGTCCCGCAGCACTCCCAGTGGCTCTGAAGGACCCCCTGGAGCACCCTCTTCTCAACCTCCCGCGCCCGTTCGTGCAGATTCCGACAATGCCATGGAAGCAAGCCAGAATGGCTTCTCGACCCCTCCTCCCGGGTCTCACACGCCATCCGACCCTGCAGGTGGCGGCGCAGGTGTCGCGGCTAGTCAGCAGGGAGATTCAATGGATATTGATGGCCCAACAACGTCAACAACCGCGCTCAATGCTCTTGCCGGCCCCGGTGGAGAGCTTGATGATCCTGAGTATAAGGTGTGGAAGCAAGTGACTAAGAAGGATCGCGCGCGCATCGCATCGGAACGGCACCGTCTCCTCAAGGGTGACAGGCTCAATGTCGATGAACCCGCCCTGCTGCGAACCAAAACCGGCATGCGCAGATGGCTTCGACATGAAAGACAAGCAGCCCTCGAGGGCGGCAAGATCCACGACACCGGGTCACAGGCGAGGGAGCCTGAAGCTGCTGGCGAGACCCTCGCAGAAGGCATTGAGGGCGAAGATGACAGAATGCTTCCCTACTACTACGACGTCATGTCTGGTGTCCCCGACCTCTCAGAACGACTCGCCTGGAAAGAAGATGCCCAGGGCAATCTGGTGGATCCTTCGGAGGAGTATCTCAGAATACTTCCGAAGGGTTCCTTCACGCAGCCTGATAGCAAGTTGACTCGCAAGTTGAACTCAAATATGCGCCAGATGCAAGAGACACGCAAGATCTGCTCCAAGATCGGCATTGTGAAGCAGATGCAGTTGCAATCACAGGTATGTGCTTTTGCTTACCGTCAATGTTTAGCCAAACTAATTCCTGTTTAGATGTATCAAAACCAATTCACGAAGTACAACCCTGAGCCTTTTGTCGAGCAAGACGTTCCACCTCACGTTATGAACGACAACGGCCCCGTCATTGCACCTGGAACTTGTCGAGCAGCGCTGCAGCGATCTGTCGCCAAGCTTTTCTACCATGCTGGTTTCGAGGAATACCAGCCATCTTCTATCGAGGTCGCTACCGATATTGCATCAGACTTCTTCCAGAAGATTGGTGAGACCGTCAAGTCTTATATGGAAGCCCCCAAGGTCCCGACTGTGGAAAACGCAACGCGCTTGGCGGAGTGGAAACCAGCCTTTACCGAGCCTGAAGTCGTTCTCCACACTCTTGGTGCCGTTGGCATCGATATCGAAGAGCTAGAGTCCTATATAAAAGACGACATTGGGCGACTGGGATCCAAGCTCGCAACTGCCCACGATCGCCTCAAGTCGCTTCTCACCGAGCTCCTTCGACCTGCACTTGCGGATGGTGGAGAAGACGGCTCCAACGCGTTCAAGGATGGAAGTGAGCAATTTGTCGGTGGAGACTTTGCAGAAGACATCGACGAAGATTTCTTCGGATTTAAGGAACTCGGGCTGGACCGCGAGTTCGGTCTCTCCAACCTCAGCGTGCCACTTCATCTGCTGCAAAACCGCATGTTCAACGCGGCCCAGTCGCAGAACACCAACACTACTCAAGTGATCACTCTCTTTCCGACACCACCTGCATACCCCCGCATCACGGTGGATAATGTGTCTGATCAGATCGGCCTACTCCAGGCATTTTTCAAAGGCAAGCTGGATGCCAACGGCGACGAGCCCCTCGTGGAAGATCTTGAACTTCCTCCCAAGCAAAGACCCATGGCCACTAAACCCCGCCTTCCCGCTTCCGGCAAGATTCCCCCTCTGGCTGGCATTTCGGGACCCACGGCGAGCCCCCAAAAACGCGTCGCGCCGCCGAACACATCTGGCGCCAAGACGGGGGCTTCGGAGCCAAGCAAGAAGAAATCGAAGAAGAATAGCGGTGTTGCGCTGGAGATGCCTAACTTTAATTACGATGGAGATGTCAATCCGGGGTCTATTGATGGCGCTGGGGACTCCAAGTCAGCGGACATGAAGCCCATCGATGGATCTAATATAGCAGATGGCAATGGTGAACCTCCCCAGCCAGACGTGTCCATGACCAATGGCACTACCGCATGATGCAATATTCATGGATAATAATTGCGACAGCTCCATTTTGTTTTTCTCTTCTTCCACCCTACTTCTTCCTCTCCCTTTTACCTCTTCTCACTCATATGCATACCGGGGAGGGACCCCGAATTTTCATGAGCAAGTCACTATAACAGGTGGCTTTGATGCAGATACTTTCTTTTTAGTCTCAATCGAACCATGGCTCAACTGGTGGTGTCGATTACAAGTGAGGGAGCAAAACTAATCAACCAGAGGCATCCGGGGTCACACGACTGTGACCCAACTAACATCGACTCCCTTGTCGTGTTATGTATTATACTCTCGCACGTCCTGGGGTCGCAACGCATCCATAATCGTGTACCTAGGTATCCATTCTGCCTGTCATCATTCCTTGCGTGTATAATAATATACCATATGCCTACTGGCAAGTCTTTTTCTGGTGCTTTGGTTCCCCGGGGTCAATCTCTCTTCTCTTCGTTATGCTGAGGATACGTCTAAGACGACACTGAGGGCTTTGACTGTTTACACTGTGGGCGCTCAAATGATGACCACAAAACTCTCTTCATGAGGCTGATGGCTTCACAGCTGTCGGCCTGTGATTTGAAATGGCGGACTGAGAGCAACCTTCCCCTTCCACTTCCCCTCTACACCGTCGAAGATTGTACATGGAAGTGAAACAGGCCCGTAAGAATAGAGATTTCCCGTGCTGATCCTGATTTATCCTGCCTTCAATATACGTAGCTCTATTGGAACTAGACCAACTCATTATTTTAATATTCCAGTTCACCCAAGCTCAATCTTAGCCGCTTCCACCATCGGAATGGTTGAGTGTACTGATTCTAAACTAAAGCGATCGAAACCACCAAATACCACGTGGAAAAAACAAGACAGCCATGACAAGAGAGCTTGGCGATTATTCAATTCAAGTATCAGCATGTGCCAGTAACTGTACAAAGCATCAGGAATCCGTCGTCAGAAAACGGCTGCTGGATTGGGGACACAAGTGCGGAACTAGGAAGGCAGCCACAGGTCTACCGATGCCCATGGAAGAATGCAAATCAGACGCCGACGATGCAACGGGTTCTAGAACAACCACAGAAAGCTTCCACCACAACCTGGGAAGCATAGAAAAGAAATAGACTATCTCGTTCGGAGACGAATCACCGTATTTCCGCGCCTCGGAGATTAGATGGGAAATTCATATCGTAGGTGGTGAGATTATACACAGAAGATAATGGCGGCAAACGTTCGAGGAAGGGTCGGACGTCAACGGTAGGAGCCTATTGAGGCAATCGGTGTTAGTATGCTTCGCAGGGTGGTTACCATAGCGTTCGAGACTTACCGGAATAGGGGTTCATGCCGGACTGTTGAGGTGTGCCGAGTCCTCGTGCGTTGGCCGGAAGGGGAATTTGAGCAGTAGAGGCAGGAATATCCACATGGCGGAGGAGATCGACCATCTTTTCGGGAGAGAGACGCGAGATGTTGTAGGCCGAGGCACCGGGAATCACACTGAGAAGGTGGACCACGTCCCGGGGCAGAGGAGCCGGGGAACCCTGGGGTTTATAGTGACCTGTCGAGGCCTGGCCGTTCAGTTGTTGAGTGCGCTTCTGCTGATCGACACGCCGGCCCTGCTTCAGAGGTGATTCGGCTCGAGCGAACTTGCGTGGGCGATCGGAGTCGTAGTCGAAGTCCTCGGCAGGGTAGGGTCGTTTCGGTGAGCTCGAAGATGGATCCTTGAACTGGGGTACTGGGGAGCTACGAGCCTCGGGAGCGATGCCGGGGTACATCGACTTCGGCCTTGTCTGCGAAGGAGACAGGATGGGCCGGACAGTTATTGGGTTGAAAGTAGATGTAGCGTAGCGGTGGGAAAACTGGTCGAGCGACGGGTCTTCAGGATAGAGTTCGCGCATACGGTTCTCCAGGTTGACAACCTGGACCAGGTCACCATAGCGGGACTCGTATTCGTGAAGGAAAGAAAAGATAGGTTTGGCTTTGTGCACGTTCTCGGGGTTGGCTGCCAATCTCCTGACGGTTGTCTCAAAGACGGCTCTGGCATTGATGATATCGTTGATGTCAATCAGATGCTTCAGATACTCCAGAGCGAAGTTCTCATCCTCGGGGAACAGCTTCGCACCGCGCTCGAAGATTTTGGTCGCGGCAGGATCTTTATAGCAATGGTACTCCATGAGAGCACTGGCGATATAGACGTCACTGGTAATCCGGCCTCGCTTACGGGCCTCGGCAAATACCTGACGGGAACCAGCCAGCTCGCCCGGCTTGCCCTTGCCCTGGATGCGGCGCATAGAACGCATGAGTGCAATCCAGGCGAATGACACGGTCTTGGAAAGAATGGTGATTTGGACGGAGTAGGCTTGACGAACGGCATCGATCTGCGAGTTCTTTGCGGCCTCTCTCTCCTTCGTTTCCGGGTCAACTTCCTCGTCCTCGTTCTCAGTGGGTCTGCCTTCGGGGTTCTGCTGCGCAAAGGTCTCCTCGATCCGTGAGACGTCCTGGGTCTCCTGCGTTCGCGCCTTGTTGATTAAGTCGTACAAAGTATCAAGCAACCTGTCGTAGGGCTCTCGCACTTTCGCGGCCCGTCCGGCTGAATCTTGCTCGGAGTCTGAGGTGACCTCCAGTCGGTCTGCCCGCTTGAAAGCCAGCAGGCAGCTTTCGGGGTTGGCGTCGATACCCTGCTTCAGTAGGTCATTGCCATCGTTCTCCATGTCATTCAAGAAACAGAACTCGGCTGCCTCGAACCAGATCTCGGGAATGAACCGAAGGGCCATAAGCGCCTGCTTGTAGACATAGACCACGCGAGTCTTGAAGAGAGTAGGGTCATCCTCCTTAAGAACCAGAGGATCTTCTTTCTCCCAGGCGATCCACCGCCTCCAAATATCAACCTGTCGAGCAAATTCGACGTCACCATCATATCCCGGAACGGGGGGCATCCTCGGCAACGAGGTACGGATCAAATCCCGAGTAATATTCTGCAGCTCTGTGTAGGAACTCCGAGCAGTCATGTACGAAGGCGAGTGTTCTTGCAAAAACTTCCGGCCCTGGATATGAAAGTTAGCGTGACTTCTTATGCAATGTTGACAGATAACCCTACGGTAAGCTTGTTGAGACCCATCTCAAATTGGTCGTACTCCTTCCACAGAGTATTGACTGCCTGTGTGGGGACAGAGATGGCCTTCTGGTATGCCTTTCGCAGCAAATCCATCTTTTGCTGGTCCTGCCACCCCGAACCTCCGACGGTGCCGGGTCCAGACCGAATGAACTCGACATAGTCAATCCAGATGTTGCCGCTGTCTTTGTCCATACCCACGTATTGAAGGGCGAGATCGTACGCCGAAGAGATCGTACGTCTAGCTTGTCCACTGGTATCTGTGCTTAACGGGTTGCGGCGGCGGACATAGTCCAGATAGACTCCCCAAAGCCCGACATTGGGGAGTGTGAGGAGAGTGCGGTTGAAAATTTGCTCCAGCCGGAAAAGCTCATTGAGTTCTGATTCCATAGTAGCATAGGCCACCCATTGATCGGCCTAGTATCCATCGATTAGCATAATAACATTTTGTGATCAAAGAGGAAGGATGTGAGCTTACAGCCATCGGGAACAGGCTCAAGAACCGCTCATATGCCTCGCGAGCACTGTCCAGTCTGTTACGACTCCGGTGCTCCCCAATCAACTCCAACCACGCCGGGATATCTCCCCGCGGATCCTCGTCGATCCTGTCCTGCAGGATCCCCACGCGGTCATGAGGCAAGCGGCCTCTCGCAGCAGAAGGCGAGTCGGGTACAGAGGTAGGAACAGTACTGGTCTGCACGTTGGCATCATGCACAGCCAACTGAATTTGACCAGAATCAGAGGGGTCGTCGATATTAGGAACAGGAGCAGGAGAATAAGAACTATTGGCAACATCTTGCACGCTAGCAGAGCCCTGGATAGGCGGCTGCGACGATACATCAAGGGAAGTGTTTTGAATTGCATTTCCTGAACTTGGATCTTCAGACATGGTCATAGGCATGGCATTTATGTCATCCACCCCCAGTGCAGCCGGCGGCTCATAGTCCGCCTCATCCTTATCATCCTCATCATCATCCTCGGCCAGAAAACCCCCGATCGTTCTGGTCTGGGGCTGCGCCGATGTACCAGAGGGTGGCACCGGCGTGGACGTCTGAGACTCAGCACGTGAGGGGGTCTGGCTAGGATCTGGCGCATCACCGACTTGGGCAGAAATCGGATCTGAGGAACCGTTCGGATTGGAAGCTGCCGTGGCATCGACATCTGCGTCCTGCTCGAAATCTGTCTGCGTGGGCTGGTACTGGTCGTCAAGGGTGTTTGAGGGGTCATATTCATCGTCTTCGTTGTCTCCCGTTTGATCTTCGGCTGAAGCATATTCTGTCGCATCGGCATCTGTGGCCTGGGCCTGAAAAAAGGCCTGTTCGGCTTCACTGTCTGCCATGATTGGCGATGTCTGTGATGAGTACTGCTCAGTGCGTGAATGTGCTGTGATTAAAGCTTCAAAGTTGATGTTCGGGAAAGTGTAGAGAGCCAAAGGGAAAGTGAAAGGGAGGTGAGGTGAGGTGAAATAGGGAGAAATAAAACCAATTGTAGCCCAACTGTAGCCGACTGAATACGGCGCAGCGCAACATTGTTCAGAAACGACGGAATCTGCACAACGCAGCGATGGTCACGTGGGCGGTGAGCGCGCAAGGACGCGCCTTCGCGTCCCTCGCATGAAGCAGCACTCGATTCTCAGTTTCTTAAGTGACGAGTCCCCCCTTTGCATTCCTTGCGGTGAAAGCTGTTTGTTTCTCTCTATCCCCGGGCTCGATCCCTCTCTACCTTATAAATTCTCTTTTGTTCGCACCGACCTCCCATCTCCCACCATACATAATCACATACATCTGTCACCATGTCTGTCGTCTCGCTTCTCGGGGTTAAGGTCCTCAACAATCCTGCCCACTTCACCTCCTCTTATCAATTCGAGATCACTTTTGAGTGTCTCGAGCAGCTCCAAAAAGGTAAATTCTATGGATTCCTGTTGCCAATTTCCCTTGCTAACATTTGTCCTCAGATCTGGAGTGGAAACTCACGTATGTTGGTTCCGCCACCTCGTAAGCCAACCCCCCTGCTATTTTCAACTTCCTCTCATTGACTTCCGCAGCTCCGAGCAAGATCAGGAACTTGACTCGCTGCTTGTCGGTCCCATCCCGGTCGGAGTGAACAAGTTCATTTTCGAGGCCGATGCGCCCGATTACAAGCGGATCCCCGATTCTGAAATCCTCGGCGTCACCGTCATTCTCCTCACCTGCAGCTATGACGGTCGTGAATTTGTCCGTGTGGGCTACTACGTGAACAACGAGTATGACTCGGAGGAGCTAGCTGCCGACCCCCCTGCGAAGCCCCAGATTGAGCACATCCAACGTAATGTCCTCGCTGAAAAGCCTCGTGTGACTCGTTTCGCCATCAAGTGGTATGTATCGACGTACTCAATCTTTTTTTTTTTCTACACCGCTAACATTTTATTTTTTACAAGGGATTCCGAAGAGTCTGCCCCCGCCGAGTACCCGCCTGACCAGCCTGAGGCGGACAACTTGGATGATGACAGCAACGCCTACGGTGCCGAGGAGCGTGAGCTCGAGGCCGCTCTTGTGAAAGAACTCGAGGAGGCCAACAAGGGCGAGAACGACGATGACCACGAGATGGAGGGCGCTGAGGCTACCGCTGGTAACGAGGGCGAGGAAGAGGATATCTCCGACGCCGAGAGTGAGGATCTCGAGGAAGAAAGTGATGATGATGACGATGAGCTAGATGAGGATGAGGCCGGTGAAGGCGATGAAGATGTGGAGATGGGCGAGGACAAGCCCTCCCACCAGCCCCAACCAGAGGTTATGGTGCACTAAGCTAAAACCTCCTTGTCTTTCACCTGCCATTTATTCCCAATGTTCTATGATGATAATCAGTACGCTCCGTTTATGACACCTGGACCAAATGCCTTCTTTCTACCAGACTATACCCCTTTTCAACTGGCATTGATCAGGGTCGACGAGATAGAATTTACTTGTTGAAAAATTGCTACTTGCAGATCGTAAGGAAGTCTTTCGTTGGGTATGTAGGAGTTTCTCGTCTCCATAGTTAACATAGCCGACCTTTGCAAACAACGTCAATGGCCTGGAATTGGCATCCTTGATAGATGACCAACACTAAGAATGTTCGGACTGTTTCCTTCTACAAATATGCGGCGTTGACGTGGATAGTCGATTGCCCAGGTGGATATCATTGTGGATCGTCCAAAGTACGCTATATACATCACAAAACCCGGTCCCACAGTGTTCATCTCGAGGAGGGGTAAATTCAATTTGGGAAAAATGTAACGTGATCATATGGATCGTCTATGCAATCCTCCTAATCTGCTTAAACGAGAACCCTAGAACCCGAATTTCGACCCCAGTGCTGTGAAGATCTTGGGTCAGTTTCCGTGGTATGCAAGGGAGATAAAGGATACAATGCTTAGGATTCACTTACCGCCAAGGACTGCCTTCCTCTTTTGGCTCTGTACGTATTTACCCACATCACTGGCGAAGTTACTACTGTCCTCCTGTAGTCTATCGATAGTGTCATTTGCCACTCCGAGCCGCTCGGTGCGTTCCTGGACTGCGCGCGACATGGAAGACCAGTAGCCTTCCTGATTGCTCGGCTCGGGTGGTGGCACACGACCTTGTCGAGATGCTTTTCGGCGCTCTTGGTCTTCCATTTTCATTTGTTCGATCATGCGCTTGGATGGCGGGCGGTCAGGGCCTCCAACTATATTCTAGGTTAGAGATACTTCGAGACGGGTTGAAGGTGCGGGACCCGCCACGTACTCAGGAGATCCATATCTGCAGGTGAAACATATTGAGTGCCGGAGATCCACTGGATGTTGGTGATTGTGGGACGAGGGGGGATGACCTTTTCAGGGTTGTAAAGGCGATCTTGAGAAACAGCCCTGCGAAGAATATTAGCGTGGTGATGCAAATCCATGAATTGAAAGTCGTACAATCTGCGTCCAGGTCCCCAGACGTTGAATAACGCAATCTGTGAAGGGCTGACCCATGTCATCACGCTCCCGGTGGGTGTGATGCATGCCTCGGACAGTCTTCGCATATCAGCAATGTGATCGATTCTTTCACAACCAATCTCCTTGAGACCAGGAATGGAGAATGCGCGGACGGTGCCATCGCCAAACAGTCCGACCAAACTGTAGCCACGGCCCTCGCTTTTCACGACTGCGGCTGAATCGCACAGGTAGTCATCCCAGCTCTTGTGTGCACCCTTCGAGGTAGGTGGCTTGAAGATTCTACAGCCAGAGGGTGTGACTGCAATCACAACACCATTGACCTTCGCCCCGGATCTCAGCCCGCCAACGACACTAGGCGTTGCAAGAGCGTGGCCTCCAGACTCTGCGTCGAGGGGGATCAGGTTGATGACTTTATCCTCGACATTTGAGACCCCGGCAAGAACGGCTGTGTAGGTACCATTGGAGGCGGGAAGCACCTTGAAGGTTGCCACATTTCCTCGATTCGTACCAACAAAACAGCAAATACTCGAGTAGTCTGGGGAAACATATGTTAGTGCTGTTCATAGTAGTTCGAGATCATAAACTTGTACCTTCACCATCCAATATCATCACACCGAACTCGATATTAGTAGGCCACTCAGGCGGACCATCCTCATGACCACCCTTCTTTAGGAAGCTGCTCCGCTTCGGTGCCTTTGTAAACTCTGATAGATGCGCAGTGTGGATGACGGCCGGACCGCGCAGGTCAATGATCGCCAAACTACCTCCTTCGAAACCAGCGGCGACAAAGCCTACTGGGCTGTGCTTCAAAGCCGTCACCGCACCCTGTTGCATATCCAGAAGTGTCAGAGGCAGAAGTCCGGTCTTCAATCCGGGGTCTGTCCGATGAGCAACTGGAGTCAGTATTCCGGGTCCCTGGTTGGCACCAGGAGGGTTGTCTTGCCCATATGAAGCATTATTGCCCCATCTGAAGACTACTACCTCACCACTTTTGAGACCAACAGACATTTCACCACTGCCACTTGCGAGAGACATCTCGGTGACTTCAATATTGCGAACTCGGCCCACGGCCCGTGCCAGATCCACTTGCACGGCGTCGCCATTCTCGATTTCATCATCATGGCCAGCGTCCCAGAGGCGGATCGTGCCATCCGCATGCGCAGTAGAAATGATATTCCGGTTCTCGAAACGTTTTAGAGGATTCTTTGCTTCCGCGCCTCCTAAGGCGAATTTGGGTCCCTGCAATCTGCGCTCCCTCAATCCCAGCCAAACAGTGCGATCAACTGGTGTAAGTGTAGCCTTGTTCACGAAGGGGTGAACGAAAGAAAGGAAAGGATGAACCATGTTGGTTGGCGTGATAGCATGACCACTAGGGAAGCTCATTGTGAGCAGCTCTCCTGAGGAGAGAACGACAAGGATGGCGATTGGGTCATGTGCGCCGGCAAAATACGGATCTATGCGAGGGATGAGGCAGTACGTGGAGACGTGGGCTCCCGAGGGGATAGGAAGGTTCATATGCCGGCGTGTTCGCTCGAGATAAGCGGATAGTATCTGCCACGACGACGTCGCATAATTGGGAGTCGGGCCCATGTCGAGGAAAGTGAGGCCCTTAATTGGGTCTCCTACGTAGCGTCCACCAGCGACCAAGATGCCGGTGTCATCAGCGTTGTCTTTGGCACACCATGTAACTTTGAAGATGGGCTCCTTGGGCCCGGAACATTCCTCAGCTGCAGGGTCAGACCGGGTCATGCCCGGCTGGTCAACGTTTGTAGCCTGGAGTGTCCTGGCATGAAGTTTACGGCCGTCCTTGGTATCCCAGAGAACAAGACTGGTGTCCTCGTGAACAGTCAGTACAAAGATCCCGTTTGGGTGCCAGATTGCATCTATCAGTCTGGGACGGCGCACGGCGTTGGAGGGCATCTCAGGATCGCCACCGGGGGCACCGGGAGGAACCTCATAGACAAAGTATTTTTGCGCAACATTTTGTTTGAAGGAGAATGTCACAGCTCCTTCTGGATATCCAATCAAAATCTTGCCAATATCTCGCGTCGAGAAGGCGAGTGATACAACCGGGAAGAGGCGCGCGCGCGGATTCTGTTCTAGCCACAGGTTCGGGATCCTGAAAGGTGTCAGGCACTCTCGATCGAGATCGTATGCAACAACGTCGCCTGTTATAGAATCAGCAATTTATACTTATTCACTCCATATTAAAATCCTCCAACGAACCATTCGACAGGCCGATGAAGGCATAGTCCAAGCTCGGGTCAGTCGCAAGTGCAGTGGCCGGCCCGGGAGGCGCGTAGGAGGTCACCAAGGACTTGCTGGCAAGGGAGTATATGCTGATCTCATTCTTCGAATCTATACTGACGAGCTTGTCGGCACAGAACTGAAGAAACTTGGCCGAGGCCTTGCGCGGGAACTCAAAGACGACCAAGACACGCCGCTGTCCAAAAACGTAGATCTGGCCGCTTCCGAACTGGGTATCACTGGTGCCGACGGCGAGAAGAGACTGAACGGGATCATAGGCGACGACGCTAATTTGCGAGTTCACACCACAGCGCTCGAACTGGGAGAAAAGGGTCAGTTTGAAGCAGAAAGAGGATGCCTGGATTGCCAAGACGAACATCGTCAAGATGGAATAACTCCGGGGCCAGGCCCTCGGACAGATCCCTCTGTATGCCGGCTTGCTTTCCTCTCAGAAAGTGAGCCATTTCCGGCAGGTAAGGAATGGCAAGCTATGGTGCAGGAGGAAAGGGAAAAAAGTGGTGGAGCTCTCAAGGAATGTCCGCAGCTGACGACATGGCGGAGAGGCCAAACGGATCTGCCCCGCTTGCCGCCTTATGGTAGCCCCGGGGGTTCATTGAGATCATCCATATCATTGGTGTTCATTGTATTGCTTTTCTTTTGATGAAATAATAAAATCTAATCAGTCAACTCTATCCTAAGTGCCTAGATATCTTGCAAACCATCAATTACAAGGAATGCTGAGTTGGATTGGAAATGGTCGCTTTCAACGTTAAATCATATGCCGAACTATATAGGGCTCCGGAAAAACAAACCTCCACGCCTTGAACCTGAAAGACAATGCAAGGATCTATATGAAATGCTACCTAGGCACCGTGCTACAGGTGCTCGAACATGGAAACTGCTCAATCTTCCTGTGCTTTATACCGGTTCCAAAGCGGCCATGCGCGCGATCGTGCTCATCAGTCGTCGCCGTGCGCCAAATTCCTTCGTCTCATCTCGTGTACGATAGTATTGTATAGTAATTTGGGAAATTAACCGATAGCATGCGTACCTGGTAAAATAATTGGATAAGTAAGGCCAACTTTGAAAGCAGAGAAATGGGTCAGACACATACATGAGTAATCGAATATCCTCCCTCTTCGTCCTAGTCAGGGACATCCCTGCACCTTCCAACACGGCAGTGTTCGGGTTCTCAAAGAGTTCCGCCATCAGCACATCACCCCAAAAGGCGCTGCTAAAGTCGACAACGCCGGCTAACTGCTTCGATGTCTCATCCAGCAAGACATGCGAGGGCCGACCAAAGCCTACAACCACTAGACGCGGTAAAGTGACTTCGTCAAGTGCTGACGCCAGGCGAGCCAGCTCGTGGCGGATTTCAGCGTATGGAAGGTGGATGAACATGTCCTCTGCATCACGTAGCACGCTCTCGAAAAGAGCACAGAAAGACTCGCGCCAGGAACGCCTCCCAGCTCCGGCGGCGACTTGTTGCAATGAGCCAAATCCAGGAGCGACGTTTTGCCCAATGGTGCTAACCAGAAAGCCTAGATGGCGGCCGATATCATTTCGTTGTCGAGCTGTTAGTTGGTTTCCCATTCTAGACAAGCTCGTTCCTTTCACATATTGTCGTATTAAGTAGGCACAGCCCAGAAGTCTTCCGCGAGGATCGTAATGATACAGCTGTGGAATGCATGAATTTGCACTTTGTCCAAGAAGGGCCAGAAAGCGAGCTTCAGTCTCTAGGAAGTACCGCTCCTGTCGCAAAAGACGAGTGCCGGGGAAAGGAGAACCTTTGAGCAGCAAGCGTGCCCCATTTGAAAGGGCCAGGAGGCGCAGGGAATGGACATGGCCAAGGATATTCTGCGAGCATTGCACACGGACCGAGGAGGGAAACAGCAAAGACAGTACAGCATGCAATGTCTGATGTTCATTTGATTCAGGTGAATGTGTGCCATTTGTGAAATACATTTCGGGCTCCTTGAGGGAGACAAGAGGGTGGGTCGAGACATAGGAGTGATGCATTCTGATATGTATCAAGGTGAACAGAGATGAGAGAAAGGAGGCCGGACTTGGTGCTGATCAAAGACTAGCCCTGAGACTCCTAAGGCATGGTTCAATCTCGCCCTTGTAGGGAAGGTTTATAGTGTTTAGGTGCGTACAAATCGAAGAAAACCCACAGTGGTGTATCCATCGAGACAGAAACAATGAGGGGCCACCAGACCGCCATCTGTCACAATGCCCACGTAGCCATCCGATCGGCGGCTCGAGAGGAAGGTGGCCACGGGCCTTGGGTACATCAACACCATGACATGACGTCCAGTAGGTTTACTACGGGAGATATGGGGCCGTGGAGTTTCGGTCCGCGTGTCATCTGAGCTATCGCGAGCGAAGATTACGAATAGGCCGGAGATCGTTTATAGAAAAAGTGATCAGGTTCCAGTTCATGAGACTAAGAAAGAAAGAGAACGTAACTTCTCGCGTAAGAATCCCGCGTTGAGCATCGCGGGCATCCGAGCACACGGCGGCCGCCAATCAGAGGCGTCGCTTGCCGAATTTCTAGCCGTGGATCCTCTCCGTGTGGGTTTTGGAAGGCGAAGGGAATGTTCTTCGCGATATCATGTCATCACGCTAATTTTGGCTCTGCAGTTTAGGACTTCATTTGATCCATTCCCATCGCTAGGATATTGCCGCTTTAGCATGACCCTTGCTTGTGATTGCTCCAATGTTGTCCCTTCAGATCTGAAACAGTGGACCGACTCGGCAGACTCGGATTCAGGATCCCCAGTGTATATGTACTTGGCAATTGATCCAGATCCGCGGAACCACTGGCGTACACCCTGAGCCACTGTTCGGCAAATAGGGAAGGTCCAGACTCGAATTCAATCAGAAATTTGTTTTCTGTCTTCTCTTTGAGAGTGGCCGTGAGACAGAAGTAATTTGATGTACGTGATAAACAAAACATTCGAGCGGTAGGCCTAGTGACTGCATGAAGTCGTTCCTAAATTGGACCTAACGAGCGGTTGTGCAATCTCCTTATGCAAGACCACCTCAGTAGTAGCGTAGATTCGTCATCATTCTTCCGACAATGGGGCCCTGAAGCGAGATGACAAGCTGTGTCCCCGCCAATGGCCCGATGAGCGCTAAGACTTAGCTTCTGTGGCCTGATCCGCTGTTGGTTTCGCTGGAGAGTAGATCTCGGCCAAGTTATACCGTTTCAGCTGGTCGTAATCACGGCCCACTACACTCATTCCGATTACGTTCTGTCATGCAAGCATCAGCATCAGCATCAAAGTGGGGATGTGAAGGCTGTGGGTCTTGGGCTCACCTGCACAATGTCTACCAAGATTACTAGGTCGTAATTCGTTAGGTCCACGGGATGTTCCGGACCGACAGCATCAGCGATAGTCTTGATAACCTCGTCGCGTTTGAATCGGTTATTGCCTCGAATCGTAGGTCGGATAGCGTACTGCAAAAGTCAGCTCATTCATGTCAAGTGGAAGTCGTAAGATTGGGCATGTGGCTGGATCGGTGAGCAACCACTGCTGCAAAGTGACACACCTTCTTCGGCGGGCCCCCAGAATGGAAATGCGGCTTGAGAATCTCCTTTGCGAAAGCTTCTAGATCCACGCTAAGAGTCTTTCTAAGCATAGAGACCGGGGTCATGCGCTTAATGTATCGGCTGTTCTTAGTTTCCGGATGAGCCTGTGCTTCGGAACACAGACGGTGCACCAGCGATACGGGGTCAATCGACTTGTCGAGTCGCACCCATGTGACTGCCCGGGGAATTAGCACGGCCCTCGGAAGACCCCATGTAGAGCTTAGAGTATCGGCCAAAACGCCGAGATCATGGACGCACCGCAAGGCATCTCCAACTGCATTCCTTGAAACGGCCGTTTCTTATCCTTGCTGGGCTGCAAGCCTGCAAGCTCTCTTTGGATTTGGGCCTCGATGTCGCCATCGTCCGAGTCCTTATCCGAATCCTCTTCAGTCTTCAGTTCGCCGGAGGACTCCACGGCCTGAGATTATGCGTCAGCAATGTAGCTGATAAAAATCAAACTAATTCGAGGGTTGGACTGACATTAGAGAATACATCAATGGCCTCTTTGATACATTTGCTCTCCCTGCCCTTGTCGCAGGTCACGAATACACCCGAGTCCCCGCTCTCCATGCTGACTCTGCTGCTTGGCTGCTTATACATGCCCTTGCCATTCTGTGCATTCATTTAGTTCCCGATGATAGAGTGGCAGGCGACTGGTTGAACTCCTGCTAAAACTGCTGGGGAGGGCGTACCGTCCTACGCTTCATGGCATTCGAATTTCCCGGCATACTGCGTTTGCCCGATCCGGCCATATGTGAAGCCTGAGATGGTTGATAAAGCTCAGGTGGCCGATAAGAGAGACAGGATCGAGTGGGGGTGTGAAGCTGAGTTTTGTGTGATCAGCCGCCTCGTTGGGTTTAGCGGGCCGCAAATCAAGTGGATCGCCAGAGCTTCACGTTTGCTCGAAGCTTATCGCGATTATCACGATGTTTATCTTTCATTTCGGTCTATTTTACAGAGACTTTCGATGGTCTACAGTAGCTCGATAGTTAGCCATAGGATGTAATTTACACAATCAGTCCCAATACATGCCCATTTGGCGCGGCTGTACGACTACACATACAATTGTTGAATGACATGACCCAATCATGACGTAGGTTACTGGGTCTCACCTTCCACGATCTCCAAAGCTTCGGTGAATCCGGAGGAAGAGTGTCCCGAGTGCCTTGTTTTTTTACTTGGGCCTGGCACCTTCCGACAGCTCCGTCTCACTTTCATGCAAAGGTGCTTTTACTACTCACCTTCCTCACCCCACCTCATCTCCCCTTCATAACCTCCACCTTCCACCTTCCACCTTCCACCTTCCCAACTTCCCAACTTCCCATCTGTTTCTCTCAAATCATTCAACCGCTATGGCGACTACCGATATTGCTACGAGGGAGCTTCAGAATCCTATGGACGTCGCAGAATACCTTTTCAGGCGTCTGCATGAGGTCGGTATCCGTGCCGTCCATGGTGTACCTGGCGACTACAACCTCGTTGCCTTGGATTACCTTGGCAAGTGCGGCCTAGATTGGGTGGGTAATTGCAATGAACTCAACGCAGGTATGCATTCTAGCCAAATTATGCAAAATCATTGGACTTGAACTTTTAACACGATCATGCCTATATAGGTTATGCGGCCGATGGCTATGCTCGTGTGAAAGGAATCAGCGCTCTAGTCACCACCTTCGGTGTTGGAGAGCTATCGGCCATAAATGCCATTGCAGGCGCATACTCTGAATATGTCCCGATCGTTCACATCGTGGGCCAGCCGACTACCAGGTCGCAGAAGGATGGAATGCTGCTCCACCACACTCTGGGAAATGGCGATTTTGACGTGTTCACCAAGATGAACTCGGCCATCTCTTGTTATACTGCTCGACTCAATGACCCCCATGAGGCCGCGACTCAAATTGACAGTGCCATCCGCGAATGCTGGATCCGCAGTCGTCCGGTTTACGTGACTCTTCCCACTGACATAGTCGCTGCCAAGGTCAATGGCGATCGCCTGAAGCAACCGATCGACTTGTCTTTGCCCGAGAATGACCCGGAGAAGGAGGACTACGTCGTGAACGTGGTTTTGAAGTACCTCCATGCAGCAAAGAACCCTGTCATCCTGGTCGATGCTTGCGCCATTCGACACCGTGTTCTGGAGGAGGTTCGTGACTTGGTGGAGGCGTCCAATCTGCCGGCATTCGTCGCACCGATGGGCAAAGGTGCAGTTAATGAGACATACAAGAACTTTGGGGGGGTGTACGCCGGTAGCGGCTCACAGCCTCGTGTGAGTGAGGCGGTAGAGTCCTCGGATCTCATTCTCAGCATAGGTGCAATCAAGTCGGATTTCAACACGACAGGATTCACTTATCGCATTGGACAAATGCACACCATTGATTTCCATAGCACGTATGTGCGTGTGCGGTATTCCGAGTATCCCAACATCAACATGAAGGGCGTCCTGCGAAAGGTTGTCCAGAAGATGGGCAAGGTGAATGGCGCCCCCGCTCCTCCTCTCACGAATCGTCTTCCTATTAGTGAAATGAACTCAAGCAGCCAGACCATCACCCATGACTGGCTGTGGCCGACCGTTGGGCAGTGGCTGCAGGAGAAGGACATCATCATCACCGAGACCGGCACGGCCAACTTTGGTATCTGGGACACTCGGTTCCCTGCAGACGTGACTGCGATCAGCCAAGTCCTCTGGGGCAGCATTGGCTATTCACTCGGATCTTGCCAGGGCGCTGCATTGGCCGCGAAGGAGCAAAACAACCGCCGCACCGTCCTCTTCATCGGAGATGGCAGCACTCAATTGACCGTGCAGGAGTTGAGCACAATTCTGCGAAACAAGCTGAGCCCTATCATGTAAGTCCTCACAGCACCAAATTTCGTGGTAAGAAGTATGACGTGCTCATGTGAATGTCTTCAGTTTCGTGATCTGCAACGAAGGCTACACCATCGAACGGTATATCCACGGATGGGATGCGACCTACAATGATATCCAGCCCTGGGACTTTTACAACATCCCCAAGGTATTCGGTGGCCAGGATGGATACAAGGGCTACCGGGTTAAGACCCGGGAGGAGCTGAATCAGCTATTTGCTAATCAGGATTTCTGCACTTCCGACAAGCTTCGAGTAAGTTGAGTATTTTTCATCAGTGACGGCTTGTGGCTAACTCTTTTTTTAGCTTGTTGAGCTGTACATGCCGCGAGAGGACGCCCCGTCTGCTTTGAAGGCGACTGCCAAAGCAGCGGCCAAGCGCAATGAATAGGCGACTCATTTGACGGACTGACGATATCCTCTCATCATTCATGTCGTTACGACCGGCGCAGCATTATTTAGGAATGGTTAATTCCGAGGGATGTCCAAGGCGAAATTCAGACATCTAGACTCGATACTGAATGAATATCCAAAGTGAAACCAAAGGAGCTTGCGTACCGCTGCAGTGGCGCTAACTAGAATGAGTAACATGTAAAGCCGCTTGACACGTTGTTCTTAGGTCCGCCGATGGATGGGGCAAGGGTCCAATATGACACCTGCCTCCCTCACACACCTGTACAACCAGCACTAATTACTCTTAAGTGCTACTCGTACTTCGTAGTCAAAAACGCCAACAAGCGGGAAACCCACGACTCCACTGAAAAGCGGATCCACGTGACGATCCGCCCAAGGCAACAAACTTGCAGCTTTGTTTCTTTCCAACAATATCTTTCATCCTACCCCTGCTGGTTTTTGCGCCTTCGGTGAGTGCCTCTATTCGCGTTGGGGATTAATTCTCCGACGCCACGAGTCCATGGCTAGAACCTTCCACTCTCGTCGCTTGGACTCGTCCATTCTCACGAGGGGTATCGCCCTCGCATTTCGTTCGATTGCTGACGATAACTCTCTAAAGTATAGCCCCGAGCCCAGCCTTTTCTCCGCTGGCGGTTGCTCGGCCGGGTGCATAGCGCTGCCCCTTTCCCCAAGCGACTTCTAGCGCCTGCGATAAAGGATTCGGCATCGCCGAGATTGATCATGTTCATCCAGCCCATTTGAATCCCCTCCTGGGCCTGTCGATATCGCAATTAGCATTCGAATTCGGAACTAGACCTCTTTTCAGCTGTTCTTTCGCTGGGCATTTACTCTCGGAACTAGGTTGGCACGAGTGTAATGCGAACGATTCTGGGAACGACCACCCACGGCTTATTCTCCTCAACGGCGGCCCTGTAATCGCGACACCGAAAGTGAGGATCATCATCGTTCACCATGGATGGACAGCGACAACAGTATATCCCGGGTCCCCCGCCCGCTCAGTCCCATCCCATGAACCTCCCGCCGCCACCTCCACGCCCGCCAGCGCAACTTCAGACTGCTGTGCCGCCGCCACCGCCTGGTCCACCGCCAGGATCAGGATACGGAGCTCCGGGGCAATGGCAGCAACCTTGGGGCCGACAGGCAATGACTCCCGGCTTCCTGCCTCCGCCCCCTCCTATGCCTCAGAACCAGCATCAACCATACCGCCCGACAGCTCCTTTGTCCGTGGTTTCTGAGCCTCTCACCTCCGCGACATATATTCCCGGCAATGACACTATCGGCGTCGGCATCCCACCATTGCTCGAGTCTCACGGGCGCGTTCCTTATGACACCTATCGGCCAGCAGCCAATCAGGCATATGAAGTCCCGGTTACCGATGGAAGCTACAATCCGCAAACTCCAGGGGGCCGTACAGCCCCGCCTTTTGCTCTGCACAACAATGTGCATGAGCTCCTCGCAAATGACAACCCAGCGCAAAGTGCGGGCCAGGGCATGGATCTCACGAAGTCGCCCAGCCATCGCCATAACAACAGTGGTACGTCGCTGGGAGGATTGACTCTTAATGAGGCCGGTGTGCAATGGCCTCTCGACCGAGTCCTGCTCTGGTTGGCGCGAAATGGGTTCTCCAAGGATTGGCAAGAGACTTTCAGGTCCTTGGAGATCCAAGGAGGTGATTTCCTCGAGCTTGGTCTAGCGTCCGGTGGACGAGGAAATCTGGGAAAGATGCATAAGGTCGTCTACCCTCAGCTAGCCAAGGAGTGTTCACGGAGTGGTACTGGGTGGGACTCAGCCCGTGAGCGCGAGGAGGGCTTACGTATGCGCAAGCTGATCCGACAGATTCACGATGGTGGCCCCGACACTTCCATTTCTACGCCGATGCGCGGAGAACCGCCAGCCTTGCTTCCCGCTTCTGCCGATAATGGAACTGGATATTATTCCACGCATTTCCCTGAGCCTCGTTCGGCTGGTCCTTCTGGCGGGGTGAACGACATCAGCGCAAATCAGCTGGCTGAATTGCAGGGTTCTTCATCCGGCCAGGGTCACAAGCAACCCACTGAAAAGCGCTCCGTCACCATGCCTGTTCCCAGCGGTTACGATTCGTCAATGTTGTTTAGTTCTCCTTCTCGGGAGTTCCCGTCCTGGCTACGGTCAGAGTACTCGCGAAACGCTTTGGCGGCAACCAATGAGCATCGGAGACATAGTCCATCGCTCTCCGGTGACGCTGGGCGGACCCAAGATAGCCCGAAGAGCAGTAGTCCAGCTGCACAGTATGTATCGCCATCATATGCGGACCCGTCTTCTTCAAGTGGAGACTTGACCTTGAGATACGAGCATTCTCGTGGAAACAGCACAGATTCGATTCCCGGTGCTGGGCGCGGTTCTTCCTCGGGTGTTGGCCGGTATTATGATAGTCGTCGGCAGGGCCAGGAAAATGCCCGCCCATCACCTTCAGATTCACATGGTCGGCCTTGGAGCGGAGAGACCTCCTCGTACTCAAAGGATCATAGCAAAGGGATCCTTTCAAACTTATTCAGCAGAAGAAAGCAGACCAGGAACGATTCGAGTCATCCGTCTCCAGAAGAGAACCACCCGGATTCGCCGCCAAGTCCCGAGCCTCGCTCGAATGGCCTATATCTTCCATATTCAAAGCCCGGGTTTAATTCCAGTGATATGTCACTAGGTGACCGCCCGTCCTCAGCATCGGCGACGAAGACAAAGAAATGGGTTTTCGCTACCATGGATGGCACCAATTACCGTCTGATTGATGCTTCTGATATGGAATCTGCTGAGAGCCTACGCTCAGGGATTTGCCAGAAACTAGGCTTGTCTGATTGGACCAATGCCCAGATCTTCCTCACAGAGCCTGGACAGACCGATCACCAAGATCCCTTGAGTGACACAAACTTAGAGCTTTCCCGCCGAAACAGGTCAGATGCTTATGGGTCTCTGAAACTGTTCATTAAAGGGGTTCCTGCCCACCCAATTCTTCCTGATATTCCGACTTTCAGCGGCCTTGGGGTTTCCATTCCAGGAGATAAGCCGGCTTTGTCTCCCACTGCCACGACACATACTCCAATTCCTCGAAAGCCGTTGGATCCAGATGCCCTTGATAGAATCTCCCCACAGACCTACACAAAACCAGGCTCGCCCCTGTTGAACTCTCGACAGCCAACATTGAAGGCTTCAGCCCCGAAGACGGCTGGCTCTCAGGACTCTACTCAGCTACTGGACTCTGAAAAGGTTGATCTACTTGTACGCCACGAGGCTCATCTCCGTGAGGTTGAGCGGAAACAAAAGGAGCACAACATCACGCGTCATCCTCCGTCCGCACAACAACCCCGGAAAGACAATTACGGCGAGAATGGCTATAGACGTGAAGGGGTAATCGACTTTGACTCTCCTCGCATTTCGCCGTACGAGAAAGAGAAGACAGAAAATCTGGTGCCGTTCCGGAAACCGCCAGTGGCACCAAATGAGTCCAACACCCTCACCAAGATCAATTCGCTCAGAAAGGCTCCTGGCGAGCGTAGCGAGCGGGGTAGCCGTTCAGGGTCTTCAGGATCTTCAGGGGCTGTTCAGACCCACGGATTAGGAGCTATGATTACCAGTATGGGTCGGATGACAAGTGCTATTGGTACGCCAGCCCCTTCGGTGCAGATTTCATCTCAGCCTTCTTCTGCCACTCGAGAAGGTTTTGGCTCGGATTCTGATCGGCCAGCAACAGCATCGAGCAGGACAACGTTCGGTAAGTATCTAGCCATATCATATCACTTATACGAGTGAACACCTTGTATGGAATTATCTGCTGACCAATGTGAATTATCTAGGTTCTTCAGAGACTCAGTCTTCTTCAAAGAATGACTCTTTTGAGGGTCCAAGGCCCGGTCTGGTCTCTCGCAAGTCGTTTGGCCCGGAGTTTGAATTTGAAGAGAATGAAGTTTCCTTCCAGCGGAACCCGCAGCCCAACGATGAGTCTGACGATGAATCTGACGATGGACTCTTTGCGCTTCCTCTCGCCAGCAAGAAGACGCAGAAGGCTGAACATGTGACTGAGCCTGAAAAGAAGACGGAGAAGCCCAGTCTCACCGTGAACACGGGTAATGCCAACCCGCGTCGTGTCAGCTTCATCTCTCCGAATACTACTTCTGGGGAGAGCTTTGCAGGGCCGTCGACTCAGAGTTCCGCTGGTGGTGCTTCAGACAGCAGAGAGTCAGCAACCGATGCCTTTGGCGGATCTGCATCCCCCGAAGACGAGCGGCCTCTCCGGCGTGACTCCTTTGCTAGAGATGTTTGGGCTAGCCGACCTCCAGTCGAGGGAGTCATCGACAATTTGGACGACTTCTTCCCGAACGTTGATCTTGACGCACCTTATTTGGATGAACCTCCATCCCCGAACAACAGAGATGGCGCGGATAGTGACCCTAGCACGAAGGATAAACAGGCGACTCAATCGTCCATGTCACCACACAAAAACGATGCAAGCAAATCTCATGGAGGCGATTCGTCAACTGTACGCCCGCAGCCTGGATTTGTCGCACGCCGCCAGTTAGAGCGCGGCGGCGGCGGTCTTTCTCGGGCAAAATCCATTCGAGAAGTGGCCAAGGGTGCAGCTGTTAGGACTAAGAGCGTTGGCTCTGCTGGCCCTCAGCAGTCGGGAAATCTTTTGCGCCGCAAGAGTACCAAGATGTTTGGCGCGAAGATTATGCAAATCAGCCCGAAGCCGGGTAGCCGAATCAACCATCTCGACCCAATCCCTCAGCACAAAACTGCACCGGGTGGATCTGTACCGCAACGACAGGCTACTTTCCGTATTATCCGTGGTCAGCTTATCGGCAAAGGAACATATGGACGAGTCTACCTGGGCATCAATGCGGATAACGGTGAAGTCCTGGCTGTGAAGCAAGTGGAGATCAACGCGAGAATCGCGGGAGCAGACAGAGACCGTATCAAGGAAATGGTGGCTGCTCTGGACCAGGAGATCGACACGATGCAACACCTGGAGCATCCGAACATTGTCCAGTATCTAGGTTGCGAGCGAGGTGATCTCTCGATATCTATCTATCTCGAGTATATCTCTGGTGGCTCGGTTGGAAGCTGTCTCCGCAAGCACGGCAAATTCGAGGAGAGTGTCGTCAAGTCTTTGACACAACAAACTCTTAAGGGATTGGCCTATCTACACGACAAGGGCATTCTCCACCGAGACCTGAAAGCCGACAATATTTTACTCGACCTGGACGGAACCTGCAAAATCTCCGACTTTGGAATTTCCAAGAAAACAGATGACATCTACGGCAACGATTCGTCCAACTCTATGCAAGGCTCCGTTTTCTGGATGGCCCCGGAGGTTATCCAGTCCCAGGGCCAGGGCTACAGCGCAAAGGTCGACATCTGGTCGCTTGGCTGCGTGGTGTTAGAGATGTTCGCTGGTCGCCGGCCGTGGAGCAGAGAGGAAGCTATCGGCGCTATTTTCAAGCTAGGCAGTCTCAGCCAGGCCCCGCCTATTCCCGATGATGTCTCCATGAACATCACTCCTGCAGCTCTTGCGTTTATGTATGACTGTTTTACAATGTAAGTTCTACCTTCTCTTTCGCTCGATGAGAAACTAATCCCATGCCAGTGATTCCGCCGAACGTCCCACTGCCGGCACCCTACTCGGCCACCCATTCTGTCAACAGGATCCGTCGTACAATTTCCTGAATACCGAGCTGTACGCCAAGATCCGACATGTCCTTTGAGGACCCCGCCGTTAATTGTTCTCGGATGTGGCTATGGAAGTAATGCTCTGGCCGGATTTGAAGTTTTCATGTGCTTTCCTGTGTGCGTCGCATATACATACCCCCTTCAAAACGTTTTCCTTTCGTTCGAGCGTGGAATGGTTGCAAGGATTCGTCAGTCGGTGTCCATTGGTTTTGTTTTCTCGTGTACATACGACCCGGCATAGTGCCGGTAATCGATGGTTTCGGCACAGTGCATAGCGTTTGCTTAAGATGATCGGAGGTCCTAGGCACTCTGGTCCATACTTGGCGCACTTGATACAATAAGGTGCCAAATTGAGGATCGAAATGAAAGCAGAGACGTGGTCCACGGGTGGCTTTACCTTCTCTATCCCGGCTAGTCACTACGTTGAGTTTTGTACCATAGAATGGTCTACATTGTATGTTTATCAAGAACGAAAGACCGCGTCAGAAATGTATGACATTCTACATGTACATAACGGCGCTACTCCCATGGTATCTATGCTCATGCGCAAATAATCATAAAATGTATCGAACCTAAGAGGTCGTACTCAGTAGATCATCCTCGTCCTCGGCCAGGTCCACCTGTCCAGATTGAAGGCCAGTCACACCGACTCGAAAAACACCCTCGCACCACTCGGCAAAGGTTTCAACATCCCAGACAGCATCGTCCCGTCCCTTGCCCTTCTTACCAATAGCGTGACCTTTTCCTTTCTCGGATGAGGTATACTTCTCGTAGAAGTCCTCGTAAATCTGAATTGTGCGATCCTGCACTGCACCCACGAGGGTTTCCTTCATGCGGGTGTCGTCGATGTATGCATTCAGGATCTTGCGGAGAATAGGCACCTCCTTTTCAATGGTGTGGCATGAAGGATGTACCAGCTCCCCGCGCTGGAGGTTACGGGTATCGACGAATTTCGTGGGCAGTGAAGCGGTCATGCGTGTAGCGAAGGCGTTAATGAAGTCGTTGATGACGGTGCGGAGACGCCCGTCCAGTTCGACCTTTGCATCTAACATGTTCTCCACAACGCGTGGCATGAGACCATGGCCGACTAGGCGCATAAGGTTGCGTGGGTTGAATAGGCCGCCTCGTTCACGCAGTTCCCAGAATGTGTTCGTTACCCCTGAGAAGTCGAGGGAGACGTCTGGTGCGACGTATTCGATGTCGAAGGCAACGATTTGTTGCTTCAGGATGAGGAGGTGGCTCATGAGGAAGAGCTGTCCGTCGGCTGGGGTGGATTTGCCGGAGATGAGGGTACAGGCATTAGTGAGGGATAAAGTAGTTTGGTGGACGATTTGATGTGCCAGATCGTCGAACACAGTGGACTGAATTGAGGGAAGTTAGCCTGAATCATTCATCCAAATTTTACAGAGAATGCTTACGTTGACAAGACGATAGATCCGACTGAGAAGCCAGACGGCCTTTCGCAATGTTGGGTACCACCCCTTCAGTGAGGTCTGGGTCTCAAAGTCCCATTTTCCGTCCTGCTCTTGTGGAGTGCCGCCAGCGTCATCTCCCTCTTTGCCGGGTTTAGTCATGTCAATCATGGAATCTGCCGATGTATCCTTTTTGCTTGATATTTGAGTATCGGTCACAGTCAAGGAAACCTGCTTGTTATGCATCGGGTAATCGATATCTGCCGGCAGTGGTTTGTATTTTTCAATTTCATCACGCAGGAATGCCTGAGCGCGGAAGACCAGTCGAGTCTGGACATCTTGCAGAGCAGGTTGAATCAAGATGGCAAAGTCCAGCTGATTCGTGTCGGTCTGCTCTGGTTCATCCTCTGGGTCTGAGAAATAGCGGGTCTGGAGCAAAGTGCAGAGTTGGCAGAGGTTGCGAATGTCGGTTTCATGGATGATGCGAGGACGAAGATGGTCATATAGAGGCTCGCAGATAGTGTCGAGGAAGTCATACAATCCGCCCTGTCCGTGGAACCATTCACCCCAAAGATCGTATTCATCCAAACACAGACCACGTATGTAGCTAATACTCGCCCGAGCGAACGAGACCAAGTCCTTGGATGAACTTGGGGTTTGTGTAATCTCGTTGAGCTTTTTGCGGGCGAGTGGTAGGACCAGCCGTGCACGAGTTGTCGAGTAGTTGCTGTGTAGCTCATTCATCAGACTCTGGTACTCTGCCTCATTGTTCTGATCCGGGTTCAAAGGTGGAACCGCTCTCTTCTGGATTTCGACTCCGATCCGCTTCAACTCTGGGGCCCCGAGTCTGAATTTGGCATAGAGAAGGGCTGATAAGGCCGTGTCATTCAATTGTTGATCTGAGATTTTCTTGGAGACATTCTGGTAAATGTCTCGAAGAGAGGACACAAAGTTCCCTCGGATGAGTGTAAGGGCGCGCGTCAAGAGAAGTCTGTATCTGGATCGATAAACCTCTGCCTCTTTTTGTTCGGGCTGCCAGTAAATGTCAGTACGCAAGAACATGGATCCCACAAGATCTAGGGAGCACCTACATGTGTTTCCATGTAATCCAGGCACACGTCAAGGCGCCTGAGCATGTCGGAGAATTCCTTATCACGAACAGTATTCCCCGCACCTGGAGCATTGAGCTTCCGAGAAGCAGGGTCCAAAAAGTCGTAGTAGTGAAGATTGTTCTGAATACCATTCGCAAGCTTCGTATCGCGCTCCTGCGCAGACAGTAGGCCCTCACATTGTCTCTCAAAGTTCGAGGTCTGGGTTTCGACGGATTTGAAGGATTTGGAAAGGCTAGACAGGTCCTCAAGTAGGGTAAGGTTGCTCATGAGGATTTCCTCAATGTGTTCCTTCGACTGCTGAAGTTCGTCAAGACAATTCCTAGCTCAGATAAATTGTCCATATTAGTTCCGATAGCGTCCACTCGGCTTCAAACCCCACGTACTGGTATTGGTCGTAGCTCTCCTCAACAAGGTCATCTTTCACACCATTGAGCCACTGTGAGAACTCGAGCTCATTGTTCCAGCCGGGAATGGACCATTTGAGGAAGCCAGAGGGTTGTTCTTGCATCGGCATGAGACTCGAGTGGGTTTCGTTGACGGTGGGCTTCCGCGGGGGGCCAGATGGCGCGGTCTGACGGCGGGCGCGCTGCTGCTTCTTGGAAGACATGGTGCAGTCAGGGCCAATGTGTAGAGCTTAGGTCAGTCTCCAGCGCATATCTCTGCCGGAGACCAGAGAATTAGATGTGTTGACAGTGAATGAAGCCGAAGTGAGATGTGTTCAGCATTCTGCCGGAAGATTCCGTGTCGGTCTGGCGCAACGAGCGAAATGAGCTTCCCCCGAGCTTTTATTTTCTGACTTCTCGAGAAGCTCACGGACATGTATTGAGCCCTCGACTACCACGATGCTGGCAACTCGAACGCGACGCCCCCCGGCCCAAATTACACGTCTACTCCGCCAATCTAACGTCGCGACTGGTCGGCATTTGAATGCGCCATGGCGACGGCTGGCAAGCGGTAAATCGCGGAGGCCGGATCCTTCATCCAACTGGTTTCTCAGCTCCCTTGGAGTCGCAGTTGCAGGCACTGCGGTATACCTAGGCTATTCATACGTCAATGGCGACTGGGAGGGAACTTGGATCGATAGCGACCCGAGGTTCAAGAAAGAACTCATCGATGTCAACGATCTCCGTGCCCAGTTCATTCAAGAGAAAAGGAGCCTAAAGAGCCCTGCCGTCTACACATGGGGCTCGAACGAGTATAAAGTAGTGGATCCAGGATCAAAAGACAAAGATATCAAGACTCCGCGGCGCTTCAAGTTTTTCGATGGGCAGGTGCTGCGAGATTTCAAGGTCGACGAGAAGTCCGGTGCTGCAATTACGGAGAATGGCGATCTGGTACAATGGGGCAAGGGCTACTCGGAGACCGACTTTAAGCCGAGCAAGACTTTGACTGGCAGAAATCTCACATCGATTACTTTCTCTGAGAGCCGTATCATTGCGCTAGCTTCGGATGGGAGCATCTACTCGGTGCCCATCTCCCAGCATGATCAAAGAACTGGCCCCAAAGCCCGCGAAAGCTCCTGGGTACCTTACTGGCCCGGGGAGTCCTCTCTAAGCTACCGCACCCTGAACCCTGCTCTGAAGCTCGGTGAAAGGGTAACAGCTATCCGAGGTGGCCTAGAACACGTGGTTTTGCTCACCAGCTCCGGTCGTGTCTTTACAGCAGCGTCATCTACTGAGAATTACCCATCCCTTGGTCAACTCGGTGTGACTGGCCTGACCTGGTCTACCCGTCCCAGCGGACCAGCGGACACTTGCCATGAAGTCACCGCCCTCAAAGGCTCTAAAGTGACCGATATTGCCGCCGGTGACTATCACTCCCTTGCGATGACAAAGGATGGCCGACTCTTTGGCTGGGGAGATAACTCGTTCGGGCAATTAGGAGTGGAATTTGAGCCAGAGTTTCCTTTCAAGGACACTCCTTTCGCTTTTGATCTGAGCCAACTTTATCGAATGGGCAATTATGCAGCGAAGGTTACAAGCATCGCCGCTGGCGGCGCCAACACCTTTTTCACCGTCGATGCCAAGCGGATCCTTGGTCCTGAAGAAGAAGCTGCCGACGTCCGCGGTTTGGGCAATATGACTGTCGATACATGGTCTTGCGGCAGAGGTATCTGGGGCACTCTTGGAACTGGCAAGTGGATTCACCTGCAGGATTCACCTTCGAAGGTGAAAGACCTGAGTGGGCTGAGCGAGTATGATGAGAAGACGAAGCAGATGACACCGATCCGCCCTCGCACCATGTCCGTTGGTACAACCCACGTTGCTGCCACTCTGGATAACAAAACCAGTCTCAGCTCGGAAAGGACGGACTCACTGGACGAAATGCAGGACTTTGGCTACGAGGTGTTCTGGTGGGGAGGCAATGAGCACTTCCAGCTGGGCACTGGCAAGCGAACCAATCTTCCCAAGCCGAACCATATCAAGGCGCCTCCACAGTCCAAGAAGCAGCAGGAAACCGAGGCCCGGCTACAGATCATGCCTCGACACAAGGTCCAGGTCGGTAAGCGCAATGTGAGCATGGAGCAGCGGGTTGAATGTGGAAGACACGTTTCTGCCATTTTCTCTGCTGTATAGGAGGCACTGAGGCAGCGGATGCGATGTATATTATGTGTAATTTAAATAACCTCCCACAAATTGGCAACGAAAAGACCTTCATATAATACCATTTCCTGGGACATACGACTAAGCCCTGGGGTAGGGGAGGGGGGGGGGGCAATTGCAGTAACAGAGAGAAAGAGAGAAGCTCGCCATAGTCGTATATCACGGGGCCTCGGCGATAAGCGGTGCAAACAAGACAAACGGGAAACTCGGACCACTGCTTATCCAAAAAATTTCCTGTCCTCCGAGCTTCTTTCCCCAAACACCCTCATCATGCCTCGTGAAAAGCAAAAAAGAGGTCGGCGTGCGGAGGCCAAAACCCAGAAGGATGATGAGACCAAGCGCAAGCGCGACGAGGCGTCCGAAGACCCGGTCGCAAAACGCATAAAGTCGACCGACGACAACACCCTCGAAGAGAACGCGGATTACATTCCTCTCGTGCCAGACGAGCAACAAGTGCAACAAGAAGATGCCGAACATGGGGGATCTGGCGACATGCCATTCTACGGTCTGCTCGATACCGACGAGGCGGAGTACTTCTCGCGCGCCAACGAGATGCTCGAGGCGAACCAATTCCAGGACGCCGAGGAACGGGGCCTCTTCGTGGAGAGTGTGTATCAGGAGGCCAATGGCAAGGAATTGAAGATTGCCTGTAGTCAGGGCTGCTCGAGGCTCATGGAAAAATTGATCTCAATGTCAGATGTGCGGCAGCTTCGTCGCATCTTCAGCAAGTTCCTCGGCCACTTCCTCCACCTTGTGCAGCATCGTTTCGCCAGTCATTGCTGTGAGACTCTTTTCATTCATGCTGCCCCCGCAGTGATGCAGAAGACGCCCAGGTCTCACGCCAAGAAATCGAACGAAGACGGGGAGGAAACCGAGTCGGATCTGTCGCTCGCAGACATGTTTATGACCGTGATCAATGAATTGGAAGGAAACTGGGGTTATCTCTTGACAGAACGGTTTGCATCGCACACGATCCGGGTGCTGCTGCTGGTTCTCGCGGGAGAGCCTGTGGATGTGACATCGACCGACTCGATCGTCGCCAGTCGCAAGAAGGAGAGATTGGGCTTGCCAGCCGCCGGCGCACAGGAGGAAAAGGCTCCCACGAAGCGGAGCGTGCCTGAGTCTTTCCAGCCCGCACTTAAGAAAATCATGAGTGATATGGTTTCCGGACTTGACGATACCTACCTGCGTGCCCTAGCTACCCAGCCTGTTGGAAACCCGGTCCTGCAGGTGATGCTCTTCCTGGAGCTCTCTCACTTTGGAAAATCCAGCGCCAAGGACCCGAAATCGATTTTGCGAAGACTTGTTCCCGACGAGTCTTTCGAGGAGGGCACAGAAAGTGCCACTTTTGTTCGCGGCTTACTCTACGATCCGGTCGGTTCGCGCCTGGTGGAGACCATGGTGAAGTACATGCCAGGGAAGGTGTTCAAAAATCTGTACAAGAACAACATCCGCGATCGCATTGGGTCTCTTTCTCGAAACAACACGGCTGGTTACGTTGTTCTTCGAACATTGGAGAGACTCGGAAAGGACGATTTGCAGAACGCTATGGATCTGATCATCCCAGAGGTTCCTGGCCTGATCGAAAGAACAAGACTCATCGTTCCTCGAGTATTGATTGATCGATGCGTGGTGCGAAACGTCGACACAAAACCTTTTGCCGAGGCACTTGCGGCTGCTTACGACAATGATCCGAAGATTCGGCTCCAGCAGATGCTCCGACTGGGCGAGCCAACGGAGAATACTGCGCAGGAGTCTGACCATGAAATGGAGGAGGCAGACCACGAGGGTCACAAGGAACGCAGGCCTGTCGGGGGCTCTTCTATTGCGGCTGCAGAGAAGCTGCATGGCTCTTTATTGGCACAGGCCATGCTCACAGTTCGCGGGCCATTGAGCGATCTTGTATATTCCAGCCTTCTCGCCCAAGACACCGACACAATACTGCAACTCGCCCGAGAGCCTACTGCTTCCCGCGTCCTTCAGCAGGCTCTTACTCTCCCGACTTCCACCACTCAATTCCGCAGACAGTTTGTCTCCCGCTTCCAAGGCCATTTGGTTGATCTCGCCCTACACAGCAGCGGCTCCCACGTGGTGGATTCTCTCTGGGCAGCAACCAAGGATATCTACTTCGTCAAGGAGCGCATGGCCCAGGAGCTCGCACAGAGTGAGATGACCCTGCGCGACTCTTTCCTGGGCCGCGCGGTGTGGAGGAATTGGTCCATGGATCTTTACAAACGCCGCCGAGGCGAGTGGGCAGCTCGTGCTAAGGGACTTGACCAACAACCGAGTGACGAAGGCGCAGCACCGCGACCTAAATCGAAGATTCAGCTGGCGGCAGAGCGATTTGCCGCGAAACAGGCGGAAGCTGAACAGAAGAAGTCTGTCGCTGCGGAATCGTGAAGCTGAATACAATGTGAAAATGTGTAAATACATCTAGATAAGGCATCAAGGTTATGTGGCTGCGGTTACACTGCAGGATGCAGATTCATGCACTACGGATCATTATCCCATTGGCTATTCTTATGTTAGTTGCACTTCTATGCATCTTGATCGTCTCGATCGTAAAAGATGCGTGGCCTATCGATCCTTTGAGTCCCTCGAAATAGCGAGACTTCAATGCGAGTAAAGATAAGATTGCCCGCTGCGGGGCAAATCCACCGAGATCCTAGACATGAATACAATATTCACCATATTTATGGCCTATGCTCCTAGGAAACAATCGACTGTACTGTAACTATACAAATCATCTACTTCTCTCAAATCCATATTCACGTGGATATTCACGTTCACGGCTGATGATGTCAGATTTTCGGCGAGTGTCGCCATCTCCGCTGATTTATCTCGTTCGGAAACTTTTTTTTTACTTTTTTTTTTACTTCTTTTCCGCTCTCGCCGTGCGCACGCCAATTGGCTTTTCTTCCTCTTTTTGAATAAATCATATAGATCTTGAGGCTTTTCGCGTTATTTTGCATATATTGCATATATCACTTCATAGATTGTCACATACATTCGTCCTGATGTCGAGCACCCCACCATCCAGTCGCGCCGATGAGGTGCAGGGTGTGAGTCCTTTGATCTTGCTATGCTGCGATATGATATCTGCTATATCTACGCTCAAAACTAACCAAACCCTGGAACTATAGCTTCTGAAAGCCGTGGAAAGCCTTCTCATTCCGTTCATTCGATCCGCAGACGAACACATCCCACCAACGAACGGCCTCAATGGGCACGCAAAGCAAGCAGGATCGGCGCTAGTGGAATATAAGAAGCCCGAGGAGCTGCGCGACATCCTCCAACTCGAGATCCCCGAGCAGGGCAGACGACAGGAAGGCCTGATCGAGGTTCTGCAAAAGGTCCTACAGTACTCGGTCAACACTTGGCACCAGGGATTCATGGATAAATTGTACGCCTCGACCAACGCGCCAGGTGTTGCAGCGGAGCTTATTCTGGCGACTTTGAACACCAATGTCCACGTCTATCAGGTCTCGCCTGCGCTGACTGTCATCGAGAAATATACGGGCCAGCGGCTGGCGAATCTATTCGGCTTGAGTGGTCCCAGAGCGGGAGGTATTTCGGTGCAGGGTGGTTCGGCATCGAATACCACGTCCATTGTGATTGCGCGCAACAATCTCTATCCCAAGACGAAGACGGATGGCAATGGTGATTACAAGTTCGTGCTGTTTACTAGTGCCCATGGTCATTACAGTGTGGAGAAGGCGGCGCAGATGCTTGGATTCGGTAGCAATGCTACCTGGACTGTGCCTGTCGACAAACTGGGCCGGATGATTCCCTCAGAGTTGGAGAAACTGGTGCAGAAGGCTCAAAGCGAGGGCCGCACCCCGTTCTATGTCAATGCCACAGCAGGCACCACGGTCCTGGGCTCTTTTGACCCCTTCGAGGAGATTTCCACTATCTGTCGAAAGTATAATATGTGGCTTCACATCGACGGATCCTGGGGCGGCTCATTCGTCTTCTCCCGTCGACAGAAACACAAGCTGACCGGCGCGGATAAGGCAGACAGCATTGCCATCAACCCGCACAAGATGCTTGGCGTGCCGGTGACTTGCTCGTACCTCTTGGCAGCAGACATGCGCAAATTCCACCGCGCCAATACTCTCCCTGCAGGTTACCTCTTCCACACCGAAGACACCGCGTCAGCTGAGACTGGCGACGCTTCCGAGCTAGAGGTCGAGTCGCCGGAGGTGTGGGATCTAGCAGATCTGACTCTGCAATGCGGACGGCGTGCCGATTCTCTCAAGCTCTTCCTGGGCTGGACGTATTACGGAACCGAGGGCTATGAGCAGCAGATCGACTCTGCATGCGACGTTGCCGCGCACTTGGCTACTCTCGTTGCCGAGAACCCCAACTTCATTCTCATTAGCGAGAACTCGCCTCCCTGTTTGCAGGTCTGCTTCTACTATGCGCCCGGAAAGGAGTTCGTGTATCCTCGCGGCGTGGTCTCGAACGAGGCTTTGGAAGCTCAGCGCGGGAAGAACAATAGCCAGGTCACTGCGCAGATCACGCATGCCATTGTCTCCAAGGGCTTCATGATCGACTTTGCTCCCCCGAGTAGCGATAAGGCCGCAGTTGGGAATGGCAAGTTCTTCCGCTGTGTGGTTAATGTCTCGACCTCGAAGGAGACGGTTGAGTCTCTCGTGCGCTGTATTGAGGAGACGGGCTCTGCTATTGTCGAGTCGTTGAAGTCCAACACATCAGTTCCTCAGAAGCGACCTGGTGAGCATGGGCATGGGCCTGTTGTGCACCATGTATGAATTGATCCGTGATGAGAATGCCCTTGGTAGGTAACTTATCTTGCGTTGTATAACTTGTACATATTGGAATAGACGGAACTAGAAATATCTTCTCGGTGATAGCACTCATCTCCATTCGATCCATAAATACATGCTGAATGAAAAACAATGGTTTGATAATGTGTGGATACCAAGTTTCACAACCTCTCAACTACCAATCTCAACTCGCCGCTCCAGTATAGACCGCGCCTCAGCCTCGGTTAACCCCTCAATCTCCAGTTCAGCGAGCACAGCTCGAGCACTCTCATTATCCCTAAAGAGCCTCTTCTCCACGTCCCACATGCCCAGACCCAGACCAGCTGCTTCATCCGTTGGATCGGTCGCGGCGCTCAAGTTGAGAATACGAAGTCCCTCGCCGAGCTTCTTCATAATCCGCAACGAGCCACCCACTTGCCCGGCTGCGCCGAGAGCGGTATCAACCACACTGCACAAGTGATCGATGTCGCTTGCCAGCTGAGCTGCCCCAGTGGGAGAGAATGTGTTTCTTGTCAGAACGTTGTCCCAGACGTAGGTCTGGATGGAGAGAAGGAGCTGACGCGAGACTCGCCGCAAAGGCGCCACTCCGAGGACTCGGGAGAGGAAGGAGAGTTGGGTGGATAGTGTGCGCATTGCATGTGCCATTTCAGAGGTCATCGAGAGTGGAGATGCGGTTGCACTGGCCGAGGGGGTGGAGAGTGTTGCCCAGGTAGCTAGGCGGGAGTATGGTTTCAATGCTGCGGTAATATTAGAAGTCAAAGTAGAGATGATGATGGATTCAGACCGGAGTCGAAGACGGCGGTAGGCTGAGGCCGTTTCGTCGAATAGAGCACCGTCTGATGAGGACGCCTTGGAAGACCCGTTGTTGGCGACAGCTGGTGAGGTGCGTGAGGCCACTTCTGCGATGGACATGGTGCCAGCCACGTTTCGGCCGTCTCGGTTTTGCAGAACACGTTCCTGAAGCTCAGACCAGAGCTCAACGAAGAAAACGTCGTTGCTCCAATCCTCCATTTTCTTTTCGAGATACTCGGCACTTCCAAAGACCCTACACAGCCGTTCAAGGCCGGCAACACCTTCCACGCTGGCTTGTCCGTCGGCTCCATGTACCGTTCGGCCCAGGGCAGAAGTCATAGCAAGGTATGCTTCTAGAGCCGAGTGAAGTCGTTCGTGGAACTGGTCAAAGATTGTGATTTGAATGTCAATCAGGAATCGCAGCTTCTGGCTGAACGAGGTAAGAGGCTGGTAGCGATCGGTGATTGTTTCAAGAAGATCGTTCACTCGAATCGCAGCCTTGGTGGGTTTAGTCGCGCTGGGCTCGACGCCATCGTAGTCAATCTGTCCACTATCCTGTGTGTCGATGATATCCTTGTATCGAGCCAGTGCAAAGTCCTTCTCTACCTGAAGCCAGCGGTCGTACCATCCCTGCTTTGTGAGGACTTCCCAGGTCATACCCTTCCAGTTATCCTCCGAATAAGGATTAGGAATATAGTTCCAGGTCTCTCGAATCCCGTTGTCGAAGTTCATCAGCTCATGGATGAAATGGCTGAGCAATTGCGGGTAGTTCGCGATCTGAGGAAGAAACAAATCGATCTTCTGGCGCAGCATTGGCAGTAATGCGGTTATAAAGACATGGAGTGCATTGTAAAAATTCCATTCCACACCTGAATCTGCCGACTGTGCCTTTTCGTCAAGGATTGGTTGTAAGTAAGAAGTAAAGAACCCTCCGAATTGGTTGATAAGGTCCATGATGTGCGACAGAAAGTATTCGGGCTAGGCATGTATGTTAGATCAAATATACCTTTCCAAACCTAGGGGGTTAATTACCTTGTCGAGTCGATTTGTCGGCTTGTCACCACTGAAGTGATACTTGAACCGGAGGTCCAAAGGGTGCACCATCACGTCCAATGGGAATAGGACGGGGGTTTCAAGGCTCTGGCCAATAACCAGCGAATCACGATTTTGGAGTTCCCTAGCGATTCATTAGAAGAGATCTTGCTGGGATGACAAAGATTCCCTACGGTGTTTGCAAGTCGATTAGAAGCTCGACATCCTGTCTCCACTGGGCTAGCAGTTTATCGGTGATGTTCATCTCTCGCGTTGGCCACTTTAACGAGTCGAGCGTCTTTTGAAGTCGGTCCCCAAAGAACTTTTTCAGCCGTTGTCTCAATGTGGACGCCAATTTCTCCATATAGTCGATCAGGTGGGGGGCTGCGCCTTCAGCAGCAGGCTGGGCTTCCTTCAGCGCGACCACGATACTGCGTAATCGAGCGTACGGTTTCAAAGCGGCGCGAGGTTCGGAAGATATTCTCGTCAAGGCTTCCTTGCTATTCTATCCATTAGCGTCTTATGGCCGTGTCCCTCCAGGCTCGGCGGTTGCGTACCTCAACTCCTCGGCCTCCTTCAGTAGTTCCACGTATCCCTTGGAAAGCTCCAACCGTTGGAGCCTCTCCATGCTCTTTTCAAGCCGCCGTACCGCTTCATCGCTAGTCTCTGATTTTGTAATGGCCTTCAACCGCCGGTCGATGTCCGCCTGCTCCGTCGAGAATGCCTCGGCACGCTTCCGAGTAGTTTCGGCGTGGTCATTGGATGCCTTAGTCGCATTCGAGAGGGCTTCGTGTGCTTCTGCTAGCTGATTGCCTACCGTGTGAGTAATATGTCGCGCGTAAAAGTAAAATCCTGGTGTCGGAGGAACGAGGAGGGGAAGGATACCTGCTTTCGTTGGAGCTCCTGCTGCACGCGGAGGCTCGACAGCAGCGAGTCCAGACTCTCGAGGTCAGCAGAGACCTGTATTTTATCATTCAAGTAGTCCTCTACTCGCGTCCGCTCGTGCGACGACAGGGAAGTGGGAGGTGCCATGATTGAGGAAAGAAATAGTGGCGGAAGTGTAGGTGTCGCGATTGTTGATCTCCGCCTTCCGGTCTGACGTCTGATATCCGCAACGCCGCAGCTCAGTGGCAACATGTTCATTCCAACGCTGCGCTCCCAGGTACTGAATCATGTCTAGTCCGGCTAAAAAGCGCAAGCGCAATGGCGATTATTCGCAGAATACCCGCAGCATTGAATCGTTCTTCAAGGGACAAGCTACTAAGAAGCGCAACCAAGAGCAAGATCAGCTAGAGGTCACTGAAGAGACTCTTTCCGACGAAGCTTTAGCACGAAAGCTTCAAGCAGAGTGGGATCAAGAAGGCGATACCCAGTCTTTACGCGCAGATGGCGACCAAGCTGCAACAGCAGCATTCGAGGCGAGCACAGCTCCAGCAGCGCCTTCAATACCCGCAGATACGACTCCAGAGGCTCCGGTAACGCCAAAAAAGAACACGTTATCCTTGCAATCTTCTGCGGGTACAGAAGATACAGTTGCTCTTGCTGTCCCATTTGATCAAAGTCCGCAGACGTTTGATGCAACCAAACACGCCGTCGAGTTGCGATCGCGTTGGGCCAGCGAAGGCGGCGATGCTTCCTACGCGTTACTGACGAGGGCATTTGTCCTTGCCAACGCCACGACCAGCCGGATTACGATTGTCGATACGTTGGTGAACTTCATACGAGTTTTGATCGAAGGAGATCCGTCTAGTCTGCTCCCTGCCGTGTGGCTAGCAACCAATTCTATCTCGCCTCCATACCACGAGCTAGAGCTTGGGCTGGGAGGCTCGTCTATATCGAAAGCCCTGAAGAAAATATACGGCCTTGACAATCAAGGTCTCAAAGCCCTCTACGATAGACATGGAGATGCAGGCGATGTTGCATTCGAGGCTAAGAAGCGACAGGCCTTCACATTAGTCCGGCCGAAACCGCTCAAGATCAAGGGTGTGTATGAATCACTTCTCAAAATTGCCAAAAGCAAGGGCTCGGGCAGTCAAGAGACGAAGCAACGGATTGTTGAAAAGTTACTGCAAGATACCCGAGGCGCAGAAGAGAGCCGATACATTGTGCGGACTTTGGTGCAGAATCTGCGGATTGGCGCCGTCAAAACGACCATGCTCATTGCTCTTGCGCGTGCATTCCTCTACTCCAAGCCAGATGGTGCTGAATTCTCCGTTCGGTCCCAGCAAGAATTGGCCAGTATGAAAAAGGACCAGCTCGCTGAAATCTACTCTAACGCAGAGGAGATTGTCAAAGCATCGTATGCCAGGCACCCGAACTATAACGATCTTGTGCCATGTCTTCTTGATATTGGCGTAACAGAGGAGCTTTTGATTCGATGTGGCCTGGCGCTACACATTCCACTCAGGCCAATGCTGGGCAGCATCACGAGAGATCTCTCGGATATGTTGACAAAGCTTCAAGGGAGAGACTTCAGCTGCGAATTCAAGTATGATGGACAGCGGGCTCAGGTACATTGTGATGAGCAAGGAAAAGTATCCATATTTTCGCGCCATCTCGAGCTCATGACAGAAAAGTATCCCGATCTCGTGTCTTTGGTACCCCAGATCCGAGGAGAAAGCGTATCTAGTTTCATTTTGGAAGGGGAAGTCGTCGCAGTAGACCGGAAGACTGGGGATCTGCAGCCGTTCCAAACCCTTACCAACCGGGCCAAAAAAAATGTCGAGATTGGAGACATCACCGTCAATGTATGTCTATTCTCATTTGATTTGATGTATCTCAACGGCGAGCCCCTAATGGATCGACCATTCCGCGAGCGCCGAGAGCTCCTCCGCAGTCTATTTGTCGAGATCCCCAACAGATTCACCTGGGTCAAGAGTCTGGATGCGACATCTGCAGATTCCGAGGCCGTGCTGGAATTCTTCAAAGGAGCCACAGATGCCAAGTGCGAGGGTATCATGGTCAAGGTTCTAGACAACACGATCAAGACCAGCGCCACCCAACCAGATACACAAGTCGCGGAGAAACTCGCCCAAACAGACCCATCCGAAACCAATAATGGCACCAAACCGCTCAAGGAAAAAGGCCGACGCAAAGCCCTCCTCTCAACCTACGAACCCGACAAAAGACTGGAATCCTGGCTCAAGGTAAAGAAAGATTACAGTACATCCTCCGAAACACTAGACCTGATCCCCGTGGCTGGATGGCACGGTCAAGGCCGCAAAGCGAAATGGTGGTCCCCGATCCTACTCGCAGTTCGCAATCCCGAATCCGGTGCCCTGGAAGCGGTAACGAAATGTATGTCGGGCTTCACGGACAAATTCTACCAAGCCAACAAAGAGAAGTACGCCGAAGGCAGCCCCAATGTGATCTCGCGACCTGCCTATGTCGAGTACTACGGTGTGCCGGACGTGTGGTTTGAGCCGCAGGAGGTGTGGGAAATGGCGTTTGCGGATATCACGCTCAGTCCGACTTATACGGCTGCCATTGGGTTGGTTAGTGAGGAGCGAGGGCTGAGTTTGCGGTTTCCGCGGTTTTTGAAGGTCAGGGAGGATAAGGGGATTGATGAGGCTACAAGTAGTGACTATCTTGCGTTGCTTTGGAGGAAGCAGGCGGAGAAGTCAAGGGTTGAGGGGGGTGAGGAGAAGCTTGGATGGCAGGATGATTGAGGTGCATTGCCATCCTGGGCAGGTGAGCGTGTGATAGATGTTCAAGATTCATTTCTGCGAGTTACTTTGGTAAACTTGGGTAAAGGACAGGTTACCCTGGCGCTAGGATATTTTATGAGGAAAGGTTCAAGGCAGAAATCAGGTCCCTAAATACAGCTTGCCTTTTGTTTCGCCTTTGAGCAAGATGTCTTGTCTAGACGAGTTTGCACCCCAGCATTAAGTAGCCTGATCATTAAAAGCAATAGTAAGCTGCAGAGTATCATCACAAGGCATGTCGGATGCAGAGCGAAAGCAAATGCTGCAGAATGGATATGCCATGTACCGAGAATTCAAGGGAAGCAGGGGAATACATGAATGGGCGGGGAAACCAATGGATGGCTTGAGGCCATGCGGAAGAAATGGGAAACACAAGGAAACGCCGCGGATGCAGATGGTGATAGCACCGTGACCGCCGAGAGCCGAGGGGCCTCACGCTAGGTCTTCGGTCACAACAGATAGCAGATCACATACGAGACACATCAACAATGTGTACATAACAGAATCGTAAAACGTCGTAAGGAGAAAGAGGGAAGGGGCATAACCGAGCAAGAATGAAAAAGAGATTTAGGGCCGCAACTCGCCACCGAGCTGAAGAGCTAGTCCTCTTTCCTTGCGAGGACTGGCCGCACTAGTAGGAGGGATTAGAGCATCGAAATTCAGACGTTTGCGGGCATCCTTGGTTGCCAGAGGGGTGCGAGAAGGGTTGCCAGGTGTGCGGCCGCCCCATGCTGGCTGTGCCGGGCTAGGTGTAACATTGACAAAATCCGCAAAGTTGAAGTTCTGGCCGGGAGTTCCAAGGTTAGGGGTCATGGTCGGCAAGACAGCATGCTGGCTAGGAGGAGTAGAAGGAGGGAATCCTTGCACGTGAGAGCCCCTGGCCACCCGGGCAGGAGTCGGAGAATTGGCAAGGTATAGTAGTAGATCCGCACCGTCCTCATGCTGGGAGGGACGATCGGTGCGTGACAGCCGATAGTGCTTGGGAGGTGGAGTGTGCGGAGGCGAGGAGCCCACCATGGAACTCATATTCTGGAAACTATGCAGAGGCAGATCCGGGTCGTTTTCTTCGTCCGATGGGCCATGGTATACTGGAGACAGCTCGGGGATGGTGGCCTCGGACATGAAGTGCATGTCGTGGCGGGCAGTGAGTTGCCGATTGAGGCCCGGAGAAGACTGTGGCAATTGGTAAGAGCTCTTCCAAGAAACCCGGGCAGCCTTGGCCGGACGTTCTGAAGCAGAGTCAGACCGGAGACGCTTGCGACTCGCGGACAGCATGGGCTGCATCACGCGAGAGTTGAATGTCACTGCATGTTTGTTGCGGGCGGATCGAGGGAGTTCCTTGGAGTAGGTCGCGGCTCGGAGAGGAGGAGAGGTAAAGGGGGTCTCGCATCTACTGCGAGAGAAGTCGGATGAGGAATCGGAGGGCTTGTCGCTATCGAGAAGACCGGACTTGGCATTCTGCTGGTTCAACCCATGCAGTCGGCCATGCTGGTACTTGAGTTTGGCCAGACCTAACCGGTCCTGCAAACTCAGAGACACCTAAGTAAGATGACATGTTAACCAACGTTCTTCCCGGAATTGTGGTCCAGCAATCTATACGTCGTTCTAGAGGTGTTCAAGGCGGGACCAAGAGCAGAACTTGCAGTGGCCAAGAGCCAGGGTGGATGGATTATTTTCCCCATCTTTGTGGACTATTCATTCTCACCTGGGCAATATCGATCTTGCGAATGGTTTTTTCTGCCGGACTAGGCTGGGACAGCGTCATGGTGGGTAGTATGTAGCAGGAGGAAAAGCCCCTCGGAAGGACGAGATCTCTTTGCGCAGGGCGGGTCTGTTGCTCAGGCAAGGGCGGCTTGGAAGGGAGTGAGTGGATTCGATGATCAAAGAACGGAGCCCACTTAGGCTCGGAAGCACAAATGATAGGTAGGATGTGCTAAATTGCAAGCCTCTCCAAAAGTGGTATTCCGGGGTAAAGATGGTAAAAGGGTTGATGTACCAACACGGTGCTGGTCAAGCTGAAGTGAAGTGACGGGAAACGCGTTCCGCGCAGATTTACGCGATCGTGTCCTGCTCCATTCCACGGTAATGGAGTAATATAACTAGTGCCCGCGCTCCCAATTTAACTAGTTTCATGTCCTCTGACTACCTAGTCTAACAGAAAATCTATCTCAGATTTCTCTTTACAAACCCTATGGAACATTTGAAGAAGGATTAGTGTATTTGATCTCTGGACTTTATATGTGGGTCCAATATTTCCAATTCACGAGCCTCCGACACATTTGCACCAATCATATGAAAATTAAAGATGGAAGCTGTCCTCGGAGTATGCAAGTATAACTGTTTGATTGCATCTGCAAGATAATCGCCTTAAATTGAGGGCCGAAGGACGACAAAGCTATGGTCGTGTCTCAACTGTTGAGGCGCGAGTATGTGCAGGCTGATACAGCTCGATCAAAAACAAGTTGAAGACCCGTACGGATAGAATCCATTGTGCTAACTACGGAGGGAAAGACGAGCCTTGAGATATTGAAAAGAGAGAGCGAACTACTATATACGTAGCCCTAGAGGCACCTGCGCAGTCCGTACCTCAAGCTAAGTACGATATAACAAAAAGATCCATGGATAGTGATAGAATGGTCTAAACCTACCACAGATAAGTCGATTCTCTATATACACGAGGGCGAATTGAGGGCCCACTCCAGAGCTGAGGCCTTCATCCTTTCATTGCGCGTGCTTCTCCCTTGGATTCCGGACCAACCTCGATATGGACGATGTGGCATGCCATCGAACATTCCGATCCACTTCCGCCATGCCGGACATGCGGTATTGTCCGATATTATATGTAGCATGGCGTACAAGTACACGCACGCTTTTTCTCTAGTTGCGGAATGCGGATGCATCGAGGCATGCTGGCTTCTTCCTGGGTCAGTATGTCTACGGAATATGAGCGCAGGAACTAAAAGACGCCGAGGCTCAAGAGACTGATTAACGTGTGAAACCGTGGGGTTGGTATTCCCGTCTATGGCAAGCTCAGAAGTTAACCTTGTTTTGGACAGATCCTCGTTCAATTTCGGGGGGCCTTGTGCGCTGAGCTGAGCTCAGATGAAGATCCAAAAATGCAGCATAGCAGTGGGGGAGTTCATGTGAGCAGTGTCCAGCAGAGGCGCAGCTTTGAGGGCTAGAATAGATATGACAGACATGATGGAGGATCCTCAGCCTTGGTATGGTTAGCTCAGACTAAGAGCGTTAGGGCGATAGTTAGATCCACCGATGAGACATTGCCAACCCAGCGATAGTCTTGGTTGTCTCACAGTACGTAATGCTCAACAGGGGGAGAAATTAGAGAAGCAGAGTACGGAGAGTACGGAGAGTACGGAGTAATCTTGTAATCTATCGCAGTTCTATCTAAAGTCCGAGCTTTAGGAGTCATTATTGCCATCCACCTTCACCCGATTTCATTGATTTTTCGGTCTTTCAACAATTCTATCTCCTTTTCCATTCCCCAACCCCTGTACTCGGTACTCGGTACTCCGTATCCCTCTCCTCTCACGTTTGATCCAACCGGTTCTGCGGGACGACATCAGCGGCGTTGGCATCCGCAAACGGTCGCGCTGTCCTGTTCCTGAACTCCTGTTACGGCAGCTACCCACTTCCACTTTTAGGGGGCTTAGGGGGCTTAGGGGCTTCTCCTGGTGAGAGGTGCTCTTTGTCTTTGCATCCCACCATGTCATTTCTGAAGCAGTTGAGGCGCCGCTCAAAGGCCAACCTCCACTCCGAATCCAAGAGCGCGTCGCATAAGATCCAGGAGATCTCCGGAAAATCATCCCCCACGATCGACACCACCTCCCACAGCTCCATTACTCCGCCCTCGTCGCTCAAACCGACCCTTTCTTCCCCCAATCTACCTTCGCTGAGTGAGACCGATTCCAATGGCACCAGCTCGGCCAGCGCAACTCTACCTCCGCCCCCGCAGCGGCCGGGGCCCACTGTGGCCAATGTGCACCGGAGTAGCATCTACGTAGGTCTTTTCAAGTGCTTTGCGACCGTGTCATCGACTGACCCATGCAACTATGACAGGGAAGTTCCTCCTCGTCCATCAATGGAGTATACCGTTCACCCACTCCCAGCTCGCCCTACGCACCCAGAATAGTATCCATCACCGACAATTCTTGGGTAAGTACGAGCTGCCCTGATGGTCCGGCCAGGTGGCTAATCCCTCGTCGCAGGTTCATCAAAAGGTTCTTCTCGTTTATGGCCAGATTGGAGACCCTAGAACCCAACCGTTGGACGGAAATGTAACGGTCTTCCATCACCAAGATAACTTCCCGTCACTCGGCTGGCCCGTCACGGCATCCCACTTCAAAGCTCTCGTTCACCTGGTTCCTGGTCCCAATCGCCTCCGGTTGGACTTCATCTCGCCAAAGCTCTCGACTGGTAGCACCCATCCTGCGATCCACTCGATGTGGATTTGCATCAATTATCTTCCGCTAGTCAACACTCCGCCACTGCACCTAGTCGTCTTGATGGGAAAGGACTCCGATGGCACTTACGACGCGGTGCCCGAGAGAGCGGAGCGAGAAGGAAATGGATTGGGAATGGCAATTCGAAAATATCGCACGGCTGCGTATCTCTGGCAAGCTTTCACCGGAGAGCAGATGTTCCGCAATAATTTTGGGCGACGGTGCTTCCGCTTTGAAGAAGAGTGGCAGCCCGGCAGTCTCAGTTGCCGGGACTCGGCGATCGGTCAGATGCGAAACGAGGCCAAGATTCACATCGTTCGCAGCGAGAAGACAGTAGCAGAGCTCCGTGATCTCAACATTGCCCAACAGTACAGCGATGCTCAGAAGAAAGACGAGCTCTTTGATATCGCAAAGGAAGCTGTACGCAAGCATTTCAACCACCAGCCGGGCCAGCAGCAGTATGTTTCTGTTCTTCTGCTCGACTCTCACTGGGATACAGAGTCGCAGACCATCACCGGTCACGCCGCTCTTGGATCTAGCGGCGACGATATCAAGATGGCCATTTTCGGCTCCCACAGTCTCCAAAGTTATCCATCGTGCCTTGAGGAAGTGGTGGATGCGTTTTCAGACTGCACACGGACCGATACTGATTACATCGCAAACGACTGTGGCGAAGCCGGATCGAACTGGGAATCAGCGAACATTGGAATTGGTGCTCACTTGCATGAGGTTGGACATCTCTTTGGTTGTCCGCACCAAGAATTCGGCATCATGCTACGCGACTATGTGCGCTTTGGTCGGTCATTCATCACCAAAGAACCGTTCTCGACGCGCACCAAGATTCAGGGACTCAAGGTGTGCTTGCCAAATGATGAGTGTGGCTGGCATCGTTTGGATGCACTGCGTTTCCGTTTCCATCCATGCTTCCGCCTCCCCAGTGACGCGTCTCCGAGTTCCGATGACAGCGTGCAAGTGTGGCCTGTGGAGAATGGCAAGATTTTGTTCACTGCCTCTTCGGGCATCGCGTTCATGGAACTGTATGCAGAGGGTGAGAACTTCTGTCACAACTTTGTCGAGTACCTGAATACCGAGTCGAGTAGCAACGGCCTACCGAAGCAAATATCTACCACGGAAAGCGAGCTCCGCCAGCGAGTCTTTGGCACTGAAAAGGAGAAGAAAAAGAAGATCCGCCTTGTCGTCGTCTCCGGGGCACTGGGAAGCTATACCGTTGAGGACGTGGGGCAGTTGAGATCGAAAAACTCACTCGTCAAGCTTCCCAAGAGCCAATCCGGCTACAAGAGCGGTAAGCTTGGCCACTCTACTCTGGATGGCAGCGAGCCCGAGCAAGTGCTGCTCGAGTCCGCCTTCATCCAATCCAAGCTACTTACCTCCATCAAAGTCTATCATGGATCTGCGTTGGACGGCATTGAATTCTGCTACGAGGATGCGACGAGCCAGCTCTTTGGAAAGCGGGGTGGCAAGCCTGGCGGTGATGAGTTTGTGTTGGGTAAACGCCCTTTTATCCTTTGTTTACGCGGTCTGTTCTGACTTTGTCTAGATACCCGACGTGGAGAGATTCTCCTTGGATTTTACGTTCGAGCTGGGCTGTGGATCGACGGCGTTGAGATTCTCACCAGTATGGGCAGGAAATCCGGCTTCTATGGAAATGCCTCGGGTGGATCAGGGTGAGACTTCCCGACGTAGGGTCTCTGGGGATATGATACTGACGATGTTCTTAACAGACACACATTGATACCGCCTCTCGGATACAAAATCGCCGGAGTTTCGGGCTCGAGTGGATCTTGGGTTGATGGCTTCTCCCTCATCATCCAGCACTAATGCCAGGCCATTCCACCTCAAGCGCAAACCCCCGTGATCTTCTTTCCTTTCCCTTTCATCTCACCACGGGATTGGCATCCTGGGGCACAGGACTTGCCGAGGACGACCAGCACATACACACGGGGTCCTGTCGGGCCGGGATGTCCTTGTCCATATAATCATTTTCCTTTCTGACCGTTGCAGGAGGTGTTCCGGGGGCATTTAGCCATTGTATTATTTTCCATCTTGGGCTCAAGGCGCAGTCGAGAAGCATTCGGAGATCGGAGGGACGTCAGTTCATGCATGGCTAAACTGAAACATCTTGTATAAGGGACATTCACATTGGGCAGACGGTTTATAGAGGATAATATCAATGGATGTGGCACCAATGCGTGCTGACTTCGGATCTGATCAGTACACAAATAGCCAATCATGTAATGCAGCGCTTGGTTGGAATCGTAAGTATACCTTTGGAATTTGACATCTATTCATGAATACAGCATGACCTTCCGATGTATCTCCGTAAATGATCGAGTGATTCATCTTGAATCATATCCATAATTGGGTATGACGTATGCAGCTCGGGAAGATCAATAACTAACTATCTTTGTCAATGATATTTCTAAACGTCGAAATCGAGACTCAATTGTGGATTGAGTTTGATCTCCACACGACCCATAATGGGTCCCATTCGTTGGAAAAAAATACAAGCGACAAGGGCCAACCGATCCGAGAGCTCCTCGATTTTGTGGGGCCGAGGTACATATACATATACGAAGGTAAAGTGATAGTCATGCACTTTAACCCTCCGTACTCGTTACTGAAGTACTACTTCCCATGAGCGGAGTAGCTCCACAGTGCCGTGCAGTTACAGTGATTTGCAGGAGATAGCATCTAACTGAAATTCGCCACACCTGCGTCACGCAACTCCGACTGCCTTTAGTCTGTGACGTCAGCTTCTTCTCCGGACTCCGCGGACGTGCCTCAATCAGATATTTGTGGCTGACACTCCAAGAGATTGCGTCAGTTGGCGCTGGTCTCGGATGCCTCAAAGGTGCAGTGGCGAGAATTCTGGATGACCTGACTGGCTACACACGGTCTCCAGGCACACGTTCAACTAAGAACAGCGTCATCGCGGGAAGCCACAATCGATCTGCGTACTGCGCAGCCCTCGAGACGACGCGGAAAAAGCAGCCGCCTCGTAGTTCTTATACAGTAGACAACTCTAGACAACAAACTGTACCTGTACACCCATCCCTTTTAGCCGTGGCAAATGGCGGTAAGAGCCGGTCAATCAGCGTGCGTAATTTAAACCACGAGATTGAAATGCCCCTACGATGTGCCTCTAGCATTGAATGGGTTTGGTGGGCTCGGAAACGAGCAGATAATTAACGCCATTTGGAAAGCTGCGACGTTTTCGATAGAATCCTCCAGGGCTGTATTGTACCGTATTGTACTCGGCACACCAACCGAGACCTCGGGCCTGAAATAAGCAATCTGATTGGCGGGATGCCATCCCAGCAATGAACAGCGCCAGAAGTTCACCCTCTTTGTATTGTCACGCTGTGTAGCATCAGCATTATATATGCTGCAGTAACTCAGACACTTAGGTATACCTGAGGGACGTTGGATCTACAAGAGCCAGGAGACTCATGCAACATGAACCCGCGCACATCGATTGAGATCCATGGAAGTCTTACCGAAGATCAAACTATGTTGAACCATACCAGTCATCGCATTTTCCATCAAACGACCCACCGTGGCCATAGATCGTAGACGACTCTTCCAAAATCCTTTACCGGGCCTTACAACCGCCTATCACGGGAGTATACGACCACATATTTGACCCATGGGAAGCATTTTGAAAGCTACACTACAGTACATCCTTTATGCTTAGACGGTTATTCGATTATTCGATCCACATGTATTTTTGCTGCGGTCTATGCCGCTCCTCTGATTCGTAGGAAAATGAAGCTACAAAAGTCCCATGTCCACCGCCACAACGCCACAATGGTTATTCTGCCAATCTCATGTAGTTTGGCCTGCTGGGACACATTTCATTTTCAGGATCAGGCAGCAAGTGTGGCGTGTGGGGAGCCCGCGCTTGACTCCGGCTGGTCAACGTCTCAACTCTGATAGACATCGGAAAGAAAATCCGATATTGTGGATGGACCTACAAATGTACGGCTTTCTATGGCCCATGCTGTATGTACATGGAGAACCGGATATACAATTCCGGAGAATGCTATAGGATGTTCACGGGCACATTTGCTTATAGGTCGTTGATACCGACGATATTACACCTGATACACCGTAAATTACTCGGTCACCGTTTTACGTTCTACGTTTGATTACCTTTTTTTCGCAATCTGCTTACTCCAACCTTCCCCACTGATTCCTTTGGGTCTATTTTCCATTCCGTTCCCGGTCTCCATTTTTATCCTTCGTCATCCTTCCCGCTGCCAATCATATTCACCCCGTAGAAAAATAAAAAATGAAAAAATAGAAGAAAAAAGGGAGCTCCATGCGGATCCTTATCGGTAGCGTTCGTTCCAGTGGCAACACCATTTACTGTTCTAAATTTCCGAAGTTCACGTTCGTCCCCCTCACTTCTCTTAGGAACTGTGGCTCAGTCCGATGTCATCTAGGGCCTGAGATCGTTTAGTACAGTTCATTGGAGGGCCCCATGGACCTTCTTTCCTTTCTTTTCCCTTCTTAGCCCGTTCGTCATAGACCGTACTCCAGCCCCCTCATCACCCCTCGACTTTACACAACTTTTTTCCCTTCCCTTAAAGTAAAGGGGTCCTGCACTTCGTCTACACCTCCGAACTCTTTTGCTTCTTCGATATTCGAAGCCGAAACTACCACACACCAATCTGTTGGACACAGTCCCAGTCCTATCCGAGGTCTCCGCTTTAAGCCTCTCCTACTTATCGGACAATCCTCAAACCAACATCCGACACCTTGACCACTCAGCTCCTTTAGCTTTCAGAACTTTGCGCTCGAGTCGATTCGGGACTGCGATTTGAATTTCTTCGGACCCAGAGTTGCTTCGTTTGTGCGATTCGAATTCAAATCTGAGAATCAGTGTGGGAACGACGCAGGCAAAGGATCGCGGCCTCGCACTCGTGGTCATTCTTCTCTTTCTTGACTCAGATGTTGCACATTACTCTGCAGTCTTTCCTTCCTCTTATCTGACAAATATCCCTCTACCCGGTGATTACTTCGGCGTGACCCGCCAGTAAAACCGCCCTAATGTTCCGCAACCGGTAGGTTCTCACTGCATATAGTGACCCTGAATTTGATGAAGCAGCAGCTAACCGTGTATGACTTGTGCATAGAAACAGCGCTCAGAGGCCCGACGAAGAATTCATCGGCCGCTTCCAACGAACCTTCTCTGATATTGTTCCCCGACGGGATGTCGAGGTTAACCCGGACAACGGCTATGTGATGAATGGAAGGTATGCAGGCCGCGAGTCGACGACGAATCTGGAGTTCGGAGCTGATGTACCAAATTGCGGGTTCAGGCCGGTTGGTGACTTGAAAATGGAGGACCCCGACTTGAAATTCCCGAATGATCGAACGCCACGAGACCTGCAGGACCTCAATTTCTCATCAACGTGGGTGGATCCAAATTCCGTGCCTATGATGCCTCTCGCCAGCCAATATCCGGGCTTCTACACCCCTAACTCTGGGGGTATGGGCGCAGTCTTCCACAACCAGGCAGGCGACCTACACACACCTACAGTCGGCCTGAATATGATTACACCACTATCGCTTTCGAATACCATACCAGCCCAACCGAATCAGGGTCTTGATCAATTCAGCCAGCAATATCTTGAGCAGCCTGTGCCCGAGATCAACCCATATGTCCAGCCAGCTTCGTACGCACCTAGCGCATTTATGCACAGCCGCGAATCGGGCTACGACGCTATGGACGAGTCTGGGGATAATTCTTCTCTGAATGAATTCCCTGTCGATCAAGCATCAACTATCTCTACCTCCACCGACTTTTCGAACGCTTCAGGCATGCCATACTCTCAAGGCGAAAAGTATGTTCTGAGCGGCTCGGTCCCAATATTATCCTGCCACATTGCTAACGGTACCTTTAGGTTTCGCTACAACGTTGCTTTGCGCGCACCCACTGCAATGGTCAAGCATAAGAGAGAAATTCCCGTGACTTATCTCAATAAGGGTCAGGCCTATAACCTCACAGTCATGGACACGGGCCCGCCCATTATCAACACCGAGCCAATAAGATATCGAACCTTCGTTCGAGTTTCCTTTGAAGACAACGAGCAAAGGCTCAAACCGGCTAGTTGCTGGCAATTATGGAAGGAGGGTCGGGGCACGAACGAGGCGCATCAACGCGGAGGAAAACTGCAGGCCGTGGAATACGTGGACCCGGTTCAGGGAGGCGGCGATAACCATACAACTCGCCAGATCCAAGTGGAGAGCATGTCATTCGATGGGTTCTGCGTTACCTGGACTGCCAACTCGGCCACGGGCGCTTCCGAATGTTCCATCCCTGTGCGATTCAACTTCCTTTCAACCGACTTCAGTCACTCAAAGGGTGTCAAGGGTATTCCGGTGCGACTATGTGCCAAGACAGAACTGATTTCGCCGGGGGAAGAGGCCGGTGTCTCGCAGGAGGCCGAAGTGGCCTATTGCAGAGTCAAGCTCTTCCGAGATCACGGTGCCGAACGAAAACTGTCCAACGATGTTGCCCATGTGAAGAAGACGATCGAGAAGTTGAAGCAGCAAATTGCGCAGGCCGAGATGGGCGGCGGATTTAGCAAGCGCAAGCGCGGCAGCCAGGCCGCACCCACGATGAAGGGCCCGGACCGGAATATTAAGCCTTCCAAGCACAAGCGGACTTGGTCGATGAGTTCCCAGGACCAGCCCGACAAACTCTCTCAGGAGGATGACTTGCAATCGAAGTTGGCGATGATGCAGGACATGTTCTCGTCAACAAGGCCTGTGAGTGTGCTCGCTCTGCGCGGTGACGAGCAAGACGATCCCGATCTGTACCCGGTTCGGTTACCCGCGGAGGGTGACTTTGTGAAGATGGAGACTCTCAGTCGTCAGAATACCGGCGCGTCCCAGTCCGTGGAGTCTTTGATCCTTTCGCCAATTAGCAGCAATGTCTCGTTGAACTCGCCATATATGAACGGGAGAAGACTGCCTGGGAAGGAATTGAAGAAGCCAACTGCTATTGCGCGGGTTGCGGGTGATTCTAGGACTGAATACATTGAGGCTATCGACGTCGACCCTACATACCGACCCCCGGCGGAGAGCCGGCCCAAGCCGAGTAAGTTGAAAGCAAAGATTCGATAATATTCACGTTGCTAACCCTGACCAGTTGCATGCTTTTATGTTCGATTCGGCGGTGCTAAGCAGCAGCCTTGTGACTACTACCGCGCCATCTACCTAAACGAACGCACCGTGCGCGACTTGATGAATAAAATCTCCGAGAAACACCACATCGACCCCTCGCGCGTTGTTCGCATCTTACACGTCAACCAAAAGGGAATGCGGATAATGATCGACGATGACGTCGTCCGCGAGCTTCCAGAGGGCCAGGACATGGTTGTCGATATCTACGAGGCAGACACCAGCAGTACCGGCGTCCACAGTCCCCAGATGGAAATTAAATTAACATATTAAACCATACTGGGGATACTGCACGTATCTTGCGCCGCTCTCCTGCTCGAATAGATCCTTTCCACTTTCTTTTCCCCCACGATCTTCTCTACGATTCCCAGGGCCTCGCTTCCATGTCGTGGAGATATTGGTTTGCATCTGGCGTGCAGCAATCAACAGATCTCACGACCGCTCTTTCAACCATTTGCGGTTCTCGGTTTTCATAGCGTTTTCCTGTTGTTACTGGGTCGGCGGGCATCATTCACGGGAGTTGTTAGATCCGGAGATAATACACGAGTCTCCGGCAATGATACCCTGTCATCATATGTTTTTGCGTTTTGCTATTGCTTCTGATTTTCCGGCGTTTCTCAGCGACAATACATGAGTCAACGGAACAGACTATGATGCAAGTCTTGTTAATGTATCATTTTTTCTTCTTTTTCTTCCTTTTTTTCTTTTTCTCATGGTTAACGCAGCAAGCGATATTTGTACCCCAGATGTAATTATTCCATTTTCTCTTGAAGTCCACATCACACATCACCTTGGGCTTGCTTTGTGCATTTGGTCTCGACCCTCGAGCGTTCGGCTTTCCCCTTTCTGTTTTGTTTACTAGTGGGGGCGCTCACGTACACTGACGAGATATCCAGATGCAGATAGCGACCTGAAGACGAGTTTATAGAAAAAAAAAAAAAAAAAAATTGGTACAAGAATACGATGACCTAGTGAAGATATCTATTATCCCATAGACCTCGAGAGTTGGAATGCCTTGGGAGCACGATGCTTGGCACCCGCGCATTCGGGGTGGCGTACCTGAACCGGTGGACCCCTAAAAAATGGTTTGAACGGCTAAGTGTATTCCCGTGTCTAAAGGAGCACACGCCTTCGCAGTTGACAATATGTCCGTTTAAACCCCGTTATTCACCCAAGGAAATGTGAGTATGTGACGCGTATAATGAGATTAAAGCTCACGGAACCCACCCCCAGAGCCGGTCCCAGCAACCGGATAACTCTGACAGGGCTACTCGGGCCCTCTACTGCGGTCGCATCCCTCCCCGAGCCATGGATGTGCGAACGGGTTCAAGTAGGTCCCGGAAGAATGTGATTGGTGGGAGCCAGACCGTCAAGTCCCCCCCCGTTGGCGGATCTCAGCCTCGGAATGAGACGGGAAAAATATTTCCTTCCGAGTGCTGTACCGCTATACTACCCGTGGCGGCTCCGGATGTGCCCTCTTAACACTCGTTTGGTTCCATTGTTTTGTCTAGCTACTTTCTCCGCAGAGTCAGCTTTGACACCGGGTACAGTGTTAACATGTTAGCGTCGTCGGTGTAGTGTGCATCATGTATGCATGAGAGCTAAGTAATTCTCGCATAGACAATGCACAAAAGTGGCATCTGAGACTCCCTCCAAACCCTTCAATCGACCCCAAGTCTCGAAAATTCGACCATATGCTCCATCCCCATGACGTCAGACACTACGAATCAATCGAGCGAAAGCCGAGCCCAGACTCCAGTACCTGCCGCCGATCTCTAGTTCCCCTTCCCTCTAGCTCATTCTGTGGGTGGATACGCGATCGCCACGTTTATACTGTAATGTAAACAGCCGTTGATTTTCCAGTTCTAACCACCACCAAAATAGCCATATATGTACGCTAGGTATATATAACTGATTGTTAGCCCCAACCAGTAGAAAGCATGTCATTTTCAAGATCTTCCGCCCCTTTTTCCATTTATTGTGGATAGTCCCGTTACCGAGAGTTTTATGCCAGCCAATGCCCCACTTCCATGGTAACATACCGTGGTATGGTATTACCGTAAGTTTGTGTTATTTTTTATCTCCGGTATGGTACCTGTAAACTCCGTATGCTGTCCCGGCTGCGTTTTCAGAAGTTTGGAAATTAGCTGCGCATGTTAGTTAGCGTTGCGCTAGTAGTTTTGAGGCTATTGGGGCTTTTTGTTGGGCTGAATGGAATTTGAGAGATTCATCGTCGCACTAGGAACTTCAGTGTGCCCTCTCTCTTTATGGTCCTAGCGTGTGGCGTGCAGCACTAATGATATGTCATGTAGGGCTGAAATGAACTGGAAATCAAGTCGAATTGACGGACAGCCCTATCAACCAGACTGTGGGGTTATGTTGTCACCTGACCGTCATGCCGTCTATACTTCATTAATATCGACTCTTAAAATGTTGAACACTGAGCTGCTTTGAGGTGCTCATTCGCACTATCTACTCGACTCTTGCATAGGGCAGCTCGTTGAATTTCCGCTGCAGGTCGGATTTATCAGGTTTCCTGTCTCGGCGAATATCGAAATGCAACTCAACAACTCAATTAAAGCCTTTTTCTACCTTTACTTCCCACTCACACTCAACTTTTGATTATCAGTTCCAAGGTCTACGGACAACCTTGTCTTGCGTTTTAATTCCAAGCTTCGTTATCACCCAGGGCCCAACGGCGACCTATAAAATATTGCAGCTCCAACATCACTTCTTTTTTTGAGTTCCATGGCCTCTCGGTTACACGACATATGTACCTGTGTACCTGCGTGGTTCCTTATTTCCTCCGAATAACGGCTTTTCCTGCAAATGTTGCGCTTGATTTGGCAATACTTCCCTTACCGGCCAGAAGACGCGCTCCATGTCCATTGTAAGGCCTTGGCAGCCACCGATCCATCAATAAAAACGGCCTGACAGGGGCAATGTCGTGCTTATAATGTCTCATTCGACTTTATAGGGCTGTACGACAGGTAGCTGCAGGTCTCCAGGCCTTTGTGTCTTGGAAGGTCACCCCAGTAGTACTCTCTTTCTCAATGATACCGAGCAAGTGCGTGGCGGGCGTAGTAAATCAGAAGTATCTTTGCAACTGCGCGTACAGTGTTACATGGCTCGAGTGAGAGAAGGTCGTGCCTGCCGTGGATGTGCGAGTGTTGCCCCTCGCTCGAGTACTTCACCCCCCCTCCTCGCTCTCTTTCACCTTCTCCTCCTTCGTCTCCCTCCACCTACCGCACACTCTTTTCTCTTCAATTTCCATCAAGTTCATTCGTTTCAACCTTCAAACTACCACTTTCCAATGGCGTTTTTCACCCGGCTCTATGCCATCATACTTCTGGCCATCATAACGGTGGTGGCCGCGTCCCCCCTCAGCAGTAAGTTCCTAGATCTTGTTACGCATCCCTGTTTGATATCAAGTACTGACGTCCACTTCCATCTAGACCTGGATGCCTTTGAGGAGTTCCACCATGACTCCGCTGAAGGCCCAGTTGTTTACGGCCGTATGTCTGTCTGGTGCATCTAGTGAACTGACATGCTAATCATTCTGATACAGTTGATCATCTTCCTGGCATTGCTGCTCGCATCGTTGGACGTGACCTCGGTGAGTTCGCTTGGAATAAAGATTGATTGGGGACGCGTTTGTTGACTATTTTTGCAGTTACTGCCACTGCTACCCAGATTGTGACTGAGATCAGCTGCGGTCCCCAGGGCCCTCACTGTGAGACCGGCGGTGTCCTGCCCGTTGAAAGCCCCACGGACTTCGTCATTCCGGGTACGCCGACTGCTGTTGCTACTGACCTTACCTCGACTGCTGAAGAGACCACTACCATCTCGGCTTCCGTTACCGAGGTGACTCTCGTGACTATCACGCTGCCCAGCACTGCGATTGCTACTGAGTCTGCCTCGAGTGTTGCAGAGACTACCACCATCTCGGCCTCTGTTACCGAGATAACTTCTGCAACTTCGTCGGTTCTGGTCTCGGTCACTGAAACTGAAACTGAGACTGAGCCTTGCCCCTCGGCCACAGAGACCCCTGCTACTCTCTCGCTGCCCAGCACTGAGATAACTTCTGTCCTGGTTACTGAAACTGAAACTGAAACTGAGCCTTGCCCCTCAGCCACGGAGGTGACTTCTTTTTCGTTCTCTGCGGGTGGCGCTGAGGTTACTTCTGTGACCCTCACTACGACCGAGTCTTGCGTGCCCGGCTGCACTGAATTTGTGCCTTCTCCCACCCCCAAGAGTACTTCCGTGGCTTCTTCATCCCCGGAGAGTACTACTGTGCCTTCTTCGATTCCTGAGAGTACTGTGCCTTCTCCATCCTCTGAGAGTACCACTATGCCTTCTCCGACCCCCGAGAGTACTACTGTGCCTTCTCCATCCTCTGAGAGTACTACTATGCCTTCTCCCACCCCCGAGAGTACTGTGCCTTCTCCATCCTCTGAGTATACTTCCAAGGTGCTCCCAGTTCCTCCTCTCATTCCAGTGACTCCTACAGTCAAGGCTGGTACGACTTCAGTTCCCGTCGAAGCCTCCACTTTGTCGACTAGTGTCAAGGCCACTGGAATTGCAGTCACCGTTTCATGCTCCGGCTCCAACTGCGCCAAGGAGCCATCTGCCACTACGATCACTACTGCTGCTCATCCGTCCGGTATTACCAGCACAACTCCCTCTGCTTCTCCCAGTTCCTCGGTGCTTCTACACACAGGCGTGGCTAATCGCCAGGGTGGATTCTTGGCCCGTGCCATCATGGTTGCGGTCTTCATTGTGGTCTTTCTCAATGCTCCTTGAGAACTTGGCCCTGTCCCGTCTTTTCGCCTCCTTGTTTCTGGTTACAGGTGACTAAAGTCGGATTCTGGCAGTTGATGATCACACTGGCTGCTCTTTTTTTTTTTTCTTTTGCTTCCGGGGGAGAGGAGAATGGCGTTATGAGATATGGGTTTATCAAACGAGCTCCCCTAATGCTGCAATGTTTTGTTCTATCGTTCTATCATGCAGACCATAGTCGCAGCTTACATAGTCTGTACTAATCTAATTCAAGTCCGCATTTCATTCTCTGATGGTGATAAAGTAGTGTATTCTACGGTCTTGAGCTTCGACAAGCAGATTCCGCTCGCCACTATCGGAGCAACATCATCCCCGACATGCTGGTCACCGAGTCTCATGATAGGTATCGAGGATATCGGCCAAGTTCCATTCAGGTCACAGCAGAGTTGATTTGTAACGCAACCATCTTTGTACAGAGGAACCAGGAACACTGAAAAGAGAGGATAGCTGCGTTGTGCGATGAGATTGTTGCATTGATGTGGACCCGAGTGCGAATCAAAGTCACCACTTAGTTAAAAGCCTCGTTGACCATCGACAGGGCACAGTGAATTACTTATGTCATCTTGCAGCCATCTTTCTCGGGTTGAGGCACGATTATGTATAAGCCTCAGCACGTGATGGCACCAAGCCCCAGAAAACATCCGATCTCCAATCCGGAGTCTTAAGAGCCTCACCACGCGATGTCACATCCAAAAACACTTACTGTCGACTTACAATCTCGAATTCTATGAATTGTATATGTAATGCTAGTTCATAATGAAACGTGCAGTTGTATTTGCCGAGTCTGAGAAAGATGGTTGGGTATCTTGAGGAAACATTGGATATACATGAGAATGCACATGGAGTTGGGGTATGAGAAATGGCAGTAGACAAGTGTCCCCGATTTATGCGTAGATAGCTCATATTTCGCTTTCATTGCCAAGGGACTCGATCTTCCTTGTCAAAGCACAGATCCGACACCCGTCCCCAATCTTATCCCGCAAAAGTCGTGCTGTCGTCACCTTAGGTCCGACAGTGCGGGAGGCAGTGGAAGAAGTGCGTTCGTCCGGAGACGAGGGCCGAGGGGTTCGATCTGCGGATCCGGTAGGGCTGGTGGTGTCGGATTGTTGCGATGCTTCTGAATGCAAGTGGGAGAGATGGAAGATGTGACCGCACGCAAAGCCGACGAGAATCTCCTTCTCTGTTGATCAAAGGTAATTTAATTAGCTTCCATGATCCTATATGGAGAGGGATATCAGTTAATGAATTACCAGTTGCTTGGAATGCGGCATTGCAACCACCGCATTTCCCTTGTCCAGGACTGGCAGGCTCTGCAGAGAGACTGGATCCAGACACTATGTTTTGTTGATGTGTCTTCGCTGTCGGTGTCAAGTCTCCATCCTTAACATTGTCAGGCTTATCCCCACTAATGTCGAACTTGATGCCACGGCGCTGTCCTCTGCGCAATATATTCATCCCTAGGGCGACCTCACCCTGCATGACCCGCGCTGCACCCTGGCTGATACTAGCTTGCAAGTCGTGCTCACGGATCAACCGCGTGAGACCATCTCGAAGGCCTTCGATTTCCAACCCACTCGGGATACGACGCACAAGTTTGATGGGATCGATAGACGTGCCAGCCTCGACAAGAAGTCCATGAATGAATTTCGGCTTGTCCATCGAGTAATCCATAAGGTCTTCCCAGAGATCCGGGTCCTCCTGCGATTTCGCAAACGAAATTGCTTGAGATACATCCTTCAGGTCTGACAAGATCAAGTTCAAGGCTCGTTTTGTTTGGCCCATCTTTGATAGCAGATAGATCAATTCCTGGGTGAAGCAGCGCTGCTCGCAGATGTGGATGGCAGTCTCGAAGGTATACGAGATGCTCGTTTGTAGAAACTCCATAAGCAGAGGTCGATCGTAATCCGCAAATACTTCCACGGCTGTATCCGCAAAGCCATCAATCAGAGCTTTTCCTTCGTCTGCGGCTAGCTTACTCGCTGCATCCCGGGCATGAGCACCGCGGCCTCTTCGAGGCTTAGAGACCTCATGTGAGAGAGACTCGCCGCGCCACAATGCACGAAGATAGAAATAGATAAACAGACTTCGATTCGCGGCCTGAAGTTGCGACACCACAGTTTCAGGACGGACAATGCCTGTATAAGCTTCGCTCGCGAGTAACTGGATTGGCTCTGCAGCCAATTCTTCAAGTTCCGACTTCGGAGCTGATTTCATCTGTGCTTTGGAAATACGAATCATAATAAAAGCCGGGATATCATCGGATATTGCGTCGACCAAGTGGTGCTCCTTGATCAGGGACATGGCCGCGTCTGCATCTTGGAGTCGAACATAACAGTGCAAGGCCTCTCGGTAATGACCACCGACGAGGAATAACTTGGCCAGACAATCGGTGAGAATTCGCCATTCCTCGGACTCTTTTTTGATGGTAGGTGAGTTCAGTTGGTCCTCGATTGCCACGGTCACGTTATTCGGGTCGAACAAATCGAAAGGCCATGTCTCAATCAACTCCCTAAAGCGGTTGAGATCTCGAGACACATAGTGATTTAGGATGAATTCGTAGATTTCAGCGGGCAGTGACGGGTGCAGGTCAACGGGAATGTGAGGAGTGATTTCATCGAGCTTATCTTTCTTGACAAACACCCACGCCCAATGCTCCCATCGAGTAGGTTTATGAAGGACTTTCCCACAAACATCAGCAGCTTCAGTCCATTTCTCGTCGCTGACCAGTTGTTCAAGCCAGAGTTCACCAAGGCGATCCTTTTCTTGTTCTGCAGCTGGAGCTGCTGCTCGACCAGCGGTCGTAACCGATGATTGATCATCAGCAAAGAAGTCGCCGAGGCTGCTTGTCGACTTCAGCGGTCCTGCAGTGACCTCATTCAAGTCGGAAGCTGGGCCTGCGGCTTTGGGATGTTCATTGACAAGGCTCCATGCTTCTTCATACTGGCCACGGGAACTCAACCAGGACAGTCGGTCGGACAAATCTCGCTTCACCCCAACAACACAGTCGTACGGGCTGTGGACGAAGATCTTTGCGCCTGGTGCCCCTGTGGCCTCCTGCACTTCCTTTGGAAGAGCATCCTCTGCTGAGAGATGCCTTGATGTGAAAGATGGGGGATGTCTGCCAGAGACCTTGTCGCCACTGCTCGTGGTGCTGCGGATACTTGCACCAGAGCTGAAAAGTCGCGCCGAGTACATCGTAGCATCCAATAGACCGTGTCCAATGGCCCCCAAGGCACCGCGTTGAACCACTTGACCCTCTGGGGTCCTCCATGGAGGTAGCACGCTCAAGTGGTAGTCAGACGAAGTCAAGCCAGCAAAACGGCTTACAGATAGTGTGTCAGCGCTGAGCTCTTCTTTGGACGCGATATCAATGATTCGAAGTTCAGGCTCTAGGCCCCGCTGTCGATGACGAATCCCGGAGCTTTTTCCGTCACCTTCTGCGGAATCGCTATCTGCTTCAATATATCCAAGGACGACAAGGAGACGCTGTGTGTATAATGAAATGCCGGAGATCACACAGTCAGTTCGTAATCTGTTATCCCAAATAAGTTGCTGCTCTGATAGGTTGATAATAATCCTCAACTCACATCGTAGTCACCTCTGCAGAGCCGTATCTCTCGCCCTTCGAAGATTTGCTTGCCCGGTTTGGGTATACATCGATAACCCAGACGGTGCCTCCCCAGCCCACCACAAGTTTCTCGGTTTTCTCGTCGGTGCCGTTCGAAGGGGTCTTGTGGTGTGCCGTTTCACTGCTAGGGTCCAGATTGTCTGCATCATCCAGGGCTGATTGATCAATCCATTCTGCCCGCGCTTTCCAAACGCTAGCCATTTCTTCCCAGCCCGGTCCATTCGGGCGATCAATGTGACTGATCCGTTTCCATGCAAACTCCGACTCGGAAGATTCCAGGTGCAAGTTGGACCGCATAATCTTGATGCCTTCTTCGTTAACCCAGACGACGTACTTTCCAGACAAGGACCATCGAATGGTACTGATTGTGCCCTCGCCGCTATGCAGCACGGTGTCTTTACCACTGTTGGTACCCAAGCCCATCGATCCCAACCAATTTGATGCTGCTGCTGTTGCACCTCCCATGGTAGTAGCATTCGAGCTAACCCCGACACGGCCGCCAGTAGTCAAGACCAATTCGCCAGCTCGGCCACCGGAGATAAACGTTCGATCGCTCTTGTAGTCCGGAGAAAGTGCAACTGCTTGAACAGGTCGACCAAAGTTTCGCTTGAGAATATCCTTCGCATCCACTAACGACGAGACGCAGACGTTGCCATCGATGGAGGCTGATGCAATGTAAATCGAGTTTGAATGTGTAGCCGGGATAGACCCATGTTGGTTCGGCCTTGGCTGACCACGGATACTGCCCGTGCTCGTTGATGCCCGCGACAGAGGGCCGTGCTCCTCTATGGTTTGTTCGGCAAAGGCATTGGTCTTGAAATTTGGCAAGGGTGGGGGAAATGGTGATACGGAGATAGATGTCACACTGGCCGAATGCGCCTGGTATACACGGAGGGGCTGCAGGAGGGGTAACGATAGGACATGCTTGGCGATGTTAGTATATCCCCGAAATCAATGCGCACTGTAATCCACTAACAATGACTCCATTATGTGTTCCAATGATCTGTAAATAGTATTAGCTCTGTCAAAATAATTCCAGCTCCGAATATCTCCCCACCATCTTATCTCCCGCAACCAGAAACGTGCTGGTCGCGTCTCCGTTGCGATATACTGATCCCAAGTGCTTGGTGAGGTATGCGTATTTGAGCCGGGGCTCTTCATCCTCATCATCAGACTCCTCCTCTTCTTCCTCGTCATCATTTTCATCACTATCATCTGTGTCATCGTCAATACTTGCATTGCGTCGCTCGTGTTCGTCAGGGTTCGCGTCCGCAGGTGATTGGCTTCGAGATGTATCTGGCTGCGAGGGGCCATTGTTGGCACTCCCCTTGGCCGTGTCTGCTCCAGGCGCGTCCATGGAGAGTTGCTCGTGGCACCCGGAGCTCTCAGGCGGGCGTTGATCGAGATGCGACAAGCAATGAGAGCTGCGGACTGTAGCTTTGAGGAGCAGCTGGGGCCGGGGTGGAGCATCTGACTAAGCGGTGCTTCCTTGTCTTCAATTTTCTTCGAATGACATCGCGCATTCTGCCCGCTTCCAGCCATGTTTACAAGGGTCAGTGTCCGCTCCGCCTGCAAGCGACCGCTAGCTCTGCGGCCCTTGAGTCGACCGCAAAATCAATATCTTCATGCAACACCGGCATTCGGGCTCCCTCGCCGGAAGGATTTCTTCTCGTCAAATGCCAACCTAGCGCAAAAACAACCAAACAAGAATGATGAATCAACCGATCAATTAGATTACCAGAAACAGCGGAGACGTGCTAGCAGAGCGCCGGCGGCCCCTACTTCTTTACGTCGGGTTGCCGTGGAGGCGCAAAGATCGAGAGATGGATTTCTCTCCAAAGCCCAGCTCAAGGAGCAGGGCATCGACCAGACTAAGGTAAAGTGACTATCCATTCCCCATAACCTGCTTTTACTGACACCTTTTCAAGTCCGTGACCGCCTACGCCGTAGCCGAGAAATTCGATATTCGCAAAGTTCGGGGAATCCTGCAAGACAAAGGATACGAGCCGGATGCACTAGAGACAGGGCTCTACCCCCAAGTCGTCCATGTCCAGATACCTATCGATTCTAGACGCCGTGTGGGAAACCCATCAACGGCCGATCTATCGTCCGATGAAGTGGGCGATGTGTTTGTCTTTCCGTCTGGAACGGTGGTGGCGTGGGCCCTCCCCGAAGGATTCACCTCCTTTTTGGCGACAAGGATTCTACTCCCTGCAGCTGAAGGAGCTCATGTGGATGACCTGGAAACCGAAGATCTTGAATTCGTGGAAGATCCAGGGCGAGACAATAGCAGCATCAAGGGTGACACCATCATTTTGGGCACACGGAATGGAGGCGACGGGCTAGGAATGAAACAACAAACTATTGACACAGTCCTGACCAAGGTTGCATTTTCCTCAGGCCTGGCCAGAAGTACCAAGTTGGCTGTTCTGGAAAGCCTTTTGTCGAATTATTTCGAGTCAACCCGCGCTATCCCCACGCTCCTCTCTCAGGGTTCCCGTTTGCCATATACTCGGGACTTCATTCTCCGCAAGACCGGGCAGCTACTTAGCGTCCGTGCACAACTCAATCTTTACTCCGAACTTACGGATTCTCTTCCGGACCTTTTCTGGGATAGTCGACACGAGCTCGGCCTGGAGGGATATTACGAACAGGTGGGCAGAGCCTTGGATGTGGGAATCCGCATCAAGCTCCTGAATGAGAAGATGGATTATGCGCAAGAGATTGCGAGTGTACTACGAGAACGCCTCAGTGAAACACATGGTCTCCGACTGGAGTGGATCATCATCTTGCTCATTGCCGTCGAGGTTGGCTTCGAAGTGCTGCGGCTGTGGAAAGAGAGAGTGCATGAGCAGGAGAATGCGCGGAAGGAAGCACCGGTTACGCAGAGCTAGAAAAGCACATGAACATAGAATAGAAATACAAGATACCCACTTATCCATGGATGTCCATATGTGTAAAATGAATGTGTATCTCCACTCGAATCTCATCGGTTCACGAGATCGGATCATCTGAACGGATGATCGTCTTAGTCATCTGCGATAACAGCAACTAAAGTACCTGGACAACTCAACCCCATCTCTTATATATTTCCTACTCTCATCTTCCTTTCAACCTAAAAGAGATATTTGCTGTT